>Ga0307517_10002580_pt1 | contig 28851 bp, 25 predicted proteins | sample 23_EM_MG_FD_194515 | JGI IMG/M metagenome (GOLD analysis project Ga0307517, IMG submission 194515) | Populus trichocarpa ectomycorrhiza microbial communities from riparian zone in the Pacific Northwest, United States - 23_EM | ecosystem: Host-associated > Plants > Roots > Unclassified | place... | reverse complement strand
TACGTTTTTATATATTTTTTTTTTTTTTTTTTTTTAAAAAAAAAAAAAAAACATGCTCCTATAGACGGTTGGAGCAAAAAGGCAGACATAATAAAACAGGGGTAAGTAAAAAAATTAAAAACTTCATTAAATTGAGAAAAAAAAAATTAAACCATGAAAAAAACTCGATTAAACCGATTAAAATTTTAAAAAAACCAACCGGTTCGGCTTCGATTTTATAAGCCTGAAACCAAAAAAACTGAACCGAACCGAACCCGAACCGAAAAAATAGAAAAAACCGAGCTAAACCGGAAAAAAAACCTAGCCAAAACTGAGCCAAATAAAAAAACTGAGCCAAACCAGTTTGAACCAGTTTTTGTTCTAAAAAACCGGACCGGACCGAAACCAGTCGGTTTGAACCGGTTTCAGTTTTTTTTAAAAAAAATTTGGTTTAGTTATTTTTTTATTATAAAAACCAAACCAAATTGAAAATTATCACCCCTATAATAAAGGTTTACAAGGTTCATCCTCGATAAAAAAAAAAAACAGCATACGTGATTTGTTCATAAAATTTTTGTTAACCCAGCGAATAGCAACATATGTGATAAATAAAAAGATCTATTTAGATTGAAATCTCATATTTGAGGTTATGGAAACATTGATGTGGCAAATTCATATTTGATTTATCTTGTATTTTGATTTTTTTAATTGCTATAAATACAATTAAAATATAAAAAAGTATAATATTTTTTCACTGATATGTGATCAACCTATCTATACATTTCTCTTTTTCAAAAAAAAAAAAAAAACATATTCATGCAATTCAAAATAGATTCTCATCATAAGTGTATCTTTCCTTTTCTTTAAATTTTTTTTTTCATTTTCTTTGGACAGTACTTGCATGTCTAATGTATTTATTGTGTACATCATCTCAGACAAGGTACTCCTTAACTTCTCATCTACTATACAGCATGGTCGGTGGTTGGGCTCTCCCAGAGCCAATAAACTTCCAAACTTTTCCAATCCATTAATGAAGAAGCGTAAGAAATTCAGGTAAGACTGGGCAACTTTCTGCTTTCGTCGCTTAAACGCCATTCAAGCCCGGAAGCTCAGGCAAAGATTATAGAAGCGGCTAGGCTTCTTGGACATGACCTCTGTCGTTGAAGATGGTCCCCGGATTACCAGTTTCAATAAAACATGTAAGAAGGTAAGGCTGCTTTTATGCACTCAATCTAGTAATTCCTTGGATAGCCATCTTGCAGATTGGCCCCTAATAAAACAAGTACATGAACTTAATATGTGTGGACTCGACTTGTGATTGTCTCTCGTTTTGAGCACAGTACAGGACTAAGTTATTGATTGGTATTGTGAAGCCACGCCGATATTTACAAGTATGGAGGAAAGCTTAATATATAATCTGAGAAGTGTTTATAAAGGTGTTCAGGGGAAATACAACTTTTTTCATACAGGAACTATGGGTTGACCTTGGCAATGTACTTCTATCCAAAACAGAGGAAAACTAGATTTGTAGCCTGCTATTAGCAGCGGGTAAAATGTTTTTCAATGTAAAAAAATCTTAAAATCCCAGTTATTGATTCCATTTATAATTTAAATAATATGATTAAAAAAATAATACAACAATAAAAAAAAACAACGAATAAAATGTTAAAAGAACTTAATCTGAGTCAACCTAGATTATTAAACAACTCAACGATAAAGAGAAAAATAAAAATAAATAAAAAAGACAACAAGATAAAACTTGGTTAAATCAGGTTAACTCGCAACCTTTGTGACCATTGACATAAAATTTAGATAATCTCATAGAAAAAAACGTAGGAAAAAAAATTTAAATACCAATTTCTAATAAATCAAATGAAAATACGATAACTTCACAAAAAAAAAGGAAAAGGAAAAAGATGAAGCTCAATCTCTAACAAATAAAATGTTGAAAGATGAAAATTAAAGAAAAAATATAATTTAAAAAGGTAAAAAACTCAATCTGAGCCCACTCATGTCAAAATACAAAATCTCATACCTAGTCGTGATACTAGGGTGGACACGTTCGAAAGCAAATTGAATAATATTATGAAGCTCAATTATCGAACAACGTAATGTTGAAGGAAAAAAAAAGATTTAATTTGAAAAGGCAATGGAAAAAATATGAGTCAACTCAGGTTAACCTACAAACCCCGTGACCATGAAAATCATGAAATCCTTGAACCAAGTCCAATTAAGAAGCTTAATTCCCAGCCAATTTAATTTTGAATGATGAAATCATGAAAAAAAATTACCAATTTAGAAAACCTACCAAAGGAAAAAAGATAGCAATAAAAAGAATGAGAATCAAATTTGATAGGAAAAAAAAGCAACCTAAAACATATTCTCAAATAAAATAAATAGCAATAAAAAGAATAAGGATCAAGTTTGAGAAATAAGAAAATAAAAAGGGGTAAAATTGAAAAACAATTATAATTTTATAGCTTATTAAAAATAAAAAAAATTATAATAAAAAAAATAATGACCAAATCTTAAAGATTAAAAATTAAAAGGGGGTGATATTGAAAAACATTTGTAATTTTATGGCTTTTTCAAAATAAAAAAATATAATAAAAAGGACAAAGATCAATTGTGAAGGGTAATAAATTGCAGGGGCGGTTTATTTGAAAAAGTTGACATGGAATTCAAGGATGAGGAGAGAGAAAGAGAAAAAAAAATATGGTCACCAGAGACCTACAAAAATAAACTTTGAAAATGATCTCTTATCACCTGAGAAAATAAACTTTAAAAGGTTGTCTTGAGGCCTAAAAGGTATAAATAGTATAAATCGGAAAAAATCTCATTGGCTACTAATCATGACCATGTAGACTTTCAACAAGAGTATGAGGTTTTATGAGTGCTAGTCTGAAACATATCTTATTAGGGAACCATTAACTTATAAATGATAACTAAGAGAAAAATGTATGTAAGAAGGTGTTATGTAATAAGGCCATGAGTGTAAAACAATATTCAATTCAAAGAATAATGAATAATGAATAATGAATAATGAATGAGATTAATAAAGATGAATGATGTATGAATTGTGACATAATATATATATATATATATATATAAACATAAATCATGCAATAATGAATGATAAACACACATTAATATATTTAAGCTAATAAGCATAAAATATGTCTCAAGCACATCTATATTGTCTTAAAAATTTAACGAGTATACTGTCCTAAAAATTTAACAAATAAAGCTTAGCCTTAAATTCTAGGTGGAGTAGCATTTTGTCACGGAAGACATCTTGGTGAACTAATTATATAAAAAGGGGTAAAATAAGAAAATGTGTTGCCGTCTAGTTTTTTTTGTTACTAGAAACCCTAAATGGTATCTCAAATATTTTTAAGTGAGAGACTAGTTATGCTAAAGATAAGAAGAAAATCACTCTGAAATATCCTACTTAAGGTAAGCTGGAACTTAATCCCTCAATTCTAACTTGTATATATAATGTTTTTCAATTCAGTATTTCTACTTTTGATTTCTCATTTTTTTCCTTGGTCTTTTTTGTCAAAGTTTTCATAGTTTTTAATTTTATCCTTCAAATCAAATTTATGATTTTTATTATTTCAATAATAATAAAAATAGTTATGGTAATAGTAGTAATAGTAGTGATAATAATGATACTAATAATAATAATTATAGTAGTTGTAATAATAGTAATAGTAATATTAATAATAACAATAATACTAACAATATTACTAATAATACTACTAATAGTGATAATAATGTTAATAATAGTGGCAATAATAATAGTTTATTATCATGATGATAATGATAATGATGGTGATAATTGTGATAATAATATTATTAATAGTAATAAATGTAATAATAATAGTGATGACGACAACAACAACAACAACGATAAAGTGGTAACAATAAAAATAAAAATAGTAATAATAATAATAATAATAATAATAATAATGAAACCAATAATAAAACCAATAATAATACTACTAATAGTGATAATAAATGTGATAGTAATAGTAGTTTTTTATGACAATAATAGTTGCAATGATAGTAATTATTATGATAGTAATAGTAATAATAATATTAATAGTAATGATAATGAAAATAAAAATAGTAACAAATAATAATATTAGTATCTAGGATGATGATGATGATGATAATAATAATAATAATAATAATAATTTATTATGATGGTAACGGTGGTGGTTATGATATGAATAATTATGGTGATAACAACAACAACAACAACAACAACAACAACAATAATAGTAATAATGATAATAATAATAACAATAATAGTAGCGATAATAGTATTGATGTTATTAATAGTAATAGTAATAATAATAGTGATAATAGTGGTGGTGATAATAATAATGACGACGATGATGATGGATAGTAATAATCCTAATAGGCCAATAATAATAATAATAAAATAATTTGTAGTATTAGTAATACTAATAGTAGTAATAATTAAATGATAATAATAATGTTGGTGGTAGTAATAATGCTAGAAATAGTACTAATAATTGTATTATTATTAAAAATAATAATAATGATAATAATAGTTGTAATAACAATTTGTTATGGTAATAATAGTAGTAGTTGTAACAATAATAATAACAATAATGATAATAGAGATAATAATAAAAATAATGATAATATCAGTAGTAGTAGTAGTAATAATAATAATAATAATAATATTAACAGTAGTAGTAGTAGTAGCAGTAGTAATAATAATAATAATAATAATAGGGATAACTGTAATGATAATAATAATAATAATAATAATAATAATAATAGTGATAAGTCATCATTCAACGTTAACTTTATTGGGGATTGAGTTTCATCTTTTTTTTATGTATGGTATTTCCAGTCTAATTGGTTATGAGTTTCAAAAATTGATGCGGCCAATGTTCCTTTTTATTTTTTGCCTTATTGTTTTTTATTTTTTCCAATTTCATTAACATTAGTTTTTAAAAATAAAAATTGGTGATTCGGATTTTCTTTGAACCTATTAAATAAACCAATTCACATCGAGATGACTTTTATATAGTTTTGCTGGAAACTCGCGCTAGGAAAAGATCTAAGTTAAGGGATTTCAAGATTTATCTTCTTACTCGGGTTTAATAACATTAAAAAAAATCTTTATGCTCTTAGTTTTTTTTTATATTTTAAAAAAATTAGCTTGGCCCGCGACATACCAGGGGCTAATGAACTAGTACCTGTTATTTTAAGACACCAAGTGAGTGTTTAGGAGTTAGTTTCAATTTGTTTTTTTTTTATTAAAATTTGATTTATTTTTAAATGATTTTTTTAATGTTTTTAAATAATTTTGATATATTAATATAAAAAATAAATTAATAAAAAAATATTTTTTTAATATTTTTTAAATAAAAAATATTTTAAAAAACAATTTACTAAAAATCACCACATCCACATGTTCTATTTCAAAAAGAAAAAATATACAATACGTACTCCTTTTTCAGGCCTCTCCCAACGGTCCTCTGCACCTCGTAGGCAGTGAGAGACAGGATGATCAGGTGAAATAAATATAGAGAGAGTCACATAGTAAATGCACCCAACAACTAGAAAGTGATTGAATTGAATTATGTTGCAGAAAACTATATTCATGGTCCCCAAATTTTTTGTGGTGGTAACTGTTTGATGAGCACAGTAATTCTAGTATTATTTAGTTTCCGCATTCAAAGTTTCATCTTTATACAATCATAAAAACCCATTTTAAAACATCTTTCCAAACTCCTGTTTCCCATTTCGAGTTACAATTTTGTTACATGTTAATATCCATTTTGTGGTGCGTTTATGAGGAATAGTGAAATGGATGGTTTGAGTGTAGATGGGGCTGGAGAAAGAGCTAAAAATAGAGAGAATGGAGGCTCTTGGCCACCTCCGCGCATACAACACAGGCGCTCTAAAAGGCATGTTTTTTTTTTTTTTTTATATATATAGTTTACTATTTTTGCTTCTTCTTTTTATTTGTTATTTGTTACGAGTCATTGTTGTCCATGACATGCTGACTCAAAGTTGGCTAGTATATTGCAAGATCTTGTCTTTAGATTCTTAGTGTTCTTTTTTTTTTTCCAGTAAATTTAATTTGGGGAAGGAAATGATCTTTTGAATTTTGGTGTGGGTTCGGATATGAATAAGAAGATTTTAAGTTCAACTTCATCGATGGAATGGAAATTTTGGGATCTAAGAGTTGATTAATGATGGAAAAGGAAACATATATTCTCTTGTTGTAGGGACTAGGAATAATTGAGTTCGCTTGAGCTAATTACCATGAAGGTTTTTATTAGTGGTAAGGGCTAATTGTATGTGCCACACAATAAACTCTAAGAAGGTAAGTGATAGAATCAACGAGTTTTTTCAGGCACTGGAAAGGGAATGATATGATGGCAACAACAAGATAGGCTGTTTCACTTTGTCTTGACCTGATAGTTTTTCCAGTTTCTGGTTTTCCTTCGAACTCTCAGCGGTTTTAAAATGAAAAACATAGGACTATCGTAATGATCCTATGAATGATAGGTAGCTTTACAACAAAAATGATTTCTGCAATCAATGCAGTTGTGATTTTATACGGTCAATATATTGAATAATGCAATGATCTTATTCATCTTTTTGACCTTCTGGCATTTCATTTCAGTGCATCTGAAAGGAACTCAGTCATTTCAGGGGGTCGAGTTTTGCATTCCTTAAAGAAAGACCAGAATGAAATTCATGTGAGACTGAAAGTTTTCCCACTTTTAATTTGTTTTGTTTTAGTCCCATGTTATCGTTTTTACTTGCAAGTTACGGAGAAATTAAACTTGTTAGATTATCAAAGCTTAGAACCATGCATTTTAATGAAAATACAACGAGATAGCTTACCACCAGTTTTTCCCCTGAATATAACAGATGTTACCACTTTCAACAAGGGCTCATAGAACACAAAGTCCTCTCCATGATTACCCCATTTGTAACGACAAAAATGCTTCATCTAACCACCGAGCCTCCTTGGAAAAAGATGTAAGCACTGAATTAGATGTCTGTTTCCTTTATATATGTAAGTTTGAATCTGGTTTTATCCACAAAACTGGCTTGCAGATTGAGCAGCTGCAATTACGATTGCAGCAGGAGAAATCTATTCGCATGGTGCTCGAGAAATCAATGGGCCGAGTTTCTAGTACTTTATCTCCTGGTCATAGGCATTTTTCTACTCAGGTAACTTCATCTTTGAGAGGATGAATTCCCAACTCAATTGAATTTGGAGCAACTAATATCAAAGACAAACGGTTATTTCATATTTTAATTAACATATGGATGCAAAAACAATACGAAGTTATACCAAGGTGTGAAGAAGATTTCTATCCAACCATAGCAAAACCTGTCGTGCATTTCAATTTCAGTGTTCAGGATATGTTATAGTTTAATTGTTTTGAGATGCTCCATTTTTGAACATGCTGAGGCTTTGTACTCGATAGCATATGCATTGTTCTCCAATACATTGACTATCAACTGCATGCATTCTCGAAGTTGGTTAGATCAACATGTAATTGCTTCATGTTCGTCCAATTAAATTCACGAGTTGTGATACGGTGAGCATGGAAATGACCTGCAAATTATTGGTTAGTGCCAGACAAAAGAGTTGATTGCAGAGATTGAGTTACTAGAAGAAGAGGTTGCAAACCGTGAGCAGCAAATGCTATCCATCTACAGGAATGTTTTTGAAAGTTGTGTTAGCCGGGCACCATCTAAGCAAAACTCAGGCATGCCGTCTCCTGCCCATATAAAGCATGCATCCAGGAAACACCCAAGTGTTATCTCAAGTGCCTTCTGCTCCTCAAAAAAGTTCCCTTTACGACCTTTGCAAGCTCTAGTTTCACCAGCTGAGTCAGGGAAAAGAACCCCTAAAGCCAGTGATGCTCCATCATCCCATGGAAAAAGTGACATTCATTCTGAGAAGAACTGTTACAACCTGGTTAAGGTAAGATATGTATGTGCAAGTATGTAAGTGTAGTTATTCAATGTTTTTTCTTCCCCTGAAATGATCTTTATAAAATAAGCGGCTCATCAATATCATGAGGAGCACAATTAGAACATTTGATTTGTACAGATTACTCTCTAACCTTTCCCTTCGTTACTAATATAAAATTCTTTTTTTTTTGCCCTTCTGGTTACTGGTCTTTGATCTATTCCACGTGATCTTTCATGATCAGAAAAATGAAATAAAGGGGTTCATTTGCTCTTCGTGCATATGTTGTAAAAGTTTCCTGTGTTTTTTCATGTCATTCCATTTGTTATCTAAACTCTAAACCTTTTCATTGCTACTATTTCCAGGTTCATGAGAGAGTACCAGCCGCAGAGAAAACTTCCGTGTTGCAAACTCTGAAAGATCATCTTTATCAGTGCCCCAGCAAGTTGTCTGAAGAGATGGTCAGGTGTATGGCTGCAGTATATTACTGGCTCTGTAGTGCAGAATCTGTAGCTCCTGGAAAAAACAGATCACCTTTATTGTCAAGGTCTTCCACAAATGTTATACTTCCCGGACGTGGTATCGGAGAGGATCGAGATTGGTCTTGCAAATCCATGGTAGAAATATCTTGGATATCAAATGATAAAAGCCAGTTCTCTCGTGCATCTTATGCCATCAACAATTATAGGTGAGTTTTCAATTCCTAGTTATGAAAAAGGAGAACAAAGTAAACAATATATCCCTTTCCTCCTCCAGAAGTGAATGTGTCCATTAGAAGATGAATTGGAAGAACCTTGGATACTCTGTTTAAGCTTCAGTGTTTGCAACCCCAAATTTAATTTAGGTTATACGTGCTCAATAAAATATGAAGTGTTATATGCTGTATGTATCTCTGCCTATTTAAATTGATATTTTTTGCAACATCCCATCCTCTCCCCTGTATTTTGTGTATTTTCGCATGTATACTTGGAAACTACAAAATTTTAGAGTTGGAAGACTGACACATATAGAATGTAGTGCTGAAAATTTTTGGATATGGATTATGCACATAATGCACGCATGCATCTACTACAATGTTACAGTACCCAGAGTGGAATCTGGTTCTTGGTGCAATATATTTACACAGGACTACGGGCACACTTGGATTTGTTTTTTATTCTATCCTCATGCCATTTAAGTAGATTCTATCTCAAGGTGATAGGGTGAAGCTATAATTTTGTTTTCATCTTTCCAATTTCAGAGTTCTAGTGGAGCAACTGGAAAGGGTGACAGTGACTCGGATGGAAAACAGTGCGAAAACTGCATTTTGGATCAATGTGTATAATTCGCTTGTTATGCATGTAATAATCGGATGACTGGTTGTTTGTTCTGGATTGCCTATCTAATTATTATTTTATATAAGAGGTTCTTTTTTCTTTGCCAGGCACATTTAGCATATGGAATTCCCCACAGCTCTCTTAGGAGGTTAGCCTTGTTTCACAAGGTAGTGCACTTTTTTGTTTTATGTCGAAGTACAATTGGCCATTGACGGAAATCAAATTGATAGACTGATAGTCATGTGGCAATGTTATCACAGCAGCATTGGCAGCTTAAGCATGTGAAACTGCACTTTGTAAAGAAGTCCGTCACACAGTCTTGTTTCTGATTATGCTAGTGGTTTGCTCAAAGAAATCTTTCAAGTAAATTCCAGTGGATGATCACCATTGGCGGCAGAAGCAACAAAAAAATTTCTATGAAATTCCGTTACATATAAATCTCTTTTGTGGACAGTGTTCTTGCATCCATTGTCGAGTTGTGGGTGCATAGAAATTAAATGTCAAACCATGTCCTTTTAATCTAAACCTGTTGGAGTAACTAGTAGTGGGATCAATGTACCAAAGTTCTACTTTAGGACATGGAGAGAAACTATGAAGGGTTGTACATGGTTTCTGTGGCTTCCTCCCATTTCTTCTTCTTCTTTTTTCCGAAATTGTTGTATGCTCTTTATGGGGAATGAAAATTGATGGGCTTTTCTGTATAGTGCAGGCTGCATACAACATTGGCGGCCATATCATTAGTGCAAATTCCATAGAGCAGTCAATATTTTGCCTCCGTACACCCCGAGTTGGAAGGGTATGCACTTTGCTTTCATCATTTAGAAGAATCTATGGATTAGGCTAACACTGTCTAGGAATTGTCAATAATTGAATATATTTAAGCCTATGAGCTCTTTCCTGGTGTTGCTTGGTCTGCCATATCTATCGTTTAAGGTTTCTTACCTGGAATCTGTTGGTTTTTTCTCCTACATGAAGACATCATAGTCATTACCAAAAGAACCTCTTAATATGTGCAGTTGTATTTTGATATTGCATTAGACTTCATTCTTTTTACAGGCATCTTGAGAATTTACACCTGAGTCTTCTCCTTCTTTAGAAGGGCTGCAAGGTGATTGCAGTTTATTGTTTGAATGCCAATGGCTTTACCATGCTGTTCTGCCACAAGCCCTGTTTACACTTTTAACCTAAGAGTCAGCTGCACTTTTTTGGGTTGCATACATCTTATCAAAAAGCCATGCTTTCAGTTTTTAATCTCACATATCTGATCAAGAAAAAATTCATAGGTTACTGCTCTGGATCAATTAGAGTGAAGTTTATTCTTATCTCTTGTAAGCGTTAAGAATCCATCAGTTACTTCTGATTTAATAGGTCCTCGAGGTAGTTTTACTTGATTCGTTATCCATACATCCCTATTTCTCTATCATTAGCGGCAGTATTAATATTTTAATTTTCTCAAATATGTCTTCTTTGGTGGAATGAAATTCCCCTAAACATGGTTCTTTTATCTGCTTTTGTATGGATTACAGTGGTTTGAGACCATTCTTTCCACTGCCTTGCGGAAAAAATCTGGTGAAGAAAGGCAACTTATTAGTTCCAAATATGGTCCATCAGATCCCCAAGCACTAGTCTGCTTTTCCCTCTGCACCGGTGCCTTTTCTGATCCCGCGGTAACTTCTCACATGCATTACTTTTTTCTTTTACAAGTATTCATTATGTTGCAATGGATAAATTACAAGATTGAAATTGACATGCTGCTTTGAAATTGGTTGATCCAAACTGTTTCTTTCATTGTGTCCCAAATATTGCCTTTTCCTTTTCAATTTGCAGCATTTACGCAGCTTTGTTCCACATGTTTTCTTTTTTTTTTGGTCTGATGTTTATATACCCGTACTTGCACTATTAAACGATGCTGCCTAACATATATGGCTGACTGCATGAGCTAGAAAATTATACGCAAAAACCCTATATATGAAATTTGAACTGTTGAAGAAATTAATGTTCCCAGAATAATGGAAGAAGTAAATATATATAATGATTAGAGCTATGTTGTCCACTGAAACATCTATTTACAGAAAAGCTAGGTTTTTATTTTCTACCCTAAATAAACTTTTTTATTCAATTTCTTAGCATCTAGCCAACCAATGGGGACGTTTCTGAGGTTTGAAGTCATATGCATAATCTAGCAAAACACATTGCCTGCCAACTGATATATCATAGCAAGTGATAGGACTTGTTGCTTGTCACATTTTGCAGCTAAAAGTCTACACAGCATCAAATGTTAAAGAAGAACTAGAAGTCGCTAAACGAGAGTTTCTTGAAACGAATGTGGTTGTGAGGAAGTCAAAAAAAGTGTTCTTACCCAAGGTGCTGGAAAGGTTTGCTAAGGAAGCTTCAATCAACTTGGATGATCTTCTCAAGTGGGTCGCTGAAAATGTTGACAATAAGCTTCATGATTCAATACAGAAATGCATCGATCATAAATCAAACAAAAAGGCATCTCAGGTTGTAGAGTGGTTACCTTACAGTTCAAGGTTCCGGTACGTGTTCTCAAAGGACTTAACAGAGAAGCCATGCTGGGTATGAATTTCTTTCTAGATGCCTAACTTAACGAGGAGTTTCAATGTCCTTATGATCATGAGCCATTGAGCCTTGCTTGGCTCGGCAAGGAGGGACATGATCAGTAACTGTGATCCACATTTTATTGTACATCAGGTTATTTTAGATATCAGTTTGTAGTCCAAAAATCCAGTGTTTTAGATTTTCTCCGATGCAGTACAATTTCACTTGTTCCCTGTAATGAGCTCAACGTACGCCATGGTTTCATGAGATGAGCCGGTGCCTGGTTGAGCTGTTAATTGGTGATGCCTAGCTGTGATCCACGTTATGTTGCGTTAACAAAATGGAAACCGTGTTCAAATTAGTTTGTTTTCTTAGATATTCTTTACATCTTTACATATACATAGAAAAATATTTTCCTCATCATAAGAATATTGTTCATTTTTTTTTATCTATTTATAATTGTTTTGAGAGAGAACAATTCAACCTAATTAAATGAAATTAAATTCAAGAATAAACACCACAACAATAGAAAAGTCTTACTATCAGAGTGCTATTAATAATAAAATTTGATTTCATTCTTATATTAATAAAGATATGTAAGAAAAATAATAAATATTAGGATGGTTATTATAAAATTTGATTAAAGTGTCATAAACTAGCAGATCATAAAAGATATTACCCATCTAATAATCCCAACAAGTCCTAAGAACATATTGAACAAAAAAAATGGAGAAAATCTGATAATAACAGGTACGAGGTTGGAAAGCTCGGGCAAGAATAAAATGAGAAGATCAGAGAAATTCCAGCAACGTTTAGTAAAATACGGGGCAAGCAATTTAGTGATAGAACATCACAGCTATCTGTTTTCCTTCCAACATGGGCTCCAAAAAAGCGTATTAATTTCTTCATGCTACCAGGATTACAAGCCATTCATCAATCACTGCGTATGCAAGGAGAGCATTTTCCCCGCAACATTCCCATTGATATTTCTAATAATACTTAAAAAAGGTGGCGGCAATATATAGAAAGAGATCTGAAAATTGTTAAGCTTATGAACGTGAAGATGAGTTGAGAGATAGGAGGATCACGAATCATGAGAAACTTGTAAAGATATCAAAGGCTCTAGTCCTGCCACATGTTAAAAGATTGGAGAATGCAATGGTTAGAATGTTGTTAGTCTTATTTGTCAGTTAAGAGAATTAGTTAGTATTGTTTAGTGAAGAATAGATAGCGTGAATAAATTTTTTACTGTAGTAATATATAAACTGATGTCAAATAAGGGAATAATATTCACTTAATAAAACAGTGAATCAAAAACAGAATTTCTTCTTCCTCTCTGTTTAACAGAATCCTTCTCTTCTTTTCTTCATCTCTCTATAGTATTTCTTTTTCTGTGTAAATCTTACAATCCTAACATGGTATCAGAGCTTAGGGATTCTTGATCTTGAGACCTTAGCTTCTGCACTCTATGATTTTTTACTCTTGTTTCTGATTCTGGCTTCATTCTCATCTTATTCATAAAATTTTTCTGTATTCGTTGATGTGTCTATTATCTGTTTGATATATTGTCAAACTGAAAATTCTTCTTCAAACCTTCAACTTTCTGCAAGATTTTTTCTTCTCAATCTTTGATTCTCTTCTTTTCTACTTCTTGCACTCTCAAAAATGGTGACTACTTCTCAACTTCAGATTGTTCAATCTCCTATTACTCTTTGATTCTCTTCTTTTCTACTTCTTGCACTCTAAAAAATAAAAATGATGCAAATTCTTCTGGAGAGTCATGGAATTTTAGGATTTGTTGATGGCTCAAGAAAATGTCCAAGTTGATTTGATGCAGATTCTGATCTTGAAGGTGTTGGAACTGATGATCATCAGGTTTGGAAAATGCAAGATCGAACTACAGACCTTCAGTTTACAAGACCTCCAGATTGATTATTATTTTGTATCAATGCACCACTGTTACAATCTCATGCTTGGCTCCTCCAAGCCTGCGATTAAGGGGGAATGTAAAGATATCAAAGGCTCTAGTCCTGCCACATGTCAAAAGATTAAAGAATGCAATGGTTAGAATGTTGTTAGTAGTTGTTAGTCTTGTTTGTCAGTTAAGAGAATTAGTTAGTATTGTTTAGTGAAGAATAGATAGCGTGAATAAGCTTCTTACTGTAGCAATATATAAACTGATGTCAAATAAGGGAACAATACTCACTTAATAAAACAGTGAATTAAAAACAGAATTTCTTCTTCCTCTCTGTTTAACAAAATCCTTCTCTGCTTTTCTTCATCTCTCTATAGTATTTCTTTTTCTGTGTAAATCTTACAATCCTAACAAAACTTACCCTAGCTAGCTGCACTTAGAGGATGATGTTGGCTTGGCTTTGAGTTGGGCACTAACTTCACTCCCTGAAGATGCATAGCTAGGTTGGATGTTGCGCTATTACTTTCTTCAAACTTCTACTTGCTTTTCCACATGCTGTCACCTTTTCTCTAAATCCCTTGCAGTTTTATTTCATCCTCACAACTCAAAGCTCATAGAGTGGGTATAAAGAACATTATCCACCAAGAATTCTAATATTTCTTGTCCGATGATTGTCTAATGTTTGGGAACCGAAGATATATAATGTTATCATTGCATATAGTTAATTTAGCAGCATTCAAATATTTAAGTTGGACTAATAATTATAAAAAAAACGATATAAAAATATATAAAAACCAATTTTAATGTAAAGAAAAAAATATTAAATTTTTTAAAACGTAAAAATCTAACTCTCTCTTGTCTAAAATTTCAATTTCACACTACTGCTATTAAACGCTTCAAATCCGCACCAGCGCCGGCAACGAAGCTAGTACTGACCAGGAAAATCTAAACAGTCACCCTGAGAAAAAAGTATTCTAATCCAACGGCTCATAAAAATAATCCCAAAATCTCCCAACTCCTAATTAATAGCCATGGACTCCTCTGACCCTGCCCGACCCTCTCTCTCTCTTTCTCTCCTTGCATGTGTTCCTAACCAAGATAACCAGTATTACAAGAGCGTGTCAGCAGTGTGATTGCGGATGCTTTTTAAATAATTTTTCATGTTAAAATATATGTCAATGATATTTTTTTATTTTTTAAAAATTATTTTTGACATCAGCATATTAAAATGATTCAAAACATACAAATCATATTTAATTTTAATAAAAAAAAATTTCAAATTTTTTGGGAACGCAGATTTAGATTTTCCGAAATCCACACTCAACCGATTCTCATACTCCACCTGTTACCCTTCTTTCTCACAGCACTCATCAACACCATTGAACCAAAATCCCTCCAACAAATCCAACGGTGTGAAAATCCCCTATCAATTCTATCGCGCCCTTTAATATTACTCTTCGTTCTTTCATCCGACGCATGCAAGCAATCCACGTGCCCTATACCCACCTTCTCAAATCCCATCACCGCCGCCTATTTCTTATGTGTATCTCTCTCACTCATCAAACCAAACCAAACCAAACCAAACGAGTTAAACAGCATTTCATTTCCTTTCGTGACAAAAACACACAAAAAATAATATCACTCGTACTCTTTCTCTCACGGAGACCTATCGTCTTTCAATTAACCGGAACCCTAACTCGATCTACCGGCACATTCAAGATTCTGGTGTGTTATTCAATCTCCGGCAACTATTAATTCTGTGCTTCTGTTACTTTACGTGAGTTTAATTAGGTTTTGAAGTTTGGAAGAGGAAGTTAATTAGTTCCTTAGGGGTTTTGTTGGAGAAATTAGATGAGCGTACGATTGGGGAAGAGTAGACGGCCAGGGTTTCGTCACCGAATGGAGGGAGGTAGCGTCTCTAGACTTGCTCTGGTACTGTTCATTTCCTACTTTTTTTTTCCTTGCTAATATTACAAGCAGATAAGGTTAGAGACTTTTTTTTCCTTTAGTTTTGTTGCTAATAATTTTGAAAGCTTAAAAGACTAGGTCTTTTTGTTTTTGGTTTATGAATAATTCGTAATTAGCACAAAGAAGTTGTTAATTATATATTGTTAAAGTTATCAAAGGCTTGAACTAGGGTTTTGAAGGATTTAGCTGCATTCATCAGTTTAATTATATTGATATAGAGACGAAAAGAAGTTTCTTTTAGCTGTTGACCTGGAGTGGAGATTTAACATGTTTTAAATTCATAAGAATTTTATTTTTTGGGGGCTTAACTTGTTATTAAAGTTCAGGTGACATATGCACAAAAGTACGCGTATATATTTGAAGGATATGCGAAGTTGATGGGTTTTTTTTGTTCCTTCACAGCTGTTTTTTTCTTGTCTACCTGCATCGCCATGTAAGATAGGCAATTTTACTGTAGATGTTGTAGTTTCGGGTAATTGGCTTGGTCCATTATGTTTTTATTTGGTTCGATGGCCAAGGACACTCCTGTCTGTTGAACCAAAAAAAATGATCGAGTCAATCACCCCAAATTACACGTACAGCACAACATCCTTGGTCCCAATTTTCTTATTAGTGTCATTTGTCTTTTCCAGTTTGATTTGTTTGGATAGTTTACTTCAACTTAATTGATGCATTTCTGTCATAAATGTTGACTCTCTGAATAACAAAATTACACGTAAGCAAGTTTTCTTTGAAGAATTAAAAAACAAAATCCATCATTTTTGTTTATAATGCGAGAACAATTTCTCTTGAAAGTATCTTGTCTCTCTGAATAACAAAGTTATATGCATTCAAATTTGGATTTCTGTTTTATTAATCGATAAAAAACAGTAAGACAAAGTTATATGACACTGCTTTATGATGATATAATATTGAATAGCATACCTTCAATATTGTTTTCATCTGTAAATTTTTTATTTACAGTTTCATGGGATCTGGGTGTAATAGCGCATGGTAAGACAGTTAAAGACCAAAAACCTCTTTGTTTCCTAAATATATAAGCTGTTGAAATAGTACTTTCATTGTCCTTCTGCTCTTTTTTACATGATGCCATCAACAATAATGCTAATTCCTAGGCCCCTTACCCTTATTTGCATCACTATCAACCTCTACCATATAACCATGACAATGCATTGGCTGTGAGGTGCCATTACTACGAGGCATACCAGAGGAATCGCTCCACATAAGGAAGTAGCATGATTAATCGAAAGGCTGGATAATAGTGATGTAGCAGTGGCGGGCATTGTTATTTTGCACTTTCTGCTAAATGGTTGGAGAGCAACATGTGATGTTGGGTTAACTATTAAGTCATAACTATTAATTATAAAAATTCTGGGCTTGTGTGTCCTGATGTTGCATCCATTTTTCTATGTAAGATTACATTTCAAATTTGGTATTCTTTAATTGTTGTATTTCTTTCTATCCTGATATATAGCATGATGTTTTTATAACTTGGACATGTGATCTTTGGACATCTGTAATTGCACCTGACTGCTTTCTTCTCCGTCTCACTGTTTTAGGGACACACCCATGGATTATGATGAAAATGATTTTCAAAACCACAATCTTCATTTAGCTGGTGAAGGAAGCAACAAATTTCCTTCTGTTTTACAGCCATATGCTCTTCCCAAGTTTGATTTCGATGACAGTCTTAATGGATCTTTAAGGTTTGATAGTTTGGTTGAGACTGAGGTTTTTCTTGGCATCGAAAGTAACGAGGACAACCAGTGGATTGAAGATTTCTCTCGTGGTACCAGTGGGATACAGTTTAGTTCAAGTGCAGCAGAGTCTTGTTCTCTATCAAGACGCAACAATGTCTGGTCTGAAGCTACTTCCTCAGAATCTGTTGAAATGTTATTGAAATCTGTTGGCCAGGAAGATAATACTCCTATACAAACTAATACTAAGGAGTCAGATGCCTGTGATGAACTGGGTTGCATACTAAAGCACATGGAGCCCATCTTGAAACAGGATAATGATACATCACCTAAAGTGGAAGATACTGCGAATTTACAGGCTACATTTCTGCCAGGCGAGGATGTGGAAGATTTTTCTGTGTTGGATAATGATGTTGGACAGCAGCAGCCTCTTGATGATAGTTCTCAGGATCATAAAGGTGAAGCATCTGCTGATAGTGGTTTGGGACCTTTAGTTGACCCATCTGCTGTTAGTGTAGAGGTCAGGCAACCTGTTATTGAAGGGAGTCTGTCCATTGATAGTAAATCTAATCATGTTACTCAAAGGGAAATCGATAATGTCGTGAATGGATCTTCAAATGATAGGCCACAGAAAGTTCCTGCTTCAGGGATGCAGGATGGTGCCTCTGTGCAAAATATCACTACAGGAAATATTGAATTGAATGAAAAAGATGGCCCTGATGATATAAATAACACTTCTGATGATAGTAAAGATTTTCTGGAAACAGACACTGGTGAGAATCAGAAAAAGGGACAAGTATTAAGTCAAGAGGGCCAAATGGAGGATGAGAATCCTTGTTCAGATGCAGTGGAATCTATGGAAGAAGCAAACGTCATTGAAACTAATTCGAGTAATTTGGGGGAACCTTCTTGCAAAATACTGAAGGGGCATTCTGGTTTCCCAGAAGACGTAGTGACTAGTGATCAGTCCGAAGTGGATACAGTTGGGGGATCAGTGATGGCTGTTGAAGGTAATACTACTTTTAAGAGGGATGAAATTGAGGACTCAAATGGTTCCCAATTGGATAACAAGAACCTATCTAATAAGTGTGAGGGATCTCTCCTGTCTGCTGAAGACTGTGAGCCTGCTAAAGTGAAAGTTGGTGGAACTAGCAGCAGCGATACAGGTGGTGTTTCTAGTTTGGCTACAGTGTGCTGTTCAGCTGAAGTTGTTGGAGAAGTGGCCCATGTTTCATCCTCTTTCCTTGTTGAATCATCACAAATATGTGGGAAGTCTATGGTTTCTGCTGAGGGAAAGGAGACCACAGAGCTTCCTTCTGGCAATGTTAGCACTGAAAACAATTTCATAGCTTCGAGATTACAATCAGATGCTGCTTCTGACAACAATTCGGGTAAATGGTGAAATGTTATTCCTTGGAATATTGCATTAAGCTGGCATAATTTATTTTTTTGCTAAAATATTTGTTTCTCTCTCTGTTGCAGCATCAGATGTTAGCTGCGAACATGCTAACATGGTAACCTGTGCTACAATGGATGGTGTTCCAGCGCCTTCTGGTGATGTCACTAATGTAGATGCAGTTATTGGTCACAAAGATGTCAAAATGTCACTTTTAAGTGAGATGGGGTTTAGTCCCTTAGATATAGAGAAAGAAACCGTGGACAAGATTTCTGTGGAGGCCAGTTTATCAGGTCTGAAGACATCTTGTCAAGTGATAGCTGGATTAGATCCTGGTTCTGAATCCAAAAAAGGCGCTTCTTCTGGTGCTGCAGGACAGATATTATGCGAGTCAGCTGAACAATCTCCATTAATGGTGGATGCTAGTAAAACAGAAGGACCTCATTCAGAAGTAATTGATAAGGTCAGCCTGCAGAGCACAAAGGAAATGAATGTGTGTCCAGTTCTTTGTGATTCAACTGCAAACAAGGGTGATGATGCTGAAGTGTTGGTAAAAGAAAATGATGAAAAGGAATCATCCAAAGTTTCAGGTGAGCTATAGAAACTTAGATAATAGCATATTAGAACATGACTCTTAGGTTCTATTTTATTCACAGCTCATTGTACTCCCTAATATGTGTGCGGATATGCAAATTCAGATCATGTAGTTTGCTATATCTTTTGGATGTTTATGAAGCTAGATGCCATGCCTTGTGTTTTAATTTGAATATGGCATTTTGGCTAATTATTTCAGCTGACACTCTGTTTTTATACATGGTTATCAATAACTGGTACATACAAGAGTGAATTATTGTTCAGGTTCCTTCCCCCCATCTTGCTGTCCTGATATGGGTATCCTGATTTGATGAATCCGACTTTTTTATTCTCACAAGAACTCCTATGATTATGGCTTTGCCTCTCTGTGTATTTTTTTATGCAGAACCGACTGTAAACAAGAATGAGATGCTAGGACCTATCTCCTCAGAAAAGGAAGAGTGTCGAGAGGATACTAACCAGAAAGGTCAGGAAGAAAATGAAGCTGCCATAGTGTCTGAAGATAATAGTGATGGGAATATTGCTGTCCCTAGCACAAACGGTTAGCCATTCATTTATTACTTGTTGTTTTACTGTTAATCTGCTGTTCCTGCATGGTAGCCTTGTCCGTGGTTCTTGTGGTTCTTATTTGATTAAATAAAAAAACTCATGAATGTTCCTGTAGTTTTGTACCTTTAAAACTTCATTTTACATTGTTTGCTAGATTGTGGAAGTTGTGCTGATGTTGGCAAAGCAGCCAGTGGTTCCCCTACTGTCATCAGAGCCGCCAGAGATTTTCAGAGTGAAAGTGACAAGGATGGAGCCAAATGTTCAGTTGAGCAGACTGCTGTTGCTGATAGCAATGCCAGCAAAGCTTTGTCTGGTTCTCGGGATCCGAAACAAAATGATGCATCCAAAGATGAAAGGAGCTTCACTTTTGAGGTCAGTCCATTGGCAAATATGCCTCAAAAAGAAGTTGGCAATAAATGGCAGCCCTTTTTGAACAAACCAGCCACTAAAGCCTACCCGGTAAAATTTTGATATGCACATCCTTTATTACCTCCCCATCATAATCTGACCTTATATTGACAAATACCTTTTATGATCCTAATCAATTTATTCTGTGTCTTTTCCTTTTCCTTTTTTGCTTCTCTTTGAAGATTTTGAATGCTTCTCCATCATCGGGTTTAGTCCAAATAGATCCCAAGCTTGCCCAAGATCTTCCTCATGGAAGTCCAAAGGTGTCTGATGTAGCCATTGTGCGTAGTGGTTCTAAAGGTACTTCTGAGCGTAAAACAAGACGATCATCTGGTAAGGCCATGGAAAAGGAAAGTGCGAGAAAGGGAAATCCTATTAAAGATACTGCTTCTGTGAGGCTAGAAAAGGGGGCAAAAACAAACAATGTCTCCCCAAGCTCTTGTGGGATATTGCAACATGTGCAATCAAATGAGATGCAGCGCTATGGTCATGCGGATTCCAGTACTATGAAACCATTTGTTCATGCATCTTCAAGCCTTCCAGATCTGAATTCTTCTGCTTCTCCATCTGTGATGTTTCAACAACCCTTCACGGACTTGCAACAAGTGCAATTGCGTGCTCAGATCTTTGTTTATGGCGCTTTGATGTAGGTCCTGCTATTTTGTTATTGTAATATTGTTAGTGCCAATGCATTTTGGCACATATATGGGCTGAGCTGGCAAGATTAATTTCAGGATGTGATTCAGGTGCTTTTGGATGTCCTAGGTGGTGTTCATGATCTCTTAGCTCCTCCCATCCCAAAAGAGAGGAAAGAAATAGGAAAGAAAAGGAAAAAAGAAAATACATATTCTGAACTGTTTTTCATTTGGTTATTTGGATTTAATGGGTGGCTTTTGAATTTGCAGGATCCTTCTGTATGTTACAAAAAAAAAAAAAAAAAAAAACCCTTACCATTTGATGATTATGATTTACCTAAATCTCACTTTAGTTTTGTTTGTCACAGACAAGGAACAGCTCCAGATGAAGCATATATGATATCAGCATTTGGAGGATCTGGTTAGTGGCACTTTTCCTTGTTTTGTGATACTTCTCGACATTAAAAGAGAAACGCATTCACTTTGACAATGTCCTGGTAGATGGTGGGAAAACCATATGGGAGAATGCTCTACGCTCTTCTATAGAACGGCTTCATGGTCAAAAACCTAATCTCACTTCTCCAGAAACCCCTTTGCAGTCACGTCCTGGTATGTCTCTGATTTTAAGCTGTCTAATCTTGCTTTAGATTTGGTTGATTTACAAGTGTGACACAAATGAGATCTGCAGGTGTCAGAGCTCCTGATCAAGCAATTAAACAGAGTACTGTTCAAAGTAAAGTAATCTCTTCACCTATTGGTCGATCCAGCAAGGGTACTCCAACAATTGTGAACCCCATGGTACCCCTTTCTTCACCGCTCTGGAGTGTACCTACCCCCGCTGGCGACACATTTCAATCAAGCAGCATGCCAAGGGGTCCCATTATGGATCATCAGCGGGCACTTTCTCCTATGCATCCTCATCAAACTCCACAGATAAGAAATTTTGCTGGTAATCCTTGGCTATCTCAGGCACCTTTTTGTGGTCCCTGGGCTACATCTCCACAAACACCTGCACTTGACACAAGTGGTCATTTTTCTGCGCAATTGCCTATCACAGAACCAGTTCAATTGACACCTGTGAAAGACTTATCCATGCCAATTATCTCTGGTGCAAAGCATGTTTCTCCTGGTCCTGTAGCTCAGAGTGGGGCTTCCACCAGTGTTTTTACTGGGACTTTTCCTGTTCCAGATGCAAAAAAGGCTGCAGTGTCATCCAGTCAACCTCCTGCTGATCCAAAACCTAGGAAAAGAAAAAAGAACTCGGTTTCTGAGAGTCCGGGCCAGAATATTTTGCCTCCTCACCTTCGAACAGAATCAGTTTCTGCTCCTGTTGTTACCAGTCATCTGTCTACTTCTGTTGCCATTACAACCCCTGTCATCTTTGTTTCTAAAGCCCCTACAGAGAAATTTGTGACTTCTGTATCTCCTACACCTACTGATATCAGAAACGGGAATCAGAATGCAGAACAGAGGAATATTTTGTCAGAGGAAACCCTTGATAAAGTGAAGGCTGCGAGAGTGCAGGCAGAGGATGCTGCTACTCTTGCTGCTGCTGCTGTTAGTCACAGCCTGGAAATGTGGAATCAGTTAGATAAGCAGAGAAATTCTGGGTTATCACCAGATATTGAAACCAAACTAGCTTCTGCAGCTGTCGCAATAGCAGCAGCTGCTGCTGTTGCAAAAGCGGCAGCGGCAGCTGCCAAAGTTGCATCTAGTGCTGCATTGCAAGCAAAACTGTTGGCTGATGAAGCAGTAAATTCTGGTGGTTACAGCAATCCCAGTCAAGACAATACAATTTCTGTTTCTGAAGGCATGAAGAATTTGGGAAAGGCTACTCCTGCTTCCATCCTGAAGGGTGATGATGGGACAAACAGTTCCAGTTCAATCCTTATTGTGGCAAGGGAGGCTGCTAGACGGAGAGTTGAAGTTGCTTCCGCTGCTGCAAAACGAGCTGAAAATATGGATGCTATTGTTAAAGCTGCGGAGCTGGCTGCAGAAGCTGTGTCCCAAGCTGGGAAGATAGTTGCTATGGGCGATCCTTTGCCACTGAATGAGCTAGTAGCTGTGGGTCCAGAGGGATATTGGAAAGTAGCCAAAATAAATAATGAACTGATCTCTAAATCAAATGATATAGGTAGAAAAACTCTTAATATAGATAGAGTTGGAGAAAGACCACGCACTCCAACTGAGGGGTCCACTGAGGACCATGTTAGATTGGAAGATGGTTTCTTGAGTTCTGGTGCAGCTGCTGCAAAGGATGTTAAAGGACAAAAGGGCTACAAGGTGTCTGAATCTGAGAATGGTTCAAGATCTTTGGGAACTATAGAAAACTTTAATAGCATCAAGGAGGGGTCCCTTGTAGAGGTTTGGATTCGCCAACTTTTCTTAGGTTCCATTATTGGAATTGTAAATCTTAATATATAAAGTTTGATAATTTTGTGTTCCTTTCTATGTTTCATCGAAGTTTGTTTGCCTTTGGTCCTTGTTAACTTATCAGTGTTATTTGCTTTCCTAGGTTTTCAAAGATGGGAATGGATTTAAAGCAGCCTGGTTCTCTGCCAATGTCGTGGATTTAAAGGATGGGAGTGCATGTGTGAGTTATACTGATCTTTCATCAGTTGAAGGTGAGTCATTGTGTTTATTGTCAATATATGTATTAGGAATCAGTAGATAGTTCTGAATGCAGAAAACTTGGAGAATCCTTGTGCTCACTTTCTTTTTGCTTCATGTGCTTTTTTATGAATATATGATAGCTTGAAGAATGCCAGATGTGGCTTGTATGATGTGTTGCCCCAACTGCTGACATATGCATAGTTGCCTTAATATCTGTATCTATGGAGCTAATTCTGTAAATGTTCTTACCTGTGTGGTTGTTTTAATTTGTGATCTGTATGAACTATGATGAACATGCCTGGAGGTCCAGGAGTACTGAAATGTGGGTGATTTTGACCTAGAAGATAGAATCTTTATTAGTGTCATGTTCAACAGCATCACACAGGCTTTGCTGATCTCCCATACATACATAACCTTGTGGTCAGAGAGAATTTCCTTGTTGAATTCTATTATTGGCATCTTGCTCATCACAGCCACTGGCAGTGATTCTCTAAGGAGTCTCCTCAAGTAGCTTGTTGAAAGAAAAGGGAATAATTGTAGCATTAGTATTTTTGCACCCACACATGCACATCAATTGATCATATTTTATTGTTTTGATTGTCTGCAGGCTCAGAGAAGCTAAAGGAGTGGGTGACACTTAAAGGTGAAGGAGAGAGAGCGCCAAAAATACGAATAGCTCGCCCTATTACTGCCGTGCAATTAGAAGGAACAAGGAAGAGGCGACGAGCTGCCACGGTGGACCATATTTGGTCTGTTGGTGATAGAGTGGATGCATGGATACAAGATAGGTATGTTACTATGTTTCTATACTACGCAGCTGTAGTGTGTGGCACCAACATTTAACAGGAATTTTCAAATATATGTAAGAAAAAATCCATTTATGTTTCTTGTACAAAATTGCTGGGGTAAAATATAGAGAATAACTCACAACTGGATGCAATTCTGATAGGTGAATAACTAAGTTTTGAATCCTATCTACACCCAGGTGCTATTTTATCATGTGATTATAACCTCTTCAATCAATTCAAATAAATCTTTTACTAATATTTACTCCACGTTAAACTTCCAGCTTTATATATATTAGAAACAGCAAAATATGAAAGTCTTTGTTTTAGCTTGAAACATCTCCCTTTCAGGGGGGATAAAGAAAAAGGATACTTTTCAGCAAGGCTATATTAGGATAGCAAGTTCTCCCATAAACTTTGGAAGAGAATATTGCAGTGTTGAAAAGGGAGTTCATGCCTTGTCTTTTGTAAGGGTTGCCCGTGCTCTCCTCCATTGCCTTCTAAGCATAATTCAATCTAACGAATTTTTTTCCCATCCTTTGTGCTGTGAGGGCCTGTAAATGATACGTTTTAAAGCAGTTATTCTTACAATTATACCTTTTTTCTGTTCTCCTGTATACTTTAAACTGCTGCAATCGTGGTTTGGCACTTTATATATCATGCTACTCTGTATTTTCCATGTTGATATGTGTGAGATATTCTTCAGCTGGTGGGAAGGAGTGGTCATTGAAAGGAGCAAGAAAGATGGCACCACACTAACAGTCCAATTTCCAGGCATGTACAATTGGATGCTGTAGTTGAATGAATAATCACATGGTTGCATGCTTTTTGGTTATTGGATATAGAGGTAGCATTTCATTTATGAATCTATGTCACTCTGCTTGCAGTTCAAGGAGAAAAATCTGTTGTTAGAGCATGGCATCTTCGGCCCTCTCTCCTATGGGAAAATGGGGAATGGATTGAATGGTCCAGTTCAAGAGTGGGCTCTCATTCTACCAACAAGGTACATTCATTTGATATTTCACTGTGTATTGACCTTAAACTTTCTTGCTTGCACTGATTTACAAATTTGATGTTTCAGGGTGATACTCCACAGGAAAAACGACCTAGGGTGCGGAGCCCTGCAGTGGACAACAAAGGGAACGATAAGTTGTCAAAAGGTTTTGATTCTGTGGAAACTAATAAACCTGATGAGCCAACTTTATTGGATTTAGCTGCTCATGAAAAATTGTTCAATATTGGTAAGAGTACCAAAGATGGTAATAAACCTGACGTGCTCAGAATGGCACGGACTGGCTTGCAGAAGGAAGGATCAAAAGTGATCTTCGGTGTACCAAAGCCTGGGAAAAAAAGAAAGTTTATGGAAGTGAGCAAGCACTATGTTGCAGATCAGAGCAGCAAAAACAACGACGCAAATGATTCGGTAAAGTTTGCTAAATATTTGATGCCTCGGGGATCAGGATCCCGTGGATGGAAGAATACTTTAAGAACTGAATCAATCGCAAACCGAACAGCGGCATCGAAGCCCAAGGTTTTCAAGTCAGGAAAGCCACAGAATGTTTCTGGTAGAACAATTACTCAGAAGGACAACTCATTGACAACTACAGTTTCTGCTTCCAATGATGGTGCTGTTACAGATCATGTTGCAAAGACCAAGGCTTCTATAAGCCATGTTGAAAATACATCCGAAAAACGTAACTTGACTGACTTTCAGCCCTTATCTAGCTCCGTGGGAGCAACAGAGGGTCCAATATTTTCTTCCTTTCCTCTTCCTTCAGGTACACTTTCCTCTAAGAAAACTTCCACATCAAATGCTAAACCTCAACGGGTAAGTAAAGGAAAACTTGCTCCTGCTGGTGGAAAGTTGGGTAGAATTGAAGAGGACAAAGTTTTCAATGGAGATTCTTCAAAATCAAACTCTGATGTCACAGAGCCACGAAGGTCTAACCGTAAAATGCAGCCTACATCAAGAGTAAGTTCTTAAAGCTCCGAATTCATACCTTGTGTTAGTCTCCTCCCTGGACCTGCTTCTGTGAGGATGGTAATGGCCTTTATTGTTTTTGAAGCATTTGATGTAATAGTATGGCACTTTAGTTTATTGCATCAATTCTTTTTTTATTTGGTAACTTGCTTTTTCGCACCCATACAAAGCAGCCTGGTTTCTTCCTCATCCCCCTTTGTTAGGGTGCAGTAGGTCTGTAGAAAATCCAACTTCCTTTTGACAATACCCATGTTGATACGCTGATTTCTACTCAACCTAGCATATTCTAGCTCGTCAGCAATGTCCAAAGGTTTTTGGAGCATCTCTTTCAGAAAGACATCTTTCTATACTTTGTATCTGTCCAGTGAACGCTTCTTCATTCAGTCAAAGATGGGTAATGAATAAAAATTGAGGAATTGTGGATGCAAACTATTCGAAGATAATCTTTTCTCATTACAATTTTCCCCTAAATATCGCTGGTGCAAGTGGAACCACTTGCCTATTCCTGTTAATTGTTTAAATAGTCCTGGGAGGGTGAATTTCAAAAAAGAATTTTGAAGTTCTTTAGGTCATTTGTTGGGTTTTTCGTTGCCATTTTCTTGGGATCTTCTTTGGAGCAGTTCAAATTGATATCAGTCATGACTTTTTGACATGGAGAACCTTCTGTTTTTATTATCCTTTTCTTGGCAATTGTTTTTCAAGCAGATTAACGTCTTCATGCCTTGTTGATCTTTGTTGTTCGCAGCTGTTAGAAGGGCTACAAAGCTCCTTGATGGTGTCAAAAGTTCCAGCTGTGTCGCATGATAAAAGTCAGAAAAGTAGGACTGCTTCTAGAGGTAACATCTCACTGCTGAATTACAGGGGATTCCAGCCTCGTGTGTGCATTTGTAGATGATGGAAAATTGATAAAACTGTGACTGCTTTTGTTGTTGCAGGGAATAACCATGGTTGAGAGGAGCTCATGCAATGATGAAATCGAGTGCAAAGATGCTCAATTGTGGCTGGACAACACTGCAAGAGTAGTTTGTGTATATTTATAATAGAGGTGATAGGTAGGAATGGAAATTCTGCTTGGGATAATATGACATGTAGTGGGTAGATGTTCATATCAATTTTAGTTTATTTGCGATGATGATTTGATCTCCCAGCGTTTGCCATAAGGGTCGTATATGGAAAATCTCCATGTAGTTTGGCTTGAAATTGCAGGAAGCTTTGCTGATCAGTCATGTATACCTTGTGAATTCCCGTTTTAGGTGATCGGTGGTTGGTGGTCGGTGGTCGGTGGGGATGGTTATTTCCACAATCAAATAAGCTTTTCTTTAGTTTTCTGAATGGAAGTTGCTATTTAAATTTAGCGAGGGGGGCTGATTGAACTGCTAGAGATCCCTGGTCCCTGGTCCCTGGTTAAATTTTGGATTTGTTTTTAGTGTTTTTTAAAAGTATTTTTGACAAATTAATATTGGTTTTTAGTGTTTTTTTTTATGATTTTAATTAAATCTGAAAAAAAATATTTTAATATATTCTTAAAGAAAAATATTTTAAAAAGTATAAAGCTTAGCAAAATCTTTTCACTATCATAACAGCGCTGATCGCAGCTTAATCGTCCGTAACTTGCTTTCCTTTTCTTTTTCGTCCTGATGAAATGAAATGAGCGCATGATACGCGAAACGAGGCTGCTTGTGCTTATAAAAATCAACAAACGGATGGCCAACAAGGGCAACGTTTCCATTTGTCTTGCACGTCTCTAAGCTTTTTTTTCCTTTTGCTTGGTAAAACCACTGCGGTGGCAAACAATTTCACACTGCAGCCCGCTACCAGTTATCTCAAACAAATGTAGAGAGCGAAGAACATGACTGCACAGTAAAGTTGGACTTTGTTGATGCATCCAGATAAGTTCCATTGACCTCGACAAACCTACAAACATGTTTCCCTAGCAAAACTATCTATAGACAATTGCTGATCATTTAAGTTCCCTGACTCGTGTAGGCCCAATTCATTCATTGATCTAATCACAGACTGAAGAGAGAAGGAAAGCAGATACTACATTTGAGAAAGCTTAAGTTACGATGCCGCTATCAATAAAATCTTGTGCCAGCATGTGAAGGGGCATATGCTCGGAAGATGAAATATTGGAGGCATAAATTTTTGCCTGCTACTAATCAGGAGCTGCCTCCACTCTTACCATCAGTCAGGGAAAATTTCATCATCCTCATTCTCTCTTAAAGATATCGGTTCTTCTCCCATGCTTTTCTTCAATCTCTGGAGGCTTTTGTCACCTTGGTTCTCTCCAACATACTTGGAGTGAACTTTTTCCTTCAAGTTCACAGGAATCCTGGCTGACAGTCGATCTTCACCCTTGCTGTTTTCATCATCAGTGAATGGCCTCTCACAGATACAAGATGGATATTCATGAAAGTCACCTCGTCCAGGCCTCACCTCATCTGGCTCTCCCATAAATCCTCTCTGGCT
>Ga0307517_10002579_pt1 | contig 28853 bp, 28 predicted proteins | sample 23_EM_MG_FD_194515 | JGI IMG/M metagenome (GOLD analysis project Ga0307517, IMG submission 194515) | Populus trichocarpa ectomycorrhiza microbial communities from riparian zone in the Pacific Northwest, United States - 23_EM | ecosystem: Host-associated > Plants > Roots > Unclassified | place... | reverse complement strand
CTGGGGAAACCGTCTCCGACCTGCTCGTGCAGATCAAGGAACGGGTGGTCGCCGCGCTCGACACTTCCATCGACACCTCGGCGCGCACCGCGATCGACTCGGACTTCAAGTCGCTCCTGCGACAAATCACCCAGGTCGTGCAGAACGCGAACTTCGACGGCGCGAACCTGCTGGACGGCTCGCTGCCGGGCAACCTGAAGTTCCTCGCGAACGCCGACGCCAACGCCTTCATCACGCTGTCCAAGCAGACGCTGTCGTTGGGCGGCAGCATCATCACCGTCGCTGCGACCGCGTCGCTGGGCACCATCACCTTCGCCACCTCGATCCTGGCGCAGCTGACCACCTCGATCAGCCTGACCAACCAGGCCCTGGGCAACCTGGGCTCGCAGCAGAAGCAGATCGACGGTCACGCCAAGTTCGTCTCGAAGCTCACCGACGTGCTGACCACCGGCGTCGGCAACCTGGTGGACGCCGACCTCGCCAAGGAAAGCGCGCGCCTGCAGGCCCTGCAGGTGCAGCAGCAGCTCGGCGCCCAGGCGCTGTCGATCGCCAACTCGGCGCCGCAGATCATCCTGTCGCTGTTCCGCGGCGGCTAAACCCTTCCGTTGGGGCGTAACGAGGGCCTGGGCGGCGACGCCCGGGCCCTTTTTCTTTTTTCATTAATCCGCCGTCAGCCACTCGGGCCGCATGATCGTCTAGCGGCAGTCTGTCCGCGAGTTGGCCATGTCCATCATCGGTATCGATTCGTCCGTTCTGCTCGCCATGTTCCAGTCTCGCGCTGGCGTGCCGATGAACGGCGCTGCCAGCTTCGGGCCCCGGCCGGTAAAGCAGCCGACGGCGCCGTGGTACAGTCAGCCGACGGCGGCGGAGACGACCGCCCAGGTCAAGTCCGCGCTGCTCGGCAGGAAGCTCATCGACGAGAGCGCCGCCAAGTTGGACGTCAGCGGAGCCAGCGCCGACTACAAGAAGCTGTTCGCCCTCTACCAGGGCCTGACCACGCTGAGCGGGGTCGCGAGCGAGGCCAACACCAAGGGCCTGCAGCCGCTGGACAAGGCGCGCATCAATCAGGTGTTCGCCAAGGGGCTCCAAGAGATTTCCGACTATGTGAGCAGCGCCCAGTTCGAAAACCTGCGGCTGAAGGATGGGGCAGTCGCAACGTCAGCCAAGGCCACGCTCGGCGTCCCCAAGGCCAAGACCGAATACCTGACGCCGCCGCTGACCAATTCGACGTCCACCGAGGTCGACGCCTTCCAGGGAAACGTAAAATTCACGATATCTGTCAAGCGGTTGGGTGTGACTTCTGATGTCGCGATCGACCTCTCCGCCATGGACCCGCAGCCGCGTACCATCGGCAATGTCGTCACCTTCGTGAACCAGCAACTGGCCGCGGCCGGCGTCGACACGCGCCTCGCCACCCAGCGCCAGCCGGGCCAGCCGCGCACGATCCAGAGCGGCGGCAAGACCATCACCCTGCCGCCCACCTCGGACCAGTGGGCGCTGAAGGTGAAGGTGGGCACCAGCGAAACCGTGAGCTTCTCGGCGCCCGCGACGGCCGGGGCTGTCTATGTCGCCCAGACCATCGGCGACCCGGATCCCGACAAGAAGCCGGCCACCGCCGACGGCGTCACCCAGCGGCAGCTGCTCAAGTTCCAGACCGACACCACCGACGTTCCCCCGCCGCTGCAGCCGACCGGCGAGGCCAACTGGGTGGACGGACGGTCCTTCGCCAAGACGCTCGGGCCCGAGGTCAAGACGGTGCACGCCACCAAGGTCGGCCCCGACGGGTCGGTTTATGTGCTGGCCGACATCACCGCGCCCACCGGCGGCCAGACGATCAAGGGCGCGCAGGACGTGGCGCTCCTGAAGTACGATCCGGCCGGACAGCTCGTCTACAGCCGCACCCTGGGCGCGGCGTCGTCCGCGACGGGCCTGGGTCTGGCGGTCTCCGCCGACGGCCAGATCGCCGTGGCGGGTTCGGTCACCGGCGCACTCAACGGGGCGATCGACGGCCCCCTGAACTCGGGCGCCACGGGGACCTACGCCGCCAATACGGACAGTTTCGTCACCGTCTTCAACACCGACGGCGAGGAAGTCTGGACGGAGCGTCGCGCGGCCAGGCTCGACGACGAAGCGAGCCAGGTGGCGTTCGGCGCCGACGGGACGGTCTATGTGGCCGGCCGCACCAAGCAGGCGCTGGTCGGCAGCACGCCGATCGGCGGCTGGGACAGCTATGTCGAAGCCTTCAAACTGAACCCCGCCCCGGCGGTCTTGCCGCCGGGTTCCGACCCCACGGCGCCCGTCAAGCCCAACGTCACAACCACCTTCACCCAGAGCTTCGGCACCGTCGGCGACGACAAACCCTCGGGCCTGGTGGTCGACGGCGCCAACCTGATCACCGCCAGCGTCGAGAACGGCCACGCGGTCGTGCGCCGCTTCGACATCTCCGGCGGCGCGCCCGTGCTGACCGCCACGCAGGACCTGGGCGACCTGCAGGGCGGCGACATCGCCGGCCTAGCGCTGGACGGCGGCCAGGTAGTGATCGCGGGCTCGACGTCGAACGGTGCGCTGAACGCCGGCGCGATCACGCGAAACTATTCGGGCGGCAGCGACGTTTTCGCGGCCCGGCTCTCCTCCGACCTCTCCGGCTCCGGCGACACGCTCGCCTATTACGGCGGGACCGGCGAGGACAAGGCGACCTCGCTGGCTGTCGGGGGCGGCAAGGTGTGGATCGGCGGATCGGCCGGCAGCGCCGACCTGCCGGGGGGCCTGACACCGGTCGGGACCAAGGACGGCTTCCTCGCCAATCTCGACGTGAACGCCGGAACCGTCGACTGGTCGCGCCGGTTCACCGGCAAGGATGGGCAGGCGACGCCGACGGCCATAGCCGTGGCGCCCACCGGCGCCAGCGTGCTCGACCGCATCGGCCTGCCGAGCGGGACGCTCGACCTGTCGGATTCCCAGGAGATCACGGCGGTCAGCGCACTGCGCGCCGGCGACCAGTTCACGATCAAGGTCGGCAGCGGCCGGGCCAGCACCGTGACCATCGACGACAAGGACACCCTGGATACCCTCGCCCAGAAGATCCGCCGCGCCTCGGGCTTCCAGGCGAAGGTCACGCTGACCACCGTGGACGGGGTGCGCAGCATGCGCATCGAACCCCTGAACGCCCGTGTCCTGCTCGAGATCGGCGCGGGCAATTCCAACAGGGACGCCTTGGAAACGCTGGGGATTCCCGAGGGGATCGTCCGTTCCACGACCATCAACAGCGCCGGCAAGACGGTGCCGGCCGACGGCAAGCAGATGCTCTACGGCCTGGGCCTGACCAGCGACCTCTCGGTGTCCGATTCCGCCCAGGTCGGACACACCCTGGCCAAGCTCGCCGGGGCCATAAACTCGGTGCGCGCCGCCTACAAGGACCTGGTCGCCGCGGCCCAGCCCAAGGGGGTCGTCCAGGCCGCCGCCAAGGCCAACGGGCCCGTCCCGGCCTACCTGACAAACCAGATCGCCAACTACCAGGCTGCGCTCGACCGCCTGGGCGGCGGCAGCTAGCTCGCCACGCTTGAAACCCCGTCCCGCGCAGTCTAGCGAGGGCCATGGACTTCAAGGATCGCAGGACCGTGCTGGTGCTGGCGGGCGGCGCGGTGGCGTTGCTCGCGGGCCTGGCGATCGCCTGGACCATGCTGGCTGCGCAGAAGCGCGAGCCGAAGGAAGCCCCGCCGGCCTCCAGCGCCGGGCTGGTGATCGATAGCGCCGGTCCCGAGGACGCGCGCATGGACCCGGCCAAGCTGCTGCGCTGTTTCGTCGCCGGACAGTTCGTAGGCGAACTCACCCTGGCCGACTGCGCCAAGCGCAACGGCGTGGCGACCGACGCCCTCGACGTGGGCCTGGACGAGACCGGGGCGCTGGCTGCGGCCGACCAGGCCGGCGCCGTGCTCACCCCTCTGCCGCCCGCCGAGAGCGAGCCGCCGAAGGAAGAGCAACCCGACCCGACGCTGGCGCCGACCGCGCCTCAGGCCGCGAACGCGCCGGTGGGGACCTGCATGCGCTACGACCAGGGCCGCTGGGGGAAGATGCCCAATGACCTCAGCCTCAACGCCTGCGTCCAGGCGCTGTTCGCCGGGCGCTGCGAGCGGCCGGGCGGCGCCACCTATGGCCGCTGGGCGCAACAGACGCTGCGGCTGGTGCCGGGCAGGGTGGAGGTTTCCGCCGACAACCACAGTTTCCGCACCCTGGCCGACCAGGGCGCCGGCTGCGCTATCACGCCTGTAAACTGACGCCTCGCGCTCGCCACGAGCCTTGTGTAGATTTTGCCAATGAAACCGATCGCGCTCTTCGCCAGCCTCGCCGCCGCCGCGGCGCTTTCCGCCTGCAGCCCGCGCACCGAGCCTCCGGGCGATCCGGGCGTCTGCTACCACGTGGCGCCGCTAAAGGGCGGCAAGCTGAAGTACAACAAGCTGGTCAACGCCCCGAACCTGGAGACCTGCGCGGCCAACCTCGAGGCCATGCGCATCAAGTTCCTGCGGATGGGCGGCACGCAACAGAACATCTACGGCGCCTACCAGGCCAATTTCCTGTTCCTCGAGGACCAGGGCGTCATGACCTCCACCAGCCTTGAAGGGCCGCGCTACGTGGCCCTGGTGCGCACCGGCGACGGTCGCCTGGCCATCCCGGGCGCCATGCCGCAGGGACAGTAGGCCAATAGTCCTGTGGACGGTTCCCATGTATCGTGAACATACAGGGAACAAACTGTTTGCTAACCTGTTAGCACCGGGCTAGCTTGCGCCCGGGCTGACAGCCCGCAATCACGGAAGCTTAGGACAATCGACATGGCGGGCAGCGTCAACAAGGTCATTCTGGTGGGCAATCTGGGAGCCGATCCCGAGATCCGCAGCCTCAATTCCGGCGACCGGGTCGCGAACCTCCGGGTCGCCACCTCGGAAACCTGGCGGGACAAATCCTCGGGCGAGCGCAAGGAAAAGACCGAGTGGCACCGGGTGGTGATCTTCAACGACAACCTGGTGAAGGTCGCCGAGCAGTACCTGCGCAAGGGCTCGAAGATCTATCTGGAAGGCTCCATCCAGACCCGCAAATGGGCTGATCAGGCCGGCGTGGAGAAGTTTTCCACTGAGATCGTGCTGCAGAAGTTCCGCGGCGAACTGACCATGCTCGACGGGCGCGGCGACAATGCCGAGGCGGGCGAGGGGGGCGGCTATTCCAACGGCGGCTTCTCTTCGGGTCCCAAGGCCCAGAGCTCCGCGCCGCGCGAGGACTTCTCGGCCGACCTGGACGACGAAATCCCGTTCTAGGCGGCTAGCCGGCGGGGGCGGACGCCGCCGGCGCCGGGCAGGCGTCGGCGATCCGGTGCGCCTCGGTGGAGGCGCGGCCGGCGATGTCCAGGCCGAACAGCTCGGTGGCCACGTCGGCGGTCAGGTGGAAGCTGGTGGGCGTGTAGGTCCCGGAACCCTGGATGGCGACTTTCTGGCCCTTCTTGCTGACGCAGGTTCCCTTGAGCGTGATCGTGCCGTCCTGGATGCGCCGGGTCGGATAGGTGCAGGTGTAGTGGCGGTTGGACGGGCCGGCCATGAACTTGTCCACGTCGGCGGGCGTGATGCAGCGCTTCTCCGTCGAGCTCTGCTTGATCGGCGACAGCAGCTTGTTGGTGGACTCCCAGTAGCCGGGAATGATGGCGCTCTGCGCGGCCGCAGGGCCGGCGACGGCCAGGGTGGCAAGGCCCCACAGGGCGAGTAGGGCGATCGGGGATCTCGTCATCCGCGCTATCTGGGGCCTCGCTTCACGCTCCGCAATCCGGCGCGGGGCTGTTGAACCATGCTTCGCCTGAACCGCCGATGACCGGCGCCGTTCCCTGTCACCCGGGGTCCCGGGCGACGTGCTGCAGGTTCTCCTGCCGGATCCGCGCGCCCTCCTCGTCGTAGAGGAAGGGCAGGAAGGCGTAGCGCCGGCCGCGGGTAACCGCCGTCGCCTCATGCTGCAGCTCGCAGGAGAACACCACCGCCCCGCCGCTCGGCGGCCGATAGGTGCGCGGGCCGAATTCCGGAAAGCGCAGGTCGCCGCCGTCGAAATCCTCGGCGTTGAGGTTGATCGAGACCGCGAAGCGGCGGTGCGCCGTGCCCAGCGCCTCGTTGTCCCGGTGCGCCCGGAAGTAGCCGCCGTCGGCCGCGTCGTAGCAGGCGACGATGTAGCGTTCGAGCCGGGTGGGCTCGAACTGGAAGACCCGCATGATTTCCGGAATCAACCGCCGGCGCATGCGCACCAGCAGCTCCTGGCGCAGGTTGTCGTCGGCGATGGTCACGTCGCGGCGGCGCTTGAAGCCGTCGAGCACCCCGACCGTCTTGCCGTCGATGTCGCGCATGACGCCGGAGGGCGACCCGCCGTCGGCCTCGTAGTAGGCGATCAGCTGCTGGCAGATCTCGGATTCGAACACCCTGGGCATGATCAGCACCGGGGCGTTGAGCGGGGCTCCGGCGTGGTCGGCGACCGGCGGCAGCCGCGTGATCGTGTCGAACATCGCCGCGTCCTCGCCGATGGCCATCCTGGCGAGCACCCGCAGCGTCGGGTCGAGCAGCAGCCAGAAGGGCGCCTCGGCCCCGTCGGGCCCGAGCGCGCCGTAGAGCCGGCTGACCCTCCCGTCCGGATCGAAGAACCAGCGCAGTCCGGGGATGCGGTTCTTCGCCCGGGCGATCGAGGCGGCGTCGCGCAGCACCATGAAGCAGGTCAGCTTCTTGTCGTCGAAGAGCCCCGCATGGGCGTCGAAGGCCGCCATCGCGCGGTCCCGCGCCTCGCCCGGCGGCGGCAGGAAGACCAGCAGCACGTAGCGGCCGGCGGAGGTGTTGAAATGGTAGTTCGGATTGTGCGGCGCGCCGGTCACGAACCAGGGCGCGAGTTCGCCCACCGACAGCGGGGGCAGTGGCGCGAGCAACGTCGTCTGCGCCGTCATCCGAGCGCCGCCTCGGCCGGGGCGCCCACCCGTTCTCCATAGGCCCGCAGCACCTCCGCGCCGGCCTCGTCGTAGAAGAACGGCAGGAAGGCGTAGCGGCGGCCGGCCCTCATCGGCGTCGCCTCGTGCAGCAGGGCGCAGGAGAACACCACCGCCCCGCCCGCCGGCGGACGGCAGGTCGTCGGGCCGAACTCGGCGAAGCGCAGGTCGCCGCCTTCGAAGTCGTCGTTGAGGTTGAGCGAGCAGGCGAACTTGCGGTGCGCCGTGCCCATGGTGGTGTGGTCACGATGCGGATGGAAGACGGCCCCGTCGGCGGCGTCGTAGCAGCTCACCACATAGCGCTCGATCCGGGTGGCCTTGAAGCCGAGCGCGCGCTTGATCAGCGGGAAGAGCCGCCGCTCCAGCCGTTCGCGCAGCGCCGCCTGCAGGCCGGGGTCCTCGACCAGGACGTCGCGGCGCTTCTTCAGCTCGTCCATGACCATGACCGTGCGGTCGCCGGCGTCACGCATTACCCCGCTGAACTGGCCGCCGCGCGCCTCGTGCAACGCGATCAGCTGCGCGCAGAGCTCCGGCTCGAACACCCGGGGCGCGATCAGCACCGGCGCATGCAGCGGCACGCCGGCGTGCTCGCCGGGGGAGGGCAGGCGCGCCAGGAAATTGAAAAGCGGCTTGGGCCGGTCCAGCGGCGCATGGCCGATGACCCTGAGCGCCGGGTCCAGCAGCATCCAGAACGGCTGCTCGGCGCCGTCCGGCTGCAGCGCGCCATAGAGCCGGCTGACGGTCCCCTCGAAATCCAGGAACCAGCGCAGGCCCCGCATGTCGCGCGCCGTGGCCGCCATCGCCGGATCGCGCAGCACGACGAAGGCGCACAGCCTCTGGTCGTCGAACAGCGCCTGGTTGGCGGCCAGTATCTTCAGCGCCGCCCCGCTGGCCTCGCCATCCGCGGCCGGCAGGAAGGCCAGGAGCACGAAGCGACCGGCCGCCGTGTCGAACACGAACTCAGGGTTGGAGGCGGTCGGCGCCGTGAACCAGGGCGCGGACTCGCCGGGCGACAGCGGCATTGAAGATCCTTTCGCCGCCCTGTTTAGGGTGCTCCGCGGCTGCGGTCACGCCGTTCGACATGGCGACGCGCGTACGCGCGCACGCGAGAGTTGGCGCTGAGGTCTTCAGAATGCTAACTAAGATCCCCATACACGCAGTCCGATTCTAGCGGCGAAATCCCTCCTTTGACCGACGAAAACACCACCCCTCCGGACGACCGGCGCGGGGGCATCGCCCCTATCGCCATCGAGGACGAGCTGAAGCGCTCGTACCTGGATTACGCCATGAGCGTGATCGTCAGCCGCGCTTTGCCGGACGTCCGCGACGGCCTGAAGCCGGTGCACCGGCGCATCCTGTTCTCGATGGGCGAGCAGGGGCATACGCCCGACCGCTCCTATGTGAAGTCCGCGCGCGTCGTCGGCGACGTGATGGGCAAGTATCACCCGCACGGGGACCAGGCGATCTACGACACCCTGGTCCGCATGGCCCAGCCGTTCTCCATGAGCCTGTTGCTCATCGACGGCCAGGGCAACTTCGGCTCGGTGGACAACGATCCGGCCGCGGCCATGCGCTACACCGAAAGCCGCATGACCAAGGCGGCGATGGCGATCCTCGCCGACCTCGACAAGGACACCGTCGACTTCAAGGACAACTACGACGGCTCCGAGCACGAACCGGTCGTCCTGCCGTCGCGCATCCCCAACCTGCTGGTGAACGGCGCGGGCGGCATCGCCGTCGGCATGGCGACCAACATCCCGCCGCACAACCTGGGCGAAGTGGTCGACGCCTGCCTGGCCTATATCGACGACCCCGAGATCAGCCTCGACGCCCTGCTGGACATCGTACCCGGCCCGGACTTCCCCACCGGCGGCGAGATCATCGGGCGGACCGGCGCGCGCACGGCGCTGATGACCGGCCGCGGCTCGGTGATCATGCGCGGCACCGCGACCGTCGAGGAGATCCGCAAGGATCGCGAGGCGATCATCATCCACTCGATCCCCTATCAGCTGAACAAGGCCGCGCTGGTCGAGCGCATCGCCGAGCTGGTTCGGGAGAAGCGCATCGAGGGCATCTCCGACCTGCGCGACGAGAGCGACCGCCAGGGCATGCGCATCGTCATCGAGATGAAGCGCGACGCGTCTGCCGACGTGCTGCTGAACCAGCTCTACCGGTTCACGCCGCTGCAGAGCTCGTTCGGCGTCAACATGCTGGCGCTCAATCGCGGTCGGCCGCTGCAGATGGGCCTGCGCGACATGGTCACCGCCTTCGTCGACTTCCGCGAGGAGGTCGTCGAGCGGCGCACCAAATTCGAGCTTTCGAAAGCGCGCGACCGTGGCCACGTGTTGGTGGGCCTGGCCATCGCCGTCGCCAACATCGACGAATTCATCCACATCATCCGCTCGTCCAAGGACCCGGCCGAGGCCCGTGAGCGGCTGATCGCCAAGGATTGGCCGGCGGGCGACATGCTGCCGCTGGTGGAACTGATCCAGGATCCGCGGACCCTGGTCATCGACGGCAACCTGATCCGCCTGTCGGACGAGCAGGCGCGCGCCATCCTGGCGCTCACCCTGTCGCGCCTGACCGGCCTCGGCCGCGACGAGATCTTCGGCGAGGCCCAGGAACTGGCCACGGCCATCCAGGGCTACCTGGAACTGCTGGCCTCGCGCGAGAAGATCATGGCCATCGTCCGCGAGGAGCTGGTCGAGGTCCGCGCCGCCTTCGCCGTGCCCCGCCGCACCCAGATCGTCGACGGCGACGCCGACGTCGAGGACGAGGACCTGATCACGCGCGAGGACATGGTCATCACCGTGACCCACGGCGGCTATGTGAAGCGTACGCCGCTGTCGATCTACCGGACCCAGCACCGGGGCGGGAAGGGCCGCTCGGGCATGGCGACCAAGGAAGAGGACGCCGTCACCCGGGTGTTCTCGGCCAACACCCACACGCCGATGCTGTTCTTCTCGAGCGGCGGCAAGGCCTACCAGCTGAAGGTGTGGCGCCTGCCGGTCGGCATGCCCACCAGCCGCGGCAAGGCCTTCGTCAACCTGCTGCCCATCGAGCCCGGCGAGAGCATCACCTCGATCCTGCCGCTGCCCGAGGACGAGGCGACCTGGGACCAGTACGACGTGATGTTCTCCACCCGCTCCGGCAAGGTGCGGCGCAACAAGCTGTCCGATTTCATCGGCATCCGGCGCAACGGCAAGAACGCCATGAAGCTCGACGAGGGCGACGCCATCGTCGGCGTCGGCGTCTGCAACGCGCAACAGAACGACATCCTGCTGACCACCGCGCTTGGCCGCTGCATCCGCTTCGCCACGGAGGAGGTCCGCGTCTTCGCCGGCCGCGACTCCGACGGTGTCCGCGGCATCCGCCTGGCCGAGGGCGACAGCGTCATCTCGATGGCGATCCTGCGCTCGGTCGACGCCACCCCGGCCGAACGCACGGCCTATGTGAAGCACGCCAACGCCATGCGCCGCGCCGTCAGCGGCGAGGGTGAGGATATCGAGGACGCCACCGCCCCCGAGGACGATGAAGAGGTCGGGGACGAAACCGCGCTGTCCGGCGAGCGCATCGCCGAACTGGGCGCCGCCGAGGAAGTCATCCTCACGGTCTCGACGGAAGGCTACGGCAAGCGGACCTCGGCCTATGAATTCCGCCGCACCGGCCGCGGCGGCCAGGGGCTGCTGGCCCAGGACCTGACCAAGAAGGGCAAGGGCGGGCGTCTGGCGGCCTCCTTCCCGGTGGATGAGTTCGACCAGATCCTGCTGGTCACCGACCAGGGCCAGCTGATCCGCACGCCGGTCGGCCAGGTCCGGATGGTCGGGCGCAATACCTCCGGCGTCATCGTCTTCCGCACGGCAGAGAACGAGCACGTGGTCTCGGTCGAACGGCTGGCGGACACCGGCGAAGACGAGGGCGACCTTGCTGATGACGTCGCCGACGACATCGCCGGCGAAGGCGAACCGCCCGCGGACGACACGCCCGACGCCGGTTAAGCCTCGCCGCGACATTCACGGAACGGCGGTTTGACAAACCAGGGGTCCGCGCTCAGCCTTGCCGCCATCAGCTGGAGGGCAGGGCATGGGCAAGATCCTGGCGTTTGCATACGGCGTGATCAGCTACGCGGTGTTCTTCGCGTCGTTCCTCTACGCCATCGGCTTCGTGGGTGACCTGGTGGTCCCCAAGACCATCGATTCCGGCGTGGCCGGTCCGCTGGTCCCCAGCCTGGCGATCGACGCCCTGTTGCTTGGCGTGTTCGCGGTCCAGCACAGCGTCATGGCGCGGCCGGCCTTCAAGGCCTGGTGGACGCAGTTCGTGCCGAGGGCGGTGGAGCGCTCGACCTACGTGCTGCTGGCCTCGCTGGCGCTCGTCCTGCTCTTCTGGCAGTGGCGGCCGCTGCCGTCAGTGATCTGGACGGTTTCAGCGCCGGCCGGCGTGATAGCCCTGTGGGTGTTGTACGCCCTGGGCTGGCTGACCGTGCTCTCGAGCACCTTCCTGATCAACCACTTCGATCTGTTCGGCCTGCGTCAGGTCTGGGCCTATGCGTCGGGGCGGGAGATCCCGCCGCAGGATTTCGTGACGCCGCTGTTCTATCGCGTGGTCCGCCACCCGCTCTATCTGGGCTTCATCGTGGCCTTCTGGGCGGCGCCGACGATGACGCTCGGCCATCTGGTCTTCGCCATCGCCACGACGGCCTTCATCCTGATCGCGATCCAGTTCGAGGAGCACGACATGGTCACGCTCTTCGGCGACGCCTACCGGCGCTACCAGCGGCGGGTTTCGATGATCGTGCCGTGGATTCCGAGCTCGAAAGACTGACCTGCGCCGGCCAAGCGCAAGTTTGGGCTTGCCAGAACCTCCCGCCCCGGCGAAAGGCGAAGTCGGGCAAGTTGAGGGACAAGCCGCATGACCCGTGTCGGGCTCTATCCGGGCACCTTCGACCCGATCCACAACGGCCATACCGACATCATCGGGCGGGCGGTGAAGCTGGTGGACAAGCTGGTCCTTGGCGTCGCCATCGACACCGGCAAGACCCCGATGTTCGACCTCGAAGAGCGGGTGGCCATGGTCGAGGAGGCCGTGACGCCGTTTCGCACCTCCACCGAGATCGTCGTGCAGCCCTACGAAGGCCTGACCACCCACTTCGCCCACGAAATCGGCGCCGGGATCATGGTGCGCGGCCTGCGCGCCATGGCGGATTTCGAGTTCGAATTCGCGATCACCGCCATGAACCAGCAACTCGATCGCAACATCGAGACCGTGTTCCTGATGGCCGATCCCCGTCACCTGGCGATCGCCTCGCGGCTGGTGAAGGAAATCGTGGTGCTGGGCGGCGACGTCACCAAGTTCGTCAGCCCCAGCGTCAAGGACCGGCTGATGGCCAAGGCCGGCCGCTGAAGCAACTGGCGGGCTGGCCTGCGCGGCCTCCGCCCATTACGAGTAGCCCGATGAAACCCGCCCTGATGCTCGCCGCGGCCTTCGCGGCCCTCGCCTGCGCCGCGACCGCTGCGCCGAAGGCCCCGTCCGCGCCCGCCAAGCCTGCGTCGCCCACCGCCCCCGGCGCCCCCGGCCCCTCCGATTGGCACCCCGGATCCCAACGATGTGCTGGTGATCGACACCAACAAGGGCCGCATCCTGGTGGAGCTGGTCCCCGAAGCCGCGCCCCAGAACGCCACGCGCATCCGCGAGCTGACGCACGAGAATTTCTTCGACGGACTGCGGTTCTTCCGGGTGATCGAGAACTTCATGGACCAGACCGGCGATCCGCAGAACACCGGCCAGGGCGGCTCGTCGAAGCCGAACGTGCCCGGGGAGTTCACCTTCCGTCGCGGCGCGGACCTGCGGTTCGTCATGGCCGTCGATCAGTCCGTCGCCGAGGTGGGCTTCGTGAAGTCGCTGCCGGTGATGAGCCAGTCGATGATGCTGTCGGCCATGACCAAGGACCAGAAGGTCTCCGCCTGGGGCCTGTTCTGCCCGGGCGTCGCCGGCATGGCCCGCGACGACAACCCGGACTCGGCCAACAGCCAGTTCTTCCTGATGCGCGGAGCCTATCCCGCGCTGGAGAAGCGCTACACCGCCTTTGGCCGGGTGATCTCCGGAATGGACGCCGTCCTCGCCATCAAGGTGGGCGAGCCGGCGCCCGAGCCGCAGGACCGCATGGAACGGGTTCGCCTCCTGGCCGATTTGCCTGAGAAGGACCGTCCGAAGGTGCGCGTGATCGATCCCGCAGGCCCGTGGTTCAAGGCCGAGGTCGCCCGCGCGCGCGCCGCCAAAGGGGCCGACTTCTCGGCCTGCGACATTCAAATCCCGGTAGAGGTGAAGTGATGGATCCCGAAAACACCCTGGTCATGGAACTGGACACCGGCGCGGTGACCATCCAGCTGCGCCCCGACCTGGCGCCCGGCCATGTGGCGCGGATCAAGGAGCTGGCCCGCGAAGGCTTCTATGACGGCGTCGTCTTCCACCGGGTGATCCCGGGCTTCATGGCCCAGGGCGGCGACCCCACCGGCACCGGCTCGGGCGGCTCGGAAAAGCCGAACCTGACGGCGGAGTTCTCCAAGGAGCCGCACGTGCGCGGCGTCTGCTCCATGGCCCGTACGCCGAACCCCAACTCGGCCAACAGCCAGTTCTTCATCTGCCTCGACGACGCGACCTTCCTTGACAATCAGTACACGGTCTGGGGCGTGGTGACCGACGGCATGGACGCGGTCGACGCCCTGCCCAAGGGCGAGCCGCCGCGCGCGCCCGGCAAGATCGTCTCGATGAAGGTCGCGGCGGACGCCTGAGGCGCGGGCCATGGCGCCGCGGCTCAAAGTCTTCGTCACCACCGACGGGCTCACCGACTACGTCGTGGCGGTGAGCTCGAAAGCCAAGGCGCTGGCCGCCTGGGGCGTGCGCCAGGACGTCTTCAAGGAAGGCGCGGCGCACGAGACCGACGATCCGGCGTTGATGAAGGCCGCCGTGGCCCAGCCGGGTCAGGTGCTGCGCCGGCCGGCCGGCACGCGGGAGAAGCTGGCGAAGCTGAAGCCCGCGAAGGCGGCCAGACCGGCCGGACCCTCGAAGGCTGCGCTCAGGCGGCTCGCGGACCTGGAGGCGAAGCTGGCGGCCCTGGACGCCGGCCATGACCAGGCCGCCGCGGCGCTGGACCACGCCCGCGCCGACCTCGACGCCCGCGAGGAGGCGCTGCACGCCAGGCACGAGGCCCGGCGTGCGAAGCTCGAAGAGGCGATCAGCGCGGCGCGGCGGAAGGCCGAGTGATCGGCGCCAGGGTGACGATCAGCGGATAGTGGTCGGAGCCCAGGTTTGGCCCGCGCACGACCTTCACCGTCGCCCAGCCGGGGCCGGCGTAGATATGGTCGATCGGCAGGAAGGCGACCGGCGACCAGGTCGGCCACGTGGCGACCGCACGGTCGCGGCGGATGAGGCCGAAGGCGCTGTCGTCGCGCTGGCGGATGAACGACCAGGGCGTCGAGTTGAAGTCGCCGGTAAGGATCATCCGGTCGCGCGGCAGGTAGGCGGTCAGGACGCCCAGGGTCCGCTCCTGCAGCGGAATCTCCGGCCAGTTCGGCCAGCGCAGATGGGCGGTCATCACCTCATAGGGGCCGCTGGCGCTGGGGTAGGTGGCGTTGACCCAGTTGACGACCATTTCGTAGCCGCCCTGGCGGTTCATCGTCAGGCGCTTTTGCGGGCTGAAGATCATCAGGTCGCCCATGCCGCCCGATACATGCCAGCCGGTCCGCTTGACGATGGCGTCGCGCACGGCTGGCGAGGACTCGTTGATGGTGACGATGTCGGGGCGCTGGGCGACCAGCCAGTCGACCACTCGCGGCAGTTCGCGGTTGCTGCGGGCCACGTTGAACTGGATGACCTTGATCTGCCCGGGCGCATTCGCCGGCGCCGGCGGCCCCGTGGAGCGCAGCAATTCCGGCGCGATCAGCGCTGCGCCGGCCACCAGGGCGACGGCGCTGAGGCTGAGGACGGCGGTTCGGGTCTGTCTCTGGCCCCGGATCGACGCCAGGGCCGCGAGGATCGCGCCGGCGAGGTAGAGCGGCGCGAAATGACTGAGCAGGTCCAGGCGCCAGCTGAACCGCCCGCCGTGCGCCAGTATGGCCGCGACCGCGCACGCCGCGGCCAGCGGCAGGGCGCAGGCTGCGGCCAGGTCGCCGATGGTGCCGGAAGGACGGCGCACGAACCCTCGAACTTGACGCGCGCGGATGTGCATGCGCTTCACCACCGCTTCATGCAGCCAGCCGACTTCGATTTCCACCTTCCCGATGACCGCATCGCGCTCCGACCCGTGAGCCCACGCGATTCTGCGCGCCTGCTCCTGGTGCAGCCGGGAGCGCCGCTCGAGGATCTCCAGGTCAGCGACCTGCCCGGGCGGCTTCGGGCCGGCGACGTCCTGGTGCTCAACGACACCCGGGTGATCCCGGCGCGTCTGAAGGGCGTCAGGAGCCGCGAGGAGAGCCGCGTGGCGGTCGAGGCCACCTTGCTCCGGCGGCTGTCGCCCCACGCCTGGACGGCTTTCATGAAGCCCGGGAAGAAGCTCCAGCCCGGCGACCGCATCTCGTTCGGGGAAAGCAACGACCGCGCCTGCCTCCTGGGCGCGCTGGACGCCACGGTGAAGGAGAAGGGGGAGGGCGGCGAGATCACCCTTGCCTTCGACCTCTCGGGGCCCGACCTCGACGCCGCCGTCGCCGAGCGCGGCGCCATGCCCTTGCCGCCCTATATCGCGGCCAGGCGCGGCGAGGACGCCCAGGACCGCATCGACTACCAGACCGTCTACGCCCAGGAGGACGGCTCGGTGGCCGCGCCGACCGCAGGCCTGCACTTCACGCCGGAGCTCTTTGCCAGGCTGGAGGCGGCGGGCGTCGGGACCGCCTTCGTCACCCTGCACGTGGGCGCCGGCACCTTCCTGCCGGTGAAGGCCGAGCGGCTTGCCGACCACAAGATGCATGCCGAATGGGGCGAGGTGGACCTCGCCACCGCCCAGCGTCTCAACGCGGTGAAGGCGGCCGGCGGGCGAATCGTCTGTGTCGGGACGACTTCGCTCCGTCTGCTGGAATCCGCGACCGGCGAGGACGGCGTCGTGCGCCCGTTCATGGACGAGACGGCGATCTTCATCACCCCCGGCTACCGGTTTCGCGTCGTGGACGGCCTGATGACCAATTTCCACCTGCCCAGGTCGACGCTGTTCATGCTGGTTTCGGCCTTCGCCGGCATGCAGACCATGAAGGCCGCCTACGCCCACGCCATCGACGACGGCTACCGATTCTACTCCTACGGCGACGCGAGCCTGCTCTGGAGGGCGGAACCATGAGCGCCTTCCCGTTCGAGATTTCCGCCCGGGATGGGGCCGCGCGCACGGGGGTCCTGAAGACGCCCCGGGGCGATATCCGCACGCCCGCCTTCATGCCGGTGGGCACGGCCGGCACGGTGAAGGCGCTGACGGTGGATCAGGTGGCCGAGAGCGGCGCCGACATCCTGCTGGGCAACACCTACCACCTGATGCTGCGGCCGACGGCCGAGCGGGTGAAGCGGCTGGGCGGCCTGCACAGGTTCATGCGCTGGGAGAAGCCGATCCTCACGGACAGCGGCGGGTTCCAGGTGATGTCGCTCTCGAAGATCTCCAAGGTCACCGAGGAGGCGGCCACCTTCCAGAGCCATATCGACGGCTCCAGGCACGTGCTCACGCCGGAGCGCTCGATCGAGATCCAGGCCGACCTCCTGGGCTCAGACATCGTCATGCAGCTGGACGAACTGGTGCCGCTGCCCAGCGACGATGCGATGGTGGCCGACGCCATGCGGCGCTCGGCGCGCTGGGGGGAGCGCTCGAAGGCGGCGTTCGGCGTGCGCGAGACCCAGGCGCTCTTCGGCATCCAGCAGGGCGGCGTCAACGAGGCCCTGCGTCGCGAGTCGGCGCAGCGCCTGATCGACACCGGCTTCGACGGCTACGCGCTGGGCGGCCTGGCGGTGGGCGAGGGGCATGAGGCCATGTGCGAGGTGCTTGACTATGCGCCGGGCCTGCTGCCGGCGGAGCGGCCCCGCTACCTGATGGGCGTCGGCAAGCCGATCGACATCGTGGAAGCCGTGGCGCGCGGCGTGGACATGTTCGACTGCGTGCTGCCGACCCGCTCGGGCCGGCACGGCCAAGCCTGGACCTGGGAAGGCGCGATCAACCTGAAGAACGCCCGCTTCACCGAGGACGAGAGCCCGCTGGACCCCGACATCGCCTGTCCGGCGTCGTCAGCCTATTCCAAGGCCTACCTGCACCACCTGGTGAAATCCGAGGAGATTCTCGGCCAGGTGCTGCTCTCCTGGCACAACATCGCCTTCTTCCAGAGCCTGATGGGCCACCTGCGCGCGGCCATTTCCGAAGGTCGACTGGAGGCCTTCCGCCGCGACTTCAAGAGCCGCTCAGGCTCGGCCTGAGCCAAAGTCAAAGCGCCGCCGGAGGCAAAACCGACCGCGACTTTCGCTGACCGCGCGCTCAGGGCCTGATCGGATAACGCGGCTTCAGGCCCCGGTCGATGCCCGCATTGACCCCCGCTGGCGGCGGGCTTCCGGCCAGGACGTGGCTCGGGGTCGCGGGCGGCTTGCAGCCCCGGGCCTCGCCCAGGCCCTTCAGGTAGGCGCGCCGCGCCGATCCGGCGAGGATCGCCTGCTGGACATACTGGTCGTGCTTGGCCGCCCCGCTCGCCTGGCGGACAACGCCGCGGAAGGGAATGAGGTCGGAGGCGAAGCCGGCCGCGGCTCCCAGCGCCATGGGTTTGCCCCTGGCGGCGAGGCTTTGTTCGGTCTCCACCGGCGCATCGATGTCGGGGCCGAGCGCCTCGGTCAGCACCTGGATCGATGTCACCAGCTCCGGGCACTTCTTGGTCTTTGGCCGCGCATAAGGGTCGGCCAGGGCCTCCACCAGCACCGCCGGCACCTCGGTGCGCATGACATTGAGGTCGCGCAACGGCGCCTGGGCCGCGCCCTTCAGGCTCGCGCTGTTGGCCTGCGAGGTGGTCTGCACCTTGCTGCCCTGGGCGAAGGCTGCGGGGGCGGCGATGGCGAAGATCGCGGCGAGGACGGCTGGGGAAAGTTTTCTGAGCATGGTGGAGGTGATCCTAGCGCACTTCGCGCGGGAGTTAACGCCCAGCCGGCCTTGCTTCCGCTTGGCCCGGCGCCTATGGTCCGCGCCGCTTCGCCGGGGCGCCGTTTGGCCCCTGGCTTGCGGGCCTGTAGCTCAGCGGTAGAGCATTCGACTTTTAATCGAATGGTCGTGAGTTCGATCCTCACCGGGCCTACCAACTTTCCCAATCGATCCCTAGACTGGTCGCCGCTGCGGCGGGCTACGACGGCCCTTCGGCGCGCCATGTCGGCCCCGTCCGGACGGAGGGCTTAAGCGTCTGCGCAAGCGCGCTTTCCCGCCGCAGCGCCTGACCTCAGGCGCCTAGATCGTCGTCGGCTTGGCGGCGATGACGATGTCCTGGCCCTGCAGCTTGGACGTCGCCCAGACGCCGGCGAGGGTTTCCACGACGGAAAGCCCGCAGCGGCCGTAGAGCGCGATCATCCAGTCCTGATCGTAGGCGACCGCCGCCTCGGGGATTTCAGCGTTTTCCGCCCAGTAGCCGGGCCCGGCGTGCGCGAAGGTCAGGGCCGCCTTGCCGGACGCCGCCGCCTCGCGTTTCGCCTCGGTCAGGAGGTAGCCGGAGATCACCGAGCGGCCGCCGGGCTTGAGCACCCGCGCGATCTCGGCGAGGTAGCGCGACAGGTCGTCCGGCAGCATGTGGCTGAACACAGAACCCAGAACCACGAAATCGAAGCTGTTGTCGGGGTAGGGGAAGGTGTAGGCGCTGGCTTTCGCGCGGCCCTTCGGGTGGTACCGTTTGCTGTGAACGTCGGCCAACTGGAACCGGAAGTTGGGATAGCCGGCGGTGATGTTCTGGCACCACCGGATGGCCACCGGCATGATGTCGAAGCCGTCGTAGCCGCCCTCGGCGCTGAGGTAGGGCGTCAGGGCGACGGCGAGCCGGCCGATCCCGCACCCGACATCGAGGACGCGGTGCTCGGGCTGCAGGCCGCGCGAGATCAGGAACTGACGGAGGTCCTGGCCTGAGTCGTGGAAGTCGTTCGAGCGGGTGGTGACCAGGCTCCAGAGCCGCCTCGGCGGTGTCAGCGGGCGGCGCTTGCCCGACAGAGTCTCGGCGATGTCCAGGACCCCGCCCCTGGCGAACTCAAAGATCGAGCGCAGGAGGTGAAAACCACGTCGCGCCGCACGCCATAGGGGGCCGGGGCGGGAAGGTCGCGACAGAAATCCCACCGAGATCACAACTTTCGAACAATTTTGAGGAGCGCCCGGCGTCTAACAGCGACGATTGTGTGCGTCTACTGCTGCTGGCGCTGGTGCTCGTAGGCGAGGCCGCCGTGCTGGCCGCGGCGCTGGCCGGCGCGGGGCGCGGATTGCGAGGTGCGCAGGAATTCCGGCTCGGCCATGGCGGCGCGGGCGCGGCGCACGGTGACGCCCACGGCCAGCTCGCTCTCCGCCTCGCCCTTGTAGACCCCGCGCGACGGCGGCACGTCGGAATAGTCGCGGCCGACCGCGCAGGCCACGTGGCGCTCGCAGGCCATGATGTTGTTGGTCGGGTCGAAGCCAACCCAGCGCAGGCTCGGCAGGAACACCTCCACCCAGGCGTGGGTGGCGTCGGGGTCGGAGCGGTCGCCATGCTTGCGGTCGGTGAAGAGGTAGCCCGAGACATAGCGCGCCGGAATGCCCCACTGGCGGCAGATGGCCAGCATCACGTGGGCGAAATCCTGGCAGACCCCGCCGCGCGCCTTCAGGACATCGTCGATGGGGCTGTCGGCGCGGGTGACGCCGGCCTCATAGGCGAAGCTCTCGTAGATCGTCCTGGAGAGCTCCCGCACGGCGTTCAGCGGGTTCGAGATGCGCAACTCGTCCAGCTTCTTTTCCGCCACGAAGGCGTTCAGCATCTCGCTGGGCCCCGCGAAGCCGTGCGGGTGCAGGAAGTCGAAGTGCTCGCCGCGCACGAAGTCGGACTTCAGCCGGTCCCACTCGCCGCGGTCGAGGCCCTCGGGCGGGGTCGGCGGATCCTGGGTCTCCACCGCGGAGCGCGCGACGATGGTCATCTGCTGGTGCGGCTGGGGGATGTCGAAGTGGTAGACCGCGTTGCCGAACGTGTCGGCGTAGGAGAACAGCTGCGCCGCGGGGTCGACCTCCAGCTCGAAGCTGATCAGCCGCTGCTCGGCCCGCTTCTGCGGCTGCATCCAGAGCTCCATCAGGCTCTCGCGCACAGCCTCATCGTACTGGTAGCGCGTGACGTGGCGGATCTCGAGGAGCATGGAGCGATCCTTACGCCGGCAGACGCTGTTCGAGGGGATAGGCGACGAACGCCTCGTAGACCGCCTTGTGGACGCCGGCGCATTCGTCGAGCACCGCGCCCAGGAAAGCGGTCGGGCCGCTGGCCTGCACCTCGTCGATGTCGGCGTATTGCAGCCTGGCGCGCAGACGCCCGGCCAACCGGTCGGGTCCGACCAGGCCCGCGGTCTCCACCGGGCGGCCGATCGAGGCCAGGTGTTCTTCGATGCGAGCGGTGCAGAAGCGGACCGAGCGGGGGAAGTCCTCGTCCAGCAGCAGGAACTCCTGGATGAAGCGCGGCTGCATGTCGGCGGTGTAGACCCGCAGGTAGGGCTCCAGCGCGCAGGCCATCCGCAGCAGGCTGGTGAGCGCCATGTGGTCGGTGATGGCGCGGCGCTTCTTGTCGCCGAAACAGACCTCCAGCAGGGCGCCGATCAACTGCGCCCGCTCGAGGTAGACGCCCAGCATCATGAACCGCCAGCCCTCGCCGTGGCTCATGGTGGCGTCGGCCGCGCCCTTGAAGAGGTGCAGGTCGGCGATGGTGTCGTGCAGGAAGGCCTGCGAGCCGCCGGCGAAGGCCTTGGCCGCCTGCGGGTCGGTCATCCGGAAATGGATGATGTTCAGCCGCTCCCAGGTCTCCGTGGTGATCTGGTCGCGCACCTGGCGGGCGTTCTCGCGGGCACGGCTCAGCGAGCTGACCACCGAGCCGTGGTCCTCGCGGTCCAGCACCAGGGCCAGCGCCGCTTCGTAGGGGTTGCGGGCCTTGGCGGCGTCCTCGCGGTCGCCCACCGCGGCCAGGGCGATGCGGGCGACCTGGGTGGCGGCCTCGGTGCGGTCCAGGGTGGCGGTGAGCATCACGTCGGAGAGGCGGCACAGGTGCTCGGCCCGCTCCACGTAGCGGCCGATCCAGTAGAGGCTGTCGGCCACCCTCGCGAGCATCATGCTCGCGATCCTTTGCCGAAAGAGTTGGCGAGCATCATGGCTCGAGGTCCTTGCCGTCGGTGAGCACCCAGGTGTCCTTCGAGCCCCCGCCCTGGCTGGAATTCACCACCAGCGAGCCCTTGCGCATGGCCACGCGGGTGAGCGCGCCAGGGGTGACCACGATCTTCTCGCCGCAGAGGATGAAGGGGCGCAGGTCCACATGCCGCGGCTCGATGGCGTCGTCGATCAGGCAGGGGGCGGTGGAGAGCTGGATGGTGGGCTGGGCGATGTAGTTGTCGGGGTCGGCCTTCAGCGCGGCGGCGAACTCGGCCTGCTGGGCCTTGGTGGAGTGCGGGCCCACCAGCATGCCATAGCCGCCGGACGCGCCCACCGCCTTGACCACGAAGCGCCCCAGGTTGGCCAGCACGTGGGAGAGCTGCGCCGGTTCGCGGCAGAGGAAGGTCTCGATGTTGGGCAGGATGGCGTCCTCGCCCAGGTAGTATTTGATGATTTCAGGCACGTAGGCATAGACCGCCTTGTCGTCGGCGACCCCGGTCCCCGGCGCGTTGCAGATCACCACATTGCCCGCGCGGTAGGCGTTGAAGAGGCCCGCCGACCCCAGGCCGGAATCCCGGCGGAAGGTGAGGGGATCGATGAAGTCGTCGTCCACCCGGCGGTAGATCACGTCGATCCGGCGCAGGCCCGTGGTGGTGCGCATGTAGACCATGTTGTCATGCACCACGAGGTCGCGGCCCTCGACCAGCGGCGCGCCCATCAGGCGGGCGAGGTAGGCGTGCTCGAAATAGGCGGAATTATAGACGCCGGGCGTCAGCACCACGACCTGCGGGTTCGGCCGCCAGTCCGCGGCCATGCTCTTCAGCGTGGTCAGCAAGAGGTCGGGATAGCGGTCGATGGGCCTGACGCCGGCGCCGCGGAAGGTGCCGGGGAACACCCGCTTGGAGGCCTCGCGGTTGGCCAGCATGTAGGAGACGCCGGAGGGGACCCGCAGGTTGTCCTCCAGGACCGCGAACGCCCCGTCCGGCTGGCGGATCAGGTCCGAGCCGCAGACGTTGGCGTAGGCCTGATGCGGCACATAGAGGTTCTGCATCTGGCGGCGGTAGGAGGGCGCGTTCAAGACGAGCTCGCGCGGCACGACGCCGTCCATCAGGATCTGCTGGCCGGAATAGATGTCGGCCAGGAACATGTTCAGCGCCTTCAGGCGCTGGGTGAGGCCGGTCTCGATGGTCTTCCATTCCTCCGCCGCGATGATCCGCGGCAGGAGGTCGGTGGGGATGATCCGCTCGGTGGAGCTTTCCGCGCCATAGACGGTGAAGGTGATGCCCTGCAGCAGGAAGAACCGCTCCAGGGTCCGCTGGCGCTCGGCCAGCTCCTTGGGGCTGAGGGTCGAGAGCCGATCGGCGAGCGCGGCGTAGTGGGGCCGGACCTTGAGCTTGGGGCCCAGCATCTCGTCATAGGGCGCAAGGGCGAAGGTCGCCTCCGCCCCCTTGTCGGCCTCTCCAGCTTTCGCCACGCTGCCGTCCACGCTTGGCCGCCCCCTACGCACGCTGGAATCCTACGACGCCCATGCCGTCACAGGAAGGCGGTCGCGGCCAGAACGTTCCGGCGGCGGCAGGCGCCTAAGTTTAAGGCAGGCGTCAGACGGCCATGTTGTCGATCAGCCGGGTGCGGCCGAGGATCGCCGCGCCGAGTATGCGAGCGGAGCCGCTGACCGCGCCGGGGCCGAGTCGCGCCAGGTCGTCCGCACCGCGCACCTCCACATAGTCCACCCGCGCGAACCCGGCGGCCGCAAGGGCGGCGACGGCCTCCGCCTCCGCCTCGGCCACGGGTGTCCCGGCGTGCAGGCGCTCGACCGCGCGGGCGAGGGCCCGGCTGAGGATCGGAGCGGCGGCGCGCTCGGCGGGCGTCAGGTAGGCGTTGCGGGAGGAAAGCGCGAGGCCGTCCTCGGCGCGCACGATGGGTCCGCCGACGATCTCCACGGGGATGTCCAGGTCGCGGGTCAGGCGGCGGATCACCTGTAGCTGCTGGTAGTCCTTCTCGCCGAACACGGCGACATCCGGTCCGCACTGCAACAGGAGCTTGGTCACCACGGTCGCCACGCCGGCGAAGTGGGTCGGCCGCGCCGCCCCGTCCAGCGGCTCCGAAACCCCGCCGACGCTGACGGTGGTCGAGGCGCCCGGCGGATACATCTCCGCGACGCTCGGCGCATAGAGCAGGTGGCAACCGGCGGCCTCCAGCAGCGCCGCATCGCCCGCCTCGTCGCGGGGATAGGCCTCGAAGTCCTCGTGCGGCGCGAACTGGGTCGGGTTGACGAAGATGCTGGTGACCACCCGGTCCGCGCGCGCAGCCGCCAGCGTCAGCAGCGACAGGTGCCCCTCGTGCAGCGCCCCCATGGTCGGGACGAACCCGACCCGGAGGCCCTGCGCCTTCCACGCGGCCACCTGGGCGCGCAGGTCGGCGACGGTCCGGGCGAAGGGGAGCGGCATGGAAGCCTCCGTAGGGTCGGCGCGCCTTATGGAGGAGCCAGCGAGGGTCGTCCATCCACAGCCAGCGACCATCGGCGCGTTGACGCGACTTCGTGCGAAGATCACCTCTCAATCGATGTGAGTCGCGGCGGTCGCCCGGCCTTCCAGGAGTTTCAGAGCATGTCGCAGGCCAGCGTCATCGTGGTCGGCAACGAAAAGGGCGGGGCGGGCAAGTCCACCATCGCCATCCACACCGCCACCGCCCTGCTGCACGGCGAGGCCAAGGTGGTGGTGCTGGACCTCGACGTGCGCCAGCAGTCCACGGCCCACTTCTTTTCCAACCGCGCCGCCTGGCTCGCCGCCAACAACGCCGTCGCGCCGATGCCGATGCCGTCGACGCTGAGCGCCGACATCGCCAAGGTCTCCGAGGACGAGGCCATGGCCCGCTTCCAGGAGGCCTTCGCCAAGGCCCGCGACGAGGCCGACTTCGTGCTCATCGACACCCCCGGCAGCGACACGGCGATCAGCCGCGCCGCCCACGGTCTGGCCGACCTGATCGTGACGCCGATGAACGACAGCTTCGTCGACTTCGACATGCTGGGCGTGGTCGATCCCGTGACCCTCGAGCTGAAGCGCCACAGCCTCTATTCCGAGACGGTCTGGAACAGCCGCAAGGCGCGTGCGATCGCCGAGCGCAAGCAGATCGACTGGGTGGTGCTCAGGAACCGCCTGGCGCCCACCGAGGCCCGTAACCGCAAGCGCCTGGACGAGCGGGTCGAGGCGCTTTCCCGCAAGGTCGGCTTCCGCATCGGACCCGGCCTGCGCGACCGGGTGATCTATCGCGAGCTCTTCCCCTTCGGCCTGACGGTGGCGGACCTCTCGCCGGCCATCCGGCCGGTGGCGATGTCGCTGCAGCATGTGGCGGCGCGCCAGGAGCTGAGGGCGTTGATGGGCGCGCTCGGCCTCACCGGGTTTGGCGACGGCGAGCAGATCGCCGCAGAATAGCGCATGCTCTACCTCGCCCTCGGGGCCGCGGCCCTGGTCATCTATGTCCTGGCGAGCACCGGCAAGCCGATCTTCAAGCGCTCGGAGTGGCGGCTGGCGTCCGCCGCGTTTGCGCTCGCGGCCTTCGCAGCGGCGGCTTACGTGGGCGTGCGGGGCGAGTGGTGGATTTCGCTGGCGCTCCTGATGCTGGGCCTGTGGCTCGCCGTTTCGGCGCGCCGGACAGGCTTGGCGCCCGGCCCTGCGCGCGGCGGCAAGATGAGCGCCGAAGAGGCCCGTTCGATCCTGGGCGTCGGGCCGGAAGCCACGACCGCGGAGATCCAGGCCGCCTACACCCGTCTGATGCGGCTCGCCCACCCCGACAAGGGCGGCACCACGGGCCTGGCCTCGCAGCTCAACGCCGCCCGCGACAGGCTTATCCGCAAATAGAAAAAGCCCGGGGCGCGAACCCCGGGCTTTTTGCTGTCCGTCTGTTGGCTGGCCTCAGGCCGGGCCGATGACCTGGCAGGCGAGGCGCTTGGCCTTCAGGGCCTTGCAGGCGCCCTTGGCGTCGCTTTCCGAGAAGCCGGTGAACACCGCCTTGTAGGTGCGGCCCTGCTTGTCGGCCGCGCCCTTGGCGCCGTCGAAATGGTCGCCGAAGCGCCTGGAAACGAGGGTGATCTGCTCGCGCGCATCGGTCTTCGACCTGAAGGCGCCGACCTGCACGGCCCACCTGGCCTTCTTCGGTTCGGCCTTGGCGGCCAGCCTGGTGCGTTTCGGGTCGACGATCTCGACCTTGGCGGCGCGCGAGGGGGGCGCCGAGGCCAGCTCGATCTTCAGGCCGTCCTGGTCGGCGTCGCCCTGTTCCACGCCGCTGCGGATCACCGGGCCCGAGGGCTCCGGCTCGAAGAGGTTCTGGGCGACGGTGATCTTCTCGCCCATGGCGCGGCGGCGCATGACGTCGAAGCCGGTCAGCAGCAGGTCCTCGGCGTTCTGGTCGCGGCTGGCGGTGGTCGGCCCGCCCATCACCACCACGATCAGGCGGCGATTGTCGCGCACGCCGGAGATGGCGATGTTGTAGCCCGAGGCGCTGGTGAAGCCGGTCTTCAGGCCGTCCACGCCGGGCACGCCGTTCAAGAGGTGGTTGTGGTTGTTGATGTAGCGGCCGCGGAACACGAACGAGCGCTGGCTGAAGTAGCCGTAGTACTGCGGATAGTCGCGCATCACGGCGCGCGACAGGATGGCGATGTCGCGTGCGGTGGTCAGCTGTCGGCTGTCGGGCAGGCCGTTGGCGTTCGCGAAATGGGTGTTCTGCATGCCCAGTTCCTGGGCGCGCAGGGTCATCAGGGCGGCGAAGCGGCTCTCGGTGCCGCCCAGCTTCTCGGCCATGGCGACGGCGGCGTCGTTGGCGGAGAGCGTGGTCATGCCCTGGATGGCCTCGGAGACGCTGATCGAGTCGCCGGCGCGGACGCCGAGCTTGGTGGGGGCCTGGGCCGCGGCGTGCGGCGAGAATACCACCCGGTCGTCCAGGCGCAGCTTGCCGGCCGCCAGCGCCTCATAGGTCAGGTAGAGCGTCATGACCTTGGTGATCGAGGCGGGATAGCGCGGACTGTCCGCATGCTTGGCGTAGAGCACCTCGCCGGAGCGGGCGTCGACCACCATCGCCGCATACTTGGTCTGCGACGCAGCCAGCATGTTCTGGAAATAGGGGATCTGCGCCTGCGCCGCCGGAACGGCGGTGGAAAGGGCAGTGGTGAACGCCAGACCTAACGCAAGGAACAGGCGGCGGGCGTGCTGCAACATGCTTCGTCCGTCGAATCAGAGGGTTGAGACGGCCCCCAGCCGCCCGTGAATCGAGGCTAATATGACAGCCAGACCCTTGCGTGAAGGTAAACAGGTGTTGAACGGGTTGTTTTGTCGCGCCCTGGCCGGTTGTCCAGGGAGCGCCTGCAAAATCGGCGCCTCACGTCATTGTGCACTGCACAAAAAGTTGTTGACTGCTGCACTGCAACATGAGAAAAGACGGTCGAGTTAGGGGGGTTCGCCCCCACCGAGTTTCCACGCAACCTCCCCCGCCGACCCCCAGGAGTAATCACAATGGCTGCTGCCGCTGACGCCGTGAAGACTACCGTCGACCAATTCACCGCCGCCTCCAACGTCGCCTTCAAGGATGGCGTGGAAAAGACCCTCGCCGCGCTGAACGACGCCAACGCCCATTCCAAGAAGAACCTCGAAGCCGTCGTGGCCTCGGTGACCGCCGCCACCAAGGGCGCCGAAGCCCTGGGCGCGCAGGCCATGAGCTTCTCGAAGTCGACCTTCGAGACGCAGGTCGCCGCCGCCAAGTCGCTTGCCTCGGCCAAGAGCGTGCAGGAAGTCGTCGAACTGCAGACGACCTTCGCCAAGAGCGCCCTTGAATCCTACATGGCCGCCATGGGCGCCATGTCCGAGACCGCCTCGGCCTCGGTGAAGGACAGCCTGAAGCCGCTGAACGAGCGCGTGACCGCCATGGTCGAGCGCCTGCAAGCCGCCCGCTAAGAGTTTACCCCGCGTACGGCCTTCGGGCCGATGGGGCCGAAGGGCCGGAGCAGCGATGCTCCGGCCCTTTTCCTATGGGCGGCTGGGCGCTAGACCTGCGCCCATGTCCAACGCCATCGAAGACCGCCTGGCCGCGCTTGGGATCACCCTGCCGCAGCCCAATCCGCCCGTCGCCAACTACGTGCCGTTCGTGCGGGTCGGCGACCTGCTGCATATCTCCGGCCAGGTCTCGGTCGACGCTGCCGGTGGCGTGAAGGGCGTCGTCGGCCAGGACGTCAGCCTGGAGCAGGCCCGCCAAGCCGCGCGCCTCTGCGGCATCAACCTGCTCTCCCAGATGAAGGCGGCCTGCCAGGGTGACCTCGGGCGCGTGGTGCGGGTGGTGAAGCTGGGCGGCTTCGTCCAGGCCGGGCCTGAGTTCTTCGAGATACCTCAGGTGGTGAACGGCTGCTCGGACCTGATGGTCGAGGCCTTCGGCGACGCGGGCAAGCACGCCCGTTCGGCGGTCGGCGTCTATCGCCTGCCGATGAACTTCGCCGTGGAGGTCGACGCGGTGGTGGCGATCTCGTGAAACACCGCTTCGGCGAGGCCTGGGAGCTGCTCTTCAACCCGCCGGTCGCGCACCGCGGACTGTGGAGCCCTGACGGCCCGCCGGAGAACTCCCTGGGCGCCTTCCAGGCCGCCTGCGCTGCCGGCTACGGCATCGAGCTCGACGTCCAGCTCTCCGCGGACGGGGAGGCGATGGTCTTCCACGACGACGATCTGGCGCGGATGACCGGGGTCCCAGGCAGGATCGGAGATCACAACGCCGCCGATCTCGCCAATCTGCGGCTCGCCGGTTCCGACGAGGGCATCCCAACCCTGCTGGAGACCCTGGCCCTGGTCGGTCACCGGGCGTTGGTCCACGTCGAGCTGAAGACCCCCTATGGCCAGGTCGGGCCGCTGGAGCAGCGGGTCCACGAGATCCTCATCGACCACAACGGGCCGGTTTGCGTGATCGGCTTCAACCCCTATTCCCACGCCTGGTTCGCCGAGCGGTTCCCGGGCGTGCTGCGCGGCCTCGACAGCTATTCCTACAAGAAGGCGCCGCATATGGCCGACGCCCTGCGCGCGAGCTTCGCCAAGCTGGAGCATGTCTCGATCGCCAGGCCGCACTTCCTGGCGCTGGGCCTCGACATGCTGCCCAGCCCCAGGGCCGCGGCGCTGCGCGAGCGGGGGATGCCGATCGTGGCCTGGACAGTGCGCCGTCCCGACCAGTGGGCGGCGGTGCAGGACTGCTGCGACAACCTGATCTTCGAGGGCTTCGCGGCGTGAGCCTGAAGCCGGCGGTCAGGGTTCACCGTCGGATCGCCGAGATCGGCCGTGAGGCCTGGGACGCCTGCGCCCGCAATCCGGCCTATGCCGGCAACCCCTTCATCCGCTTCGACTTCCTGGACGCGGCCGAGCAGGCCAACTGCGCCGTCGAGCGCACCGGCTGGGGCCCGCAACACCTCTCCGTCGAGGACGAGGCGGGGCGGGTGGCGGCCGTCATGCCGCTCTACATGAAGTCCCACAGCCAGGGGGAATACATCTTCGACCA
>Ga0307517_10002578_pt1 | contig 28859 bp, 44 predicted proteins | sample 23_EM_MG_FD_194515 | JGI IMG/M metagenome (GOLD analysis project Ga0307517, IMG submission 194515) | Populus trichocarpa ectomycorrhiza microbial communities from riparian zone in the Pacific Northwest, United States - 23_EM | ecosystem: Host-associated > Plants > Roots > Unclassified | place... | reverse complement strand
GTGTCCGGACTCGGAGTCGCAAGTAATCCAACCCTGCGATCACGTGGACCCTGCCCCGATGGGTCTGGGCCTCTCCTGTGGGGCCCATGAAATGACGATCGGCCTACGTCACTTGCTCCCCGATCGCCAGAGGTCAATCAGTGGACGCTGACTATGCACCTTCGTTACTTCCCGTCAGCTGCATCGCTTTCCTCACTGCGCTCACCCCTTTCTCCCAATCTACCACCTCGCGCGTATCGGCTTACTAGTTCCCACTTCTCAGCCTGCCGTGCGCAGAACCGCCGCCTTATTCACAACTTTGTATATAACCGTTTCCACTCGCACGCCAAAAACTTCAGCACAAACGATAAACCGCAGGCTACAGCCATGAGCGAAACAGTTATCCGAGAGATTGCGAAAGACGTCTGGATCTTCTCCAAGTAGGTTGCGGCCGATCTCTTCCGTCCACTAAACCCGCTTGGGGTGTGGGATGCCGGGCTTTTGAACCCGCCTCACTCACCTCGTTCCACTTCCCAGGCCATTCAGTAGGTTCGGGGTCATCCCTTTCGGTGGTCGTTCGACCGCCATTAAACTCCGCGACGGCGGTGTCTGGGTTTTGGCCTCTACTCCTCTAGAAGCAGGGACAAAGGCCAAAATCGACGAGTTGGGACCCGTAAAGTAAGCGTCCCTAACTTAAATATGATCGCAGAGCCTCGTTTCTGAATAACGCTAGGTTTATCGTTGGACCCGACGAAGGGCACCACATGTACTTAGGTGATTAGAAACCCTCCTGCACGCGCTAGCTTGCGTTGACGGAGCGTGTCCTGGTTAGGGGAGTTCAAGAAAGCGTACCCGGACGCTAAATTGATTGCTGTCGAAGAGGCAATCCAGAAGCACCAGGGCGAAGATCTCAAATTCGACGGCTGCATGTTTTTCTTTCTTTGCTGCTTGCTGGGGACCCATTCTCAGCTCACGTAATTCCACAGCTTGGGGAAAGGATGCCCCTGACACTAAGTACGGATTCGAGGACGACGTGAGCTCAATCACACGGATGTTCCCACCGCGAGGCTGACGCTGAATCTATATCGACAGATTAAGTGGTGGTGCGTATCATAACCACGCCGTGTTATTGGGAGGGGATCAACCCTTACCCATCCCCCAGTTTTTTCCCCGGTTTCTTGACGAAGGAGGTCGCATTCCTCCACAAGGGTTCCAAGTCCCTCCTCGAGGCGGACTTGTTGTTCAACCTGCCTCCCAAAGAACAGGTAAACTCTCCCCTCTTGCCCGCCGTTGATCGGGGATTTATGACCGGAGCAGTACTCGAAATCCAATAAGTCAACCTTCTCCATTATTACTGGGGCCTTCAACCCGTGGTCGTACGCGCATAAGCGACTCGTGTGGTCCGCTGGCAGGGACAAAGAGTACGAGATCCCGTCGTGTCGCTCCCTGCTCCTGACCCAGTAACCCTCCTTCCAGGGCCACGAAGAGGGACGCCAAGACCGTCGCAGAATGGGACTTCGAACGAATTATCCCCTGTCACGGTGTCCGTGCGATTGTTGCTTTGCCCCCGATCATCCGTTCTAACCCTTTCTCAGGACGTCATCGAAAAGGACGGAAAGAAAGCGTGGAGGGAAGCATTCAAGTGGTACCTCGACTGAACGCTGTTTATTCCTTCTTGGCCGGAATGATATATCTGTCTGTAATATATATGATGCAACTGCGAGAGAACAACCTATAGTCTCATGTATCTGTCTGAGGGGTGGAGAGGTAGCGCGACACGGTAGTATGTACTGGGCGAACCATGAAAAGCATGAAACGAGAACAGAAACGGTGAGTATAAAGGACATAGGGTCCGGGTAATTACTCTTCCTCATCCTCTTCGATGGGCTCAGCAGCCTGCTTCTTGGATGATGAGGGCTTATTCCTCTTAGCCCTCGAAGCGGGCTTCGAGGATCTGGAAGCAGGAGCGCGCTGAAGAGGTGTGGGTGTGGATGAGTGATAGTCGGGAACACTGGCTGGGTGGGTGCAAACCTTGCGCTTCTGCCCAGCCGTTTCTTCAGCAGCTTCTTCATCCTCTTCATCGGCGACCTTGCCGACTTCGTCACCAAAGTCTTCACCAGACTCCTCATCCTATCCAAGATCAGTCTGAGGCATATAATTCTGAGGTCAAACGAACCTTCTTTGCGGCCTTCTTCTTTGGTGCAGCCCTGGTCTTGGATTTAGGCTCAGCTTTCGCCTTTGCCTTCGACTCTGGCTTCGCCTTGGGCTCTGGCTTCGCTTTGGATTCGGGCTTCTTGCGAGGAACCGCCTTCTTTTTAGGCTTTTCCTCTGCTTCGGCCTCCTCTTCCTCAATATCCTCAACATCCGAGACAGGCTTCTTTAGAGTTGTGTGAGCTCATTCACACGTGAAACAGACACGGCGTTCATACCTTGGTCTTACGAGCACGAGAAGCCTTGGGTTTTTCAGCAGGTGCCTCGTCGCCCTCCTCGGTAGCCTGCAAAAGACGGTTTGTGGGCGTCATAGAGGATAACAGCAGATGCGGCTGACCTTGGGCTTCCTTCCCCTTGCCTTCTTGGGTTTCTCCTCTTCCTCCTCCTCCTCCTCGTCTTCAACCTCTTTCTTCTTCTTAGAGGCGCGCTTCTTTGGTTTCTCTTCCTCGTCTTCATCCTTCTTGGCAGTAGGAGGAATGTCATCCTCAGCTACATGACCGACCTCCCAGGCAGTCCTGAGCTTGTCTTGATCCTCTTCGCTAAGCTCCTCGAAACCGTCGAGGTCTTCGGCATTCTCAAAGGTTTTCTTGACGTTTTCAATGATCTTGGGAGTGACGCAACCCCAGTGACGCCACGCGCTGTAGTTGGGAACGTCAGGTCATCCAATAAACACGGGACAGCATACATGAGAGACGCATACAACGAGGTTTTGCCTCTGAAATCAACCAGAGATCTATAGTAAGCGTATATCAGATGTCAACGGTGGGGAGATGAACGGGAATCAACGTACCCAAACCGGAGTTCACCCTTGACGAGAGTGGTACCTAGATGGACGCGGGATGCGTGGTGAGCAAAAATGTTGAAAAATAAAAGATGCTGTGGCGAATACCTGCACACGGTTTGGGACCTGAAAAACGCGTTCGACGATGAGCTAACTGTGATGGGGTGGACCGAGTGGAACTGTGACAGTGACATGCCTTTGCACTTTGCCCTTGCGGAAGTGGCGTATTCGACGCGATAGCCAGATTTCTTGGTGCCTTCGGTATCAGACATGGTGGTGGTGGAGGGAAGAGAGTATGAGAGGGAAGAAACGGGGGAGGAGAAGAGATGAGTTTAGTTTGGGTGTGTTTTTACATTCCGCCTGAATTGGTTTGGAACCAACAACAAGTTGCGCACGCACGGACCTCGCTCGCCCACCCTGCGACTCCCCATGGTCACATCGTTTCATGGCTCATTCCCTCTCTCTTTTACTCTCTTGAAAAGCCCTTTGATTGCGACTTTGAAAGCGTGGTACAAATATCGTGCAATGACAAAACAACAGGCATCGGCTACAGTTAAGCCGCCGCCTTTACGGCTGCCTTGGCATCCTCCGCGGCAGCAACAGCAGGGTTCACCTTCTTGCCGTCCTTCCATCGGACCCTGGGGGGTGGAGCACGGTTCCTCCGTCCCGTGCGAGATCGTACACGAACAACTGAAACCAAGAATACCATGAGCTTCTCTGTCAAACATGGGCACCTTTTCCAAAAACACACCGTGTGAGTGGATGGCGCACGACACACAATAGGCAATTTTGAGATACAGTTTTGGTATAACGTAGTCTGTTACAACGAATCAGGAGACAACCCACGCACGTCGCTCGCGAGCACGTACCAACGTACACACTAGCCTCGCCGATATCACGGACGGCAGCACTCTCCACCATGTTCCTTACGGTGAATCTTTTGATGGCCTTATCTTTGGGCACACAACGCGAGCAGTTTGAGCAACGGACTGGGTTGATATGGCCACGTCCCTTCTTGTTGCGGCCGTTATTTCTTCGCTTTTTCGTCTGTGGGACAAGGGTTTAGTCACCGGGAGATGATCAGGCTCATCCATCCACAATCATCGCATCCATCGTCAAATTCATCCGTAATCGACCATTACGGTGCGAAACGTACAGCGAAAAGATGGCACGGACGAATTGCGAAGGTGAAATGCTCACCATTGTCGGCAGTGGGGAGGATGGGGGATGACTGTCGGGATGACCGAAAAGTTGTGTTGATCCCGATGAGACTGCGGATAAGTCACAGTTGGCAAAAAAGTTTTGTAGTGAGGTAACAACCGATTTGTAGTCGATGAGCCTGCCCTACACTCCGCCATTGTAGTCTTCGTTTGGCTTGGGGACGTGACTACAACCATCAGTGACCAATCGGTGTCCTCGGTCAAGCGGTAACTCTCCTTGGATGATTCTGGCCGTTATTCGCCTCGCTTCGACCAATTGTTCTCGGTTCAACGGAGAAACATGTAACCAGTACCGACGCATAAATGGCACGGCATTCTTTGACGCTCCTCCCTAAGCTGGTGCTGCTGCAGGACAGCATTTTCTGTGCGCGACGATAACGATGGTTGCTCATGTTGCTCTGTTCCTCTTCGCACTTTTCGCAACAGTTCTATCTGCGCCGGCCGCTTTAGACCAGAACACACTCCTTAAGAATGCGCAAACTGCCCAGGTGTTGAACACCCGTTTCCAGAGTATGTCCCGCACAGACAAGTGTAATGGTGAGTCCTGTGAAGTGTTTCGCCCTTTTCAAGGGTTAACCATAGGTTGTTTGTTAGACGAAGAGTCTGCCTGCATTGACGGCCAGCATGCAGCCTGCAACGACTCCGCGTGGAAGCTAACGCGATGTCCAGGAAGCCGTAAATGCTTTGCTCTCCCATCGATACGACGTCCGGGAACAGTTAGTTCTGGTCGTCCTTACTGTGGCACGAACACTGACCATCTGTTCAGTTCGTCGGATGTACCTCCGAATCTAACGCTCTCTCGATTATCAAGGGAGCAGGTGGAAAGGGCGGGATAGTTTCGACTGAAGATCCAAACCCAACCATCCCACTTCCGATTCTAAACCCGACGGACACCACCCCACAATCAATCCCGACCTCGACGCGTATGATGACACCGACCCTCGGAGGACCACTCAATACCGTAACTCCCCCAACCGTTACGTCCACCTTGAGCCCCGAGGAGGCGTACAGCCAACTTATGAGTCTCTTGTCTGTCGGAGCGTCCCCAGTCAGGACATCCAGTATGTCTGAGCCGACGTTTGCATCACTACCCCCTTCTACTTCCGTGACGACACCACCATCTGCATCATCTTCGACTGTTCTTCCTTCATTCACCAGCATCAACATTCCCAAGATTTCTCCCGAGCCGACCAGTACTTGCGACGATTATTGACCCTTGACCGATATTCCAGACATCTTATCCTGGGCCGCTTATACAACCTCATTCATTACCACTGTAGCCTTACTCATTCCGACGTAGCATTTACAACACCTTTACTGTAATCATAGACGCACACACATATGAGTACAATGATTATGCCAACGAAACCGAACGAACTGGAATGTGGCTTGCGCTACTATCTAGAAGACCATCATCGCCTTGAAGGGCATAGTGCTGCTAGCGAAAACGAAGCGTTCCTCCATCTCAGTTCGCACTGATGCAGTTCTTCTCTGTCCACGAGGGCATTGGAGAAGAACTGGAAAATGAGCAAAGCGAACTTTGATGTTCACGTGACGTCCACGGTTCGGATTAGGGCGGGGGCTGCCGAGCCGATCTTCCCATTGTGGCAGTGGCCTCCGCAATGGTGTAATACATCGAGACTGGGCGACCGGACAACCTCCTACACTTGCCTCGCATCCTCCATGAAGTTGAATACACCGCTACCCCAACCTCTGCCCAAGGAATGCATGAAGGCAGCCAGAATATGTGAGCATTCCTTCCCTCCCCGCTCTTGATAACCCAGAGGGGATCTAATCTCCCCATGCACAGTCAAGTCCTTCGTGGATCATGGAAACAACGGTCTCGACGGTGTACGTTCTTTTACCTACAAACAACGGTCACATTTATCAACACCGCCTCTCAGGTTATTCCCCGAACCATCCTTGAGAATGCCAAAGGATTCGCTATCTTCACTGTGTTCAAAGCCGGATTCCTCTTCTCTGCTCGAGCAGGGAGTGGAATCGTAGTGGCCAAACTACCCGACGGATGTACGTCCCTTCACTACCCTGGATCGTCTGTAATCGGGTGCTTACTGCGTGGCCGCAGCGTGGTCGGCTCCAAGCGCCATCGGGACTGCGGGCCTTGGTGTCGGCACACAGGCCGGCGCAGAGATGACCGATTTCTTGATTGTACTCAACACCCAATCTGTAAGCGTCTTGTGACCATCTAATAGCCTGCATATCTGCCTCGAGGCTGACACCGGGTTCACTTGCAGGCAATCGTACGGACCCCCACATTCGCGGCCTCGTGACTCCCGCTGATTTCTATGTAGAAATCGTTTATGGCTGCTGGATCCCTCACGCTAGGTGGGAATCTCAGTATTGCCTTGGGTCCTCTGGGTCGCAATGGCGAAGCCCTCGGATCGCTTAATACAAGTGGAAAACTCGCTGCAATGTTGGTCCCCTTCGTATCTGGATCCTCTTTCGTTGGCTGATTCACATCTCTCTCCGATCAACAGGTATAGTTATAGCAAGACGAAGGGTCTATTCGGAGGTTCGTCACAACACGCTTATCCCTGGTGGCGACGCTGACAACCATACTAGGTATCTCCGTCGAGGGATCCGTTATCGCAGAACGTCAGGATGCCAACGCATTAGCATACCATTCGGACGTGTCCGTCAAGAGTCTCCTTAGCGGTGCGGTTCCCCGACCCGAGTGGGCCCAACCTCTGTATCAAACTCTCGACGCTTGCACAAAGTTCCGCGGAGGCCAGCGCGAATGGGTCGACGATTCGCCGGCGCAGGAGCAAGAGTACGCGTTCACCGGTCATTCGAATCCAGGTGGGGACCAAGCGCCGAGAATGTTGCAAAAGAAGAAGAAATCTGGTCCTCCGTCATTCCCTCCCTCGAATTGGGGTGAGCAAAAGTCTTGCGGCTCGTATTTCAATGACCCTGGGAACGCCTCCACGACGCGAGATGTTTCGAAGCCCACATGGGATTTAGCCAACCAAGACTCCAAACTCGCCACATCTAAGTTTGAGACACAATTCAATTCGGATTTTAATCCGCAAGACGATCGGTTCAGGCAAACACACAATCGTGCATTCAGTCTCAACGCCGTTCCGACCCAAAAGTCGCGGGGCAGCTTCAATTCTAGTATCGACGGCTTCTATGCTTCCGATGATGATTCGTCTGGCGCGAATATTTCCCGAGCGAACACCTATAGCACCCCATACTCACCGCACAACCGATTGGCCAACACTTCTCGCGGTCCTACCATGCCGATCCCGTACGCTGAACCCACACCAAGCACGAGGGGTCCTTTCGATAGAGAAATTGACGGACAGTTCTTCGACGAACCTTCACCGATGTTGACTCGACCTGTTATCACACCCAAGGCGGAATTGACCACTCCTTTGACCCCTGGAGAAGGTGTGGGAAGGGGGATTGCGCTGTTCGATTTCAATGCAGTCGAGGTGCGTAAGCATCCGCTAAGACTGTGACCCTCTGCTCACGTGGTTCGCATCGTAGCCTGGCGATATCTCGTTCTCGAAGGGACAGGTCATCACGATCACCCAGAAGAGTGGAACTACCGATGCGTGGTACGTGGTGCCATCTCTCTGCATGATCACTAGCCAACCTACCGGATTGCCCCCAGGTGGACTGGAAAGGTCAATGGTAGATCCGGAACATTCCCCGCCAATTTCGTTGAGGTTGTCTGAGTATCGATGGAAAGCTGACGCGTTTGCTCGGGTTTCGGGTTTTTTTGTTATTTGGGTCTTGACGGCCTCTTCCCCGTGTCTGCACACAACTTAGCACCCATGTAAGTATGTACCTCGGAGCGTATTTCGTTGTGATGTACAATGTAGATGTTTTACAAGGGAGCCTGCGGTACTAGTGAAGCTTCACGCATTCCTGGTCACTTCGTGGTTATGAAAGGGTTTCGCTGTTTGATGCTTCTCCAGATCAGCCCCGCGCTTGAAGAACCGACCACAACAGCTGTAAACCGGGTGGTAGCGGACGTTATCCAGGTGGTATCTCAGGTCATTGATGCTGTTCAATCGAGTGTTGCAATATCCGCAGGTAAGGGCCGTAATCATTTCACGGGTGAATGGATGGACGAGGCTCGCAACGCCTGGTTGATCGGGATCGAAATGAGGATCGAAAACGACATTTGTGAATTGAGCATACGTACCGGGGTCATCGATCCAGTCGAAATCCCCACCGTTATTGTGGCCGGGCAGTTGGGCAGGAAGGGGCTGGGGCGGTTCGGGGTAAAGATCTTCATCATCGTTTCTACCGAAAAAATGATTAAAATGGACTTGGTGCGGTTCGCGGCGGGGTGGTTCGGGGACGGGAGGTGGAAACAACCCTCCCCCTCTCCCAAAGAGGTGGGCAAGCCGGGGTGGTTCGGGGGCGGGAGGTCGCCCTCCACCAAAGACGTTGGCGAGCCCGGGAATCAGGAAAGGTTGGGGGTCCCTCACCGCTGGGGCGGGTCTGGCTGCAGCCTGAGCTGCACGGTTGGCGATGGCTTCCCTCTCCCTTTCGCGCGTATCCAAAAGCATCGTTTCGTCCCACAGTTCACAGGCGGGATTGCTTGTACATCTTTGACTTTTAGTGTCCCACAGGGCTATGAGAAGGGAAACAAGTGATAAGTCGAAGTTGAAGGCCGATGAACACGACTTACAGCCACACTTGAAGCAGAACTCCTTTTTACAGAGGCATCTGATGTGGTTGCAGCCCTGCGTTAGCTCGACAATTGCATGACATCCAGGGCATCTGCGCCATTGTTTGGCCTGGAATGACTGGGTTTTAGTTTCGTTCCTCGAGAGAGTACAGGGATATATGATACCTTGGCCAACTCAATTGCAAGTTGATCTTCCGGGGATCGTTCGTCCATGGGCAATGATTGGTATTGCTCGCAGCTCATGTCTTGGGTCCTGAACGTCAGTCACGAAGAAGGATATCGCCTCAGTGTAGCTGACCTCCATGCCACATCGCCTTGCAGGATACACAGGCCCACTGGAAACAAGCCGGACATTGAGCCCTAGGGTTGTCGGAGTCTTCATCAATCTGCACCAACACTGAACACTTTGGATTCGGGCAGTATTGTCTGGGAAGCGAGTCTAGTAGCTTTCGATGATGCTATAGCCAAAAGGCGTCAGTAAGCTGGAACGTAAAATTGTTTTGAGGTTGGGTGTACCCAAACAAACATGGACTCCCCGTCCAACACCTTCTCCGCTACATCATCCTGTATTCCAGTTTCCCAATCCGTGATCGGACACCCGGGGCAACGAATTGGGAACACGAGAGTGTTAGTGTTCATGTCCCCGGTTCCGTTAGGGTCGAGTTTCCCCCTGATATATTCGGCCAAGCACGAGATGCAGTATGGGTGTTGCCCGGGACATGGGAGGCGGAGGCCAAATGGCAGCTTAGCAGAGGAGTTTGCAGTCAGGCTGGCCGAAATTGGGGAGTTCGTGGCCTGGAACGGTTCAAAGCAGATGCCGCACATTGGGTACGGGTTAGATTTAGAATACTCTGAAGTGGGACGAATCGGTTAAGTGGGTGCTGGGGGAGAACGGAACGAAATATACCTGGGAGGGGTTCATCCTGCTCCTTAGATTTACCCTTGCCTTCCGACAGCATCTCGAGTTTCTTGGAGAGGGCAGGCACAGGTGGGGAGGCATCAAAGACCGTTGTACTTGAGGATGAGGCTGCCTCTGCGGCCTTCCCTTTGCCCTTGTCATTCATGTCTTGCGCCTGGAAATGATACCTCGATTCCAGTGCACCATATCAACAACAGCCGCGACAGACCAATATACTGCTGATGATATCCGAGCCGAGTACCCTGAAACGCAAGACGGTCAAGATCCAGACGTTGGCAACGAAGGACGCTGCGCCACACACCTATCCACGTCTTGCATCTCAGGGGCGTCCATGTTGATTTCGCCACTGTTTTCTGCAGCTTGGAGATGCTTCGCAAATTCAGCGTCCAGCATGATCTTCTTTTCCGCCGCGGAAAGCTGCTGAGCCAACTGGTAACTCGCGACATCGAAGGAGCTCTGTAAACTCTGGGCGTAGGCGGCATCCCCGGTTACCCGTGCATTTTCTACGAACATTCGCATAGCTACGTCTTCGTCGCTGTCCGGGCCATTATCGACCTTCTGAGAGTGTGGCTGTGCGATGTCGGGTTTGTCGTAAAGAATGAGATTGAGTTGTAATTGTTCCGCGGCTTTGCCATGCTCGATGTTTGCCAAGTCCTCCTCCAGCAGTTGGGCGATGAGTAGTTCCGTCGAAATGTCGAAGGAGGACGGCGACAAGACTTCGGTGGCCATCATGGAGATTGGCAAAGTCGCACCAATCTCAATTTCTCACACTTTCTCAATTCACGTCACGCCACGCGAGGTTCGAAAACACTAGTCATCATGATTATCGTCTAATGGTACAAGGCTGTATGCACGTATGGCGTATCGGTTTAGGAGAAGACAATCGTTGTTCCCCAAGCTCAAGCGGAGCCGCCACGGAGACGGAGGACCAAGTGAAGGGTGGACTCCTTCTGAATATTGTAATCGCTCAGAGTTCGTCCATCTTCCAACTGCTTGCCAGCGAAGATGAGTCGCTGCTGGTCAGGTGGAATGCCCTCCTTATCCTGGATCTTGGCCTTCACGTTGTCGATGGTGTCCGAAGACTCGACCTCCAACGTGATCGTCTTTCCCGTGAGGGTCTTGACGAAAATTTGCATGCCACCACGGAGACGAAGGACAAGATGCAGGGTGGACTCCTTCTGGATGTTGTAATCCGAGAGAGTGCGTCCGTCTTCGAGCTGCTTTCCGGCGAAAATCAAGCGCTGCTGATCAGGGGGGATTCCCTCCTTGTCTTGGATCTTCGCCTTGACGTTGTCAATGGTATCCGAAGACTCAACCTCAAGAGTGATAGTCTTGCCGGTCAAGGTCTTGACGAAGATCTGCATACCACCACGCAGACGGAGGACTAGGGAGTGTGTTAAGGGGGGCCTGTCGACAATGACGAAAGGTCAGCTTACCAAGATGAAGGGTAGACTCCTTTTGGATGTTGTAGTCGGAGAGGGTGCGGCCATCCTCAAGCTGCTTGCCGGCGAAGATCAGGCGCTGCTGGTCGGGAGGGATACCCTCCTTGTCCTGAATCTTGGCCTTGACGTTGTCGATGGTGTCGGAGGATTCGACCTCGAGGGTGATGGTCTTGCCCGTCAAGGTCTTAACGAAGATCTGCATTCCACCGCGGAGACGGAGGACCAAGTGGAGGGTCGACTCCTTCTGGATATTGCTGCGGAGGGGTCAGACACGTGTTCAACGTCTACGGAGGGAGGAAAATAGGCTTACTAGTCGCTCAAGGTGCGACCATCTTCGAGCTGCTTACCAGCGAAGATGAGACGTTGCTGGTCGGGAGGGATGCCCTCCTTGTCTTGGATCTTGGCCTTGACATTGTCGATAGTATCGGAGGACTCGACCTCGAGGGTGATGGTCTTTCCAGTGAGAGTTTTAACGAAGATCTGCATTCTTGGATAGGGGAAGAGCTTGTGGAGGAAGTGGCGGTTGTTGGTAGAGAGATGGGGGGAACGCCCCAAAACAAGGGGGGGTTTATAAGGTCCCTAATTCAAACTCCGCCCGCGGTCGCCACACCGTGGCGGCCCAACCGATCGGGGGTGACTCATGTGCACTGGAAACGACGAGAAGGTACACGAGGGCACACCGCCATTTGAATGTATTTACACTTATTTGTAAACCAGATACCCGTGTCTACATAATGCACTGTGAGTGGGTACCTGGTGAGTAAGACAGCGGGCGCGATAGCGTTATCGCTGTTAGCAACCCCACTATCACTCCGGAACGGACCAGCGAGCACCCCGGCGCTATAGCTTGCGACCAGTGACAGTGCACTCGACCTCCCAATTTGGCGTCAGTTCCTTGACCCGTCGGCTAAAGGCCTCCAGGGTGCAGAACTCCGGGTGACCGTCCAGGTGATCCCCAACCGTCCGACAAAGGGGCAGCACCAGTGTTCTGTTCTGATACCGCGCTCTAACGTCTTTATTCGCAGACAAAGGGCAGCAGAGACAAAAGATGTCAACACAGTCGTCCCACCGATAATGGCGGCGGGTTGACCTACAGTGCTTCTCTCTGACGCCCGAGGTCGTCAATGAAGATAAGAGTCTTGTTAGGAAAGATCCAGCTGGCCTGGAACCCGGGGTCTCCTTGAACAGCTCAAGCGTTACAGCCGCCGTGAAATCAGGCCATCTAACAACTCGTAAGGGACAATACGATACGACGGGGCTAGACCTTACCGGTCGTCAAACACTTCTAGGGTTCCAAGTAACCCGGCAATTGCGGTATCGTGAGTGCTATGGACAAGGATCTTCGGAGGATTTTCGCCATCTTCCGTCACTTTTTTATTCATCTTTCCCGAGATCTCCGCAAAGAGGCGACCCATGGCCAACTTACGGACCTCCTCCCTCTTATCTGGGTCCCGCATTAACTCTATGGATTTGAAAAGGGCACGGAGTCCTCACATCCTGAAAACCACTCTTCTACGACCGCTTTCTCCTGAAGTACAGTTAGTACATGCAACAGCAGCTGTTTGATGCAACTGACCAGTGGGTCTACGATGGCTTTGTCGTGAAATTCTGCTGGTACCCTGACCCCATGTGCCCTAGCAGCGCGCACCTGATCCAAAATCGGTCACAGCATGTACCAGCAAGGGATGCAGAACTTACGGTATCTAGTATTCCACTGGCTCGAGGCTTTCCGTCCAATCTGACAGGATTCCCCCCAATGTATTTGGAAAGCTTCTCGTCGAGCGGCTCCAAGGTAGGATTCCACGCTATAGTAGCAGCTGTTTGAAGAATGAATATAGAGTTGGCCGGGACTACGGCTTCGAAGTACCCTGAGCAAACTTAAGCATCAGAGTTTTCAGTCGTTCACATGCAGCCGCATTCCCGAATAAATTCTCATCCTTGGGGTTACTTCCAGGGTATCAGACTCCTAGAGTCCCGAAGGAGGGAACGAGTATCGCTTACCGGGTGCGAATTTTCGACACAAATCCCTCTGCTTGCTTGGATGGAGGGTACAAGCCGTGCACAACTTGTTGCAAAGATTCGATGGTACGGGGCAGGTTTGTTGACCTATGAGGGTATCAAGGATCGCCCAAAGAATATTAAGTCGTTACCAACCTGAAGTACACTTCGGAGTCGTTCCGGGCAACATCCGGTAAAAAGTTAAGCCTATGGCAAGGGTTAGAGCTTTCCCCCATTGGGTAGAAACTGACATACTTTTCGACGTATAGACTTCGCAATGCAGTGCCAAGGTTGTACGTCGACTGGAGTGTGAAGCTCAGTTTCCACAGCATAATGGCAATTGAGAACCATACTTTTCTACCGACGTCGGTCAGTTCTCCAAGGAGACTACAGATAATAAATGAGATCGGCCTTCAACAAAGGGTTGAGAACCATCCTTCGACCACAATCCCAGGGAGGTTCAAAGACTGGACGAAGGGTCAAAACGGAACAGAGGGCCGGTTAAACTTACCATTCTCCAGATTCTAACGAACCATCTTCCTTCTCCACAGCTCTCTCGACGCGCAGCGTGCTAGAACCTGTAATGTTCGCAACAGCAGCCTCGAATTTGCGTCCCTCTTTACACAAAAGCCAAGTGGATGGTATATTCGCTGGGGCCCCGGACATTCTTATGCCCACGGGCGTGCGTTCTCCTATATAGAGACTATGAGATAGCGGATATACAAAGGCCTGCCTAAACGCACCATGCCGGATAAACAGGTGGACCTGCTCAAGTTGAAGCGAAGAGGGAGCAACGGGGTAATTCTCGACGTCTAATGGAATGTGACCCGGTTGGTCGATCCCTGGGTCCGTCGCAGACATTATTTCCAGCCCGAGTTCCGTATTACTTTGTATTATAAGTTGTGCGTAGACAAACGAGACGAGAACGAAGTGTAAAAAACTGCCCAGTAGCATCCAAAACTTGAGAGGGTCGTGTGGGAGGCGTTGAAGCGAGCCGCCAACGCCAATGCTCGATCACGACGCGTCGATACCCCTGTCTGATAAGCGCCACGTTCCCTTCACCCACCTGTCAACAAGTGAGGACCCTCAACAATCCTCGCGTCTCTCCCAATCAACGATGGCGGGCTCTTCGAAAATGGCGTTGCAGACGTTCTCCATCGAGAACGATATCCTCGAGATCCCGCCCCAAGACGAGATCTACCGGTTTGACGAGGCGGCTAACAAGAAGATCAACCGAGAGTCCCCTTGGGCGCAAGAGTGTGTACCTTTCTCCATCTGAAACGTTTGTTACGGTCCCAACGAGTCGGGATAGTCCACATTACTTTAAAATATGCAAGATATCCGCCGTGGCGATCATCAAGATGGTGCGTCACTTACCAGTCGCTTATTTGAGTACCGCTGATCGTGTTCTTCAGGTTATCCATGCGCGGTCAGGGGTGCCGTACGAAATTATGGGGCTTATGCAAGGAAAGGTCATGGGGGATACGCTAGTCATCATGGATTCCTTCGCTTTGCCAGTCCAGGGAACTGAGACTCGAGTCAACGCCGCGAATGAGGCAAACGAGTACATGGTCCAGTATCTCACGGAGAGTGAACGGGTCGGATTTCTAAAGTTTGGAATTTTGTTGCAATATCTGATCTACTACTAGGTCGGACGAATCGAGAACGCCATTGGGTGGTACCACTCACATCCCGGATATGGCTGCTGGCTATCCGGTATTGATGTCAACACCCAGATGACGAACCAAAAGTTCCAAGACCCATTCGTTGCCGTCGTGGTATGCAGGGAACAACTTCGTGCCTCATTCATTGTCTGACCTTGTACAGATCGACCCCAACCGTACCATCTCTGCTGGCAAGGTAGATATTGGCGCCTTCCGCACATATCCAGAAAACTACACGCCGCCCAATGTTTCGGCATCCGAATACCAATCTATCCCTCTCAACAAGATCGAGGACTTCGGTGTACATGCCAACCAGTATTATCAACTCGAAGTTCAGATCTTCACATCAAGCTTGGACACTCACCTTCTCGGCCTCCTCTGGAACAAGTACTGGGTGAATACGCTTAGTCAGAGCCCATTGATCTCTGTGCGTTTAGCCTTGGGTCTTTCTTCTCGAAACGTTCTTCGACTGAGCTCTCCATAGAACCGGGCATACGCGGCGTCACAACTAAACGATCTGCATCAAAAACTCTCCAAAGCTCAGTCAGCAGTCAGCGCTACTCGTGCACAGGCACCGACACTCAAGGACAGCAAAGAGCCGACGAAGGTTTGGATCTCCATTTTTCTCCCATCCGCCATACCGATCTCTTTGCCCAGGACGAGAAGGAGAAAAAGAAAGAAGAGAATCAACTCACGAAGGGTGTGAGGGACAGGTGGGGCAATCCCTTCAAAAGTTCTGGCCGGACAATGGAACTGACAAATCCTTAGCACGAAGATCGCCGTGGAGGCACAGCACGGTCTTATCGCCCAGGTTCTAAAGGACATATTGTTTTCAACGAAACCAATATTGTCCAACGTCGACGAGACAATAGATGCTGCGATGGTTGTCGAGGAGTAGAACTGTACTATTAGTTTGCCCATATTGGCGATTTTACACGCAAGACTGTATCATACACTCTGTAATCTGTCCTGTAGTGAAGAGGTGTAACCGTGAGAACCAACTGTACACCCGATCAGCCACCGTAAACCTAACCCATCCATTGATCAATACGCCCACCATCCTCAAGACAATCGCCGCCAACGTCCGCATTTCTCTTTGTTCTGGGGGCCAGGGGTTCTGACGGACAGTACAGATGACCATCTCGGAATACCAAGTCGTCGGCCGTCACTTGCCCACTGAGGCGGACCCCAACCCCAAGATCTACCGCATGCGTATCTTTGCGCTGAATGAGGTCGTTGCTAAATCCCGTTTCTGGTACTTCTTGAGGTGCGTTTACCCCCAAGATAATCTTCTTGAGCCTTGCTGATATGTCCATAGACAACTGAAGAAAGTTAAAAAGGCCAATGGCGAGATCATTGGCGTCAACGTCGTATGTTTCCCATGCAGCCGTTCAAGTGGCAGGCGGACGGGGCTGATGATGTAAACGCTGGCACATTGTATTGTGTTTTGCCCTTTTGTGGCGTAGATTCACGAAAAGAAGCCTGTGAAGGTCAAGAACTTCGGCATCTGGCTCCGTTACGACTCGCGTTCCGGCACACACAATATGTACAAGGAATTCCGTGAGCTCTCTCGCGCGGATGCCGTCAAGAGCCTCTACCAGGACATGGCTGCTAGGCACCGTGCCCGCTTCCGTTCGATCCATGTTCGTTCAACAATTTACTTTCGAGGAGGCAACACCGACTAACAGCATTCGATGTTTTCAGATCCTCCGGGTTGTTGAGATTGAGAAGAATGAGGATGTCCGTCGCCCATACATCAAGCAACTGCTTACTCCAGGTCTCCGTTTCCCTCTCCCCCACCGTGTGCAGAAGAGCCGCAGCACCTTCGTTGCTCACCGACCAAGCACGTTCAACTAGACTCCGTTCTCTTAGTGGGGCAGGTTGTCTTAAAAGTGCTCTTGTGCCAGGAAATGTTGATGGTGTGACTACGTTGTTGTATGCATAGAGAATAGGAACTTTACATCTCCACGCAGTTGGCCTACACACTCCGAGTTCTAAACACACGTAAAACATACATTCCGATACACGTTTACTGGGTCGACAAGCTGTTTCTGTTCTCCGGTTTAATACGCCGGACTTGGTATTTGACTTTGCCATCTTCGCGCAACAGAACGATGACCTTGGACCCTCCATCCTCCCAGTGTTCCAGCCTTCTCAACTTGGGGCATTTCCATGCGAGGAGGGATGCAGTTTCCTCATTCTTCTTGACCTTGCTGCGATCAGATACACCGAGGATAGGATCCTTCTCGTTTATGGGGACAATCGGAACCTGTTGGAAGAGTTTGACACCATAGAATGTCGTTATCTCTGGGACGAGCGTGAGCATTGTTGCCCACTCGTTCTAGTCACCATCTTAGTATCTTGGGAACTCGGGAAACGCATTGACAAGCGATATACTCACGGCGTTGTACGCGTTGGTAGCCTTGTTCAATATGGATCCAGAGGAGCCGCGGTTTCCGACGTCCAACCAGGATAACTTGGGGACGCACTCGAGGAGTTTACGAAGGTCTTCCATCTCGTTCCAACCCGCCAACTCGACTCGAGAGATCTTTCCGCCGGCACGAGCGAGGTTCGCGAAGAAAGTTCGGTCCCACTCATATCCACTCAGCTTGATGCCTTTGATGGTTTCCAGTGGCCGTGGGGCATCTGACTTGCAGGATAGGATTGCGTTGGCGAATTCTCGGTTCGACTCGAGCTCTTTCAAGCGAGGAAGAGTGTTGCGGGGGAGAAGGGTAGCGAGGGTGGTGATGCTAGCGACGGTTGAGTTGAAATGGAGGGTCTCGAGGCTGTCATGTGCAGAAAGGAATGTGGCGAGACAGTCGAGACCCTGGGTCGTGCACCATAGGTTGCTGAGAGTGAGCGAGGTGAGATTTTTCCAACGTCCACACAAGTAGAAGTCGTCCGCGATAGGGCGAGAGAAACCGGAACCACGGGGGCTAGCGTACATTATGTCAAGGTTCTACAACCAGGTCAGGCTATTAGACACGCTTTTTTGAATATATAGTCGTACCTGCAAGTTGGGGCAGCTCACGAGTAATTCAGCGATGCGAAGAAGTTCAGGGTGCTTCGTTGTGCCATAGGAGCTCTTGATTGACTTTACAGAAACGGTGGTCATCTCCATGAACTAAAGTTTTTTGGTGAGTATGAGAGGCGGCCGCTTTGTAAGTACGGACGCACAACAGGAGGCTTCTTTGCGCGGTTGCTGCCGCCTTCCTCTTCAGAGTCCTGGTCATCCAGAGGCAGGAACATGGTGTTATCATTGAGGTCAACGAGGCTGAGTCGGGGGCACTTGAGCAGAGTGGGCCACAGACTCGCAATCGAAGTGAGGGAATGAGTGCAGGACCATTTGAACGACTGGAGAGAGTGCATCCTGGCGACCGCGGAGACGAGTAACTTCTCCTGTTTGGCATGAATCTCCAATTCATCGTCCGTGCTCTCCACGTCAGTGTCGGTGGTGGTGATTCCGGAGGGTACGATTTCGGACTCGAGGCTTCTTTCGTCCATGATTTCCAAACGCCTGACGTGGCGAGCCAAGCCACGGTGGACGATCAGGTGGTTCCAGACCCTTATCGAGCTGACTTTGGCCTTTACGACGCGGTAATCGAAGTGACGGGGGAACACGACGCTGTGCATCCTTTGACAAGTCAATGCCAAGGACAGCAAGTCACGCTTCGAGTCCACGTAGAACGCGATGTTATCCAAGATTTCCGTAGGCTGGCGGGAGACGTTGCGACGAGAGGGCGTCGCGCCGACGAAAGGTTCCACGATCATCAATAGGTGCATGGAGAGTTTGTGTTCTTCTGGAGTCATCTTGTACTGACATCCTCCGAGCTTGGTGGAGAGCGACGAGAGCAACTTCCGGAGAGCGTTGACAGCGGTGAAGGGGTCCGAGCGATCGTAGCGGCTGAGGTCTGTGGAGACTATCTGGAAAGGCTTCCGAGCCTTGGTGCCCTGCGGAGCATGGCGTTTGCTCAACGCACGGGTTGACATCCTTGTCTTTCCCGAGTGGAGGAAACTGGGGGCTAACCTCGCACTGCCGGATGATCAACGGGTGGGCAGCGGGTTTTAAAGTTCATCACGCCAACCTGACCATTCGGATTCTATCTCTGATTGACGCCAGTGCATCCCTCATAGCTACCAGGGTTTAGGTGAAGTCACAGCGCCGGTCGTCAGAAAATGCGGGGAGTACTTACACGACATACTGAGCGACTGAGCGACTTTCCATGGCCCTTTCCTTTGCGGTCCCCGGCCATCGTCTTCGCAATTCACGGTGACCGGCACCGGCTACGAAACTAGAAAATATTTCTACCTTGGTCATGGAAGGTCGCTCAATGTCACCCTTTCACGGAAAGTATAACAACATCTACTTAGTGTTGCGGATAGTCACCCACTGTCCGGAGTCCTACTCTGAAGAAATGGACGCGTACTTATCTTTGGGGTCGCCGAGTACTAGATCGATGGCCGCTCATGACATATCGTGGAAATACATCAGCGGCGAGTCGGTACCGCCAAAAGGCCTCGGTGTTCTGGTCAACACGTTTTTCCGCCCATGACTCGAGATGGCCCTGGATGACCTCACCAGAATTACCCCAGACAATGCGAGGCTGCAAACGTGGGAAAACGGCAGAGGCTGGGTACCGGTATTCACATGATTCAACCCCCAAATTTCGATCAGTGTCAGTTCCATCCACCAGCTCTTCGTCCTCCGCCTCCGTGGTCGGTGGGAGGTTTGTGTCCTGGCCACCATGGTTGTCTTCTCAAAGCACGTCAACTCTCTGGATTCAAAACAGAAGCGTCCGTTGCTCGCCCTTCTGTTCGCCGTGCTGTTGCTCCGTTCTCGCTTGATTACTGGCCCACGGGATGTATTCACTGCCCTGAAGAAGGCTGCTGGTATTCAAAAACCAACGCCAGAGGAACTCGAGCAGGCTAGGCAGCAACTGTACCGCAAGAACCCAGATGGTACCAAAAACTTACTCATCACGTATCGCGACCGGATCTCGGAGGTAAGCACCGTTTCCCGTTGACTGCCCGCAATTGCGAGCTGAGTACAAGACAGATTAACATTCGACCAATCTCTCAAGAAGAATTGTCTGCAAACGCGAAGAACTTTCCGTTGGTACCTCCATCGCACAAACCCAATGTCGATCGTGTGCTCCTTCGTCAGCTCCTTGCAATTCTTCGGATCGCCTTCCCGTCATGGCAGTCGAAGGAAGTATTTATTCTAGTTCTCCATTCGACCTTCCTCGTGCTACGTACAGTTCTCAGTATCGCCGTTGCAAGGCTGGATGGAAAGATCGTCCGAGACTTGGTATATTTTGCGTTCACTCCGCCAAGTTTTCGCTTACAGCATCTACAGGTCAGCGCCGACGGTAAAGGATTCCTTAAAGGGATCGGACTGTGGTTTGCGCTCGCGATTCCAAGTACATACACCAATACCATGGTGTGTCCCGGGATTCAGCTGGCAGCCGCCTCACTGGCTGACACTCGCTTCTAGCTGCGGCATCTACAATCAAAACTGTCACTTAGGGCCAGGACGCGTATATCACGATATACCCATGACTTGTATCTCTCCTCGCATCCTAATCTCCGTTATTACCGACTTGGCCTTGACGGTGTGGTTCAGTATCTCACGAGCGACGTCAACTCTTTCTGTGATGCTCTCAGTGGTTTATAGTCAGTAATGGTGTCTCTGCACGCTTGCAACTTGCTCATAATCCCCCTTACAGTGGCAACCTTCTCAAACCCGCCTTGGATATCGTACTCTTTACATCTCAACTTTCACGGACACTCGGTTTACGTGGATCCTGCATGTTGGCACTCACGTATTATGCCACTGCGGCTATTCTGAAGGCTGTGACGCCGGCATTCGGAAGACTCGCTGCCGTAGAAGCCCGGCTGGAAGGCGAATACAGGGCAGGTATGAGCCGTATTGACCGAGAAGGCGAGGAGATTGCGTAAGTACCCAACGTTTTGGCCCTCTTCTCAAGGCTGAATTGTGTCCAGGTTCTATGGTGGGGGGAAGCGGGAGAAAGAAATTCTCTGGCGTGCATACTTACAGCTGATCAAGCACATTAACTCGATATACAAGATTCGAATAGCTTACGAGTGGACTGAGGACTACGTCATAAAGTACCTCTGGAGTGCCGCTGGTTACGTTCTTATCGCCATTCCTTACTTCCTGACACGGCGGAAGAGGCACGTCGCCATTCAAGCCACTGGCCCCAGTGAGGGCCGCGTGGACAACCAAGTTGCGGACAGAACAGAGAGTGCGTGGTGGCCTCGCCTTGATCCGCATTCGGTTTATAGTTGCTGACGTGGTGATAGCCTATATTTCATCAAGAAGGTTGCTTCTGAACCTGGCAGATGCTGGAGGTAATACTTTTGACCATGCGTTACGTTCGCCCCGCTAATTTACTCCTGCAGGAAGGTTGATGTATGCCTACAAGGACCTATTGGAGCTCGCAGGTCTGACAACCCGCCTCTACACTCTTCTTTCGACGCTGCACAACCTCCCTCCTCTGTCCATTCCGTCGGACGGTCCCTCAGTCGAGGTGTCGCATGTGGATGTCAAGGTTCCCACAACGGTGGCCATCAGTGATGAGGAAGAAGGCTACATACCCGCATCTAACGAACTGGTCCTCGTGAAGGATCTGTCGTTCAAGCTGGAAGAAGGGGAACATCTCATGATCACCGGCAGCAATGGCGTTGGAAAAACCTCCGTCGCTCGTGTTCTTGCAGGGCTGTGGTCGGTGCAAGAGGGAGGAGAAGTCCGAAGACCAGCCGATAGTGATCATGGGATGGGTGTTTTCATCGTTCCCCAGCGGGTGTACATGGTCGAGGGTACCCTGTTGGACCAGATGATCTACCCCCATTCTCACGTTGAGTTCAAGGAGAGCGGAAAGACTGAGGCGGACCTCATGGAAATCCTCACAGCCGCTCACTTGGCTTACCTCCCTGCCCGTGAGGGTGGTTGGTCAACGAGGAAGGAGTGGAGAGATGTGCTGAGCGGAGGGGAGAAACAACGCGTACGCTATCTCTCGGTCATCTCACTTCTTCTCCGCTCCTAACGTATCAAATCCCAGATGGGGATGGCTCGTGTGTTCTACCATCGTCCCAAGTTCGCGATTCTCGATGGTACGTCAGTCCTGCAGCATGTCGTTCATTCCACACACCTCACGAACGTCTAGAATGCACAAGTGCTGTGTCAAGCGACGTCGAGGGAAGTATGTACGAGCACGCAAAATCTTTGGGGATCACTTTGATCACGATTTCACTTCGGTGAGCCTTCTGTTCACGTTCGCCCAGTGGCTAAACTGACTCGTCTCCCAGGCCATCCTTGATGAAGTACCATACCCAACTAATGACGCTCTCTGGCGACGGTGTCGGGAGCTACACGCTTACGAGGATCGGTACTGCTGAGGAGCGTATGGGCATTGATCGAGAGATCCAGATGCTCCGCTCGAAACTCCGGGAGGTCGACAAGTGGGAAGCACGGGTCCAGGAGTTGGGCAAGCTGCTATCTGTTCAACACGAGAGCGAGTAACTGTACCGAGAGGATCGTGTGTATGCGGATATGGGTGATACTACCGTGTAAAGATTCGAACTGTTGGGTATGTACAACACAGAGAAAATATAGCTGCGATTCAAAGGAGAAAACAAGATGAGGTGTATGAGGTGTACAGCAATGTATCAACAAAACGAAAAACAAGGATGTATGAATCCCAGCGAATATAAAAGCACAACGAAAATGGACAGAAATGTGATGGGGTTGGGGGGGGGGGAAACAACTATCGACGTCGGCCGCGATCTGCGACCCTCATCGCGTCGTGCATGTACTGGACGACCATTCGAGATATTCCTGGTGTGGAGGCAACCTTCAACTTGCAAAGCGCGCTCGTCGCGACGTCCCAGGGGAATCGTTGGCGCGGGTGCTTGTAGTAAGCGTACGACGCCTTGAACTCCATTCGCTCGTCACGAGTTCTCAGCGCGACGTACCCGATCCCGACCTCGAACTGGGGGTCCCCCGCGAACTCCTTCGAGAGGGCCCGTAGCCGGTCTTGGCGTGTCTCGATAGACAGGTCGGTGAAGGTCTTCCCGGTCGCCTTTTTCCACTTGGCGTGCACGTCGTCGACGTGTTTCTTCAAAGCGTCAAGTTCCCGGCGCAGCGTGGTCGCGTAGATGCCGCACTCTGGATGCTTAACGACCTTGCTCTCGTACTCCTCGAGGTCGTCCAATCGTGACTGATGGGGCGAGAGTAAGGCTGGATCAGGAGTCGGGAGGTGTAACCCCTGGAGCGTCATCTCGACCTTCTTCTTGGCCACACCGACCGCCTGGCGAACCTGCTCCGCGAGTGTGTCCATGATGAACGGGCCCAACCCTTTCCCTCTGGGAACCGGGACAAGATTTTTCGTATTCGACTGCGCTTGAGGCTTGTCCTCCGTCGTCCAAGCCGGCTTCAAATACCATTGATACCGCCCCCTATCGCTCTTCAGCACGCTGTCCACTATCTTCAACCCTGTCTTGGGACTGTCGAGGATTGTGGTGAATCTGCACAATTGCTCAGCTCCTCGGGTGCAAGAATTCTGAATGTGAGTTCAACTCACTTGTATGCAAGTTCCTGGGTCTCCTTGTGACCATATCCATGATGATACATAGACATGAGCCAGAGTTCATTGTAGATGCCAAGGAGGTGTCCATCACTGCTCAGAGGACTGAGTAGGTGCCTCTGAACTGCATGGATTTTCTCAATGTCTGATTTCCCAGCAGTTTCACCCAAGAAGTCTGACACAGTGACAGCACTTCGAGTGAAAGAGTCTGAGAGGTCGGGTGGGTCCAAGGCAGAGGATTGATCAGGAGGTATGAACGACTTGACAATGTCCTCATTCCAAAAGACCTCAACCTTGTCACCATCATAGTCACCTAGAAGTGGGTGTGGGTATTGGTGTAATCAATGAGGAGGTAGGCAGAGTTTACTCACCACCTCCAAGGAAGCTTGCCAGGCTGCATGTGCCTTTGATAGGGAACACAATTACATCTGTGTATGCCCTGAGTTCTGGGTATTCAACAGCTCTGACCTAGAGGTGAATTAGAGATCATTTGGTGAATGTGGCAGGACAAATTCATACCTTCTGGATATCAGTAGGGACTTTGCAGGGATGTCTTGTCACCAGGACATCACCCAGTACTACTGAACTTTCCCCTCCAGGTGCTGATCGGATAGGGTGAGAGGATCTAACTTGAATTTCCCCTTCCTTCAGTATACCAAGTGGGTCTCAAAAATTGGTCAGTTGGTCACACTCCAAGCAGTTACATGGAATCAAACTCACCAGGGACAACAAAGGCAGAACAGGATTCAGCTACAGGTATCTTGGGCTTGCTGATTGAGAACTTGTTGAGGGCAGTGTTGATAACCTGCTTGAGCTTCTCCTGGAGGATCCACTCAGTCAAGGGGTGAAACCCTGCCTCAATCAACACCAAAACAGTCTCCTCCAGACTAGATGGTTGTCCACTGGTGTAGTCTGGCCACCATGCAGTAGACCTGGGGAGATCATCCACCAGAGGTTCAGCATCCTCATCTCCTTCCTCCTGCCTGTGGTCCCAGATATAACCCTTAGCTCTAGCACAAGATATGTTCAGTCGAGCAAGCTTAGCACCAGTAACAGCTCCAGCTCTGTTGACATTCTTGTAGAGTGTCCGCATGGATTCATGAGATGTAGAATCAAGGGGAAGGGAGTCCTCAGGCCAGCTGAATAGACCATCAAGGACACCATTGACTCCCAGCTGAAGCAGTCCAGAGAACACATCAGATGGAACCCCATTCTCTGCCAGGTTAACAATTGTCTCATATGAGAGACGTGCAGGGGTTGTGAGGTGGGAGGTCCGGAGAACATCAATGGTCAGGTGAGCAGGGTCATAAAGCTCAGGGTAGGTGATCTTCCTTTGTGAGTCCCGAAGATACACCTCAGGCTCTGAGAGTGTATTCCTGACTGTATCTGGATGGAGAAGTAATAACCCCTTTATATATCTGCAATGAGAATATGCAATGCTGCTGAAGGTGAAATATACCTTGGCACCTGCAACCCGGCACTGTATGGCAGTTGGAATGCTATCTAGCTCCAATACCTCCTTGATGGAGTGTAGAGTAGCTAAGTTTGCAAAACCACAACCATCAGTCATGATTTTTGCATTAGGTGCTTTCCCTGGGCCAATGAAGGAAGAGGAGACTAGCAAAGAGATCAGGTGATAATACTCTGGATAGCACCTATCTTACCCTCATCCATAATGTTGTGTACATTCCCTGGATTAAGAATGACTCCTGGAATAGAGGTAGACTGTCCAAGTTGGAATCGACTGGTCCACTTGGACATTGACTGTAATATACATCAGGATAGGAATGGAAACTCAGCTATAAGTGGAAGTTACCTGGTTTTGGTTGTATTCCAAAGGGTTGTGCCATCTGATAAAGTCAAGAAAAGAGAAAGCCTGGGGGACTGGATCCTTCAAAAGCCACTGTCTCATCCTCTCAGTGTCAGAAGAAACCTCATTTGTCTGGACATAGAAGACATTTGAGTCCCTTGTGGAGTAAGCACGGAAGACCCTCCCAGCAATGATGATTGGGCACTGGACATAATTGAGGAGACCATCTGGCTGCTTCTTCAACTTCTCTAGTGCCTCCTTTGAGAATGTGAGCTTCACAAAGGAGCCTGAGCCAAATCTCCGACCAAATCTTGTTGAAGGACACTGCTGGGGTGATTGTTGTTGAAGGTCAAGTGACTCTGTGACCTTGACAACAAACTCCACCCGGCCACCGTAGTTCAGAAGACTGCCAGATGGGTCATCAGGCATTGATTCCTCAGAATCAAGGTGTTCCCATGGAGACTTGTGTCCATTAGCCCAGTGAATATAGAATATGACCTAAACCCCCTCACCTGTGCATCACGTTCGGCCTTCCCCAGATCAGGACCAGATCTCCTCTCTGACTTGATCTCAAGGACAATGGTCCTCACATTAGGTCCAACTGTTGCATTCTTCCCCATGAGACTGCGACATGCTCTTGGGGCAATACCTTGATTGGAGTCCAGTCGATGTATCCGGACCAACTCCCATAGTACACCCCAGGTGTAGCCTTGTCTGTTAACTATCAGTTCACTGGAATACATAAGGCGCACCCCCCACTTACTGTAAAATGATTTTCCAGCCTTCAGGGATCTGCGCTCGCATTCAACGTGTGAGAGTTATCAAAACGCGGTTGGACTGACAGTAAGATAATGGGGAAGGCTGTCTCCATCACTCCCAACGACAAAAGACCGGACATTATGTTCGCAATCCGACGGCGAGTCATCCCGCTTCCTTTTGTATGATGACCGGTACCCCGTGTTAGGATCTGCAGAGGTCCCAACCACCGTTTGGGAGGATGCGAGGCTTTGAGGTGTTCGATCATCGCCGAGTGGGGGGGTGTAATTTTCAAGGCACTCTAGATCTAAACGCAAGTGAACACCAAGTGAGGACCCTAACGGATGTCTGACAAGCACCTCCGAGCTCCTCGAACGCTATCGGTGTGCCAAAATCCCACTCGGCGGACGACTCCGAAGCGACCTGTGTAGATCACGTCAGGGTGAGACAGGATCAAGATGACAAAATCGGGCACATACTGATTTACCCATTTCGGAGCCCACCCAAAAGAGTATCCAAGAAGGCCGCGATGAGAGTAGACAGCGAGCAAGAGAGGTGGATCGTGATTGTCGACGGACGAAAAGGCATGAGCCGATCGTGCTGATCCGGCAGACCTCAGTTTTGTCTCCGCATGACCCTCCCACTTGGCCGCCTTGCAATGGCATACTCTCCACACCGACTACCTGCGCACTCGAGACGCGCTTCGACGTCGTCCACCCAGTCGAGATCGAGACTAACGCGAGGGAGCGGTCGTAATTTGAGCTTACGATATCAGCAGCTCGAATCCTCCGTTCGCAGCACCGCTCGAAAGGTCGCACTCCTGGAGGAGATGACAGATACCTCTCGCTCAGTCGAACAGCACAATTCTCTTCCAGTTTCCAGCGAGTCTCAGGTTTCACGCGAGGAGCTGGAGATGTTTCATGGTCTGGTTGTTCCCCAAGAGCCGAAACCTCCCGAGTCTGACGGTGAGTTCTTTACGCCTTCGTCCATCTTGAACTTGATCTTGAAGGGGCTTGTGTTTAGAGTGCTGTATGTCCGGATGTGCTGTCTGTGTTTACGATCTCTATGAGGACTCTCTCTTGACGTACAAAGCGTCACTTGCTTCTCTTCGGGCGCGACTAGAAACCACGGGGGTCCCACAGTCGGAGTGGCCTTCACGCATCAAGCCTGCACCGAATACCGTGCAACGACTGTCCAACACGAGCCTTGACGCGTTTGAAGCTATGGAGAGAGCGTTAAAAGCGAAACAAAAGGGTCGAGGTGAAGGAGGTAGTTGACATATTCTCGTGTCTGAAAGTTTGCCTCAAGCACTGAACGCGGATATCAGATGAGTCACTTCCGAAAACTTATCCATCCCAATTTCAGTTGATCTCGATGTTATATGAAGGGATGAAATGGGTTGTTTTCAGCAACCGTTGACGACCCCCTCCCTCGCGGCTCCCCGAGCTCTCTGCACTGTCTATTCCGTTGTTTTCGATCTATTTGACGCAATCCCATTCGCTCTCTTCCACCTCCTCCGCGGCTTCAGTCATGTGACGAGTATCATCGATGTTAGCCGTCTCGGACTCGGACTCGAAGTTCGCGGCATCTTGAAATATGACGTGCGTACGCCTTCGCATCCGGCCAGATCACTGGAAGAAAAATAGGTACAATCCCCGGGTCTGTTGGTGAGAGGCAGCTCTTGGGGCTTGGTAGATACATCTTACATAACAAGCTCAGCAAACGCTCACATGAAAATAAGGTAAGTTCTCGGGGTCTGGGGTGAACTTTTCCAACTACTCCCGGACCCCCGCACAGAGGGCTAGTCACTATAACTATTCCCAAATAATTCATCCCCCTCACTTCCGAGTCGGTGCCATGACCGACTCAAGGACCGACGAGAGACCCCCTTGCTCTTTCGGTGGGGGACCCCATTGTGATCACCCACGAAGATCCAAATGAGATCACCCATCTACCAAGATTGCAAGTTGGGACACGCCATTCTGACCGGATTTCGACTCGCACCTAACACACTTTTAGCTCATCAGCGAGACGGGCATCACAGGTGGCGACGAGAAGAAAGCGGGATACTACGCAGGTAAGCAAGGGTGACCCCATGGAATCCGTACCCGCGACGCTGATTGATACTTCTAGGAATAATCGTGAGCTCCGCTCCCCCTCCCGATCGGGTCTACCTAAACTCTCCTAGGAATCCATGTTCATCGCGGGGGCTTCATCCTCTTTCTGTGGAGCCGCCTTTCATATCACGTCGATCGAAAGCCGGTGTTGATGACGGCATGTAGTCGTATGATTGAAGACTTTGCTCGCGACGCTTAATCCTACGATTCAAGGTGTGGGAGGACCTATGTTATTCATGACCAGTTTCGGTCTCTCCAAAACCCCCACTGGCCTTGTGGTGAGGTACTGGAGGGATTCCTTCACAGCACAGCCATCGCTGATCCCTCCATTAGCCACTGCATCGCGGGTTTACTCAACGGGAACGTGGGAGTCGGCAAAAGTACGATGGGTGAACTCATAGATTCAACAAACAGAGCACAGGTGTCTGCATTCCCGCCCCTCGTGTGGGCAGTAGGGCCACGATTGGGTACGTAACCCACATCGGAAACATGTGCAATTCTCACCAATGTACGATAGTCCTTTTGCAGGCGGGTCACTCTCACGCCCGCACGAAAGATTCCCAACCTTGTTCGGAAATTGGTTCTGGGAAGAATACCTGTACCTCCTGCCGTGTCTGTTCTCCGCAGCATTCTGTGCTTTTTGTTTCGTTCTCACATGGGCGTTCTTGAAAGAGGTCAAAGGGCTCATAG
>Ga0307517_10002577_pt1 | contig 28862 bp, 31 predicted proteins | sample 23_EM_MG_FD_194515 | JGI IMG/M metagenome (GOLD analysis project Ga0307517, IMG submission 194515) | Populus trichocarpa ectomycorrhiza microbial communities from riparian zone in the Pacific Northwest, United States - 23_EM | ecosystem: Host-associated > Plants > Roots > Unclassified | place... | reverse complement strand
AACCCCTAGGCAGTAGCCATGATGGGGGAAGAGAGGTGGGTGGGGGATAGTGACGATGATTTCCCGTGGTGTTGAGATTTCAATCGCCGGAGGTGGAGGAGAGAAGGTTCGTGTCCTATCTCTTGGTTGGAAACAAGCCCCTTATATAGGCATCTTGCCACAACCCGAACCCAGGTAACTTATCACCTTGCGGAACATATCATCTATGACTCATAGTGAGTCATAATGTAAAACCCATCAGATGAGTCAAACAAGTAATCCCACAATATACCGTTAACTAATCAAAACTTATAAACCAAGGAGTGTGCTCCAATGAGTCACACATGTGAAACCCATGACTCATAATCTGAGTCATGTGTGCAAGTCATTACATCATCTGACATCACAATTGTGAGTCATAAAACTATCAAGCAATCATAACATAAGTATGACTCACAAGTGCGCAGTCAGGTGACAACTATGAGTCAAGCAACCTCATGGTGTAAAACCAACATACACAATGACAAATAAATATTAGTCAGGTGAAATCTGCCTTGCTTAGTCACGATTTGTGACAAAAAGATACTATTTTTCCCTATGGTTGAGTAGCTGCATTTGTCGCTACTTGCCAATTGATGGCGTTACCAGGAACATCACAGTTTTTAGCCCAACCAATCTTTGTTTTGAATTGTTTGCTTCTTGCCACCTGCCACCAATCATGTGTGTTCTCAGATTCAGTGTGCATGTCACAAACTTTCACTTAGCTAATTTGTTTTCACATGACTAATCAATTATTATTCATCCGTTGTTTATGTTTCAAGCTATGAACAGTTGACTTAGATTTCTAACATGACTATGCACTTGCGAGTCACAATTATGTAATGATTGGTTGATGGTTTTATGACTCATGATTGTGATGTTAGATGATATAATGACTGTCGCACATGACGCAGATTATGCGTTATTGGTTTCACCTGTGTGACTCATTTGAGCACATGACTTAGTTTATAAGTTTTTATTAGTTAACGGTATATTGCACAATGAATCATTTGAGTTATCGGATGGATTTCATGCTATGACTCACTATGAGTCAAAGAGGATATGTTACACAAGGTGATAAGTCACCAGTGTTAGGGTTGTGGGAACTTGAAGATGTGTATATAATGGGCTTGGTTCCAACCAAGAGGTAGGATCTTAACTCAGCTATCTAAGTAACAAAACACTTGGGTACTGGGGCACAGGCCTAACCCTTTGACAAATGACCTTCTCGTGGTGCAAGATACACGATCCTCTTACTCTACTTCTTACGATTACCTCCTAAGACTTCAAGGCAAGTCCCTAGTCCTACAACGATAGAATTTTGTACCTCACGCTCTTATAATAATGAGACATTCCAATAACGAGACTATGATGATAGTCATTACAACAATAATAGGCGATGATATTAGCCTTGACAACATGACGATCTACAACTCAGATTAGTCGTTCTCCGTTAAAACAAAAACAACCATGTGAATATGTTTGTTTCACTGCTGGCCTACACCTCTGTTGGCAAAATTGTGAAACTGACTCGCCAAAGATTGGTACAAGAGACATTCACAGTGGATATTGTAAGTAGGACAAAGTGGGTTTTGTGACAATCTGGTTTGTAATTAGTGTTGGGGTTGGTGATAGGTTTACGAGGGTTGATGGCTTGGTCCTTGCTGATGCGGTTGCGTTGGAGGGAGGGGTTGGAAAGTGTAGGATAAAGTTTAGCGGGTAAAACCTCAGGCTATGATCTACCGTGATTATAAAAGTCACCTGCAATATGATCGATTATGTGCCTCCAGTCTGTCGCTTCAAGTGCAAGGTTGATCTCATGCTTTAGTTGCAGTGTCAGAGTTTTGTTTTTCAATTTGCATTTTAGGACTGGTTGCGGCCGTGGAGAATGTGCAAATGCAATAGGGGTTTGAAAGTGTCTGTGCAGGCTGGTAAGCTTTTGCAATCTATGTCGGAGATGAAAGGATTTGGTTTTATCTGGTTCAATGAAGCAAATTATTAGTTTTCCATAATCAAATATTCGGATATATTCATTCAAAAACATATCAATCGAAGCTGTGAAATGATCGCAGTATGACCTCTGCATCTCTGTAAGATTATTGATACGATGTGTTGCACCCTCAAGTAATACGTGCAGATTCCGCCCATATTTGAGATCTGAATATAGAATCCCTTCTTGTGGATCCTAAATCTAACAAGCACATTTCAGAGCTCAAAATGCTATCCTCAATTCTAAATCCTTACTCACAACATTTTTCCCCTGTCTCTGCTCCACAACCTCAAAAAAGGCCTGGAGATCAGGGAACAACCTTGCCACTCGACTTTTGTTCTTCTTTTATGTGTATACATAAATAGGGGAAAAGATAGCCACTTGCTTGTTGATTCCAACTCCAGCTGCCATGCCGGGCGACTTCCCTTTATACTCCTTCCATTGCCCAGGCCTATCACCTCTCATTCGTTGACTGTTGAACTCATCTCCTAGATCCTGCACCAGCTCCCAAGCTTTAACTAAATAGTCCCTAATAGAGTCTTTCACAGGTCGATTCTCAGCAATCGTTAATTGCATTTGGTTGTCAAGAAGGTTTAACTGAATGGCGAAGGCAACAACTTGATGGCTTGCATCTGATACACAAATGCTGGCTAGCCCATTAAGGATTGGTAAGGCCCTAGAATTGTCCTCGTCATTATTGACAATTCTCCCAATGAATGTAGCCCCTTCAATCTTGCTCTGATGATCCAAATGATTCTGATTTATTCCAATTTCATGGGACATTAGTGCTAGTAGATGCTGTGGATCAAGTTGTGAGCCCATATTGTAAATGTTTCTGCTATGATCAGACTGGTATCAGTTATCGAAACCAGTTTAACATAGATCAGTAAGGAATGTGATATTTCAATTGGGGTAAGTTGAGTGAACTGACCCAACATATATGGGTAAATCACTTGCTCACTTCGGTGATTTTCTTCTTTGAAGTGAGATTCTTGCCCCTTTTTAAGCGATAATGACTGCAATTTTGATTTATTGGATCGGGGCCATTGGCTATCAGGGACTGCCAGGTGCAGGTTGTAAAGATTCAGCCAGAGAAGGACGTATAGATTGAACTTGGGTAAAGAAGAAGGTTGCTCACAAATGCCAAATTATGCGGATGAATTTGCTAAGGAGTGCAACATGTATGGAAAATGTATTAGATGATCAATGAGGATTTAGTGGAGAAACAGGAGAGTTCGAAGGTGGATTGACAAGCTTACATATCTATATACAAATGTATAAGTGTGCTATGCCGGTCGTTAGATGGAAGCAGTCTTCCGACAGAAAAGATCCATGAACCAACAATTAAATCTCTGGAAACATCCACACTGGCTTCAATGGTATCCTCAACATTATATTCCCCATGGAATCCTCAAAGTCACAACCAACCATGTTCTAACCATTGATCTTAGACAAAACGACCTCAAGCAACCCCAGGAGAAACCAATACTCACTCCTCCATTTGATTTGAAAAATATCTGACATGGCTTTGAGTAGCATTGAACTTTTTCAGAGGACGATACTCCTGACATCAGTTTGTCACACTTTAATACAAGTGATGCCAGGTCCAACTATACCTACCACTTCGAAGTAAGTGTAATCCTTCATGACCTGGCCCACAATAGAGCACAGTGTGATCACTGTCCACTACATTAGGTTTGGAAAGATGCAACGTGTAGGGAGCTGTTACCACAATCCTTACACAGACTGATCAGGGTGTAAGCAGTGCATGTCTATATTGACAGTCAGTTGTGGCCTGTGAACACACAAGGGGACCTTTCAGTCCTCACTTGGTCCATTTGGAAAATGATCATGGGGCCTATGTGTATTCTGCACATCGAGCACTTGGGGAAGGAAGCAAGCCGAAGGGAAGGGGAGAGTAGCAGGTTGTGTAGTGAAAATGGCCAGGGCCCCAATAATCCGGATAAGTGAGCCACTGCTTGTGCCTGCATTTTTATGCCAAGTGGCAACTGTGATCTTGTGATAAGCTGCACTGATGTACCATGCCCCCTTGTGTATCAAACCTTCACTGATCTTTTATACTCAGGTCTTGATAATTGGCTGTATTTGGCTTTGCTAAATTTGCATGATTCCTTTCAGATGCTGTTCAGTAGTGAAGGCACGGGAACGGTACTTGGTGCTGGAAGGGAAAGGTTAGGAGATTTTGATAGTAATAGCGATATCATTAATTCACCTGCAGGTTGCTTAGTATAATGCGCAGTAACATTAGTTATTGATCATTGGTGGGATATTTAGTGTTGGCAGTGGTCGGGGTTCTTAGAGTGATAGAGGTGGAAGAAATCTTTGAGGTATCATATTAAAATCAAGTGTGACAATTTGTTTCGTCCAGTATGGTTCCGGAAGATTAGACTCTACACCCATTTTCCGACAAAAAATGGGACAATTTTTCCTGTAACGCCAAGTTTAACACATTTCAAACACCAATCCTATACCCTAAGTACTAAGTTTTAACTTTTAACCTCTTGGTGTGTATTCATATAATATCATAATTTCATTGTTTTATTCTGTTCCAATGACCATGATGGAGAATGAAACGACAATAGTCGAACTTCGAAAAGCACAGAATCCTGATGCTACCAGAGAGTGAGTACGCAAATTTCGTGCCACTCAAAGAGCATAGACACCAGCCCACCCCCAACCTCCAATTTCAACAAAGGAACGTGTACACAAATACCGTTTAAGAAAACAACAAGAAGCTCCGCCTCCAATTGGTCCTTTAACTCTGCCCCTAGCAGCTCCCGTAATGGTCCAAAGAAGCTATCCATCAGCAGAGCCTACCAGAAAGTATTGTTAGTGAAAAAGGGAGCTCGATGGGTATCTTAAAGCCCAACCTTTAACCAAAAGAGAACGCAATCTCCACTGGCATTCCCAAAAGCAGCAGTTACGCCTTAAAAGCCCAATGGTAGAGTTGGCCAATGGTAGGTTGGTAAGTCTTGTATTCACTTTGATTGATGAGGAACTTATACGAAAATAGTTTGTTTCTATAGGAAAATGATCTATGAAGGTAGGCTTAGAGAAGCTAGCCGCGACTGGCTGGGCCTTTGAGGATTCTGAAAGAAGAAATTCTACATCATGCAATGCTGCGATTAAGAAAAGGGCTTAACCCTTGAAGGAAAGGAAGGGCTGTCACTGGGTCTGGTTTGAACTTGATTGAAACAGCCAGCTATATGCATTTGTAAAGATATAACTCAAGACTGAAGTTCAGTGGAAGCTGACAGAACTAAAGGGATGCCAAACTGAGCTGATAACACCAATAACATCACGAAAGGAGATGACCTTGTTGGTTGCCGAAGCAGGAGGATGGGGGACGTTGGTCATGCATCAAATCCTGAAGCAGGAGGTCCATTACATTCGCAATAGGAAACTACCTGCACCGAAACAAGGCAAACATGTCAAAGTTGGTAGCGGGCTCACGGATGAGAGATGCATTATAGACATGCAAGAGTATATAAGGCATGCTATGCTGGTGAAGGTAAGTTGATCCAATTCTTTGGACAAGATAGATCTAGAGACTAACCTAAATACAAATCAAAATGCATGGACTCAGTTGGACTTGCACGAGCGATTACCAACTACTAGGCTAAGAAATACGAACAGCCACACCATCAAGTTCCCAATGACAACAAATTGTGAGTGATTTCTATTGCAGGAAGTCAGAGACGAATTCAGAGAGCGTTAACAAGTCCTTCTCCCAGCGGATGGCTTTTAAAGTTGGGATGGAATGGGAAGGAAGTAAAGAGAGGTTTCTATCAAGACGGTCATGAGAGGGAGGATATTACAGCGTATAGGCAAAATATCTTCGTACCACGCATACAAGCCTTGACGACAAGAATGATAGAATGGGATGACTCTCTTGAGCCAATATCCACTGTCCTGGAGCCAGATACCAAACCCGGAGTATTTGTTACGCATGATAAGTGTACCTTCAACTCCAATGATGGAAGAAAACAAATCTGGATACACAAGGACCATGCACCAATCTGCACAAAGGGCGGTGGTCAAGGCCTTCATGTATCAGATTTCCTTACCCCAGTTGGGAGACTCGGTGGTGGTGTAGTGTGTGAAATTCTGAAGTGCAGTGGTGATGTTTGGTGGACAGACGAGCATATGTTGAAACAGCTTATAGACAAAGAGATTCCTGCCTTCGAAGCAGCATTTCCCGGATGCCAGGGTGTGTTTGCATTTGATAATGCAAAAATTCACCAAAAGCATCATCCTGATGCACTGCAGGCCTCCAATGTCAAGCTTACACCAGGGGGCAAAAATACAGTTCTAATAAGAAATGGTTACTTTAGCTCCTTAGACAACCCGAATGCCGTTCAAGTTCAGACTATGATATTACCCCACGGTCGACTTAAAGGATTGAAAATAATTCTACAAGAGTGTGGTCTATAGCCTGAGGGCCAAAGGTTTGTTACATAGTGTATGATACCTGGTGAGTTGCCTGGAGAAAATAAAGCAAACCCTGCTTGTAGGCATGCATCAAATGCACACTGCTGTGCTTATGCTCTTCTCTCCTCACAGCCAGACTTTCAGGCACAAAAGTGTCAATTGCAAGATGCACTAGAGGCAGCAGGACATCAAGTAATATTCTATTCTGAATTCTATTGCGAACTTAACATCATAGAGTATTTCTGGGAGCGTGCCAAGGTTTATACCAGATCACATTGTGAATAATCATTTCCCTCATTGGTTCGTACTGTACCTGAAGCTTTAGCTCAGATTACAAATGTTTTGATTTGGAAGTATTACCAGCAAACACTACGCATGATGGATGCATAGCAGAATGATATGGTATATGGCTCTGCTGATTTCAAGGGACATTTATATACCAGATACTCATCCCATCGACAAATTACTAAGTCTGAGGTTCATGTAGACTAAAGTAGTTAGTTGTTAATAGTATTGCACTTCTTATTTGTGTTCCAATCAAATATGCCTTCTATATTACTATATCTCTTATATTGCACGTCTATTGAATAAATAGCTCACTTTAATAATCTGTTTTATTTAGATTTAATATATGAAGTTGGGATTACTGATGAATTAATTATAAGATTGATTAAACTTGTTTCTTAGGGTACAGGAATATGTGCGGGGGGATGACAAATATAATGGTGTGACACTTGGTGTTACGGGAAAAATTGTGATATTTTGTGTCAGAAAATTGGTGTAGAGTCTAGTCTTCCGGAACCATACCACCGATGCTTTGCTAACGTCAACCACCGGGAAGTGTCACAGCACCTAGAAGTGTCACACATGGCAACGATGACAACCACTGCTAAAAAATGCAACAACTCAACCAATTCTTAACCAAATTGGACCAAAGAAGGTGATATCAATTGAGAAAAGAGAGGAGAGTTAATTTAGGCTTGAAAATTAAATAAAAAGAATTCCTCAGTAAGGGATACCAGAAGAAAGAGAGAAAAGGTACATAAAAATGCAAGAAAGAAGATAGGACAAGTTAAGATACAGGAGGATGCAAGTCAATTTATAAAGTAGATGGAGGTAATCTGCTACTGGCAGAGAAAATATTAGAGATAATAGTTGGCTATGATTGAAGTCTGAAGTGTGCTGAAACTCCTGGAAAATAGGTTAATTTAATGGTAAAATAATAAATATATTAGAAAGACACTTAGAGGTTAGGGGAGACAACTCGAAGGATAAAAAGTCAAAGACAGATGTGGTGTAGGGTTAATGTGCTCAGAATGTTATGATTTATCAATATTAGCTATCATTTAGTAGTAGCAAAGGTGTTGTTATTCTATTTTTGATATATTATAACAAGAAGTTCTATTGCATATCTCCCAACTATAAGTTGGGTATATACCGAAAAATCACTTACTCATTATCTGAGAATATGTCTTGATCATATTGAAAAAACAAATACTTCTATAGTCACCCTTTTGGCTATATAGTTGGATAGTTGAACTATTTACTGTACATACTTAGTACTTTCTAGTAAAGTACATAGCAGTAACTATAGTTTTTATATAAAAATAGATACAATAGCAAAGATTATATTTCTAGGAACAGGCTTATATTTAATACATATTTCTCAATAATATTTAATATAGAATTATTAAACTGAGTAGAATAATATAGATGTAAAATAAAAAATACTAGGCAAAATGGTATAAATTATGTAAATGTTTAAATATCTGAGGTTAACTGAACTGTTGAGGGTTTGGATTTTTACTACAATATAACTAGGAAAAGTTATAGTATGATTAGAAAGGTTTCAGTGCTGAAATAATAGATCTGTTGTGGTAATAGGATAAATTTTAAATTATACTTACGGTAAACATTTTTGCTTTGAATTAGGAGCAATAAATTAAGTACAAATGAATTTATTTTCCACTAGAATTGTAGATATGGATTATCTGACTATTCTTGACTAATTTGCAGTACAGAGGCAATTGCTTGGAATAGGACCTACAAGAGAACTTCTTATATTATTACCCATTAAACATATAACAACACCAGCTTCACTACTGCTAACATGTAACAAATTCTTATTAATCATAATATCCTCAGTACACTGACCACTGGGCCATACCTGTAGTTGACTTCTTATACTCTGAGCTCTCTCTTTTAACTGCTGCAAGTCTGCCTAACATTTTTATAGTTTTGCAATAAAATCGACCTATTTCCCAGGCGTTTCAGCACACTGCAGACTTCAATCATAGCCAACTATTATCTCCAATATTTTCTCTGCCAGTAGCTGATTACCTCCATGCAGTTTGTAAATGGTTCTGCATGCTACTCTATCTTTGCTTGTCCTATCTTCTTTCTTGCTGTTTTATCTACCCTTTGTCTCCTTTTCCTGGTATCCCCTACCGAGGAATTTCCCCCCTTTACTTTTCAAGTCTAAAGTAACTCTCCTCTCTTTTCTCAATTGATATCACCTTGTTTGGTCCAATTTGGTAAAGAATTGGTTGAGTTGTTGCATTTTTTAGTTGTGGTTATCATGGTTGCCATGTGTGACACTTCTAGGTGCTGTGACACTTCCCGGTGGTTGACGTTACTTTGGAATCTTTTTTTTTTTGTTGATTTGGGTTCTTGCATGGTTGCGCAGACTGGGTGGAAAATGTTTACCCAAAACTTGCAATAAAAAGGGACACCGTCTCGGTTTTGATACACCTATTATGTCTTCAGTATCAAGGTGATCTTTGTTTTTTCTTCTTTCAATCCTTGGATTGGCCAGAGGTGTGGGAGGCGTGCCACTGTCCTAGTACTCAAGCATGGTGGAGAACTTGGAGAATACAGTTGTGATATTGTAGCAACATGATCCAGTAGCATATAATATCTTATCATACTGTAAGTGACAGTCTGCTAGTCTGATGAGGTCGTCAGAGCCCAAAAACAAAGATCGATAATGGCCCCCTTGTTAAGCTTTTCACTGTTGCCAACAATAATAGTGAAAAATGTACCCGCATTCAAGTTCTCATTCCTCTCTATCTCTTCCTAAGAGAACATAAAATGAAAACGCCCCAAGTTCAAGTTGATGGTGATTGGTACATAGCCAGGTGAGCAAATAATGCTATCAATTGGAAATAAGTAAGCTAAATAATCACAGAATGTATCCCACCACCACGAGAAACAAAGGGAACCCAACTCCTTCTACTCGATCAACTATATAATAATCAGGATATCATTAATGACGTGCTTAGTGTAAAGAACCTTCACACCTTCCGTTTTACCTGGATCATGCACTATTTCTCGGTATTCCCTTCTTTCCTCTCAGCTTGGCTGACCTGCTTCGTTCATGGCACAGTTAAGTAAGCACTGCACTTATTCTGTACACAAGTTGCCAGTAAAATGCTTGTAACCGCTTGCCTGCTCTCTGGCATTGTAATGTATGAATGATGCTTGGAGTAACACCACTGCCACGACATGCACTGAAATGTTTCTGGTAGCAGCAAGAAACAGAATACCAAGAAAGAAAGACAATGTGGGGCTCTGACAAAATTGCTCTTTCCTTCCTTGCTTTCTTTCTTTATTCCTTCTGTTTTTCTTTTTGGTTCCCGGGGATTCCTGCTGGTGAGATGAGAGTGCAGTTGTGCGGTAATGGGTGATTGATTAGGTTCCTCAATTAGGTGTCAAAGTATCTCCAGCTTCTATCTCACGTATTTGCGCTGGTAAAGAAGATATGGAATCAAAAGAGAGCAAGGCAGAGAATGACAGAGAGAAAGGAAAGGAAAAAAAAAATGGAGTCAGAGTAGAAGGACAGAAGGCGAAACAGAGAGGAAAGAGAAAAGGGAACGAAGAAAAGGGTACTTGGGAAACTAGAAACCAAGGTTAAACCAAGGTTAAACCAAGGCAGGAGAGCATCTAATAGAATTTCATCCATCTTCCATTTCTGTGACTTTGAGGGCTGGAAGGGGTGGCTGGCACGACAGATGATTTCCTGTAGAGAAACCATCAGTCTAGTCCCAGCAGAGGAGTGTAATGGAGGGATGGAGTGGGAGGGGTAGTGTACGTGTATCAAATGGTATATGTGCCATTCGATATGTGCTTCCAGTTGAGTCTATTCGGCCGTTTTTGGTGTCAACAATTGTGTTGAGATAGACTACACGGTACTATACTGTACTACTCTCAAGCATCTACTAGACTTTGGAGATCATCTTCCCTCCTCCCCTCATTTTTTTCTACATCTCTTATCCTGAGGGAGGTTGCTTTCCTATTGGTGCAGCAGCTGTAACAAAAAGAAAACAGAACCACAATCGGAAAATTGTTGCTTATTGAGAAAGAAAAGATGACAGGATGGGGTGTCCCGATTGAGGGAGGATGAAGGCAGCCTTCTTTTTACCAGGGAATCCTAGGGGAAGGGTCAGCACTACTGTATCAAATCATGAATTGGGGGAGACCTACAAAGCATATCGCACAACTTAACCACATGGCATGACAGAAGATCAACCTGCTGTATCCAACCAAAGGAGGGCATAAGGAAGAATAAACTGTATTATACCCTATGAGACTAATATGTTTTTTAGTAACCTAGTACATTGCGATACAAGATCTGGCAACATCAATGGTAATAATAGATTTTGTTGCAAGAAAGTACCGTGGCTTTTCTTTTGGCTAAGACAATGGTGCAGGTAGTACAGTCTTTCAATCTCATAACGGTCCCAGAGGTCCGAATGAACTCAAAGGAGAAATAGTGGAAAGCGATGAATGTGAAAATAATGGTTGTGGTAACAGCTATGGTAATAATAATATTAAGAATAATAAGAGGGAGGATGTTGGGGTTTGGAGTATGGAAATTGGAAGGATGGAGCACGCCGTGAGTTCCTTCAAGGTTCCCAAGCGCCTGGAACCGACAGAGCCTTGACAAAAACTAGCATGACTGAACACATCCTGAAATCCGCCCTGACAACGCGGCAACTTACAAATACCTTTGATGTGGAATTCTAGGACCCGAGGTCAATGGTGCGCAGGCTCTCGCGCATGTTGAGGATTCACTTTGAAGAAGGGGCGTGGTACCGGAGAACCGACAGACCATCGCTGCAGGGCAGTCTGCCACCGCTACCGGGATAATTCCTGCAGCTACGTCGAACACTCCAAACTCAATGGGCGTGGGTCAGGACGGGGAATCTCTTTTTGTATCCCAATTCATTTCCATAAGAAATATGGCGAATGGTAATACTAACAATGAGGAAATAGCATACTTCTCCAAAGTGAAATTCAGGTCAAACAACCACGCCTTCACCCTCGTGATCGACACCGGCAGCTCTGATACTTGGATCCCCATAGACACTTTCAGGTCCCACTCCTGCCTTGCACCCAAGACATCTGGCAGCAAACACAACAAAACTCTAGTCAAGACCATGCGAACCTTCGGCATCTGATACGGCAGCGGGCAGGTTGAAGGAACGATAGTCTCTGACAGGGTCTGGTTCGCACGGTTCAACATGAACATCTCCTTCAGCATGGTGACCAGGCTTTCAGATGACTTTATCTACTTCCCTATCGACGGCATAATGGGTCTTGGCTTCCAGAACACAAGCACACAGAATGTACGGACTATAATTGATTATATCTTTGTATTTGAAGATTGTAGCACCAAGATTGTGTTTATTACTGTGATATGTATCTTGGCGGTTACTCCTTTGGGATAAAGTATAAAATTTGCGATCATAAAGGAGGAGTAGTTTCTTGAGCCCCACACTATCCTCACAGAAAGTCACGCGACCCCTGAGCAGGCACTCTCAGTAACAGGTATCCCCTTGAAATAGTTCCCAATGATCCGCACTACCAACTGGTGCGTGCCTTGTTTGTGATGTGCTATCCATGCTGATATTCAGGCACCACGTGGCAGCAAAATGGGTACTATCAATCGGATATTCACAGTGCCTATTGATCAAGGTGCACCCAGGGCAATTATGACATGACTATATAAGAGTACTCTACCTTCCCTTTGCCTCTTTCTTCCTTATCACTCCTTTCTTGATCTGAGAACATTAGGATTTATCACACTTCCGCCCTAGAGGCCGCCCCCGAGGGCTATTTTACTTTGATTTGTTCCTTTTGTTGCAAGAAATGCCTACACACTGTTTCTGCTCAGTCAGGTATGCACATTTGAGGGTTGAAGGCTTTCTTCTCTCACGGCGCTACTGACCTAATACTCTTTCCCTAGATAGAGCACAGTTGGTGGCCTACAGTCGGAACTCCCGGACTATTCCAAGGAGGGCTGTTGCTAGGTGGATCCCACGCAAGGGGTGTACTCCAGTATGGAACACAGATTCTTCCAGTAAGGTGGATTCAGGTTTCCACTTGGATTGGGGATTGTCCTTGCTTCAACTGTCCGTTCTTTTTCGCTCCTGATATTGGTTGGGACCACTAAATATTATGAACTTGTGTTCTGTATCCGGGTGGTGGGAAATACGCCCTTTATCCGCTATTTCCTAATCCCGGATATGGAGTCCAGTCGTGAAAGTTGGTGCTGGGGCATGGTAAAGCTAATTGTTTATGAGATCGCACAGTGTATTGATTCCGGTGCTACGCGGTATGACGATCAAACGGTGATTTATGGAACCGGCAGTCTTTGGAAATTGGCTACATGTCCCTGATTCTCAAGACTAAATTAAGGTAACCAGAAACAATTGTAGATACCAACTTCCAACACACTCACCCTCTCTTGAGTCCCTCTAGCCTTAAAATCTCCTGATCGCACCTTCGCAATCGCTCTCGTGCAATATCACTGGCCCGCCAACCACTGCCATTACATTAGTCTGGCCCCGTCCAACTAGAAAAACTGTTCAAGTTGATAAACAGCTAGTAAGTCACCAACCGATCCAGTAGTGCAGGGATATCACGGGCACTTGCCATGCCATTCAGTGCACGCCCAATCTGGGTTGGGCTCCGGAGTGAATCATTCCGGCCCCACAGCCAGGAAGAGGCAGGTTCCAGACGTGTTGTTGGTATCCTGTTTTTTTCGTTTTTTCCTTTTTTGGCCAACCGCTTCTTTTCCTGACTGGTTTTTTTTTTTGAGGGTGTGCCGGAGGGGTCATAAAATCTGTGAATGGCTGGATCGAGGACAAGTTAGAGAGGCTCTGAAGTCTGGCATGATGGGGAGTGATGGGGAGTGATGGAGTTACACCGCCCTGGACGTTTGCTAAACAGCTAGATTAGGTAGAGCCTCAACTAGCCTCCAGTTAATTAATAGTGCTCAAAAAAGAAACAAAAAATTTAATGAAGGAAAAAAAGGTCAAACTCTCGCAAATCCCCCACCACCACCACCAACGATCTACAATTCAATCACCCCGCAATGCCCCGCTCAAAGCCGCCAGCCGCCAAAAGACGTACCGAGCCTCACCAAAGCTGCCGGGAGCGCAAAAAAGAATTCCCTAGCAAAGAAATACCCGGCTGTGGATGACTTCAGAATGACTATTTCAGATTCAGGCAAGGACGTTCCAGACCTCGACTCTGACCACTCCGACGTGGAATCGATTGGCAGGGATAAACCCACTACGCCTGAGGCCGATCAGATTTCTAAGAGCGGGAAGAGGCATAAGAGGCTTGTTGCTGAGAGAGGAGACAAAGAGAGCAAGAGAGAAAATGGAGGGCTTGACTCGGATTTCGAGTTCATGGGCGGCGGGGAGGAAGGTAATGTTGGGGAGTATGATGGGTGGGGATTTGAAGGCGCCCGGGAAGCTATGAGGAGTGGGAGGGGTGGGGTCGATGTTGATGATATCATTCGGACGAGGACGGGTGAAGCCGAAGAGGTGGAGGAAACTGAGGATGAGGAAACCGAGGATAAGGAAGAGGAGGTGGAGTTTACTGGGTTTGGGTCTGACGATGAAGATCTTGGGCTGATGGGTTTGTGATGGGTGCTGTGGGAGAGGATTCAGGTGGGGAGGATCAATCTGGGTCTGAGAAGGATGAGGATGGAGACGAAGAGGACGAGGGGGAGGAGAAGAATGGGGAGGGGATGATTCGCGTGGCGAATCGGTGGCTTCGATATTTCCCCATCCTGAAGACGAGGTCTCCTCCTCTGATTCGGAAGAGGAAGATGGTAGAGAGATTGCTAAGAAAGCTGCGTTTTTCGCACCGGAGGAGGAAGGCGCTTGCACTAAGCGTAGTGCGTCCACCAACTTCCAACAATTGAACCTCTCCCGCCCAATGCTCGGTGGTCTTGCGAATCTCGGGTTCAATACTCTGATGCTGATCCAGCAGAAGACAATTCTAGTTACCCTGTTGGGTAAAGATGTTGTAGGTGGTGCAGTCACTCGGTCAGGTAAAACCGCAGTTTTCCTAGTCCCAATTCTCAAACGTCTACTGTTGCGCCCGAAAAAAGTCCCTATCTCCCGAGCCGTCTTTCTCTGCCCGACTCGTGAGCTGGCGATGCAAGCGCACAGCGTCGCCGCGAAACTAGCCCCACACACGGATATCAAATTCCAGCTTGCAGTTGGAGGCCTCTCCCAAAAGGTCCGGGAAGCGGAACTCAAAAAGCGCCCCGATGTGATAATTGCCACACCTGGCCGTTTCATCGACCATATGCGCAACTCCTAGGGCTTCTCGGTCGGGAGTATGGAGATAGTGGTAATGGACGAAGCAGACCGCATGCCCGAGGATTGATTCGCCGATGAGCTAAACGAGATTCTCAATACCATCCCCAAGAGCCGACAAACGATGTTGTCCTCTGCTATTTTGACAGATAGCCTCGATAAGCTCATCCGAATTTTTCTGCAGAGGCCTGTGAGGATTATTGTCGATACGAAGCTTAGCGCCGTCAAGACGCTCGTGCAGGAGTTTACTAACGAAATCTAGAGAAAAATGGGCAGCGATTGACAAAGAGGTATGCGACAGAACAATAGAATATCAAAGCAAGACTAATATTTCGTTGACCCACAGCTCTTACCACTATGGGCGGACAGCACCCTTATATACAAAAGACGATGGACACTCTTCCGTGAGTCTCCGGACTATAATCGCACCATTTCCGCTATATCTCACCCTATCTCTATTACATCCCAACTTCCTCTCTTTCACCCCTTGACCTTCCCCACTTCCTCCAGTGGGTGAGCCTTCGGCCCCACATCTCGCATTATTCACCGAGTCGCCGAATCGGATGGTTCTACGGAGAACTCCCCGACATCCTTCTAGTACCTTCTACCTTGTATGAGGTTCTGCGACAAACGTGCAGGGTACCGGCGTTTCACAATATTTATCTGGATCAGGCTGCAGAGGGAGCACCTTCGTCTTGCGATCTTGGTGTTTGTATGCAAGGAGTATTTCACGGCGAGGACTATCGTGTTCTTCCGGAGTAAAGTCTTCGCACATAGGGTGAGGGTTGTGTTTGATCTTTTGGACTCAAGGCAGTGGATTGCACGGGAATTTGAGTCAGGAGCAGGTGAGCTTCTGCTTCTTCTTGACCCTTCTACAAATACAGATTTGACGCTAACCTAGCAATGGGTGGCAGCGCGTCAGAGCAGTTGAAACCTTCCGAGATGGAAAAGCAGATTTCCTCGTAGCTACCGACCTCGCCTCCCGTGGTCCAGATATCAACGGTGTAGACGTGGTAATAAATTACAAAGCCCCCCAATCCCACGAAATATACCTCCACAGAGTAGGCGGTACCGCTTGTGCCAGCCGCCAAAGTGGCGCATTGACACTAGCGGCAGAGGCAGACCGGATGGTCGTCAAAGCCCCGGTCGGAGCCGCTCAATCCCAATCCTCCAAGGTCGTCTCCTGGATGCTAGACGCGGACAAAGCCGATGCACTGGGCGAGAAGATCAAGAACTAGGCGACGAGATCGAAGAGATCCACGAGGAAGAGAAGGAGAAGAAGCTACAGTCTATAGAATTGCAATTATGCAAGGCTGAGAATCTGATTAAGCATGACGATGAGATCAGGGGTCGGCCGAAAAGGACTTGGTTCGAGAAGGAACTGCGGGGGAAAGTCAGTAAGGCACAGTTGAAGGGGCTGGAATTGCCCGAGAAGAAGGTTAAGTTGACTAATAAGAAAAAGCAGTTGGAGGTCAGAGGGGAGGTTGAGGAAGAGAGAGTTTATAAGAAGACAAAGGCGGATAGGACTTCCAAGAGGAATGGCAAAGGGAAGGGTGGGAAGAAGTTTGCGCAGAAGATATTGAGGGGGAAAGGTAAAAGCAAGTGATTCCTTCTGTTTCTGCATCTTTAAAAAGTAAATATCTGCCCTTTGGTGACTTTTTTTTTTGTTGCATACTCTATTGAAAGTCACCGGCGATCTCTCCACTCAAGGACAAGTTTCCGTTGTACTTTCCCTATCATGTTAGTCTGTCTTTACTAGTTTCATTTGTCAATGGTTAGCAATCAAGGGAAGGAGCGAGCGAATACGAAGCCGGATATATAGCCGGAAACCAGCGGAGCGAAAAGCGAAGGATGGATCGGGATACTGACCGGAACGGAGGATATGAACGAGTGGAGGGGCTTGGAAAGCTCATTGGACTGTGTATATAAACCCTCTGTTTTGTCGTAGTTAGAACAAGTAAGCAAGACTCGTTTTTTCCGGAAAAATATACAGCAGTTCCTTCCCTGACTTCTTTGTACTTCTTCATCGTTCCCGTACATTCTTCTCATATCCCACTCTCATAACAATATACTCGAGTAGAGTACCGGTGTGCTGAGGGCCGGATTGATGAGGTACCCTAGCGGTTCGGAGGACACTTTTCCACCCAACAGAACACCCTGTTAGCTAGCCTTGGCGCACACGCATTCTTTGCATATAATCCATCTTTGTGTATCATAGTTTAGAGAGAAGCGACCGGTGGTGTCAACACCCAATAGACGATGCTCACTTGCCCTTTTAATCTATCCAAGATCTTCTTCGTCTGTCCTACCCCTGTTCGTTTGATTAGGCAATAGGTTACCAAGTCAACTCTTCGCAAACCTTTGGTCCAGTTTAACGGAAGGTGGATACGGCTCGGTCGAACACACCATCCAACTAGGGGAAGGCGAAATAATACCCCCACACCGTGGTGCTCTGAAACCGATTGGTGTTTGCTATCGACAACTTGCCCCCAGCTGTGCAATTGACGCTGCCGATCCGCCGCAGTAGTAGGAAAAGTTCCACATATGAAGAGAGTCACAGGTTCCCTGAGGAGGACAGGCGTTGTGTTCACGGGTGATGGTGGGATCGGAGTTAAAGAATTTCGTCGCTGGATGGAATCGTGGTTTGCAACACAAGGGGAAAACTTCAATGGGGAATAGGTGCTATCGAAAAGAAGAAGAGTCGCACAAATCCATGTGTCTTGTCCCATACGATCGGTTGCAGGGAACTTTCTCAGAACACTCCCAACAGAAGTTTAGTGGGACGAAGAAGCTTTGACACGTGCCTTGATTGCCCAATTCTAGGACGGAGAAACGGAAGGACAGGAACAGGAAGACATTCTCTCGACAATGAGCACACTGCACCAAGGTGACCATGACGTCTTTACATATTCCCGTCAGGTCCTAAGATTGCTTCACCGACACCCTGGTGGATTACAGCACTACGATAAAATTCTGATCCGCTACTATCTTGATGGGTTAGCTGGCCAGCGCTTGCGTGAGCTCGCCATTTTGAGCTTCCTTAAACCAGATTCCGGGGAAACACCATATCAAGTGGTGAAGGGGGTTATGCGGTTAGCCAAGCAATTGAGGGTAAAGGGATATAGGAAAGCTGGTGGACGGAACAGTGACTACAGTACAAGTGACGACGACGATGACGATGACGACTGCGAGTTGACTAGCTTTTATGATTCCAGTAGCGATTCCGAACCCGAGGCAGATGGCTACCGGATGTCTGGTAGGAGAAAAAGAAGGGAAAAAGGATCAGCAAAGTCAAGAAGGACAAGGAAGAGGCAAGAGAGGGGATCACAGAGTAGGGAAAGAAAGGGTTATAAGGGCCATGATAGTGGGGAATCAGTAAAGGAAGAGGTGCAGGAATTGCGCGAGATGATGCGTGATCTGATGAAAATTCAGAAGGGGGTAGCGGCGCCAGGCACTCGAGGTACCACTAACCGACAGGAGGACGACATTATCCCTCTTGACACCTATAATATTCCAACTGGCTATGAGCGGTATCCGCAGTCTCCTAAGCAGGGTTAGGAGCAACGAAACACTCACCACCCTACTGCGCGGCGTCCCGAATATCCTAATAGGAGCTACACCCTGCAGGCTGCTGACCCCAATCAGGGATATCGTGGGGACTACCGCTCATTCAGGGATAGTAGACGGCAGGAAACTAGATATGTGAGGCCTCCCTTTCGCACAAGCTTTGAGGAACCTACAAGACGACCAACAGAGGGCACCCATTTGGCTCAGCAGATGAGAATACCCCCAGAGCTGTACCACACCCCACGCACCTACGAAGGAAGCTCTGCATTGCCACCGATTATCGGTCCTAACGGCACACTATACTACCCTGCCCGCTCCCGCATTTGCTTTCATTGCCAGGAAGAGGGACACTTCCGCCCACAGTGCGCGAGATTGCACAACCCTAGGGTAAGAACTGTGACACTTGGACCAGAGCACCCAGATACTCGCAGGGAGTCAGCGCCGACAGGGAGTCGCAGCCGGTCAGTCAGCGTGGTTGAAGTAGCTGCTAAATCTTCAGTGCTTAATGGGATGAGGGTATGTGAGGTAACTGCGGCTGGGGAAGATTCAGTTGATTTGAAGGAATTTGTTCATAAGGTTGAGGCTTCCGTGAAGGGGGGCTATAGCAGCCGTGACTACAGTGATAACGAGGAGGATGGCATTCCGGTAATGGCTGGGGAAAAGGCACGACGATTTAGTGAGTTGCCCCCAGAGTTTGACGGACAAGCTGGCCCCTCGACTCAACGACGCATAGAAGAAAAAAGCGATCATGATGGTATAGCACAAGGGAGACCGGGAAAGAGAAAGATTAAGCCAGCAGTTTCGAGAGTGACACGCAGGCCCATCCGAATGATGGCCGGATGGGAGAAGTTCGATTTTGTCGGTGCATTCAGGGATGCTCCAGTTACTGGACTTAGCTGGGGTTCATTTTTCGACCTGGCACCTTCCGTCAAGAAGGATATTTCCACGTATTAGTACAGGAGCGAGGGAAAGGAAAGGAAAGAGGAAAGGAAAAGGAAAGGTCAAGAAAGGTCACCATTGATACAAGGGAGAATGATGCGCATGACGGAGCTGTGGCCCTCGCTGTCATCAGTGATCGGAACCTCGGAGATGTCACAAATTTCTACACCAAAGGGAATATTGGTACAGGAGAAGGAGAGTACCGCATATCACGGATTTTGGTGGATGCTGGGTCGGTGGTAAATCTAATGCCCATAGATCTTCTACGTTTTGTTGGTACAAAGCTGCGCAGGGCCGGAGACATATTAATCCGAACTGCGATGAAGGCACTTGCGAAGATCGCTTACTGTGCTGACATAGGTATCACAATTGGGGGCGTTGCATGCAATTTACGAGTTTACGCTCTGCCGGAAGAATACAAACCAACTTACCCGCTCCTATTGAGTAGAAGGTGGCTCCAGGCTGTTAAGACAAAGGGAGACTATGCTACAGGCCGGTATTACATTATGCACACTCATGGCACGCGGGTGCACATTCCAAGCGATCGAAACACGACAATAAGGGCTAAGAAGCATCGCCCACGTGTCCCCATTGTTATGAAAGACAGAAATGCCGAGAGGCGGGAAATGTCTGCCGAAGTTGAGGAAGAATTGCAACAGCAGCGAGCGGGCGGAAGTAACTTTTTCGAGAGGTTGGTGGAGTTTATCAAGAAGCAAGCACAGGAGCAGATAAAGCAAGAAGATGAAGAAGAGCAAGACGATGAAGACAGTTTTTCTGACAAGTCGGAAAACTAGAGCCACCGGATGATACTTCTGGTCGATTATCAGGTGCTAGAGATACGGTGTATATGGCAGCAATCTTAGATGTGTTGAATCTTACAGACTTGAACTTTATGAAGAAAGAAAGAAAGAAAGAAGGTATTGATAGTTGCGATTGTATTACGGATATTACAGAGAAGGACAAGCTTGATGCAGATTACTTAGATACGTTAGAGCGCGAGATTGACGAACCGGAGGTAGAGTTGTTTGGAGAGGAGGAGATTTACTGTTGCGGAGAGGTTGGCTACTGGAAGGATAGCCGATGGGATTCGCAGATGAGAAATTCATGGGAGTTGGGACGAGACAGAGGGACAGTGGGAATGAAGGATGATGAAGAGGCTAAGAGGCATAAGTTTGAAGAGATTGAGGGGGAGGGGAAGCCGCCGGGTGTACCCGAGGAATATGACCGAGGTGGAGACTACCAATGGGCGAACGAGGGGATCCAGCATGAGGAAGCAGAGCGGGCTGAGCTATAGGCATTCGGGCATGTTTTAGGGTTTCCAACAAAGCGGCGCCCTGCCACTTATCGTCGTCCAATCGTGGATTCAGCATCCGGGATTCCAACATGGTTTGCGGCATCAAAGATACAATTAGGAGCGAGTTTGACAATTGAGCAAAGAAGGGAAGCGGAGAAGTTACTCTATACTTGGAAGGATCTATTCGCCGACAATATTCGGGACATGCCAGTAATGGATCTAGTAGTGCATCGCATTCCCGTTCACGATGGAGCGCAGCCGAGACGGGCAAAAGAAAAGCTCTATACGAAGGAAGAAAGAGACTGGTTGGAACTTAATCTCCCCAAGTTGGAAGAGGCTGGTATCATTGCTCGCTCAGAGTCTCCATGGGTGCATAGGACAAAGTTTGTACGGAAAAAGGACGGAGGTTTGAGAATGGTGCATGTTTTTTGCCCCATCAATAGTGTAACAATGTTGTCCGGCTACCCTACGAAGCGTATCGAGCCTGTTCTCAATAACTTGATGCAAGCGAAGTTTTCCAGTTATTTTCAGGCAGATGCAGCAAATAGATTTTGGGCGGTTAGCATGCACCCCAGTGATGCTTACCGTACCGCCTTTTCTACACATGAAGGGCAATGGCAATACCTCAGGATGGGTCAAGGCCTCGCGGGTGCACCCCAAACATATGCGCGGTTGAAGGGACTGTTTTGTGGGGCTATTCCTGCACCAAATGCGGAGCCATGTCTAAATCAGTGCACAGCGGGATCATTCGAGTGCTTCATGGACGATGACTTTGGCGCATTTCCTAGATTTGCTACGCAGTTTGCCTTCCCACACAATCACTACTTTTCTCTTTTGGCATGGGCTAGAATTACTCTCAAGGGTAGTAAGTGCGGATTTTTCCTGGATAAGATAAATCCTTGAGGTTACGCAAGTGATGGGAGTGGACTACGGCCATCTTTAGACAAGGTGCGAGCAATACGAGACTACCCACGACCAACAAACCCTACCGAGATTGAGGCATTCCTTTATATGACTATCTACCTACGTCAATTCATTCCTGGCTGGGCAGAGCATGCACGCATCCTCAAAGAAGGCATAATCTACCGTCCTCAGCACAAGCATGAGGGGAATAAGTCTATCGTTACCAGCAGGAGAAGGAAGCCGGTCAAGATTGCTTGTGGGCTGCAGTGGGGACAAAGGCAGGAGGAGTCATTCCAGGAAATAAAAGAAGCAATCATCAAGAATGTGGTGTTTGGAGGCGACGACGAAAAACAGTATCATCTGATGACTGATGCTTCGGTCTCTGCATTGGGCGGCGTACTTTTCCAACTACCTCGGCTTCCAGCAGGAACGAACCTTACGGCATCAACAAGGCAGGAAATGAAGATTATAATGTTTATATCGCAAGGTTTCCTCCCAACCGAAACACGATAGTCTACGAGCGAACGAGAAGGGCAAGCAATACTCCGCTGTTTTCAGGAGGTACGTTGGTTGGTTATGGGGTCAGCATTTCCAAGAAGGTCTACACCGACCATGTAGCATTATTGGGATTGCTACGGAAGGACGATGCTCATGGGCGAATTATCCGGTGGCAGGTACGTCTTGCCGAATATAATTCAGAGTATATCCATATGCTAGGGAAAGAAAATGCCCTAGCAGATGGAATGAGTAGAATGGGATTGGTTAGTGGAGCTGGTAAAAAGGTAGAGGAAGGGGATACTTTGGCAGTATTGGTGGTAGAAACTGAGCAGCTGGCAGACGAGTGGAAGGAATGGCTTGAGGACGACTGGTATGGAGAGGTGGTATACTACAAGCTATTTGGGCACTTGGATAGTTACCGTGATAGGGATGGAGAACCGCTATCTGCCCATCGGCGACGCCTTATTTGACATAAGTCTAAGCCCTACCGACTCCTCCAAAATAGACTACCAAGCAAAGAGACGATTACAGAAACCAGGGTTCCGAGTGCTAGCCATTACGCTACAGAACTCTCGAACCGATTGCTGTTTGTAGAAAGGAATGGGAAGGGAGCCTTGTGTGTCGAAGCGGGGGAGGTTAGACCGATTCTTTATAAGTGGCACAACTGCCAGGGGCACTTTGCGGCGGGGGTGCTGTTGCGGACACTCATGGGACATTACTATTAACCAGGACGAGCGAGAGATGTCAACCTATACTGTGTTACCTGTCAAAGCTGCCAGATGATAGGCCCATTGAAACCATCAGTCAGTCAAATGGCCATTGTCCACCTCCAACCGCTTGACATAATGGGCTTCGACTTTGTAGGAAGGTTCCCCGAAACAACACGCGGCAACAGATACATAATAATTGGGGTCTACTACTTTTCCCGTTTTTTGTTTGCGAAGGCTGTTCCCGCCGCTCAGGGCAAATCAGCAGTTTCACTCCTGACAGAAATAGTCAAGATGTTTGGTTGGCCACGCGGAGTCTACATAGACAATGGCGCACACTTCGTTTCGGGGGAATTTGCTAAGGTGCTCAGAATGCTCTCTGTCGTACAAATACCTGCACCAAAGGCACACCCGCAGTTGGTTGGTTTGGCTGAGCGGTACGTCAAGCTTCTTGTTGATGGATTAAAGGTCACTGTGATGGGACCAAACCTACCTCAGGGAGATTGGGACATGGTTCTGGATTCGGTCGTCCACGCCATCAACACCCGAGTTCTCGCTGTTCACGGATTCAGTCCAGCCAAATTGCTCCTAGGTTACAATCCAAGTAGAACGGGTTGGCAGATTACACCGGAAACCGAGCGTGCCGTGGCTGTCTTGTCTACGAGTGTTAGTCTGGGAGAGGACACAGGGGCCAAACCGGAAGGGCTAGCAGAGAGGCAGTTGGAAAGACTTTTACGACTCGACCATATTCGAGCGGAAGCAGCAACAAGGATGGCAAGCCAGGCCGAGAAGCGAGAAGGCAACCAGAGGCCAGCGCGATTTACACCCCCGAAGGAAGGGGATTTAGTCCTGTTAAGACGGTTTCTCCTAGACCAGCGTAGAGGCAACAAGCTTGAAGCGAGGGGGGAAGGCCCCTATATCCTAGCGGACCTGTCCTGGCACGGCAAAAGTGGGAGATTACTCGATGTCAATACAAGGGAACTTGTGCAGGTTAAAAAGGGAGCTTCACGCAATCGAGTACATCTTAATGATCTTAAGGTCTATCTACAAAGGGGCACAGAGACAGCAGAAGATGTGAAGACGCTTGATATACTAGAGTACGAGCAGAGAACTGAGGGGCTGGAAGAAGATGGAATAGGGCAGATTGATATCGGAGGCAAGTCATATTTGAGGTGGATCGGGAAACCAGATAAGGATGATGTGGGCAATCATGGTTAGTCACTCGATGGACAAAGCCGGGAATGCGGAAGGATAGCAGCAAGGTGTAGTGAGAAGTTAAAGATCAGATAGCTAACGTAATTTACGGGGAAGCGGCTCACGACACGGATCCGGCTGACCCCCTGATGGCGCAATTGGCGACATTTTCTGAGGGGGTCATAGCACTTCTCTTGCTCGATACAAGGTAAACATTAAACATTAAATATTAGAAAAGAATCAAAAACCAATCCCCCATGCTCAAGATAGCTTTATGCAAGCTTCAAACAAAAAAACCCAATGATCTGCAAAAAAATCAACCCCTTCCTCTTACCCGAATAGGAATCCCAGCTACCCCCCCACTACTTTCCCAAATCCCTTCCCCACCAACCTCTAAAGCTTCCATTTCTTCCCATAGCTGGTCGGCTTCATCAAAGGCTACCGATGGATCAGAAGCGGGGGTTTCAGGAGTAGGATCAAGGGAGGTGGTGGTCGCTGGCTTTGACCGCATTGTGTGTGTTTGGCGAGAATGAGTGGTGCGGGATGCTTTGTTCACTTTTCTTGCCGCCTTTGCAGCATCAACCCTCTCCCGGTCTTCTCGTAACTGTAGGATAGTCTCAGAAGTCACTACAGTGGCATCGGTGAGTTTCCGGCGGTCAGAGGTCTTCGCTGCTTTTACCTTGCCCACTAATTCTCGGTAAAGCCTGTGGGCTTCCTCCTCAACCACCTTGTCGGCAATAGTCTGTTGAAAGCCTTCGGAAAGGCCAGAGAGGAGAGATTTGAGCTTTTGGGAAGAGGGAGTATTCCTTGTAACAAGACTAATAGCATTTCTAGTCGTGCGACTTACTGCTCTAGGTGTTTTAGGTACCGGTAAAGCCCCCCCTCCTGTCAAGCCTTTAGCATCAGAGACCTTTTTATTTTCTCGCTTGACCCCGCCAAGTACGCTGCGCGGATTGAAAGGGATAATTCCCACAGCTTCCCAAGCTGCCCTAATATTCTCGGGAGTGAAGGTAAGTCGGCGTGCAGGCATCAGGATTCTGTCGTACCAAATTTTAGCATAGATAGTAATATATTGAATCAAGAACCACTTACGGTAGAAATTCCCCATTGTTGATACCTGCGTGTCCCTTTCTCATAAACTCATCAAGCCCATTGCTATAATATCTCTGCAATGGGCTAAATAAACCTACGTCAAGAGGCTGGAGGAGGTGAGTAGAGTGAGCTGGGAGGCAAAAAGGGATAATCTTGACATTGAGGCAATAGTCAAAAAATTCCCAATTATAATGTGATGTGTGCCCATCCAGTATTAAGAGGCGATACCCCCCATCAGCACTATAGAGCAATATTAGTAAACCTTATCCATTGTGAAGTATTTATTTCCATAAGAGTTACCTCTCCCGAGTTTCCGGATCAAAAACTTCTTTCAACCACCTTAACCCCAGGGCCTCATTGCTCCACCCCTTCTCCGAGACACCAAAGGTAGCTAAATCTTTTTTCTTTAGCTTCGCATACCATCCCATGTAGTGTGCTTGACCTTTGTTAATAACCATGGGCCTTATCACATGCCCATCTCCTGATATGGCCTCGATGACAGTAACCCATTCTCTCGATCCATCGTGTGTTAATCTCGCTGTGCGGGCCCCCTTCCTGCATATTACCTTGCAGCGCAAAGTCACACCCATCATAAACCCCTTTTCATCCATGTTATAGATGTTGGAGTTACATATATTATAGAATTTGATTAGACCTTGAAGCTTTAGGGGTGCTTAGTATATGTTATGACCGGGGGGGGGTCTAATAGAAGCATTACCTTCCTAAAATAATCTTTTAACACCGCCGGATTCCTTGCACACGCTCTCTGACGATCGAGGCGCGAGCTAAACTTAGAAGCTGACCCAGGATGGCGGCTGAGAAAGCGAGTTATCCAGTGCTTTCCCAGCGACCTGTTTTTTTCCCGCCTGCCCACTATGGCCTCGGCCACACTCTTCACAACCTCCAATCTAGGGGGATGGCCCCACTCATCCAACCGCTCGCACCATCGTGCGATTGACTTTTCCTCAAACTCGGTTAGCACTTGCATCTTCAGATGCCCGGACACCCGAGTTTGTCTTCCCTTTATCCTTCCCCGCAGTGTGGAGTAGGCAATGCCAAACTTCTCTGCCGAGGAGCGCATGGAGGGCTCATCACTGTGTTGGTAGTGCCGAATCGCCTCCTGCAGCCGCAATTCCATCTCGTCTTTCTTCCGTTGCTTAATTGCAGGCATGGCATGGACTTTCGCATGGTTTTATGAAGATAAGCGATGTTGACATCGCCTCGGATTCTAAGCGGGGTAGGTGTTTGGACAACGCTTGGCGCTGAGCCGGATCCCTGTCGTGAGCCGCTTCCCCGTAAATTAGGTTAGATAGATAGTGACGCTTCTATTTGCCTTCGGGGGCGAAGGCTATGGGAGAGAAGGGCCCGGTGTGCTGAGGGCCGGATTGATGAGGCACCCTAGCGGTTCGGAGGACACTTTTCCACCCAACAGAACACCCTGTTAGCTAGCCTTGGCGCACACGCATTCTTTGCATATAATCCATCTTTGTGTATCATAGTTTAGAGAGAAGCGACCGGGGGTGTCAACACCAAATAGACGATGCTCACTTGCTCTTTTAATCTATCCAAGATCTTCTTCATCTGTCCTACACCTGTTCGTTTGATTAGGCAATAGGTTACCAAGTCAACTCTTCACAAACCTTTTGTCCTGTTTAGCGGAAGGTCACGACCACACTCCCACAGGTGGATACGGCTCGGTCGAACACACCATCCAACTAGGGGAAGGCGAAATAATACCCCCACACCGGTAGTTGGGGTTATTACTAGAATAATATAATATTATTATTTAAGTTAGATACGGTACTAGATAATACTATCATCCATGTTGATAATTTGTTTCAAAGTCCTACCCTATTTGCACGATCAACGTTGGCCATAACCGTGCCAAGGTTGCGGCTCCGCCACAACCCATACTCACACCCCAACAGAACATGACAGCCCAACTTTAAAGGGTAAAGTCCCACCATACGAAAATAAAAGTGGTAAAAGAGAGGGGAGAAAATGGAGGATTTATTTTTAAAGACTTAAAACAATGTATGAGAAAGCCAGAAAGACTTAAGAACGATTGGTAGTGGTTGGTAATTTTAAATTCACATACAAATTGAAAGTTGTGTTGGGATGTGTCAGCATGGGTTGTAGCGGAACCGCAGCCTTGGCACGGTTCCGGTTTTGACCTTAAGGTGACACCCATGTACAAGTTACAGGCATAAAGAACCCGAACATTTGAGTCCGAATTTTGTCTGGGCGGTCAGACACGCACAGACATTTTGCCATACAAATTCTTCATCCCTGTGTTCGGGTTCTTTATGTCCGTAACTTGTATCATAGCGCAGCCGAAGTTTAACGGGTAAACCTTTTAAATACCATGCAATTAGCGCCCTACCTTTCGGATACCTTCAGCCGGGAAATGTGCCATCGAAAAAGTGAAACCTTTGCAAAGAATTACCTCACCTTCGGCCCATCATAAAATGGCAAAGAAAAACGCAAAAAATAAACCGAAAAAGGGAAAATAACCCTAATTCATTCTTTAATTTTTAATTTTTGTTATAGTTAGGCAGGATATCTATGGGCTAGTCTGTCCTCACTTAAATGTGGTGGGTCTTGGGTAGTAACTTATGCCAAGAATTTTAAGAAAATCACTAAAACCCTCACCCCAGTTCTCAGTTCATGCTCGAAAATTATGGAAAAGGTTGAGGGAAATAACCAGAGGCTTTAGGTTATTTTTATATTTTTTATATTTTTTAATAAAATTATTTGGCCTACTTAAATAATAAAGAAACCGCTGATGCTGAATGGAGAGTTTGCTTTTTGTGGCTATGTGAAACTTTTTGGATGGTATATCTCAGCCAAGGATGGTATGGGAAAGGTAGAGCGCTAATTGCATGGTATTTAAAAGGTTTACCCGAAGTTTAACATCACGCAATAAAGCTTTTCCGGTGGGTCAAAGTCTGTCATCCCTCCCCGACTCAAACCTTCGCTCTCTCATCCATCGCCAACCAACCATCACAATGCCGCCAAAGCGCAAACCGAATAAATCCGCCGCGAGGCCAGGCCCAGCTGCTGCAGCCACCGTGCCCGAAGAACCCGCTCAATCCATAGAAGTAGCAGCTGCGGTCCCAACAGAAACCCCCCCTCCACCACCGCCACCACCCAACTCATCCGAAAACCCACTCTGCCTACCGGGCTACAGAGACTCCTCCTCCGACGATGACAACGATGACGGCAGCAATAACGGCTCGATAGAAGTTATGCTTCCCCCCCTCAGCCCCCCGCAGATCCACCACCGCCCCCACAACCCGTTCCAAAACCACCACCGGAACCACCACCAACACCCCGCAGCGAAGATGACAACAACTCTGGCGGCGAGGACACCACCGACGAAGACCCCGTTGTCCAAACCTACCACGCACATATCACCACCTCGCAGTTCCGCGATCTCTGTATCTTCCAGTACCCCGTCCAATCTCGCGAGCAGCCGTACACGAAGGCGCGCAACGCATGTCCCGTCGAAGCGCGGTTCAAGCCAAATCTAGACTCGTGGAGGTTGGCATCCCGGTTAACGTGTAGGCAAACTATGATGACGAGAAGAG
>Ga0307517_10002576_pt1 | contig 28865 bp, 31 predicted proteins | sample 23_EM_MG_FD_194515 | JGI IMG/M metagenome (GOLD analysis project Ga0307517, IMG submission 194515) | Populus trichocarpa ectomycorrhiza microbial communities from riparian zone in the Pacific Northwest, United States - 23_EM | ecosystem: Host-associated > Plants > Roots > Unclassified | place... | reverse complement strand
GCGGGAGGGGTAGGCGTGAGTCGGAGCCTGTGGATGTGTAGTTGAAGTTGGTGGAATGAGTACGTGGCATGTGCAAAGTGCGGTGTGGAAAGATTTTCTTCAAGTCCATTGTGATTGAATCAGGTGCATTGCACAGGGAGGCATCCAAGGCATCTGTGAGGGATGACTGGAGGCTCCATGGGAGGATGAAGAGATGATTCTATTAATAAACTATGTAAGCATCGGAACAGAGAGGGCCTCTTAGGGGGGGGGGGGGGTTCCTACCTTACAAGAAACCGGCCTAACAGGCCCCTTGTCTATTTATAAAGTGGTGCCAAAGGTGGTCTGGAGCATGAAGAGCATCCTTGAGTAGCAGAGTATGTCGTTTATTGTTATTGACAATGCTAATTTCGACGTTTCTGTAGCCTAAGACAGAGAAGTTTGCCCCCGATTTTGAGGATTGACCGACAAGTGTTTTAATTGGGTTGTATGTTACAAACACATCACAGCTCTTGAAGAAATAGGATGTGCATCCGGAGTCTGCAATACAGGCATTAGAGATGATTGATGCATCCTCAGATGCTGTGAGGGCAGTTTGGACTTGTTGTTCCACAGGTGAGTTTTCTTCAATCAACCTTCTAATTTATTCGGCGTCAATGGTGGCTGATAGAGCGTAATGTCCTCCCGGAATCTCCACAACAGATGCCATGTTGGCAACGATGCCCTGCGCAGTTCGTTTCTAGTGATTGTCACGGGTTTTGAAACCCGTGCGGGTTACGGGTAGGGTACACTGGGGTACGGGTACGGGTTGGATTTATCTGACCCTCGCCATACCCATACCCCCAGTGCGGGTTGTGGGTTACCCGCCAAGTTGGTGGCGGGTTTTTACGGCGGAGTTTGAATTGGGATCACGTTTGGTCATCATTGATCTCGCATTCCACCACTCCCACAACATCCATCCGGCCTCAACAAACACGGCAGGACATGTTCAAAGGTAAGTCATATGTGTGTAACCCTCCTGCCATATTTTTTCTAACCTTTTTTATTCTTTTCAGGTCACCAGGCCTCTCCCCTCCAACAAGGGATGTAGGCCACATGACAATGCCGATGGATTTTGGGTCGGCGTGCGGCTGCATATCGGTTTGGGGCAGACCCGCGAGATACGTGGGGAGATGAACCACAGTCGGTTCGCCTCTCTTCACCCACTTCAACCACTGCTGCCTACTAAAGGCGAAAACGCATCAGGATTCCCGCCGCCCACTTATGCACCACACAACATACCCCTCTCCCCCCACAATGCCAATGTTCACACCACACCCACTTCTTGCACTCGTACCCACCACCCAACCCCTCCCATCCGCTCGCATGCATGCCAGCACAGACACTCGCAGCTGCGGGAGTTCAGCCAGCGTGTTCTGCAATGAGGTGGTTGGTGTGCCACGTCACTGGATCTCCCAAACAGGTCGAAAGACGACGACGTTTTCGTGTCCTCCACAACAAACGAGGACATGACAACAACAACAAGGCTCCGCCAAGCGCTGGTGACGAGTCAACCCGATTTCGGTCCCTCCCATCTTCCCTACCCCCCTTGCGCCCTGCGACGATGACGCGAAGGAGTCTATCATGCTCTTGAGGAGTGGCCAAGGTCCCATTCATATGACTATCTTAACCTCGCGAGGCCGCACAGCAGTGTCAATTGACACTTGCATTGCTCTCACGAGGTTTATTGGTCATTTTGTATAGGATACCCGCCAATGGGTCTATGTACCTGTGGGTTTCTGAAAACCCTTACCCTGACCCGCCAAAACCCCTACCCTTGGTGGCGGGTACGGGTTTGCTGGGGTAAGGGTATGGGTAGCCCTGGAAAACCCCAAGGTTACCCGTGAAAATCACTATTCGTTTCCCTTTCCACCAGTGTGGGTACTGTCCAGCTTTGCCACCTCCAGCTTGGAAGCAATCTGCGATAAGGTGGCCGACTTTTCTGCAACTTTGGTTGCTGCATTTTAGGTGCTGTTTGTCCAGGTTTATCGTTCCTCCACGAGTGCCTTTGAATGACTTTATGTCGGCCTGCAGTGCGATGACCATTGCTTCAAGGGCCCTAACTGACTCTGCGCCTCCGGCTGGTTTCTTCCCATCATGTCTAGTGATTGACACGGGTATGGAAACCTGTGCAGGTACAGGCCACGGGTAACTGGGGGTACAGGTACAGTACGAAAATGTGTACCCTTATCAAACCTGTACCCGTGAGGCGGGTATCAGGGTACACTCGGCAGTCCGGCATCGGAGTTTGAAGTGTGTAGTAACCTGTTGAATGTTGAACTCTGATGCCAACTCTCACCATCACCCACCTCGTCAATCCCAACCACCACCACAATCAACAACAACAACCTCCCTCCCAATGGTGAGAAGCCTTGAGGCTAACGCGCTCCCGGTGTAGTAAAGCAGTGCGACATGGTGTAGTGGGCCAACGCGATGAGGCAGAGGTGTGTCACACGCCAGCATGCATGATAATACTCACCCAACCCCTCCTTTTTCAAGCAGGGTGATGTTCACTGCCCTCCTCCACAGCCTCCCCTCCTCCCATGGCCATGCCACCACCATAGCGCCCCATTTTCAATGCAACTGTGCCCCTTTTTGTGGCTTAATTCACAGGTTCACCCTTGCAGATGATCATCCACATGTCATTCGACATTGTGGGTGCATCGGCGAGGTTCATTTGCCAACTTTCCATCTGTTTGGTCACTACCCCGATCACGGGTAGCATTGACCCATCAGGTTTTTTCGTACCCCACACCCTCACCCATATAAACCCGTACCCGTGAGGTACGGGTACGGGTTTCGACGGGTACAGGTATGGGTCAGAGATTTTTACCTGGGGGTTACCCGGGTTATTCACTAATCACGTCCCGAGCGGATCGACAGTCGTTCAGCGTGGGTGGTTAAGTTGATTAGGACTTTGCTTAAGTCCTTCTCGCCACACATCAGGGTGATGACTGGGTCCCATGATTCAGGAAATGAGTTGAGGAGTTTGGTAATGAAATGCAAGTCGCTGATCTTTGCACCAGCCTCGTTCGCAGCGTGACGCAAGGTGCGCATTTCTTTGATGTGTCCATCCTCTCCAGCTACCTTTGCACCCTCTTCCATTTTGCAGCTCGCAAGTGCGTTTTCTCACATATTCCTGGTACGGTCATTCACTTGTCCATATTGGGCATGGAGCATGCAACATGAGATTTGGCATTCGGATCAACCCCCAAGCCAAATAAGTCCGAGACATTGATGATGATGGAGGACAGGGCCACGGCCTCACGTAACTCATACTCAAGTTCGAGTGGGATAGTTGAGTGGAGAGGGGTTGAGGTTGGTCGAGGAGTTGTGGTAGTAGGGGTGGTTGTGGATGCTGTAGTGGCTGGTTTAGTTATCTTTCAGTATTCTTCATGTCATCCTCCCCTTCGGCATCATCCTCATCTGGAATTGTGTCCACGCATGCGGCAGGGACAGTAATTTTGTTGCACCAATATTTGTGGAGGCCTTTTGGCATTCCATGCACTTCCATTAAGATCTTCCAGGTCATATAATTTTCATATCCTTTTAATTTATCTTTGTCAGATAATACGATGGGTGAGAGGTGAGATGAGCCAGACATTTTTAAGAAATGAGCCGAGGGTTGAGACTTTTAGGTAGGGTTGAATTTCTTGTGAAGAGAAAAATTACACAGGGCCGATAACCTATTGAGTAAACGGAGTCTCAGCAACGTTTAAGAGGAAGTAAACGGCTTCATTATCATGTACCTATTGAGTAAACGGAGTCTACGGTACATGAGTAAAAGGTAGATAGAATAATGGAGAAATTACACACCTCAGCAACATTTAAGAGGAAGTAAACGGCTGAGGTGCCACAAGAAGAAAATACCCGAGAATATGAAAAGAAACCAAACATGACACAAGAGCGAAGCGAATCTAATCGATGAGACTACGAGATAAGGAGACAAGGATCCGTAAACCTCAACATAAGGAACAGGTAAGAGTCGGATTATCAATTGTGGGTGGACTCACCGCAGCCACCTGTTGTTGATAGCGCCCTTCTCGTTCAATGTATACCTGTGATATTTCCCATTTTCCTCCTTCCTCCCCGAGTTCGTCAGTGGATGATGCTGCAATGAGTTGCTCTTGCCTTGTTCTTCTCTTCTAGCATGCCAATCGTCATGTCCAGCCGTTCATCCCCAATGTATCCTACAACAAAGATAGTGAGTAACCCAGTTCTTTTTCCGTAGCCATCCTGACTTATTGAAGCAGATAAATCCCACCTCTGCTTCCCTTGCCTTCAGTTGCGGCCATCGTTGATGGCGCCCATTAGGACATGGTTCTTCTGGTTCGAAGAGCTCAAGCAACAACGATGAGCACAAAATGAGAGAGAACGAAAATGACCTACGAAGCAGAGAGTGAGTAAAATGACTCTCCATTTTCGTGCTGCCAATTTAACTTGCTGAAGCGTACGTCCCTGCTTTTCCTAGTCGATTTGTGCACTAGCTCGCATGGTAAGCTAGGGTTTTGGAAATGGTAAGAGTTTAATCGTTGATCGGGGGTGGACTTGCCCCATATCTCATAGCTCTCATACCCCTGCGCGTGCGGTGTCACCCAGCTCCCGCGTTATGCCTACGAACCGGTCTGTGGCTGCCTGTCAATGTGTAGGGTTGTTTTCTGATGCGCGTTTGTTACAGCTGGCTCAATTTGACCATTGCAACGAAGGTGGGGGTGGTGGATGGACTGAGAGAGAGAGTAAAGCGATCGACATTGGTAAGTATGACAACCTGCTCCTGAATGGTGACACAATACCCACCCTGTTTAATATTACCCCTCGACACTGGGTGTTTGTGTCTCCTCGTTGAATGCGGCCGCTGCTGTTGGTGCGATACCAACTGGTATCTTGCGGTGCTAGTCGATGGCATGGGGTTGCGATTTTGCCAGGTCAGTGATGAGCTAATAAATGGGAGTGGAGGAAATTGGTAGGTAATTGGTTGCCTAACAGCAGAGGATCCTATGACTCACCGATTTTTTTTTTCAAAGCCCACCCACGCCTAGCATCTGCTGCTGTCGCCCATCTTCCATCACTGAGGTCAACGAAAACCGGCCAGAGTAGGTGCATGGTGTTAAAGGATGGTCTGATAACTCTCGTGGCTTTCCAGTAGCACTGTAACCTGGGATGAAGGAGAAAGGAGAATCCAGTAAAGGGTAGGTAGTTGCTCATGGACATATGGATGAGCAATGACTGAGAGGACGGATGAACTGAATATCAGTAAGTATGGGCTGTGCATGTAAGTCTCAACGAGGAACTCACCATGAATCGTAGCCTACGTCTATACAGGAGGAGGTCCCTTTGAGGCGGGCATCCGTCAATCCATCATGTCCAACTGGCCACCAGACAAGAAGATAAGATAGCCTTTTATTTTTATTTTTATTTGTTTGTTTACAAAGCCTTACCTTACTATGCCGATCGACAAAACTCAGCACCCCAACTTGACCCAACTCTCCAAGGCCAAGGGGAAACATTGTTAGCCACAGAGCAGGAGATTGCAGAGAGTGCAAGAGAAATAACCAGGATTGAAGGACTGCTGGAAGAATGCAAAAAGGAGACTAAAAAATCAAAGGAAGAATCAGCTGAGTTCGAGAGATGGCTTGAAGCTGCGTGGCTCATTGGTGTACAGCAAAGACTTGCAAACCTTGATGTGCAGATCAAATCAGACTTGATGCGGCTGGAGAACTTGCAGCTAGTGAGCAGTTACAATGTTTATTTTTATTTTCTTATCCATATTCATGTGACCAACCAGGAAAAGGCTTTAGAGGAGGAGCAGGAAAACGAGGGCAAGTCTATCATGCCCACAGGATGCCTAAAAAGAAAATAAAGGCACCAGGAAAACTTTGGGATGCACATACAACTTGGACACATGCATGTATGTAATTCATACAAGCACAGTGCATATGTTGGGTCTTAGAATTTCCAGCAAAAATATTAAATTTCATCTGTAGCCATTCATTTAAGAAGCGAATCTATAAGTGGAAGCCATGAATCAATTAAACAGCTGTTAAATGGATTGAGGACATGCAGCCGGAGGGATGGCTCTGAGTACCCCAGCCCCCGAATCAACACAGGACATTGTCAAATTGCCACTAAATATCATATACCTGTTGTTCCTTATTCAGGCGCTATTAATATGAGTCTAGAAGGGCACTTTGATTGGATACCCATTTCTTGCTGGGAATTCGGCTTTTTATTTTTTTGAATGACAAATGCAGCATACAGTCGGCGGGGTTTGCATCATCGATATGAACTGGACGGTTCGAATATCAGAAATACATTGTACATGATACTGGTCTTCCACCCATTCATACTGGGTTTTCATTTGAAGCTGGACCTTGGATGTTTAGAGGCGGACTCAGATTTGGTTTGCTGTGGCACGCTGGACAGATATCAATGGTGTGCTACAAAAAAAAGATTTGTTTACTTCTCACACATTTTTATGGGTTTTGACCATTCTGATATAGGCATCAAGTTGTTCTTCTCCGTATATATTATGCCTCCATCATTGTCTTCCATCGTTAGTAATCCTCTGACTAGCGAGCCTAATTCTCCTCCCTCTCCTCTATCCCCGCCTTCACCCATTCTTTTGATACCACTTGTCATCTCATCCTATAAATACCAGAATTGGACTCCAGATTCTCATATTTCTCTGCCATACCCAAGTTCAACGAATTTAATGATTATCATTACCCAGTGTTATAAACGAGTCGAGGTGAGCACGGACTACTTTCCCTCCGCCTGATATAACCATACCAACGAGTTTTTTTCTGTTTCTCCAATTCTGCGAATTACTGACAGACATACAAAAGCACTGGCCACTGAAGCGACACTATAAAGGGACACGGAACACGGAAAATCACTCATGAAGCGCAAGGTACTCAAGTACATCAACATCTCTTGGATTCTCTCCCTTGTAAGATGAAGCTACACCCCAATCTTTTTCGTACACTGATGAGATTTATTACCGTGACATTTCACTTGTTGTTCCTCATTTGTCCTTCCCATATCCTCTCGTTCTTTGCACAACCTCAGAAACTTGGAGCTGAAATTCAATGAATAAACGAACATTTATGTATGCCATGAATTCTATCGTTCGAATGAGTCACCCCAGTATGGTTTCTCAAATTCCCCTTTCACGGAGAAACAGTGCTGCTTAGCACGCTTGCGCATCGAATCGTCTCATAGATGTTCATCACGGATTTGTGCTTTCAGTTGTGCGCATTGCATCATGTGATCCTTTAAGAGTCGGCTCTGGCGTTTGCAAAGAATCTGAGATTTGGAAAAGGCGCCGTCCTTCAGTAAGTTTGGGAATTGGAAGTTCCGGGGGGTTTTCCGTCGATCATTTCCGGCGGCAATTTCCGTGAGGAGAAAACGTGATGATCGAGGATCGCCCCAACAGTCACTGGCAGCCGCCAAGAGCTAATGGTGCAATGAAAGGGCGAGGAACCCCAGGAGGCGTAGGAATATTGAGAGTTGCAGTATCGTTAATCCCGCCCCGCTGACACGCCGTGAATTATAGCTTTATGATTCTGTGCAAATTCTGTGAGAATTTTCCCTCCGAGTGTTATTATCTGGGAACTTCAGCAAAGCTGGGTATCCTGTAGTAACTTCCAAGAGCCGTTTCCGCCATACTTTTGTCTACAGTAGTAAGAACATTGAAAGCCATTAGTCACTCCGCCATGAATTATAAATTTTATGCTGTGAGTTTCAAGTTTGCCTCGCCGGCGCAGGAATCAGGATGTATCATGTAGCTGTATGGCAATTACTCTACACAGAATATCACTCTACTTAATATAACGTAGGTGGGACCAGGATTTTTGCAGCTGTAATCTATGATTGTCGATATTGGAACCTGGGACAACCAAGAAGACAACAATTTACACTGTAGCGGGCTGCGGAAATTGCCGCCTTTATTTCCACTGCCAGGCCTCCTTTGTGAAATAATCGTGGAAATTATATATTAAGGAAAAACGTAGAGAATACAGTATTGCTCGTGAAACAGTGATACTTGCTTGGCTACAGAATTGTGAGGGGCGTGATTCCGGCGGAAATTGCCGCCGGAAACGATCGCTGGATTCCGCCCCGGAACTTCCAGAAAATGACTGAAACAATTTTTCCAGCTCACCAGCACAAGTCAGACTCCGGCACACTCAATATTCATCATTTCCTGGCTCTCGTGCCCCATAGTCCATCTCAGGTCACCTCAGGTCATCATAATGCAATTTATTCACCCTAACTTCAGTATTTGGTTGTCCATTATGATGAGAGCAAATGCAATGTGGAAATTGTCAGCATGACTGATGCAATGTTACGCATCACCGTTCTTCTCTTCTCGCCGCCACCATCATTTATAATTACTGTGCCCGTGCTCAGCGCTCAGTGCTCAACGTTAACACCCGGCGCACATCACCTGTTCTCTTTCTGGCGCCCCCCTCTTGTCGCCCCGCCTTGCGCATTTTAGCCCAAATGGCACTGACCCTCACCCAACCTGCATACTGATGCTGTGAAGAACCCACGAATGTCCAAGACGGCCCTCGGCACTGCAGAATTGAAGTACGACTACAGAGTACCTGCGGCATCTGTTGATAAACAGACGCAACAACGAATCACATCGACGACACACTAGGTGCCGATGCAGACAACAACCACACCAACAGGCCAGGTGACGCTGGCGACGAAATGGGGCAAACATGGTCGCCGAAGGGGAGGAGATCGATAGGAGCCGATGCAGCGTCAGCATGGCTTTCCAACCACTAAGGCGATGTTCAGGAGGGTACGTCCTTCTGTTGCTTCCTCTTTTCCATGATATATAGAGTATATATATAATAGCAAGTCATTTATGTAATGAACATAATTTACCCCACAAGAGTGTTGCATGAGTCCCCCATTACAACACATTACAAGTTTACAGCGAGGTATGACTTTGGTCTGAGGCAGTGAGGCACGCTGCACCGTGAATATATCTCATACTAGTACACAAATCCCGATGGTTGCATTGGTAAAGGTGTTCAATATAGGCAGAGGAGCGTGTATACTGTTCTATGAGAAGGGACTGAGTCCTTTGAGTGTGCCAGAGAGTCGGAGTCCGACTCATGTGCCGGTGAGTCGGAATATTCATTTCAGACTTCCAATACACGAATGCCCTCCCGTCCTTGCGAGTGCATTCGTGAATTGGAATACTGCGGCGATCACTGCGGCGATCACTGCGGCGGGAATTTCCGTGTGGGCTGTCAGCCACTCTTCCCTCGCGATAAGTACTCCTCTACTTGCTGTACTGTAACAAGATACGGTGTAAATAAATATAACTCAGAGTTGAAAGAGAGACACAAAACCAGAGACAAGACCACCTTGTGTGAAGACCACCTCCGACGCATTTCTGTTTGATGGCATCACAGCCACCTTCCATTCCACAGCTTACGACGGTATTCGTACACTATAAATCTTGATATAAAGAATATATTACTATACATTCATCTCAAGGTTTCAAGAACCAGCAAGGCGAGTGGTCAGGAGGTGCCCGCCCGGTGCCATCTCGGATTCTCGGGCTGTAAGTTACTGTAACAGAAGCAAAACAGAAGTATGCATAATTTACAAGGGGAAAGCGTTGGACTACGAAGTGTCATATTATCTGATAACGAGTTTTATCTCATTGCTTGCGCTTGTTCATTTTGATCTCGACAAGAATGATGAAATTGCGCCGCCGCAGCCGGAACTTGAGGTCTTGAGGCTCTGAGCAGTCCATGACAACAATTCCCTGGGCCCTAGTTGTGTCACTGATCTGATACCCAACACTGGTACTGGTATTCGATGTTAATTTTGCGTTCGGTACTGGCATCATACAGAAGCATACAGACTCGGACTCGGACCCAAGTTTGAATTCAAAGAGACGGCTGTACTATTGTGCTTAGGGTGCCAGTGCCCCTAACAATGTGACACTAAAGTAACCGTATCAAGCCCGCCTGCCTAGTACTACATAAGGCCCAAATGTGTTCAAAGAAATGGTAGTTCTGGATCTTGCGCCTGGCGTTGGACGCACGGGGTCACGTTCTTGCGGCGCGGCAAGTCCCGCCGCACAATGATCGCCACAGTCCACGCCGCAGTTTCCAATTCCCAAACTTACTGGTCCTTGCACTTAGTGTTGTGGGCAGAACTCTGCCGCACTGCCGAGTTCTGCCAAAAACCGGCAGTCGCCAGGCAGCTGCCAAAGGGGGTCTGGCAGAACCTGGCAGAACCTAAAAGTCACGTGAAATGATTCTACATCAATAGTATATCATAGCCCAAGCGAAATTTTCATTTTCCACCTCAAAATGTCGGGTGGGAGGACATTCCCTGCCATCGTCACCGAAAACTTTACAATAGACAAGAAGCGTAATGACAAAACCAACCGCTATGAGCTCAAGTGCAATCACTGCTCAAAAATCATCATCAACCGAGACAACAATCACATCAAGCACCTTTCTGATGCCAGGAAGTGCCCAGGCATACCTCCCGAAAATCGGCAACGTGCTATGATCTTTCTCGCAGGCAAAAATATCAATAATGACATTGTTATGTCAGCGCCAGCTACACAGACGGACTTGGTCCCAGACAATAATAGAGCCGAGGATCAGAATGGGGTTCCTGGAAGCATGTCTGCGGCTGTGCCCACTCAAGTCGTCCCAAAAAAGCGAAAAACAAGGGAAACTCTGGCTGGCTTGGTCGACTTTCCATTGACTGATCATCAAAAACAGCGCACCGATGTAAAACTCTTTCGGTCAGCAACAATTTATATCAAACGTTCAAATTTATTGACTAGGTTTATTGTGCATATGAATCTCCCATTCCGCCTCAGCGAGAATTGGTATTTTCGGGATTTTCTTCGTGATCTGCGTCCACTGTATACTTCGCCATCCCGATATGTGATTTCACATTCAATCATGGACAGCAAGGCAGCACGAGTGCGTTTGGAGGAGTTGGAGCGTGTAAAAAAAAGCAAGAAACTCACTTACTTGATTGACGGATGGGAGGACCTTTTGAAGAGAAGCATTTATGGGTCTGTTGCTGCGGAAGTTGGTAAATACCCCACCGTGCTCTCACTTGAAGATATGACTGGAAATCGAGCAACGGCTGAAGGAATCATGGGTGCAGCAGAGAAAGCGATGCGAGATATGGATTTACTCGATGGGAAAAATTTCATTGCAATAACTACAGACAACCCAACTGTAATGCAAGCATTCCGAAGAAAATTTCAAAGCAAATATTTCTGGGTTCTTGTACGTTGCCCTTTACATGCATCATGGTTCTGCTTTCTAAACATCTTAATATGTATAGGCATTTCCGTGCTTTCTGCACCAATTTAACACATTAATCGGTGAAATCTGTGCCTATCCACCAATGAAGAAGATCATTACTCAGGCGACGCAAACTGTGACGTTCTTCAACTCATCTCACTATTGGGGTGGACAAGTGAAGGAGGAAGCGAAGACTTGCAAAATAACCCGTGGGCTTAAGAAGAATTGCGAATCGAGGTTCTATGCAATAAGCCTTTTGTGCAACAGTGTGGTGGAAAATCGGTATTTCTTTTTTGTTTTCCTTGCATTGAGAACTGTTCTCATTGATCTAAATTCAAGGGAGCCAATATCTCGAGTATGCTTTCGGCCAGATGCACAGAAGAAGACGAATGGACTTTCTCCTGTTGCATCCGATGTTGTAACAATTGTTCTCCACACTCAAGAATTTTGGCGAAAACTGCACCAGCTTCTCAAATTCGTCAAACCACTTGTTGATGCAATTGGAAATGTTGAGGCCCACGATGCTAACCTTGCCGACTGTATGCTTGAGCTTTTGCGTTGTTCCAAAGCTCTTTCCGAGGTCAAGACTGAGCACGGTGAAGATATGGCCTTTTCTCTACATGCCCGTGCAGTCTTCAACCGTTGCTTTCTTAATATGGACACCGACTACCATTCTCTTGCTCTCTTCCTCCATCCTCTCTGTCGCAAGCTGGCAGTCTCTACCATCGCAAAGGCCAGACCTTTTGAAATGATGGTCAAAACGGCCTTGGATATTGCAAAAACGTGGCGATGGGGTGAATCAAGAGCTCGAGCCCTTGTCGAGAACTTACAGCAATACCACCAAGTCAAAGGACCATTTGTTGGGGGCCATCGCAACAGCCTCGAGTGGTGGGAGAACCTCCCAATCTCGGGTGAGAAGTACCCAATAAAGGCACTCGCTATCACACTTCTGTCAGTTGTGCCACATGCAGGAGAAGTGGAACGTTTATTTTCAGTGCTTGGCGGTGTCCAGACACCCCGTCGATGCAACCTCGCTATTGACAACTTTGAAACCCTTGGCAAACTTCGTTCCAACTACTGCTATAAACTATATGAGAGAGATAGAGAAGCAGGGAAACCTCTCCATCGTCGTCACGCACATATGCACACACAAGACAAACCAGGAGTCAATGTCGAGCTGGTTGAAGAGTTGAAGGATGGATTCACCTGGGAACCACCTTTTTCTATGGAATCTGCAGATGAAACAATCGCAGGCCCTGAGGACATATCAGTTGAAGACATCGACAAAGCCTTTGACGATCTCGATGCCAAACTTCGCGAGGAACAGAACTCCGCTGGCACAGAACGGGGAGTGGAAGACGGCAATGAAATTCTCGAGGGTAAGATTTATGATCTAACTGAATTGGATGCAGTAGACAAGGGAATAGCCCCAACGAATGCTACCGAGGATCTGGACATCATCGGGGATGAAGGAGGCTTTGGATGGGACGTGAATGCGATGATGGTGTCGAAAGGAATAGTTTAGATTATTTTTGATGACAAATTTGATCTGCCAGTTTTGCCACACCGGCACCTGCCGTTTTGCCGGCAGACCGGCATAACTCTTCCAAAAAGGTTCTGCCCCCTACACTACTTGCACTGCGTCTGCACGGCGGCAACATCCAAAATAGAGCACGTGCCATGTTCTTTCTCACCAGTCTATGATTGTGCGCCTTTCTGTGCGGCCCCTCCTATCTTCATGCTTTATGTGATGAATTTCATAAACAAAAAGTAATTAATTTGGGTTTGTATATGTAAACTACATTATACGAAGGCACTTGAGGGACACGGTAATGTGCTACCACCCGGGATCATGCTGGGCACCACGTTCCCTTCACCGCCGCCCATGCAGATAATTTCCCACCGCCCTTGGCGACCACATTTACTGCGCTCGTTTCCAGCCCCGGCTGTCATTTTCGGTGTGTTTGTCTGCATGGAAAACTGGTAGCGCGTTCGTGGTGCAGTTCGGTGTCGGGTTGGAAGTTGGTTTTCTCGTCGTGGTCCATAAAATTGTGGGGAATGAGAAGGCAGGTTCATCTGCGAAGGCGAGATGTGTGAAGGCGATGTGGGGGCATGGGCGTTCGATGTGGGCAAATGATGATGATCAAGCGCTTCAGCGATCAGGCGCAGGCAAATTTGGGTAGTTGGTCAGCATATCACGCGATCTCGGGATCGGCCGCCGTTCTTTGATGGCGTTCTGCACGGCGTTCTTTCCAATTCATGGATGCCCTCGGCGTTTGGAAAGAATGACGCCGTATTCGCTGAAGAGCCCCTCGGACGATGCTGAGTTTGCGGTGATTGAGAGAAACTTTCTGCCAAGTTGGAAGATAAAACGATCACCGTGACCGTATTTGTAGTCATCGTAGACATCTACCAGATCAGGAGCCTGGTTCTTCCCTTCTGCTTTCAGCTTTTGAAGCTGGCATGTGAAATGTAGTCGACTGAACTCTCCACCCTTGGTCAGATAGTCATGGACTTGAGTATAGAACTCTGTGGGTACATTGTCAGTTCGGAATACCTGCCTCCAGACTCGATCAAGAAGGGCAGTGATCCTGGCGTTATTGAAGTGCAGCCAGAAAGGTCGTCGGGCTCAGTCATAGCCCGATATGTCACGATAATCAAACCAAAAGTGAGCAAGACGGTGTCCAGCTGACAGAATTGCGATTGAATGACATTTGCAGCAACTGCTAAGGGACAAAGATGGCGGAAAACGCAGGGGAAATGAATTAACATATGAGGAATTATTGAACCATTATGCGCACCGTGTAAGAGTGCCAAAAAACTTCATTTTTGATAAGATTAAGCATTTCTTGTGATTTTGCCTTCGCTCTCGCATCGCCAGTAACAATGAGTTTATTTTGAGTGGATCGCACTTCGTCCTGATAAGCGATGGAAACAAGATTGCGCCGTACAAGATTTAGGCGCCCATAGGCCCGGAGATGTGAAGTCCTTCGTGTGAGCATGGCACGCAGAATGGTGAGAATGCGGGAGTTCTATATGCCTGTCGGAGTGTATTAAAAATCCGCAGACATTTTACATAGCCCCGGAAATTTCATTTTGTAACGCAGAAATATTTCATGTACCCCGCGCATAATTTATGAGTGCCGCGTACATTTAATTGAGTACGCAAGCATAAAATGATCTCACTATGTTAAAAAAATGTTTGCGTACTCAATTAAATGTACGTGGCACTCATAAATTATGCACGGGTTACATGAAATATTTCTGCGTTACAAAATGAAATTTCCGGGGCTATGTAAAATGTCTGCGGATTTTTTATACACTCCGACAGGCATATTGATGAGGATGAGAGATTAGAAAACTTAAACATGGAAACAAGTTTGTGGTCACGGTAGGGCTGAGCACGGGTGCACCTGCAGGTTACCCGGATCCTTACCCGCAGGTATTTTCGCTGCCAAACTCACACCTACACCCGCAAAGATTTTTTCCCACGGATCACCCGGATCCGCAGGTCAAAAACCTGCAGGTCACAGGTACTCGTAGGTGTACCTGTAGCAACGGGTATTGGCAGGTACCTATAGGTATACCCACAGGTAATAGCCAAAAAGTGTTAAAACTTCATAAAATTTGCAGACTAAGTAACTATTACAATGTCGGAATCATCAGGCTCATCTACTTTCTGCTTCTTCTTCGGTCGTCGGTGCTTATCCTGAAACATTTCAATTATAAGGTCCTCCGGTATCACGTTTAGCGCAGACCATGACCCAAGAACAGTGGATGCACGGGCAGACTCATCTGCTAGGGAGTGCCGAAATCGTGAAATTGTAAGGCCACCTTTCGAAAAAGCACGTTCAACGTCGGTAGAGGTTGCTATAGGAAAATAGATTTAAGCCACAATATATAACATAATTAACTTGGACTAAACCGGTGTAGACAAAAAATCGAGTGCCATGCGGGCAAGATCATGACCGGCAGCTTCCATTCCGGTCCAGTATGTGATTGGATCTTGTTTCGTGTTGACAATTGGGGTACTCAACCATTCTTCAAGAGCATCAATGGGGGTTGAATCGTCTCGGAGAGCACTGAAGTATTGCCTCGCCGCCGAGAAACGCTGAAAACAATGCAAACAAATTAGATGACTATTGAATGTTGAAGTCAGAAAATGTACATCATTCACTCCAGATGCTCTCGTTGTATCCCGAGTTGGCTCTGTTGCTTGTGAAGGTGTTGCTTTCTTGTACTTCTCAGCCCAAACCTTGCGGATCAATGCCTCGGCTGCAGAAGTCCACTCCTCGGGCCACTTCGCGCGAGTAAAGTAAGTCGTCTTGTAACGGGGGTGGAGAACTACAAAAAAAAAGGAATTAGTAAGGAAAATATAGCGAAAGGTACAAGAAAATGTACTCATGGCAATCCTGTATACAACGCTATCGTCTGTCAGGGAATAATACTTGTTCAACATAAAATATCCTCGCAGAGCAGCATGGCGAACAGCGGAAGGAATGGTGGGATTGTCAATGGCGTCCTCAAGAGCAGTCGTGATGGTATCAAAGTAAGGAATAACCTGGTGAATCAGGGGAATCTTGTTTGTCGAGATTTCGGTGGTCGCAAAGAGGAAGATCTTATGGCAATAATTAGTCATGTATTTGTAAACAGGCAACGAGACTCACGTCAAGCAGAGGTGATAAATCAGCGAGAAGCTTCCACTCCTCTGATGAGAGCTGGAAGCGCCGCAGACGGACTCCACGTCCAGTCTTGTTGTATTCAGCCTTGACGACGAGGATCTTGAGGGCCGGAGCAAGCTGAAGTGCACGCTGAAGCATCTCCGCTGTGGAATTCCACCGGGTTGGAACGTCACGAATCATCTTCTTCGGCTCAATCTTGACCTCACCGCAGCAGCTCTCAAGTTCCTCCAAGAGCGTTGGGCTGTTCGCAATTTTCACAGCCAGAGTACGAAGCTAGATATTGGATAAAATGTGCATCAGAACCTATCCAGTCAAAGGGCTCACCTTTGCGATAGAAACACGGCCTATGTTTGCCTCAGCAGACGACAATGCATCGACACGAATGCTCTTGCTGGCCTCGAGGATGGCTGCATCAACGGCGAGGGCATCACTAGAAGCCACGTCACCTGCAACCTCATCGTCGTTGTCGTCCATTACCGGCTCCTCATCGCCAACACCGGTACCATTGATTTCGTTCTCCAGCATATCCAGTTGCTGCTCAATCTCGAGCTCGAAAGGATCCCTATTGTCATCAGCTAAGTCATCGCCATCTGCGGCGCCGTCCCCGTCAACAGATTTCTTCTTGAGCTTTCGACTGAACTGGGACAAAATAGCCTGAAGAATATATTAACTAGGAGTTTATAATCATGATTTTAAAACTGGAAACTAACCTTAACAACAAGGTTGAGAATATGTGCAAAACAGCGAACACAATACTCTCGGCCTCCGAATGTGGGGATCAAGTTCGATAGCTCATCGACGAGCGTATCGTTGTTGGATGCATTGTCTGCCGTAAACGTTAAAACCTTTGACACATCCGCATCAGTACTGCATCAACAACATTCAAATTAAAACGTACTTTCTTTTCAATGCCAAATTCCCTCAGGCATTCCGCGATACGAGCTGCAAGATATTCCCCGGTATGGGCCTTTGTTGCTCTGAATTTGTTTACTATAAGTCTTAGTGAATAATATGAAGAGAGTCTACTTACTTGATGAAGTCGAGAACGATCGACGCCATCTTGCCATCAATTACTAAAGTGATACCAGCACCAATGTACGCAACAACATTTGGTGAGGTCCATCCATCTGCTATGAGATGAAATATCCCGGGATACTTCTAAGAAAGAAAATATGAGTTACGTGAGGAAAGGCAAAGTATGAAATTAACCAACCCGAAGGAACACGCCAACCTCCTTGCGACCGATATAAAATATCTCCTTGACATCTCTTGAAGTTGTATGGCGACTGGGGGTGACACAATTCGGATTGAGGTCAGCGAAGATGTCCAGGAGGTCTTGGTCTTCAACAATCGAGAAGGGGCGACTGCTATTTGCGACCCAAAGAGCGCACTTCATCCGATGACGAGCAGCCGTGTACTTCGAGCCCGAGGCATAAATGGCGAGAGCGCGAGTTTGGCTGGAGTCGACAGGGCTGCAGCTCTTGACATGACGTCCGAGATTCCCAGTACTCTCATCATGGCGAGCCCTGGAGACTGTGATCGAAGGATGGCTATAGTCGAGTGTAAATTCAATACAAAAATTCCGTCATTCAAAATACAAAAGCACTTACGCAATGCACGTGAAGACATATGTAACAATGCCATTCTTGACGGTAATAGCGGGTGGCATCTTGAAGTGTTTATACACATCGGATGACCATTGATCCATCTGATTCTCTTCAATGATATATTCAGAAAAAAATAGGGTGCCATAGACAGATAAAAAAACGAACTGAGAACTTCATCATCCGTCGATGTAGCTGTCTTGTATCGCTTGTCAAACTTGCTGCGCCTCTCATCGTCGGCCTTCGCACCAAACGCTGGGACAGAAGGTTGGGAAGCGAGACTGGCTGTTGACTGTGATCGCTCGAGGGCAGCAGGTTGGAGAATGAAAGAAGCCGTCGGGGCAGAAGTAGATGGGACGGAGGCAGATGGAACAGAGCCGTCAAGGCTTCCCTCGTCACTTGAGGACAATGAACCAGAATTATCAGAAGGAATGTTTAAAGCTTCACGTTGGCGTCTTGACATCTTGCGAGCTCGTTTGGGGCGTGGTTCAGTGGTTGACATCTACAAGCGAAAGATTAGCATAAAAAAATAAATGAAAAAGTCCAGAAATGATCTAACATACCGTGGCTTCACGAGAACTCGCTCGGACAGAGACAGTTTGTCCCGTTATTATAGCTGTCGTCCACTCCTCTGTCCACTCCTCTACTTTGACACAACCCGATTGCGTGGTATGTCCCGAACGCCGAGCAACGGTGGAACTACCAGCAGGTCTGTCATACACTCCTCTGCTTTGACACAACCTGATTGCGTGGTATGTCCAGAACGCCGAGGATTGTCACTATCGCACAACGGTGGAACTACCAGCAGGTCATTCATACAAACCTCAATTGAAAAGAAAGTGGTGGCGTACTTCGTGATTGAGAAACTGTTCCCGAACGCCCAAGGATGTGACTATGCCGCGCAACGGTGGAACTATCAGCAGGTCATTCTTACAAACAGAATTTGAAAAGAGGTGGTGGCGCACTCTGTGATTTACCAATTGTCGGCTTTCCACATACCCGAGGGCGCGGAAGATGGGCAGCTGGTCCAACCCCTGTTGTACTAATCCGGAACTCGAAGGAGGTGCCCGTAAGAAGTGTGGTGCTCAAGAGAGGACATGGGCGGGAAGAAAGAGAGTGAATAATGTCATCGACATGCCCAAAGTTAAATATAATGGGCAGATGGAACGATTCGTCTTCCATCATTTAAAGGGCTGCCTCGATGGGGGCCATTCTCACGTCATGTCAATCCGACCACCAAATTCAGGTCACGTTCGGCAGCCGTTTGCTGGAATTCTGAGGTAATCCTGAAACGGGCGGGTCATGGGATGATACTGTTATCACAGCAGGTTAGTTATCACGTTGGTGGTCAAAAAAGAGGGGTTCACAAAAGAGGGGTTATGCCTAACTCCTGAGGCTGCAAATTGACTCCTCTGGGCCATTTTTAAATAACTCGAAGGAACAATGGCGTTACGAAGGGTACTTTTACATCTGTAAGATTGCAGGATCGTAGATGACAGGGAACACTGCCTTTGTGAGCCGTTTTTAACATGTTCTGACAGGGTACTCACAAGTTTTCCGTAAGCGTATCAGAAATCGTTCTTACGTCCGACGTTTGCCGCAGACTCGATGCCTCTATCACATCGTTGATCTTGTTATGAAACAAGAGTCGTGGCCGTTTTCGACAGGCTATTTAGATAGGGTGGGAATAGCTAAGCTAGAGGAGCTATGGGTTGAGTTACGGGCCACTGTGGATGTAGAGGGTGCCTCACATCAAGCGGTTTTCTCTGCCTGGCAAACTATTGCGGAGTTCATACAGGTGAATGCCATTTCAATTATTAACGCAGCATCCTGACGAATGAATTTTTAGGCTTACAGTCCCGGACTTACGACAGAAATCTGTATTGCCCTTGCTGCGAGTGGTAGCCCATCAGTTGAAGCGGACGCAGTGGAAGAGGAGGAATCGAACGATGAGCTGCCCGAACTCATTGAATGATATGCAAGTCTAGTATATTCTGTAAAACAAAGAATACATGCGTTGAGTTATGTTTTATATGCGTTAACGACGAGAAGAATTGACAAGGGGAGGCGTGGAGGCCCCGGTAGGTTCGAGACGGATACCCCTCCGGAAGATCTCTCACAAATCCATGCACCAACGCCGCCCGACACGCATCCTCCACCTTTGCCCTTGTCATTGTTGACTGACACCAGCGACGTTGGCCCGCATCCACGCTTCGTCGAGGAACCGTACGTCCTGCTCGTCGAGGCTGATCGTTCCTGACTGTGGTTCATACATCCTCAGCAGCAGCTGAGCGACCGTGGATTTGCCAGAGCCGGTAGAGCCGACGATGAACGTCGTTTCGTTGGCTGGCAGGAACAGCGAGACGTCGGAGAGAACGGGGATGGTGGGTCGCAAGGGGTACGCGAACGTGACATTATGCAGCGGGAGTTCGCCATAACACCTCGTTGGGGTGATCTTGCGCAACGTGGGCGATTTCTGAACGACGGTGGGGGAAGTAGGAGACGTAGGGGAGTCGGGGACTGTTGAACATCAGGAGGTGGCGCAGAAGACGGTACATCCCCATCATCACAAATTGTGCGATGCCGGACGTGGTGCCCCAAACTCGGTTGAGTTTCGTGGCAGCCGTTTTGGGGCGGCGGAATGAGTCGTTGGCTCGTTGACTTTCCATGTCGGCGGCGTTGAATACTTTGACGGTAGCGATAGCAGCAATGGCGCATTCGATGATGGTGGCGGAGATACCGGTCTGTTCGCGTTCGTGAGAGAGGAGGGGGCTCGCGAAGCCTTGGGAGAGGGCTTGGATGAACATGAGGAGAGGGCCGGCGGAGGGGATGACGAGAGTGAGGGCCCATGATCGCATGAACGCGACGATGAGACAGGCGGTACACGTCGTAAGGTGCTGGATGATCATACAGGAGGCCAATGACGTGGCCATGAGGACGTCGTCGGTCTCTCTGTAAATAATGAATAAGATAACGTTGTAAAAGAAAGGGAAACACACCTAGAGAATTTAGCCATAAGCCCGCCAGCACCAATGGGACCTTGTTGGATGTCGTCGGCGGTAGCTTCAGCTGTTCCCTCAGTTGCACCCATGTGCATATCAAAGCAGCTGTGGCATGTCCTCGCTTCTGAGGGAGCTTATGAGTTGATTTTGAGCCCACAGGCTCACGGCCAGGTCGACGGGTGACGTTGGAGACGGAGAGAGCGAGCGGTGGTGGACGAAGGGAACGCGAGAAGAGGAGTTGACGCGTGGGAATGTTGAGACAAGCCGCCGGGTTCGACTGCGCACTTGGACCGGCGATTTGCCTCAACTGACGTCAGATTTGGTTGTTGAGACTCCCAAAAAGATAACAAAAATTGAACCGAAAATTAGAGGTACCTGCAGGTACCCACTAGTAGGAAAATCCAAGCCCGGATCCTCAGGGATCCGCGTTGGCGGGTGAACCGGACCCGCGGGTCATGCTACCTGCAGGTATTCCCACGGGTATACCTGCAGGTTACCTTTATGGACCCGCACCCGTGCTCAGCCCTAGGTCACGGTACGAACGGATGGTTGAAAATTGGTTGAAAATGAAGCAATCTGAGCCGCATAGTTGTATATTTATAAAAGCCAAATAGATAGTTCACATATAAACTCACGGCACAATAGGTGAGGGACTCTGAAATCAACGCACCGCAAAGGAGGCGTGTTTGCATTAATAATCTACTCGGCAAATGCTGGTTGCAAGAAAGTCGCCACAATATGGGGATCCCAGAATCCTTGTTAAGCAAGGGAACAACCCGCCTCAAGGAACCTCAACATCACAGACCGTACCCACCATTCCAACAGCCTCAGATCTGTTTTTCATCCTGTGCACTCCAAGGCTGGTCCTGGATGACAGTCTATGAGCGGACAGGTGGGAGTAAATGTTGAAATGAGCATACCAGAAATATGACGTAGTTGGCCCAAGTGAGGGTCAATCCAACAGAACCGACGATACGGTCTCGGGGGTGTTGTTCATCCTGTGCAGTCAAAGGTTGGTCCTGGGTGACGTGTTCATGAGCATATCTGATAATTGGGGTAGTTGGACCTCAGGGAACTAACCGACAAACGGAGGAGACGGTAAGGGTCATAATCGACACATGAAACTGCCTTGGGGAGGATGTTCAGCTTGGTAGGCTTCTTCTTCAGCCCGCCACCCATTGTCTTGAAGAGAGGAGTGTGTTCAGTAAGACTTCGTCGGGCCCAGCAGACCCCCATGCGATACTCTATGTAGAATGATCGTGATGTAGGCCGAACCACAGAGGTCACGTCGGAAGCACTACAGAGACTGAGTAAAGGTAGGCAATATAATAAATAGAGTACCCACTTGGCTTTAACTTGCCCCGCGAGGTAATCAATAATTTCGACCTCCCAATCGGCAAGGTCTAATAGAACGATGACGGAGTGGCATGGTGGAAGAGGGTTGAGGGCCGCTCCTGTCCAATCGACACTATCGATGGTCCGTCGGATGATCCTCTTCTCGAATTGTTGCTGCATCCGCTCCGCAATTTTAACTTGGCGTTCCTTGATTGGATCATCTTCATCTGGATTGAGAGGGTCGTAATTTTGCGAAAGTTCGCCCCTTGCTTTTCGTAGCTCGATAATACCTTGCTTCTCTTCTGCGAACGCTTGTTTACTTTTAGAATGAGGGAGGCCGATAATCCTTCCCATCCCGGCGATATCCTAGCTGATGAGTCAGTAGTGATAATAGACGAAGATTTACAAAATACCGACCGACGTCTTCGTCTGGAGGGGCGTCGCGGTGAGAGCAAAGCGGAATATGGACTTTTCAAGGATGAGAAGAGCACCAGAGTGCTTTGCGCCAACGTTTCGAAAGATATGGGCCTCATCGATAGTGGTGGAAAGGAAGTCGAGACTATACAGCGATAACTGAACCGTTGTATTATACGTAGGAAGCTTCGCAGGATGAGCCCAAGGTAGGCTATTTGCGGGAGGCTTCATTGAAGAGTAGTTGGCGCTGAATTCATGAGCGAGGGCCTAAAAATTATTGTAAGTTTGAGAATCAATAAAAATGTAACCGGACTCACTGAATGGCTGGCAAGGATAATTCGTTGTGATGGAGAGTGAAGCGACTTGTGATACGGACCGTCTGGTGCCCAAAAACTTATAGCAGCCTTACCACCATAGTACAAAAGTACATCGAATGACTTTGGTTTAAGCGCGAGTTTGATCTCGTTCTCCCATTGTTGCATCAGTGTTCCTGGAACCAGGATAAGATGGGGCCGCGAAGGAAGAGCCGTAACTTTATGTTCAGCGATGTACGGATTGACCGCTAGGGAGGCATAAGATTAGTGGATTGAATGAATAAAATAAGACAAGTATACGTGCCGATAATAGGAGGGATTGGTGCATTGCGCTCAGCACGAATAATAAGATCAGAAAGGAAAGCGATTGTCGTCACTGCCTGAAATGTTTTACCAAGACCGACTTCATCTGCTATGAGCATCCCACAACAACGTCCAGGTTCTGCCTCAGGAGTGAAGTTCGTGCGTATGATCGCATGGACTCCAGCGATTTGATGCCATCGGAGGCTGAAGGGCACCATTTCCTCATTTGATTCAGCGGTGGGAGGTTCGTCAGTGTTCCATGCGTTGAGTCCATTACGATGTCGATGAGAATTGAATAATATCGGAGTTCCGTTCACAAAGCCGAGGTTCTTTGACAATACCTCTGGAGACATTGATGATTCAACTTCGACACCCGGATCCGCGCCATCGAGAGGTTGGCCAAATGTTAAACCGAGGTTTGGGTTCTGGCTATGAAGAGCGACTTCCTCTGTGTTGGAGGGGTCTTCGGTGAAGAATTCGATATATAGGTTGATGACGTCGGCAACATCTTCCTCGGTGGCTAAAGAATGTAGCTCCGCGACGTCGACCATCGAGATAGCTAGAAATAATAATTGGGTTACCGCCATAAATCACAATCGCAAAGTGACGTACATTGACGCGTTTTTGTGATCTTCACATTTACTTCGGCTCCAAGTCCATGCATAAGTTCCTTCAGTTCCTCGTCCATCTGATCTATCTTCTCCAAGTTGTCTTTAGTACACAGGATTTCCGCAAGCGCCTTCCAACGCGCAACTCGCACGATGACGCGCTTAAGAATCGTCTTCGTCAGTTTCTCCTTTTTGAGCACTGAGAAGGATCGATAAATATAAATGTATGTGGATAGCGGAAGAAAATGAGACTCACTAAGGAAAGCCTCCATCGCCTTCGCTTCGAGCTTTGTGATCCTCTTCCGGCTTCTCTTCAGTTGGTCCCCTAAATTTTTCCAAGTTCTTTGGATGACGGCCTGAGTCGAATCGCGGAGCTCCAGCTGCAGCCGTCCTAGCGGATCCAGTGCATCGCTACCAAATAGTTCCAAGGCTACGTTGTCAACGGCTAGCGGTACATACATTCGACCGTCAGGCCAGAAATCAAGAGAGCCGCTCCTCGAATTGAGACAAATCGTGAGTGGGTGTAGGCTATTCTCCATCAAGACTTGAGTAATGATGCGATGAACACCGCTATCCTTGATGACCTTCGTCACCCAGTTGCGCCAGTGATTACGTCCCGGAACCTGGGGGCCGTTCTTGCGAGCAGCAGAGAAGTTGATTCTGGCGTCTTCCTTAGTGTGCTTGTTGTATTGGTCGAAATACGAGCGAATGAAATTTGCGTTTTCTCGGGTCCAGCCTTCGGGAAGTTGATCATCGTCAGCAGGAAAAAGACCAGAGGACACTCGCGTCAGCCTCTGCCACTGGGGAAAAGTCCATGGAGCACCGTCTCCATCGAAATACATCTTCACAAGAGCGCTATGTATGGTGTGGCTAGGCATTGGAGAAGTCACGAAGAAATTTCGAGAGTGGGGAAATGGCGACGGGATTGCGATGGAAAGCGAATGACAGTGTTAAAGGGTCTTATATACTCTGCAGTCGCAACCATACAGCATCGGCTACCTTAAAATTTCAATGTACAGATGATCGTTTGTGGCTAGTCGCTGTACGAAACCTGAGGCTATGCAGTCGCAGCGAGAGAGTATCGAAGAGCAAACCTTAAGAAAATATGTGGGAATCATACCATAAATTGACTCAGAAATGACACCGCAGTGACGTTATAGGAAATATTCCGCAGCACAACTGACATGTAACTCGGAAATAAATTTTGTACCGGAACATATGAGGCCATTTGTGGATCGGTTTCAATGCGACATTTACTAAAGGGCAGGGTTGTTTGTGGCCCGTTTGATTAAAATGGTTACGAAATTTACGGCGCTATTCAGATCAATCAAAAACACGCAGGCCAAGAACTCAGCTCTTGTAGTACCGTGCAGTCTACTTAGCGATGTATAGCACCTGGAAAGTACTATTCGTGAACGCGTAGAGTCCAGGAGTGGGATGCGACGGGGTATAGATCGGTATACATAGGCCGTATATGATATGAACGATTTAGACATCTTCACTGTCCCGTTGAACCTGCCAGTACAGCAGGGACAAGTGAGATAAATCATAAATGATACAATGGCGAACCTATGTTAGGCTCGGAGATCTCATTGAATTTCATATTCTCGGTAAAAGGACATTTGCGTCTGAGATGGAATATCAGTCACTGTACGAAATAGGTAACGCGAAAAGAACATAGGCACTAAGCAGGCTGCAGAACACATCGAAGAACCCAAGCCCTAGGTGTTTTTGGACATGCAGATAAAATTCCACGCCTCATATAAACCGATAAAGGCAACCGAGAGTCGCATGTAGGAGTCAGAGTGAGTCAACTCCTCACACGGACAGGGAAGGAGCATCAGTGATCCGAGTTGACTCCTTATTCGCTATCCTGGATACCTCACCGCCGCCTCATGTTCCTCTGAGGGCTTCCTCGAGTTTCTCCAAGTTCATCGTGTAACAAAAGCACAGTGCTGTTGCCTGCTATTTCACACCCAGAAATGCCTTTCAACTTCATGAAATATACCAACAAATCCCATCAGGCTCAACTGCCACTGTTTCGGTGGACGGGGTAACTCTAACCGAACCGCTAATATCTGATTAAGATCGTAACCTAACCCTAACTATCTCTTTCGACAGGAGTCATTTTTAAAAAAAGCTGTCCCATCAATCGGGTCGAATAACTAAATGCTGTTACCTCTGATCTGAAATCTCGATATTAGCGCTCAACCCTTCCATTCGAATCGTGTCTTTTTTTAACCCTGTATCTTATTCCTAAGTAGTCTCAAGAGTCAATGAAAGGTCGCCTTTCAATATCGACTCCGGTCCCAAGTTTCTCTTCGTCATTCACCGTATCGCCCCCACTCATCACTCATCGCTATGGATCTCCCTCAAAAACACTATGACCTCGTTACATTCTGCAAGGAGGCCAAAAACCTCCTTGGAATAGACCAGGCCACTTTCGTCCGATTTATGCTCACCGGTATTCGTTCAGGCCATCAAGCCGTCGTCGACCCCATCTCACACAATGTCGAGGAAAGCGATGACCTACGTGTTCTCCGGGACTACGATTCATTGCTGATAATGCATTCCGACATCCTCGTTCAAGATGGAGATCTTACTCTCTACCCAGTCTCTAAGCACGAAGACGCACTCACCAAAGACATACACGTCAAATATGAATTCGTCAATTCCAGAGTAATTGTTTATTTCCTTCTTTTATTGTGTGGCTAACGCTATTCTCAAGGGACATTTTACCGCTCCGATACATAAAGTTCCCAACTTGTGCATCGGAAAATGGGGCACGCACAACATGATCCGCGCTTTCATTCCAGAGCTCTATGATGAAGAACGCGCAAGTCCAATCCTCACTCAGCAAGAATATGCCGCCTTCTACGAGAAAGGTCTCAGACCTGCAGTATCGCAACTAGATGATAACGATGCAACCGAGTGGCCGGCTACATATAACGACGAGATGTTCCGAGCTCGCTCCAAGGCTGGTCACCTCAGCTTCCAAACGAAGGTCATGGATACTTTCATAGGATGGTTCTTAGCGGATTACATTCGTGACGCACTTAAAGAACGAGACTCCAACTGGCACCATGGCCTTGTATTCCTACACCAGGTCCGGGGCGTCAAGAATTCTTGCCGTCACAACGAAGAAGACGCGGAGGCATCTCTCGAACAATTCTTCAAGAAACTTGGTCTTGATCTGCAACAGATACGACAATCGGACGCCAAGTGCTGGATCGACGTTGGCCTCGAAGTCCAGTCCAGCCCCCCATTCAATGATTGTCTGGCCTGGCGCACCGATAGCCACTTCCATCTCGTAAAGGATATCTTTGGAATACCAGAGAATCATGCACAGCGCATAACCTCCGTTGGAAGCAGTCAGTATTCACGAGACCTGACATCTCTTCTCCCCGCCGTTTCTGGATGCCGCATTACCCCAGGTACTCGTGCGCGTGGTCGTTATGACATCCAATACTTCCAGCTCTATTTGACCGAAAAGGCACTAATCTATCGTCTCGATAAAGGGCGGTACGGAAAGTTTATCACTTGTGCAGAAATCCTCCGCGGAAAAGCTTCCCAACATATTGATTCCCTCTACAACTTGTACCGGAATGCGATACATACTAACGCCACTCTTGCCCGCGTGGAAGTTCGCGTACCACTCGGCTCTGCTACCGACGTTCTCCTCGGAGTTACTGAAGGCTTGCTAAGGGAGTCTCTGGTAGCCATTCCGGTGAGCGTTTATTGGTAAGTTCGGTTAGCCTGCATCCCTTTCAAACTCTCATGGCTTTAACTAGGAGTTTAAGAGCATACTACGCTCTCGCCGTCAAATTGGTCCTTCAGTGGCAGCTGGAAGGGGACTCACTTTACCGACAGAAGCAGCCCGCCCTCTTGCTGACCGCAGGTGTTGCTTGGTTACTCAACGGACTTCATTCCGCTCTTGATAAAGGAGCATCAAGTAAGCAGCTCATGAAAGCTATTCTCCCTCATATTGACCGCCAAAATGCGCACCCGGATATTATCGCCACCGGTACTCCCTTTCACCGTGGCGACGACGACGATTATTCTATGGATGACGAGGGCGGTGACGACGGTCAAACCGTTCCTGCCTTCCCATTTGGGATGATATTCATGAATCCAATTCAGGTTGGGGACAACATCCCAGTTCCACGCTTGGTTAATACGGGTCGTTGGATCAGTCCTCGTGCTTTTCATTTCTTCTTCGGCTGCACTTTGGAAGAAATCGGAACAGAGTTTTTCCGTGCTGGATTGACCCAACCTGCTCATCCCACCCGAGTACCAAATAAGGCAAAGCGCACACCAGCGTGGCACAACCACGGTCAAGCCAGCGATGGAGCCCTCTTCGATCTCTCGGAACGCGGTATTCGTTTGCAGACTCCTCCTCATGACGGTGGCTCTGACCTTAGTGAAGACGAGATTGAGCCCGAAGGTGACATCGATGCGAAGCTTACCCGTATCTGGCATCAATTCCTGCTTGACCTCACCATGTCAGCTCCGAACCCGAAACGGGCAACCGAACCATCTTACTGTAAACTCAGCGCCCAAGATCGTAAGATCGTTACCGAAGCCACGTACAGGAACAAGAAGCTCTCAACTTACTTCACCGACGTTCAGTGGAAGATTGGATCGGACAAGGAATGGAATACTGTTTTTGACCGGTTCTTCACGCCAAAGGATTCAAAACATGCTGCTAAAGTCGTGCAAAACTACGCTTCATCGACGTACCTCCCATTGTGGGAGGCCTTGAAGTCATCGAGTAATAACGAGACGACGGAGGAGGTGAGATCCGAGCTCAAGAAGCGATTCAACAGACTCTATTGGGTAGTGCTTGAAAGTCCGGTCCGGTCCGGTTATTGGCCCCCTGGAGGCACTAACCGAGACCGAGACCGGTTAGCTTTTTCTCCGAAACCCAAAATAACCGGACCGAACCGGTACAAACCGGTTACAGTCGGTTAATGCCAGTTAGTCTACGGTTACATAACCGGTTTTAACCGGTCACGGTTATAACCAGTTACGAACTGGTTATAACCGGTTATTTAGGTGTACAATACTTAATACCAACTTAGTATACAAAGGTAGTATAGTAGTGAGAATGAAGTCGTCTCCGACTCCTTTGCCTGGGGTCCAAACTGCGTCCACAACCTCATTCAGGGAGGAAACGTGTCCAGCGAGGCGGCGTGTTGGTGAAACGTCGCCTCGCATGGTTTCGGGGCAGGTTCTGGGCACATGGGTGGCGTAGGGTCAAGCTCAACGACGAACGTCAA
>Ga0307517_10002575_pt1 | contig 28883 bp, 26 predicted proteins | sample 23_EM_MG_FD_194515 | JGI IMG/M metagenome (GOLD analysis project Ga0307517, IMG submission 194515) | Populus trichocarpa ectomycorrhiza microbial communities from riparian zone in the Pacific Northwest, United States - 23_EM | ecosystem: Host-associated > Plants > Roots > Unclassified | place... | reverse complement strand
TATTACAATATCCTTCTATCACTTTATCAAATAATTCTCATTGAGCCTTCCTGACCTATAATCCGTTGTCGCGAATATCCTCGGCCTAGTTAGCTCGGAATCCTACCGTGTTAGCTACCCCGTAACAATGTGGTTCAGCGTCAGGTAGCGTTCTGAGTATTAGGTGCTGTGTCCGGTACGTCCTGAGTCTTAGGTGCTGCGTCCAATATGTCCTGAGTCTTAGATGCTGTGTTCAGCTGTTTCTGGTGCATTGTATCGTACCATGGTTCCGTCCTGATTCTTGATTTATGTTCTAGCGTCCTGTGCGTTTGATGCACAGGAAGTACAGAATGCAAGTCATTATTTTTGCTGATGTATTCCATATTACAATTAGTATGTAGGCAATTGGACTGCGTATTCATACATAGGCTATCATGATGAAGGGATCAAAGACTGTCAACCGGTGGAGTGGGGATACCCCAGATGAATTAGCAGTTCAGGGAACCTTCTGAGTTGAGCTAGGTATGTTGTTAGGTTCGAACGTGATTTGCTCTTTGTTCCGCCGAACCCAAATGTTAAGAAGATACTTCTTAATTAGAGAAGCAGAAGTAGCACAAATATTAGTATCAATAGAAGGCCTCTTCCACTGTAATTACAGAATTATCAAGCAACAGAGAAGAGATTTTAATAATATAACAAGTTAGTAAGTTATAGTCTAACCCTTTGATATTTCACTACAGTTTACATTTTTACCTTTACCAAATGATTACCTCTAAGCCTTCCTAACAATCAATCCATTAACTCAGATATTCTTGGCCTAGTTAGCTTGGAATATGATAGTGTTAGCTACCCTGTAACAGAAATAATCCAGTTTGTCATAAATCTTATTAAAGAAATCACTTGCAGATGCTGTATAATACAAGAAAGAATCATTCAAGAAACTAGTATCATCTCAACTTATTAATCATCTTGTAGGCATCAGAAGAAGAGGATTTTGTAGTGATTTCTCAGGATTTTTCCATGTTATAGTGCTTGGTTTACCCTATGATTTCTTTTGTTTTTGTGACTAGTAAAATGGGATATAACTGTAGACTAGTTTTCCTGAATAGGCCATAGGCTTTAGCATAGTATGAGTGTCCCAAATGGAAAAAGTTTATGTATATATAAAAAGTTTTTGTATACTTCAGCGAATAAAGGGGTGGCCTAAGACATAAATTTGCTTGAGTAGAAAACACTAGATAACAAGAAGATCGAACAAAATGAATGGTCAGAATACTAAGAGAAAAAATTAAAAGATAAGAAAGAGACAGAGAATCATAAAAGGATAAGTCATCAATATATATAAACGTAAATTTGTTTTAGTTCCTGTTCAGCCATTAATACCCATAATCCATAATGGTATTTCTAATATTTTATTGTTTGTTACTTTGTCTTCTCTTGCTATCATTCAGTTAATTGCTTGGTGTTGGTTGTACGAAGGCATTTTTTTAAAAAAAAAACCTTTTTTCATTTTCGGCTACCGAGCTACTCTAAAGCATAGTATGGCTAAGCCTTACCACCAGTCGTGGGCCCTACATCTGCTATACAAAGGATAACTTTCTAAGCCCCATACCTCCATACCTGTTAAACCTCCTGTAACAATCCTATTGTTGAGCCGGTATGCAACAGGCAACGACGGTCGTCTCCTGCGTAAGCGAGTCTCGCTTTTCTGCACCAAGGCGTAAGGAAGTACTATCTCTTTAGACAGTACAGAACTGGCTTGCTTGTCTTGTAAGATCCGTCAAAGGATACTATCTCTTCAGATAGTAAGATGGGTGGATTGTCGTGCTTGATAGAACTATCACAATAGTCCTAGGTTCAGGCGGCCCGTCGAGACTATCACAATAGTCTCCGGGTTCTTTTGAGAGCGTAGGCTCTCGTAGAGGAGGAGTGTATGTAAAGAGAGTAAAGCGTAATTGTATTGCAATATCTTGAGTATAGAAAAGTACTTAGATGGTTGCGTGAAGATCGTATCTCTTGGTCAGAGCCAAGCTCCTTTTTATAGGCATCTTCCCACAACCCTAATCCTGGTGACTCGTCACCATTACGTAACATAGCCCCCATGACTCATAATTAGTCATGGTGCGAAATCCATCAGCTGATTCTTACCAATCAACTGCGCACCTCCTCTTTACTTGATCTAAACCAATAACCCCGATCATGCGCTCAAATGAGTCGCATGCGTGAAACCCATGACTCGTAATCTGAGTCATGTGAGAAATTATTACATCGTATGACGTCACGATCGTGACGTCATGAAATCATTAACCAATCATAATCAACCAATAACTCTCAAGTGCGCAGTCATGTGAAAGCTATGAGTCAAATGATGTCATAGTGCAAAACCCAACATACCTTATGACTAATAATTATTAGTCATGTGAAATCTGCCTTGCTTAGTCACGATTTGTGACACCTCCGGCCAAATAATCAACTCTAACCATGACCTTCTGCCACCCGTCGAGTTAGACACAAGCCCCAAGCCTATTCATATGAGTCTTTAGCGCACACGGTCTCCACCCGCTGCGAATCCTAAGCCCCTCTTGGCCCTCGTCAACACTCCCAACAGTACGGCCAAAAACCCAACTCAAAACCCTACATAAACCAACCTTTGATCCTCCTGAGTGACATCCACGCAGGATGCATTCACTATCCCGCATCCCAGGCCGTCGATCCGAACTCATCTTTTTCCGCAATCAAATACCCTATCAGTACGCCTAACGGATGAGGTAAACCTGTACCCTTTACTCGCCCATTCCCAACAACACTCAAAAAAAGAAAGATTTTATCAATCATTAAACAAAAAAAAACCCCCCTGAAACCAGGCCAGAGGACATGGACACGCTCCCCTCAGGTACCACCATACCTCTATCCCTCTCCCTTAATCCATCAACACTGGCTTCGGATCTGGACATGACACTTGCAATGGATACCAACGCCTTCACCTTAGCCCCGCCATTCCTCATTTTTTCCGCTCAATACACCGAAGGATAGGAGAAGATAACCTTGTCAAACTTTCCACTGACACCAAGTCACCTAACCATAATTAATGGCAACCTTCACATTAAAACCGGCAACAAAAACACTTAGTGGTATGAAAACAGCACCCGACCAAGGCCAAAGCAATCTGTATTCACAATATCGATAGAAGTAGATAAAATCAATCCTAAAACTGATGAAATCATGTTCCTATCGATGAAAATTGAAACCATCCTAATGGAGTCAAAGACTTGAAGCTATCGTGAGATAAGAATCAAGGAAGCCCATTTGTCGAAAACCAAATGTGACGTCTCAACCGAAGTTGAAATTTCAATCACTGTGGTTGTAACGGCAGTTGTGCTTCTTGTACGAAGGCATCTCCCCTGGCACTTGTAAGTCACCCCACTAAAAAGTAGTATTAGAATTGGACTGACTTAATCAAATAAGCAGTAGCTGGAGAGTCCAAGTGCATCTTTTCCGCTGACACTGGATCATAGCCAGACAGATAAGGATACAACCGCAGCCCCCACCTCCCAGCCGCGACAAATCGAAAAAGAGAAAAATCCCCGTGACGGGTCTACCCGCTCTGTGAATTCTTAGACTTAGGTCCAACCTGGCCTAAACTATGTCCAGCCCATCCCAAACCGAACCCGGGCCACCAAGAAAACCCCGACTTTTCGAAAAAGAAGTGGTAACTTAGATCAAGTCGCCTTGGAGGAAGCCAATAAAGTTAGTCTCCAACCTCCGCATTTGAAAGAAAAAAGCTATTTAAGATGTTCTATTTCTATGAAACAGTGCGGAAGGGAACGAGGGGAATGAAAAATCTCCTGCTAGATTCTAGAGTTCGGGGGGGGAGAGCAAAAAGGTCGAGAAGTGATTTTTCGGAATTGAGGTGAAACAGAATGAAGGAGGGCGGAGGGGACAAGGGGTGAAAAACTTTTGACGCCGGGCTCTCTCTCTGGTACGCAATGGTCCCAGACTTCACAAATAATCTTTTTTTAGAAGATAAGGGGGAGTGAGTGATATGGTGTGACCGGTTGAAAAAGAAAAGTGGGATTTATATGATAGTTCTAGCCCAGAGAGCTCCGTCCGACGCTTTCACACTGAATAGCGAGGGAAAAAATATAGACATTTTCAAATGGATAATTCCAAACTCTACCTTCTTAAAAACGGCCTAAATATTTTCTATTAGTAGGACAATTAAAAGCCAGAAGACAAAAAAACTCTAGCCGCCGGCCATTTTACACAAAAACCAAGCACTCCTTCACCAACCATTTAATCGCCCCCCAACGAATCCGGGGATTTCCACTTTAGATCAAATCAAACTGGGAAACAGGTAGAGAGTAGTTTTCAAGAAATAAATAAATAAAAATATGTAGAAAGTTTACAAAATTAAGAAACCAGAGATAGCCTGTAACAAAGGTAGTTGTCATGTATTAATATTATATATCCTTTATAGCAACCCTCTCATACAAAATCCAAAGTCACTTTCTGGTCCTTCCACACCATTGCACACACACAAAAAAACATGAGTTATTAACTCACGGGCATGATAATATTTTCATTATAGAAAGGAATAGTGGTTCTCATTTGTTCTTGCAACTTGTGATTTTCTTGCTTGGGTGGGTGTCGAGCTATAAGTTGCTGAAAATGACTGTTTTTGGTGTAAAATAGCCAACGGCCGAGCTTTGTGTCGCACGACTTTACTATGCACTTGAACCTCTAGAGGAAAAGGTACCAAGGGATCAAAGCTGTGTTCACGGCTTATGATTGCGTCGACTAGTGTGAAAGTGACCCGAATTTCTTGTATGGCTCCATACAAGAAAGTGTATGGCAATTGATATTAGACTTTGCATTTAAACGGTATTTTCTCCACTCCTCCGTAATGCCCAGAAGTTGTATAACATTCCCCGTGCCGCCTAAGGGCTTACTGGTGCACTAGGAAATTGTGGCACGTTCTTGCAGGTATTTTTTCCTGGAGAGAGGGTGGTGAAAATGGGAACTTTTGGTGCGTAAAAAGGGCATCGGACCAAAGGTTTTGGTGGGTACCTTATTTTATAGTCGGTATTCTCGTGTGGTTAGGATAAGTTATGTGATCACTAACCAGACAAAAAAGCTGAAACAGAAGCAATGGTAACTCGGTATACAGACACTGGATGACTGTGGGCGGTCGTTCTTTCTGAGCAGTCATGCCGACGAAGCTGGAAGGGCACCGAAAAGGCAAACCCGGACAGCAATCGCCGTCCGGGAAAGTCGTAGAAAAAACACTTCAGCAAAGTGACAGTAAAGGGAAAACATCGTGATCAAAGAAGGGGGGAAACACTACCGGGAGGGCAAACACTGCTCGCACAGCGGGAAGCTCAGGAGCAAGAGTGGCGGAATCGCGGGGTTTAAGAAGAAAAGAAAGAAAGTCGATTCACAATAGAGAAATCGTTCTCAGTTGCCAGTGTAACTGCGGTCGTTATATTCTCCTCTAGTAGCTAACCGCAACCTCTTATAAAGCCTATCCCCGGGCAGCGATTCCCACTAGCTAAACTAGCTTGCTATCCACGCACTCTATGAAAAGAACTAGGGCCCTTTGAAACGTTCGCCATCCGTAAGCCCACCTGTCCGCCCCATAGTACCGAGTTTAGAAGAAACCCCTCCTTCGTAGCTCATCTGATCCTAAGATTCATCTAAGTCTTGGGTTTGCCATCTAGAAGACCCGACCCATCCAAACCCCAGATTTCCCGGCAAATCCAACCAGACCCGGTCCCTCCCCCGGTTAACCCAACGCTATAGACCCGGCTACAAGACTCGGAGGTCATCGGCCGGTCTTTGGAGTTAAGAAATTAAGGGAATACTCGTCACTCTAGTCTTCGGCTAGGCCCAGACACCAACTCCATGCTAGAGCCAGACACCGGTATGCCAGGTATTGATTCTTTTTTATAAAAAAAGAAAAGAAAAGTCAGCCCAACCGCCGCCACCCAAGCCTTAAACCATCAAGTTTTATCGAAACATTCACCTCAAGACATTCCTCCCGAATTCGTTGAATATAAGAACCGGTTTAGTAAGGATAGTTAGTTGGTCCTGTGGCAAAAGGTAGTCCAACACCCTTTTCCCATCGAAACTCCACTCCGCGCTAGATATATATATATATTCTCCACTCTATGGATCGCTGAAAGCATAGATATGGTCTGTTCTTTTTTCTTTTCCATTTCAGAATTAAGCCAAGAACACCCTCCTAGAGGGAAGTTTGGACGCACATGGGTTCTTATCGAATTCGTGGCCGTTAGTTGCCCATCGATTGACATAGCCTAGGCCCACCGAATAAGAGCATTTTCCCCACAAGCCGGCCAGTCTCAAATAAGATGTGGTGCGCCGGCCACTCTAGAAAGGCTCGGCTCGGCCAATCATTCAAAGCATGAACATAAAGCACACCTTAGTGAGGAGGTGATAATAACAATGCCTTTAATCGAGGTGTTGTACTGTACTGTGCTGTACTCTACCGCAGAGTACAGCAAAGTACCAGTTAGCAACGATAACATTCACCACAGTTGCCGACCCATCTCAACACAACCACCACAACAACCCACGAACCACCCTCTTCAATTACCAGCTCCAAAATCCCCCACCTTAAGCACCACCCCACAGCATCCACCCACCCATCCAACCAACATCCCAACCACCGTCGTGCACCCGAAGTATTTTTGTCTTCCCCCCTCCACACCTCCAGAAAATAGATCGACGCCAGCCCCAGCTCCGTACCACGTCTCCATCCCCTCCCACCCATCCGTCCGTCCGCCTACCCGCCCAGCTCAGCCACAGAACTATGATCCCGCTGTTAGCGAGTGAGTATCGATGACTCTCGCAACACGACCAAACGAAAAAAGAAAAGACGAAAAGTTAACATCCGAGTAGAAATTCCCCGCCGACGTTACACGCTCAAAAAAGGGTTTCTGCCTTTTAGCGGGATAATAATAACCCCCTATTAATTAATTTTTCTTTTTTCCTTTTTTCTTTTCAAATTTCAAACTCCAAACCTCATATTATAGGTACCTGGCTATAATAATATAAAGTGTATAAGTGAGCCAGGATGATGCCTACTCGGTGACCAGAAAAGGGTAAGAGGAGGGAGATGGGGGTTTCCAGCCGAGGTAATATGATTGTAGGAGGAAATTTCGCAGTACTGAACTGGCGCCTCGGCAGGTATGTGAGCAGGTAAGTATTTTCATAGGTAGGTAGGCCGGTGGTCGGCACGTCGGGTATGGTCTAGTGCCGGATGCCGGTGCGTCAACATCATCCTGGGAGGAGCTGAACTCTCAAGTGAGAGGCCGAAAACATTTCTTCTTCCGAGAAGGGAGGGATTTATCCAGTACTCGGGTGAGGGGGGAAATATTGGGACAAGCAGGGGGATAGCAGAATTACTCTAGTTAGTAGTTTTCTTACCTTTTTGGTTCTTTGATTACTCCTTTCAAGGTATATGCTTAGGCCTCTACTACCCCTACTTGTCCCAATACTTCACCCCTACCCCGAGTACCAGGTGGTGCATTGTTCCCGGTAATGCTCGTGTTGTATTGTGGTGTTCGATTGAGTGGATCGCAGGAAATGCAGATGCGATATCTGACACCACACGGCTCTATCTCGGGCGTGATGCAGGTTAAGGTTAAGTTTATTGGCGGCTGTCTTGGGGCATTCCTTCCTGTCGAGAGGTTGTTTTCGCCCCTCCTTCCTTCCTTCCTCGTTGTCGCTTCTTGCTCGTGCTTCTGCTTTGTCAGGGGTGTTTCGGTTCGTTCCCTTTCTCTCCCTTGCTCACATCATGCAAGCTAATGGAAGGGAAAGCGAGAAACGGCTGGAAAAAAAAATCGTCTAGTGCATTTGCTAGACAGTTACTGTATGCCACTCCTCCCCCCCTTCCACCTCTACCGCCACAGAGATGCCCATGCAGACACATACACGGATGCGCACACGGAAGCTCGATATCCATCCCAGTACATTACACATCGTACTACTCGGTGTTTGATAAAGAAATTCAAACCGGCATAGCGAAATGCCAAACCATGCCTCCCCTCCTTCCCCTCCTCCTCCTCCTCCTCCAAGGGGGTACTCAGCCCCGAGGCATTTCTCGAAAAAAATACACGAGAAGTGCATCGGAGAGGGGGGGGAGGTGAGCATTTGCCCCATATGTGTGTGCATGCACCAAGCCCAACCTCCCAGCGCCCCCCCCGGATGCGTTCCGAATCCCCATTTAGGGAGAACAATGAAAAAACGTGTGGAGGACGATGTAAGTAACAAGCTTCCCAGCCTAGTGCTGCTGCATACGGGTGTCCCTCTCAATACACTCCACGAGACTCAATACCCGGGAGCATATTCTGCCAGCCCTCCCCCTCGCTCTCTTCAGGCTATCGTACAAAAAAAGCAAGCATGTGCCACCCGGAGGAGGGGGGACGGTAAGGGGGCTACGTCTGTAGGCAGGTCGGTAGGTAGCAAGTAAGTGACATTATGCTCCAGTGAGAGCACAACTCGATATGAATGAGTTGGTTGGTAGAAAAAAGAACAGAAAGAGGGAGGGAGGGATGTGTCTACGAGGAAGGAAAGCCAACCACACATAATACCGCATGCCCAATCGTTGCGGTTGATCACACCTTTTTTGGTCATCAAACTCTTTTCCCGGTATAGTCATCCCCAGCCCGGCGCTGATGAGCATCAAATTAACTTCTGCAGAGATGCAGACGAACCCCCCCTCTCTCGTACTAGTACAAGGGAAAAGAGGTCAGCTATAAACGTGGTAGGGACATGCATGGTTAGGTTCCACCATGTTTCACAATTTCCTGAACTTGTTTAATGGAGGAATGGCAATGGTAAGTCCGGCAGTCCTGGCCATGTGCCACGTTTATTACGATAAGGCACTCGAGTATAGTGCTGGTATTATGATGTTTAGATGCGAGTAAGTTATTGGTATGCGTCAAGTTCTCCAGGCAGCACGCAAGAAAGGAAGCGGGAGAGAGCACAGCCTGATAGAACGGTCCAGCCTCTCACCCACACGTTCCACCAACACCGCAAGTGCGGGGAAGGGGTGGGGTTCCTCAGACTCAAGTCATGTTAGTTGTTTCCAATGATATGCCGCAGAATAAGACTAAAGTCATTCCCCGATAAGCAACCACCCCCGTCCCATCTTGAGAATGGGAAAAGAGGGCGGGGGGGGAAGTGAAAACTTCGTTTTGGTTGTGATACGATAGTGTGCCTATCATAGCGAAACACCACCACCCAGCCAGTAAATGTGGCTCTAGCTAACTCACACACCTCCCCAATGGTTCACCAGAGCGACAAGCTTGCGGTACTCTGGCCTAGACCACCACCTGCCGAATGATTCGGGGAAAAAAAAGAGAAAAAGGAAAAAAATCGCGGGAGGTGGGGAAAAAAAGGTCTCAGACAGCAAACGCTATACTCGATACACACCATGGCCCGTAGATTGCGACAACAACGAACCTAAACAAGGCAATTGAGACAAGCTGAAAAAAGACACGATATCTGGTAGACCGGAGCCAAATCTGGGACACGACCCGGTTGTCCAATGAGGCCACTGCCAGTATGCTATGCCGCACCTCGCCCTGACCAGTGATTCCGCGAACCTTCTCGACAAGATCAGTGTCTCAACGTTTTCCCTCCTCCTCCCGCCTCCTCTTCCACCCCGTCAACCATCACTGCCATCGCCATATGTCACCCAGGCAGGATGACCTCGGCTCCATTCAATACAGTGACAGCCTAACAGCAAGAGAAGACGCAGGAGCAGAAGTACCCCACAATCTCCACAAACGTACCCATCCCTCCCAACCATTTCACCACCATCACCATCACCGCCGCTGCCATTGCCTTCGCCCTCACCAGTACGACCACCAATGAAACCCCGACTAATGCATCATTGTCACTCATATTCCCCATTCCCCCCTCCTCCGACGTGAGGAACGGGAAAGGGACACGACGGGAAAGAGAAAAACAAAAGCTCCCATCCTCCTCCACCGATACAGCCAAACCCATTCACTTGCCTGCAAGCCTATGTCAAGCTTCCTCACCTTCACTTCGCAAGGGGCCTCACTCACTCACTCACTCACTCACTCACTCCTGGCTTCCAAACGAAATTTTCCAATCCGTTCGCCCATCCACCCACCCATCCATCCATCATTACAGCGATAGCTCAGTTTAGCCAGACTGTTTCGGAGGATGAAGTTGAGGATTAATCCATCCATCCATCAAACCACCTTACATCGGCCAACTACCACCCCTGGTGCCTCTTTTCGGGTGATATGCCATGATCCTGGCCCAGGCGGGCACCCCCGCACGCCACAGCAAACCTCCCATTTATCATACACGCTGCATGACTTACCCCCCCACCCAAGAAACTCAGATTCCCGGGCGAAGATCTAGATAGCGCAATGCCCGGTACTGCGAGCAAAAATCCATGGCAACAGGTGAAGCAAGGAGGGAGGGAGGGGGAGTTGACCCTGTGAGACCAATCTATCATCTCTTGCTCCGGTCCCCCTCTTCCCGGGGTGGCGATGCGGAGGAAGGGGTGAAGGTAATGTCTGTAGGTAGGCGTATACTAACCGGTGAAGCACCACGGTAAGTACGGCAGGGGAAGATGACCGGGGGGGGGGGGGAAGAAATAATCTCAATTATTGCCCACAACATTCCAAGCCAGTGAGCTATCATAGTAAGAAAAAGAAAAGAAAAAAGAAAAGAAAAGAAAGATCAACTAACGGACCATCATACCATCCAAGTGACCATCGCCGCCCCACCGTCCCAAATGAAAACCTCGCCTGATATGAAATCAACTTTAGTTGCCCGAGAATTCAATGATGATGATGACGACGACGATGGTGAGCACGATACAACTATCAAGATATTATATCGTTGAGGAAAGAGGGCTGTCAACCCCGATGGATGAATAGGAGGGGGGGAGGTGTCGTGGGGTGACGAAGGCGGCCCATCGCCGACCGACCTGGGTCGGGACGTCCGCATACGGTGCTAGACCGTTCACGGATTATCACCCAGGCTCGGCGGGCTTTTGCCCACGATAGTCTAGAATACGGAACGTTGACAGCAATGTACACCACGGCACTCCATTGCAGCGCTAGTAGTGTACTTGGGCCGTATGAAGTTACAATGAAAGACGGGTTTCCCGAAACGCCAGTACGAGTACTCGTACCGCGGGTCGAAAGCGGTAAACATTATGACGGTGCAGTACTTACCTTTCCGGTATACTAACTGGGAAATTTGTAACTTGGGTGTCGTTTCGCGGGCACGGGGAGAAAGAAAAAAGAAAAAAAGGCTCAATCACACTCCACCAATTGTCACTTGCCATTTTCTAAGATCTCAAATAGCTACAATTTAATGCAACCCAATCACAACTCTCCCCCGCTCCCCAATTCACAAACATAAGTTACAGAAAATGACATTAGGGGGAAATGACTAGGAGAAAGAAAGAAAATAAGTAGCTTGAGAAAAGAGAAATCAGTTATAAAGAAAAGAGAAAGAAAAAGAAAAACCTCTATATTAAAGCCTACCCTATTTTAAAATTTTGACATAAGAGATAGAAAATTATGAAATAGTCCCCACCACCACCGGCCCTCCTCCTAATCAGTTCGTCGCCTCATAATCAACCCATCAATCTTTCGATAAACAAAAAAAACCGAGAGGGGGAAATAAACTATACAAAGAGGCTGCACGTACGATATTCATAAATGCTAGAAACAGCACCCTTCAAAGCTCATCCAGGGAGTAATGAGGCAAAGAAAGGGGGCTGAGAATAAAACCATTTTGAAAAGGAAAAATAAACAAAGATGCAAGAAGGGCCCTTAAGGCGCTGTGAGAGATATGATAGATCGTCAGTATGTAGCGACGGATAGCAGCGGACAGTCGCCAAATTCCAGCAAGCAAACGGGTAGCAAGGAAAAAGAGGACCACGATAACCAATGATGCTGATGACCCAAGAACTCCTGAAAAGACCCTAAAATCCCTGGAATGATTGAAAGAAAAGAAGGAAAGCTGATCACCAAGGCTAAGAAAAAACTCCAGCGGCCTAAAGCAGTCGAAACGAGAAAATATGATATTAAGCATCAAACCAATCCCATGATGAAAGACGGTCCAGATATCCAATTTATAGGAAAATAACCCCATCTATGATGCAGTTCCGTTCTTGTATCTCCGGCTCTGGCTTCTCTCGATGCTCGAATGGCCGTTCCTCTCGTCCTCAAGAATATCGCCGGCGACCTCGATATATTTCTGCGTACGGATAAATTTAGGAACAGAATCCTATATAACCAAAGTGAGTCAGCCACCGCTTTCAAGTACGGAGTCACAAGAATGCTTACTCCCGCCATCAGTTTGAACACTTGTTGCTGCGCTCGGTCAAAAAGAGCGGCCACCTCCCTCAAACTGGAGTACATTGCATTGTCGTCCTTTGCAACAGCTCGAGTCATTCGGGAAGCCATGTCTTGTCGAAGTGTGTGATCGATATTTAATTCGCATGGGGATCCTGGAGCAAGGAATGCGTTGTAAAGGCCTAGACAACGAAAAATACTCGGTTAGCGTCCAGATTCCGTAGATGAAAGCCATAGGGAAAATAGAGTTACTGTGCAGTTATTATGCAGTTACCGAGTAAACCAGTTGAAGAGAACTAGAAGAAATCAAGTGCGCGATAACACTCATCTTCTAGAAACCATAAAGAATAAAAGTAACCAAGAAAAATCGGTTGACCTACCATAAGCAGCCGCTAAGGTTTCCCTCACAGCATCAGGTTTCGATTTATCAATTACAAGGAAACCATGTTTGAAATCCTCAACATCCAGCCAGAACGACAAGTTTTCCTCGCATACAGTTTCCCGAAGATATTCGCGGAACAATAACCTCAAAGCAGCATCGTTAAGGATAGCGGTCAGCCGGGTAGTGTTGGTCTCACGTTGATCTGTACCACCAATCAGCCCAACTTATCCTCTTCCAGAGCGTGCCCACGCTTTTTGCGGGGTGGATACTTACCCCTAGGAAACCCTTCCTCCCGGCTCCTGCCTTTGGATGTGCCTCGTACAGAGTTTCCGTCACTTCCCCTATCCCCATTCTGCAAACTCAACCGGTCGCCATCAATCCATCCCGATACTCTCTTCCCTTTATCGGTAAAAACGTAAATGGCATTTTTGGTCGGTTGAAAATCTTTTGCCTTTGGGTTAGACTGAATGTAGGCCTTATCCTCAAGAACAGACTGGATCAATCCATGTTGTATGAACAAGTTGAGGATTTCATGAGTCTCACTCCGCTCTACCGTGGTACAACAATCAAGCAACCAATCCACCGCACACTTGCCAGTGAATGAATTCTTGATGACCTTGTCGTGAATTTTACGATTCTCGGCAAGCTTGACGCCTGTCACGCCATCATGATACTCCGATACAGAATCCGAATCGGAGATTGAAACGTTAGCCTTGACGTTGGGAGTAACCCCAGCAAACCGCCGAAAGATAACTTCGGTCGTGGTCTTGTCCTGGGACAGCCTATCCGTTACTGAATCCCTCTCCAAAATAACTAAACGCATGGTGTTGTACGGGGACTGCAGTAGCTTTATTACATGGTCTTGTTGTATACCATTACGCTGACAGAATCTCTCCAAAACATGAATCCCTTTCGGTGTTAATTGCCATAGAGAACTCTTTGGAGGGAAATAGGTGGTAGATTTTCCGTCAGCCAGCTCAATAAATCGAGCGTCCATAAATCGCTGACAAACAGAGCGAGCCATTTCCTTAGCCATCGAAAAAGTGGTTGTAGTTGTCGTGGTGACAATCCGAGTGTGATCCTTCGGATCGGGCATTCGGTTTGATTGAGAAAACTTGAGCGAACCGAGATTGTTGATCGCCTCCTCGGAGGTAAAAGTGAACGGATAGGTCCTGAAGCGTACCCTGTGAGAGCATAATGGCAAACTAACCATCAAGGTAGAGAAAAGATCCTTGAAATCCTACAGGAGCAAAAGCATTGGTGTCAGTCAGTTGAATGGCTAGGAAAATAGCAAGCGCCTACTCGGGCTAAAGTGGAAGAGAGAACCAGTGGAAACAAACAACAGGGAGCAAAGGTGATCAGTAAACTAATCGGGGCAAAAGCTTACCCGAGTGTATGGGCGGTCATCCCCAGTCATACGCAGTAACCGCGAACTTGTTTGATGCATTTTTTGTTTAGGATTAGATATTTCGTTACAGGTAGATCCGTCGCCGCGTGGGATCACCTTCGTAATTTTTGCCAGTGCGGGCAGACTTTGTTCTTTCGAGTCGAGCAACGACTCGGTAGAAGTGGACCTTGACTTTCTCTGGGCAGGAGCGTAGTTACTACCCGACAGACTGGAAAGTGAGAAGACTGAGGATCGAGGGGAATGAGAATGGGTGGAGTGTCGTGAGAGTATTATTACGGAAGGGGTCGCTGCTGCTGCGGTGGTGGCTGCAGCAAGCGATGGCAGTGGTAATGGATGTTGTAAAGGTGAAAGAAGTTTCGGTATTGCGGCTGGGTTTCGTCGAGGTAGCTGAAGATGGGAGGGAGGGAGTTGTACAGTAGTAGTAGTAGTGGTCGCGTTTATGGTGGAGTTTGTGGGTTGGGTTAGGGGTTTGTTCTGGGCCTATGTGGGTGTGATTGTGGAGGTTGTGGTTGGATTTGGACGTCTGGTGGTGATGGCTTTGGTGATGACTTTGGTGATGGCTTTGGTGGGTGGGCGGGCGAGCTCCAGAAATCAACGGTCGACGCAGCGAGGGAAGCCTTAGAAGTGAAAGCGAGGGCTTTTGTCGAGAAGTGAAGATAAACGATCAGTACCACGTGGCGATGGCGACGACTTGCGGGGGGTGCAGGAGTAGAAGTAGTAGCAGCAAAGGGCGGGAACTCCCTGCGCAGAGGAAGAGTGAAGGATAGCTGCTTGTTGAATGTGGTGTGGTTCAGTGGTGGTTGTCCTTGGAGTGAGCACGAGCGTGGATGGGGTTGGGTAACTGTTGCTGTTGCAGTTGCCAATATACTAGCGCTGCTGTTCCCACCACCACCACTGCTGCCGGCAGTGCTTGTGGGCTTGTACGAGTAATTCGAGTTGTTACTGATACTGCTCGTTCTCCCTCTACCCGCCTACGCCGTTTTACACGGGGATGAAGGGATGCTCGTAATGCCAATGTCAGTTGCACTGCTGCTGTTTCTTCTCAGAAATCTTCCATCTTCTCCTCCGCCTCTTCCTTGTTGCTTCAGTTACTCCACCCCCATCGTACCTACCTACAGGTATCCCCATTGTTGTTCCTATGGCTACCTCTGCTTTCCTTGTTCTATCGCTACGGCACTACCGGTACTGTCACTGCTAGTCCTGCTCCCAATGGGGAGAGGGGTTGGTGGGTCCTGCTCCTGCTTCTGTTTCTACTGGTGCACCACCACACTCGCGCCCCGGTCCTAGCCCCGGTCCTGGTCCCTCTGGGCGCTGTTCCCTTTGTCTCGGGATGTGGGTCGCGACAATAGGAGTGGCGAGCTCCGTCATGAACAACGCGCGCTACTAACGCTACCACTGACGCCTCCCGTCTACCCTAAGGCGGGGCTCTTTGCCTCGTCTCTCGTCTTGTCTAAAAAAGAGTTGACCTTATTTTTTAAAAATAAAAATAAAAATGCAATTTTTTGAGCAATGCTTGTGTCCTTCTTCCCTCCCTTTTTACCGGTATATTCGGCCTAAATGACCCCGGTAAAAAAGAAAAGTGAAACAGATAAAACAAGAAATTCGACCATTACTTACCGTACCCTAACCTGTATTTTCCTATTCCTATTGTTTACTTGTGCACCAGTTATCGGCATAAGTTTACTCTTCCAAGCCTAGCGGTCGCCCCTCACTTTGCTGTCCAGGATTCCCGGAATCGCTGCCGAAGGAAGGAATGGGAAAACTGCGCTGGTGACCCGACGACCCAACCAAAGAATTGCTCACGCCCCGCCGCAGACACCGCTAAAATTTGGCCCTTCCTCCTGGGCCAGCAGTGGGGTTTCCACTTGATCTGGAAAAGGGAAAACAGCCAGCTCTGAAATTGACATCTCCAGAACCGGTATGCTGTAGCAAGCCCGCCCTCCGACAGGCCCAAGCCACAAACTGCAATCGCGAATTCCCCCATTTAGCACAATTCTGTGGTTGGAAAAAACAGTTGCAGTAGAGATCTTTATTTTGTTCCGTTTTATTCCTCTTCGCTCGAGAGTCGACGGTCTAGGAGGGGGTGAGAGAGCAGCAAGCGTGCCGTAGAAACAGCAAATCTTTCCTCAAGATTGGTGAACGGGGTGGAGTTGGGATTCAGGATCAGTGAAGTTGGGGAGCACATCCCTAAACGACCACCTCCTCACCCTCCTTCGCAGATAACAGGACATGGATAAAGGAATTGGGCAAAAAGCTCTCTCTACCTACAGTAGTGGATTCTCCCATTCTTGTTTGGCCCTGTATCGCGAGACGGCCTACTTTACAAGGGACATGTATGGTGGTGATCCGGAAGAATGCCAGGCAGGAAGCGGATCCTAGTTCTAGCCAACGTCCTGCCGTGACCTACCGAGCACTGATCCTTCTGCTTGTGCAGCACTCTATTGTTTCTCCCGGCTACAGACACGATACTGTACTCGAGTACCGGCAGTCAGACGAACAATCGCAGGAAAAGGAAATAAAACAACACCCAAAAAAAAACCTCTTACGACTGGATAGAAAGAAAGAAAGAAAAAGGAAAGAAACGACCTGTCAGCAAACTAAGCTGAAAAATAGGTAAAGGAGGCAAAAGAAGCAAAATACAGAGAGGAGCAGAAAAAAACAAAAAAAGTTGGAGGGAGTGGTGGAATTGTGTGAGGTAGGAGAAGGCAAGCCAAAGCAAGCTCTCAACGGTTTTCCCATTTTACAGTGAAATTATTTCATGCGTTTCTCAGGCACAGCCTGATCCCCTATTTAATCTATCGCGCATACTGGACATATTGTGGTTGGATGGATACCGTAGATGGATGGGTAGGTGGATGGCATAACTACTCTTGTTTCTTTTACCGGTATCTCCTTCTCAAACAACTCCTCTTACCTGCATAGCATTTGGAACCAGCTCCCCAGCTCGAGCATGTTTGTCGAATATTCCTAAGCAACCATCCGCCGGAAAAGAGTACTTCTTGCCTGGGACAAGTACGGTACTTGTGTCAAGTTTACCGGTACTCGTACTGCACGAGTCTAAGCACTTCTCTAGAAACTTCACCTTCCAATCCAACCAAGAAAGCAGCCAGTCCGTGCACGCGTGGGCGGCGAGCAGGGAATTGGGAAGGTCGGTCGGAAGCAGCGGCAAGGATCTCGGTGTGTGGTTAAGAAGTTTTCACGCGGGAAACTGCATGAGGCGATGGAAAAAGGAAAATGAAATACTCAAACAAACGAGAAGAGATGTTAGATTCACGGATGGCCGTCCACGAGGATGTTTGTTTGAGATCGTGTCATGGAAAAAGTGAGAATGGAGGGATCGATTGGAAGGAGTTGTTTCTTACCCTTCGATTCACCTCGCAAGAAGAAAAGAAAGGGAAAGAAAAGAAAAGAAAAGAAAACAGCAACGCCCGAAAAGGGTCAAGAAGGAACTGGATTCAATACTCGAGTACACGTTTTTTTAGAAAGTTCCGCGAACGAATTGGGTAATGATCAAGGATAAAGGGGCACACAGCAACAAAGGATTACCAAGATTAGCCCAACAAAAGCCATGCACCAAGGCAAGGCGCATCTCATACACGTGCTAGGCGAGGAAAAGTTAGGATCGTTGACAAAAAAAGGTGGGGGGGAAAGTTAATTTCCGGCAACAATGAAAGAAAATAAGATCAGCAGAAATTTTCCGAAGGAAATTATTTAACTTCGTGCTTACTAGTATTTCTACTCCGTTAAAACATGTGTGAAGATGGGGGGTGTTCGAAAGGGGAAGTTTGCAGAACGGGTTCACGGTGGGGATAAAAAAATATAAGTGAGCAAACCAAATGGTTACATGTTCGATTTATAAAAATCGTTGTCGTAAGGGTTTTTCGTGCTCAGTCCTAGACTCGGAATACCGTGAACTAGCGCTACCGATATCAAATCACACGCCGAAGGCTCCACTTAAAGCCAAAATGCGATGGATCCTTTTGGCGATGGAATCACACGGCATCGGTATTGGATCGCCAAGCTGGGTATTATTTCTGTTGCTACTCGAGTACCCATTACGATCATCATTACTCGCACTCTACCGCATGGATGTGAATTTTCATCGCCCCCAGAGCAAAAATCCCTTGCAGGAAGGGCCACGCTAGCGAATTGTACTCGCGGACTGGCTTTGTAACTTGTCACAGGGAAAGCCGAAGTGAGGAGGTTAGAGAGGAAGGCAAGCTACGAGTAATGAAGCTATCTCGAGACGAAACCGATAAAGAACCGGGAATGAAAGGAAGGATATTACCCACTTAATCGATCAATGAATCACTTAATCACCTAATCACTCAACATATCCGAATATAGGCGACAGTTGCAGGAATGGCATTGCAGAAATATGGTGCGAAACTAAATGAGAAAATAGCGGAGATGTGCGAGAGGGAGAACACCTACAATGAAACCTCTGATGGGAAACTCATTCTCCCTGGATAAATCCCGCCCGATATTTCTCCCTCTACAAGTAAAACACTCTCCCATCATTAGAGAGAGAGAGAGAGAGAAATGCTATCCTCCACTTTCTGGGGAAAAAGCGACCGAATTACTGTAATTAGAGCGGCTAGAGGGAAGGAGGGAGATTCTGAATCAAACGAACATGGGCCTTCTGTCTTTCTCTCATTTTCTTTCTCTTCCCGCCAACCCACTCATTTGAGCACGGTAAGGGGAACCAATAGGGCTGCTATTGCCGCTACCCGTAACATCCCTGAAGCCACGCGATACACCGCGTGCTTTAGACATTCATTCCCTTTCCCTTTCCTTTGGCTTTCCCTTCCCTTCCTTTTCTTTTTCCTTTTCTCGCGAACCACCACACCCCTCCCCGCTCTCTCGTTGCTGCCTCGTGGAAGTTGTGGGTGGGTGGATTAAGTGCATGGGTCAAACATCGCAGACGCTGCCGAGCTATGTCCCGATAATCCCCGTCTTTCGGGATGCTGAGCATGAGAGGGGAAAATTTTTCAAATTCACATCCTCTGGCGACTCTCATTACTATTACTATTGTTATTATTATTATTATTGGTATTCGCTGCCTTATTGGGCAAGGAATGAGGCCCAGATATAGGCTGGGTTGGCCATTCCGTTGTGTCCTCCCTTCAACCACTTTTTTTTGTTGAACCAGGGGAGGGGCGGCTCATTCGTTGGTTGGGGAGAGGGGTACCGTATGTGAGTGGATGGATGCGTGGTGCTCGAGTGCAGTTAATGGTTATGCACGCATAGATCACGTTTTCTCCATGTGTGTGAGAGGAAACGAGAGTAAAAGTGTTGTCTGGATCGATTAACTGTGAACATGATGGGTTACAGGTTTACGGGACTCATAATACTACCGGTGACCCTACAAGCAGAGGACGGGATATCAGATTTGGCCCCCGCGTCGAGCCCCCGGACTTTCGTCAGCGAGTTTCGTGTTCCCGGAGAGATGGTAGATGAGGGGAGGTCAGTGATTCGGTTGTTTAATGTTGACTGAGCACGAGTACTCGAGCACAAGTAGAAATTCCCCCCATTCTTACCATCGCTCGATTTGCCTTACAGAAGCGATAGGGAAGGTATTGGCTTCTTGACTTGGCAGGGCAAGGAAGGAAACTTGGAAATTGGTGGAAGGAAGGGGACGGGAAAAAAAAGAAAAAGCCCCAACTGACGAACGAAGGGAAAGCCGGGTTTGCAAATGTTTCTGTTTTAATCACCGCAGAGCTGATAAGCGATGTGCTTCCCAATGGCAGACCACTCTTCTCAGTTTCCAGCCCCACTGCATTGTGCCGGGCGTTTGCTTTGCTGATCAGACACTGCGAGGCGTTCCGTTAGCCAAAGAAAAAGCGAGAAACGGTTCAGTACGCCAGCTGAGGATGGAGAAAGGAGGGGGAAGAAAACGGCGAGCATCCGGTTGGCTCTTCCCCCCGAAAACACGCAATACCAAACAAGCTTCCATGATACACTTATGCGGAAATTCTGGGAAAGGATATCAAAGTCAGACCACCCCATATATCGCTATTCTAATATAGGCACGGATCTAGGATTTATTGCTGGAACAGAAGGCCATAGAACTGCCCTCTACTCGAGTGCCCAGTTAGCGCGGTCTTCCCGTGACTATGTCGAATTATTTTATTTATTTTATTTTAACCTTTTTCTTCACCCTACTTCGTCGTATGGCTCTTCCAATCCCACCGGTATGTGGGCAGGCTGCCGTACGGATGTCGTGCTGGAAATGCACAAATAGTTTTTTGGATACTCGAGTGGTGATGGGGTGGAGGCGAGGCGGGACCATTCCATTCTCTTTGTCGATTTGAGGGGAAGCTGGACAATATGCACCGGTTATCTAGAGCAGATCCTTGCTCACCTTGGTGAATTAAGCACATGGGTCAGGAAGCATAGCAGCGGCAAAGCTGATAAGCCGCTGGACTCGAGCACAGTGCTTCCATGACTCCCTCTGATTGTCTGACCTCTTTTCCTTTTTCTTCCTTTCCATCCTTCCCTCTTTTTTCCTTTTCCCTTACCCCTGTCCTCTTCCGAGTCGTATTATGGCCACGTTCGGCTTTATTTTTGGGGGTGCATCAAGATGCTGGAGTGCATCCCGAATGGCCAAATCCAAGGAAGCCCACCGAGCAAAGCATGGAGGGGTCTGGAACAAAACAGAGACTCTCTATCCGTCGTCAGCTGCGTTTTGGTCAATACTTATAGGTGGTATGATCACCTCCACTAGTCTATTTGGTGGGCATACATGTAACATGCTACTTAGGTTTGTCCTCCTCCTATCCATCACGACCAGTAGTAGGCATTATATGCGCTTGGACCCAACAAATTATGATTTTGTACAGTACCGATGATGCCCAACGTTGGGGATGGTCCCTCTGTCTTTTTTCTCTTTGAACAGTTCCTCTCGCAGTTGTCGGAGGATCCAGTCCAGCAGATTAACTCTCTTTAGGGGGAAAGATTTACAAGGACATCATACGAATCCGAGAACCACCCCTATCCTGCTGAACAGGTGAAATTCTTTAAAAATTCAGGAGTCAAGGATATTGTATGGTTCAGTGGGGTGTTCGGTCCAGCGCGATACGGGATAGTGGGGAGCAGCTGCACCCGTGTCGCGTTACTGGTAGCCTTGGGTTGATTGTATAGGCAATCTTCGACGCACGACTCATATTAAAGGTATCGTGTCCGTGGATAAACCTTCCTACATGGTTATAGCTTGCGCCTTTGGCGCTGCTACCTTACTGCTTCAGAATCTTTATTCCCTAGAGATATTCCAGTATTATGCCCTGCCACCCGAGGTATTGCATACAGTAGTGGTTTTTATGGGGGTAGTCTTTCTGGTCTTCATAAAGCTCTTCCAGCCGGAAACGGAGCAAAAACGACGCCGATGCGGGGGTTTATTTTGATAACACTAAAATCCGGGCGTCTCTTTGATATAGGCAATGTATGAAATTATGAGCAAGACCTGCAGGAGGAATGGCCACTACCTTCGTAGACAGAATGGTCCGCAATGATGAGTGCCGTACTCGAACACAGTGAAGAAACTATCTATACTGGGTAAAGTACGATGCAGAGCCTATCTGAAGTTTACCGTATTCTAACGAAGGGGCACCATCCTTCCACCCGAATTCCGCCGTTCCAGAGCGAGGGCTGGATCCCTTGAGGTGCCGCTTTCCTGTTACAGGCAACAAGTTCCCGAACACAGGGATTGAACGAATATTGGTACGGTCAATCGGCTGCGCGCATCAGTGCGCCCATACAGGGCTCGGGTCCGGTGTTCGGGTACTTTCATTGCTAGTGACAAGTAGTCTCCGTACTGCTCGCCCGGCCGAGTTGAAGTCGCGCACGCAGATATAGAAATTAGCCGGTAGACCAATAACGTAAAAGGAAGCTCAATAACTTATCCCTCTTTGTTGGCTGGCAGATGACTAATATCGCCGCGGCGCCCAACTTCGACCCGGCCGCCCGAGCACAAGTGTCGGGGCATCGGTAGCAAAGCCATTCCCCAAATGGGATTCTTACGGTTCAAAACATGATTATAGGCCCAACTCGGAGTCCACGGAGAAGGCGTACCACGAAAAGATGGTTTATCCGACTCAGCCAAGCCACAAGAACCCATTTTGTTAACTGCAAGACGGTTGTGCGAAGTGGACTTTGGCCCAGATCATGGGTGTAGCCAGAAAATCTTACAATCTTACCCACAGAGCATTGTAGGCCGGGTTTGATGGGCAAATTTTCATTCCTCTTCCTTTACCTTTATTCTCACTGCTCTACCGAATTGTGCAGTCGAGGCGGTTTCGGGGGCCCTGGGGTTGTTGGACAAACCATTTGTGACGGTTGAAAAAGAAATTTCTGAAACCCTGCGGATCCGGACATAACGGGGGGTTCAATTTCAAAAACGTGGAATTTTGCCGGGGTGGAGGGGGTGTCTGGAGTTGGTCACCCTCATTCCACCCTTACCAGTCCGGTACAGTAGTTCCGTCAGGGATTGGAGGGAGAAAATTTAAAATAAAATAAAAACGTGCGCACCAGACGGTAATTTAGAGATATTCATCCACGTGGAATTTGCGGATCTCGTTTCGGTTTTGCGACGGCGTCCGTGGGGCATCCCCCCCAAGCACTCGTAGTGTCTTGGTGCACAAGGTGCGCACTGCGCTAGGATCTCACAACACCAACAAAAAAAAAACAACAGGCGGGGTTTTTTGTGATGGTGACTATGATGATGATAATTACCGTATCGTGAAAAAGAAAAGGAAAAGGAAAGAAAGAAAGGAAAAACTACCGGTATTGCACAATACGAGTATCATACTGTCCGGACTCCAATGTGATAAACTATTGGCATATCTTTTTCTCGTTGGTTCCCGGGAACAGTTCTTGCATCATGGGAACACTTGAGATGGCGCTTTCCAACGCGACCTCAGGCGTGGTTTCACTGGGGGGAACCTTGAACAGACTGCAAGCCACATCCAACCCAAGGGCAATTGAGGAATGTCCCAGCGGCTATCATCGATTGCGTCCTTGGCCGAGGCGGAAAACGGTTTTCTCTCACTCATTCTCCACCACCACCACCTTTACTCAACCAATCACAACTGCGTCCCTTTCGTCTGGAAACTCCTTTTTCCGAATCCCACACCAAACTCTGCCCGCCATCCTGGAAAAATGAGGCGGCCGTTCAGGGTGCTTCCTGAATAACGTTTGCATCACTGAGCCCTTTTTCTGGTTTTCCCCCCGTTGTCTTAGAGGGAATTTTAGCACCCCTCACCTCTGAACTTTACAAAAAAAACTATTGCCAACTGCCTCTTCGATCCTCCTGACGCCAGGAACTGTGCTATGGTTGGAGTGGTCAGTTACCGTGCGATATCCCCTTCTTTCTTTTTTCTGCTAAACAATTGCCACGTGTTTGACAGGCGGGACAGCCCTACGTCTTGTATAATTCATGTATCATACAGTACTTGAGTATGCGAGCTCCGGCAAGTAGAATGACCTACTAGCGCGCCAGGCTCGATGGCTCTTAGATCTTTTCGCCCTCTGCGTCGCCGGTTAATGGGGAAAACCAAGCGAGTTCACTACCGTACCTACTCATGGTAGGAGCAAGGAAGGAAGAAGAATAGAACATGCCCCCCCCCCCCCTCCAATGCCAATTAATGGACCCTGACACCGGAAAATGTTACCACGGCGACTTTCTCCTTTCTTTTCATGTAAAGTAGTGCATGCAGCAGGCAAAAGGTTCTGTGTCCGAACACGGGGATTAAATAATGTATGGTCAACAATCCGTGCTTGTCTGGGCACCCGTTATAGATCCGCAGTCCAGTGTTCGGTTACCGCATTTCTTCTCCGTTGCCTATTTTTCCCGTAGTTTGTCTTCTGCTGTCGGCAGGGTGCCATGCTAACAGCGCACCGTTTGGCAGGCAAGGGTTGATAGTAAGGTTTCACGGTATTGGAACGGCGAACCCTTCTCCAAGCGGGTTATCACACCGGGGAGCGAACATACACTCACGTTTTTAGTAAGCTAAAAAATACGGAAGTAGTTTCGCCCTCCGGCACTGTGCCCCCCCTGAAGGTTTAGCCCGGCACTTTCTTGCTTCCCCTTCCGTCGCAATATTTCCCACTACGGCATCAAACATGATCCTGCCGGTCTTCTAGAACACTTCCTCCCCTATTCGCCTTCGCACTGGGTCATTCCGGTTTTACTCGGGACTTTTCCTAGCAGCCAAGAGCTTTCTCGCTCTGCTGGGACGTTATCGGTGGATTTGTTGCAGCTGTTTAGTGAATCACCTAAGGTCCAAGGAGTAGGGAATGCTGTATTCTCACAATTTCTACCCTTGACGGGGCCTTGCCGAGGTATTTCGTGCATAGTCTTATTATGCAGAGTCTGAAATTTATCAAAAACGACTGGTCATGCAGAGCTGCTCTGCCCGGGAAATCGACGGGACTTGCCGCGAACCTCAGGGAGATAGTTATGTCGCTCCCATTGCCATGAATTACTGCAGGTTACCTACCGGATCTTGGGGGGATGGTGATACGGAGTGCAATCTCTATGGTCTTGAACTTGGGGGCTTACATCGCTGTTGCCTCTGAAATCTGGATGGGTTACAGAGGGTAAGCGCTGTTGTGAAAAACAAATGTTTTGATTGGCCCGCACAGGTTCATAGCACCCGGTGCTATTTGTCAGGCTACGGGGATGCCGAGCTCTTACCGTATGTTGTTTGAAGACGGAATTATTTTTCGTTGGTACCACCTGCCTGATCCGGTGGCCGACCTGTCAACTTTGGTGGGGGTTTCTGTTACTCTGGCATCCAGTGAAGTCTGGGGGTGTGCATATGAGCTGATGCTCGTTGCATCGAGGTACGGTAACTCAGCTCGTGGGCACCGCCTGGCACTGGCCGCGGGACGAACACCCCTGTCGAACCATATGTTCTGAGGCCCCCGGTCGCAATTTCTAATATGCTTTCCATCTTTCTTCTTGTTATTATATCCTCTATAGTAGGAGGAGCCTCTAATCCCACATACTGTGGAGTATGATGGGGTCAACTCCGAACAATCTCCGTACCATAGCATACCATATACTTGTATAACACCGGTATAATCCGTCTCCTGGTCTGTTCCAAGTTCACGTGGCTCCGGGCTGGGGTACGCAATTTGGCATCAAATGCATTGATACCGATATTCACGGAGTTGGCTCTTGGATCTTGTGAGAAAATGATCAAACAAGCCAATCACTGCTCCCTAATTTCGATTGAAGGAGCTTGCCGGAGGCGGGTGAGATCTGAAAACCACGTGGAAGCAACTTTCGCACTTGTGCTTGAGCCCCAGATTTTATAAATAGTCTAGTCCAATACCGGTAAGCTATTGTCTCTGCAAGGCCTCACGAGAACAATTGCGAAAAGAGGTCAAACCTCCTTGATCCTCTTTTTTTCTGGTTTCTGCGTTTGTGGCCCTTTCTTGGCTTCAATACAGCGATGATGTGCCTACGGTAGAAACTGAGAATGACACTAGAGTGTCTGGAGTTCCCCCCTTTGGAATTGGGAAGAAAGCAGAATGAACAGATTATCTTTCAGCCCTCAGTTAAAACAACTGAAAACACAACAGACTTTACTGGAGAGGAAACCCTAGCGCCCTAGAGAGATTCTCAATTAAATTCTAGTCTTTATGCCCCCCTGCTCCCCCGGGACTGGCTGGCTCGGGAGATGGCGAAACGAGATGACGCTCGTTTCGCCAAAAGTCCGCGGATAATCCGGAGCCCAGGGGTATGAGAGGAATCTGAATCAGGGTCAGGGTTGGCGATTTATCCGCGAACTTTGACTGGCAGAATCTCGACAAAGAACAGCCGCCGTGATACTGATTTCCTACATGCTTCTGACCTGATCGGCTGATCTTGCTTTTTGAGGTACCGGTATCGCCATTCAGATTCACCTCTTATTTTTCGAGCCAACCTCAGCACTCCGAAGCGGCCGGCTGAGGCCATTGGGACGGGATGGGCGTAGAAGGTTGGGGCTTACCGGTTCGGTATCGCTGGCGCCCAATGCGGGCCGTTTATTTGGTTTCGTCAATTGCGGTAGATTACTCGACGAATCATTCGGCTGCCCTTAGGCGCCGCCTCGGTTCAATATTCGCGCACTGGACAAGTACTAGTACTTGGGTGTGAGGGTAAGTGATCGGAAAAAAAGTGGTGTTGCACCAACCACTTTTTTCCGATCACTTTTTGCTCCATGCTAGTACAAATGGCTGTTCTTTGTTTTTCCCGTCTTTTCTCTTCCTGGGTTCGGTTTCTCTATCCCCCTTATATGCCTCCCCTTCGTATTCATAAGATCTACATTTCATTACGTACGGTGCGGGTGCTAGTAATCCTTTGATACTCGTAATATTACTAAACCTTCCCCTTGCGTTGGTATCGCAACCTAGGATTAGATACCGGCCGGGCTAAGGATCAACCTTACCTTGGAAATGGCTGGACCCCTCTCATCTTTCCCACAGTAGGTTTCCCGATCCCTTTTTGTTCTTCCATTCTGAAGCTATTCTCTCGGTTTTACTTTTTTCGTTTTTTTTATTACTTTTTCTTCCAAGTTATTGCTTTTAGAACCTCAATTACGTTAGCCTCGTCCAACCATTGTGTATCGCTTCCACGGCTAGTAGAGGATCCTTCCTTTTCTAGGGCAAGGCTCGTCCTACAGGAAGATACGGTAGTCGGCGACCATTCCTTCTTATTTCCTTTTCCCAATGGGACTGCCTCGCCCGAATTCCCCATCAACCACTTTTATTGATCGAAAATCGCTAGAATTATTGTACCTTTCCATGTACCAGTACCTTAAGAGTATGATACCTCCGAAGGCGTTTCCCCCAGACTCAGAGTGTAGGTTTTGAAACGAGAGCCTTGGAGCATCTCAGTCGAGAGGGGTAACTTACTCGGATGTAAGGGTAGGTCTGCAGCATTGCTATTTTGGGGTTTGCAGGCCCTCCGCTCTGTTTTTTGGTCCGGGTAACCAGGCTCTTATGTGAATTGCGAGATTTCCACAAACTCCTTATTCACCTCTACCAGTATACCGTAACCCCTTGAGGGCCCAAAAACGACAACATATATTTCAATATGTCTGGTAGGTACTAAATTACGAATATAAGTAATAGTAAAGGCCAATTGGCAACTTTGCCTGTCTAGGGAGGAATGGGGTTGCCGAGCGCGCATGACTTTCCGCTACCCCTGACACTCGTACATGTTCATCCCATATTCGCAACCGCCCCTCGATCACTTGGTACTCTAGCCGAGAGCATGCCTTTTACGGCCTTCCAGGGATCGAGTCTATGTTCGGGCCATACGGGTACCCCCTATTTTACGTCATTGACTCAGCGAAAGGTGCAGGATCGCGCTTAAGGGGGCCAAGGCTGGCCTTCCTCGTCACGATCTGAATTTCTCGCATGCCAATCCCCGATCGAGTGGTCGGCCCGAGTGATACTAAGTGATGAATTGGCGGACTTGGGAAATCTCCAAGAGATGCAGGATCGCGCAACCCTTGATTGGACTGGCTACCGCGCTCGGGAAATCCCAAGTATCCGGCATGAATCACTAGAGCATTTGAGTCTGTATTTAGTGTTGGCACTCAGGTACGCGCCAATAATTTGCCGTACTTGTGCAAGTTTTCGATCCATATGTTTGGGTATCATCCTTCACACGGGAATACTTGTATGAGTACACCCCGCCCCCCCTTTATTGCTAGGATAACGGCCATTTCCCGCTGTCGTTTTAATTTCCCCTTGCTAATATCAAAGTACCTGTACTTCTACAGGTGCTAGGGGAGATGTTTTCATTCAAGACAGGGGGTTATGTTGCAGGTTGACCTAAACGGACCGTTTACCAACTTCATCGTGGGCATGATACTTGCGCACCGAAATAGTCCGCTTACAAACACAGCCAATCCGCGGACGGGGGAAATCTGAACCTCCTTGTGCTCATACGGTACTGTGCGAGTGCAAGTATGATACTAGCACATAAACGGAACTCACGTGCAAGATGTTACAAGTAATACCGGTACCGGTAGGTAAGAAGTACTGTACCCGAGCACAGGGATTAGAGAGGAAAAAAATATATATCGTGGCTAATTATCTGTGCATAATATCTAAACCCCCATACTAAATTGGTAACTCCAGTGTTCGGGTACTTACCTGCTGCCTATGATATGATGGAAGGGCCTTCGACGCTATTACCCCCCACCCCCACCCCACCCCACCCATCCCTCTTTCCCACGGTTCGGTACTTCCCAGCCGATGAAAACCCCCCCTGAACAGCCTTATTGGCGGGGAAATAGAGGCTAACGTTTCAATTAAATTAGGTGTTATTTCCTCCTTCTTTCACTCCCTCTTTCCTACTTGAGTGGATAGTGTTAAATTGCGTCGCCGTCGCTATCGCAAGGCTCTCCCTTTCTAAACTCGTATGAATACGGTAACGCAGCAGTGGAAATAGAATTGCTGATCGCGGATCTGGGGAAATACCACGTGGTGCCAAGACTCTGAGGATTTGAAGTATGATATGGTGCTTTTCACCCTTACAAAGTATCCAGACGCAGGATAAAGGGGTGAGTGTGGGGGGGAAGGGGGGTGGATGGAGTAGAAGATAAAAATACTCTGGTATCATACGGTACGGTAACGGTATCACGGAAGGGGGAATACCAGAGTGTACATACCGCAAGTAGTTAGAAAGCGTGGGAATGAGGGAGGGAGGGAGGGAGGGGGGGGGGGGGGGGTGGGCGTC
>Ga0307517_10002574_pt1 | contig 28885 bp, 22 predicted proteins | sample 23_EM_MG_FD_194515 | JGI IMG/M metagenome (GOLD analysis project Ga0307517, IMG submission 194515) | Populus trichocarpa ectomycorrhiza microbial communities from riparian zone in the Pacific Northwest, United States - 23_EM | ecosystem: Host-associated > Plants > Roots > Unclassified | place... | reverse complement strand
ATTTCCTTGATCAGCGCCGTATCGGCGAACTCCACGAGTTCGATGATCTTTCCATCCTGGAATTTGAACAGGTCGGTCAATTCCGTCGTGAATGTCTCATCTTTCGGTACGAACCGTATCGTGAGCCGCGAGTGCACCGCCGCGCGGTCGCCGTCGGCGATGAAGGCGATGATGTCACGCTTGATAAACTCGAACGCGCCGATGAAGCCAGTCATCGCTTCCCGCACGTTCGGATGACTGCGAACGGCCCCTGCCAAGGCGAGTACTTTCTTATCCCCGACAAGCTCGAAAACCGCGTCCGCATGGAACGCGGCCATCACGCCTTCGATATTGCCGCTGGCGCGTTCCGCATAAGCCTGCTCGACAAGCTTTCGCATCGTTTCGCGATCTGCCATCCCGTGCCCCTCCCTGAAACCATTGGTTGAGAGCGAGCATAGCATTCGCTTCAGCGCGGGCAACGGCAGAAGTGGCTCGCGCGAACGGCGCGATAGAAGCGCCTTACTTCGCCGCAGGCGACATTGCGGGCGGCACGGGCGGTGGGCCCTTGGCTGGCGGCGGTCCGGCGTGATGATCGCCCGGCGGGTCGCTTTCGGCTTCCGAGGCCAGCAGCAGCTTGCCGTAGCGCCAGATCAGCGCGCCGAGATCGTCCATCATCATGAACATCGCCGGCACGAACACCAACGACAGCACCGTCGAGAACACCAGGCCGCCGATCACGGCGAGCGCCATTGGTGAGCGGAATTCGCCGCCGGCGCCGAATGCCAGCGCTGACGGCATCATGCCGGCCGCCATCGCGATGGTGGTCATCACGATCGGGCGGGCACGCTTGATGCCGGCATCGATGATCGCGAAGTCGCGCTTGTTGCCTTCGCGGATCGATTCGACCGCGAACTCCACCAGCATGATGGCGTTCTTGGTGACGATGCCCATCAGCATCAGGATGCCGATCCACACCGGCGTGGTCAGCTGCTTGCCGGTCAGCAGCAAGGCCGCGATCGCGCCGCCGATCGAGAGCGGCAGCGAGAACAGGATGGTGATCGGCTGCAGGAACGTGCCGAACAGCAGCACCAGCACGGCATAGACCATCATCAGGCCGGCGGTGATGGCGGTGGCAAATCCGTCCGACAATTCGGCGAGGCTTTCGGCGTCGCCCGACGGACTTACCTTGACGCCCTTCGGCAGGCTTTTCATCACCGGCAGGTCGTAGATCTTCTTGGTGGCGTCGCCCAGCGCCGCGGTGCCGACGAGGTCGGCCGCGACGGTGGCCTGCCGTTCCCGGTCGTAACGGTTGATGCTGGTCGGGCCCTGATCGAGCTGGATGTCGGCGACGACAGACAACGGCACGCCGCCGCGTTCGCCGCGCTGGCCGAGCGGAACCCGTAGTTGCTGCAGCATCTGCAGGTCACCGCGCGCGCCGTCCTCGAGCTGGACGCGGATCGGCACCTGGCGGTCGCCGGCATCGAACTTGGCGAGCGCCGGACCGACGTCGCCGATCGTGGCCACGCGGATGGTCTGCGACAGGCTTTCGGTGGAGACGCCGAGCCGCGCCGCCAGTTCGGCCCGCGGCCGGATTCGAAGTTCCGGCCGGTCGAGCGAGGTTTCCGAGATCACGTTGGCGATGATCGGAATCCGCTTCATCTGGGTCGCGAGTTCGTTGGCGACGTTGCCGACGATGTTGCTGTCGATGCCGGTCACGACCAGCGAAATCGCGCGCAGGCCGTTTTCATCGAGGAACCAGAACCGGATGTCCGGAACGTTCTCGAGCTCCTTGCTGATATCGAGTTCGAGCAGGCGCTGGGTGTGGGAGCTGTCGCGGTCTTTCTTCGGCGTGTAGTTGATGATCAGCGCGGCGCGCCGTACCTCCTGCGTCCCCGGCGGCACCCGGCCGCCGTCGACGAAGATGCTTTTGATCTCCGGACGCTTGCGCAGGCGCGCGACGATCTCCTCGGTCACCTTCTCGGTGTAGGCGAGTTGCGAGCCCGGCGGCAGCTCCATGGCCAAGAGCGAGCGCGCGGTGTCCTGCGCCGGCAAGAAGCCCTGCGGCAGTAGCGTGATGCTCCAGATCGAGGCGGCAAAGACAGCGAAGCCGGCCACCACGGTGATGAAATAGTGCTTCACCGACCAGGTCACGAGCTTGGTGTATGTCTGCAGGATGCGCCCAGGCGGCGGGTCGTCGTGCGGGTGGTCTTTCAGGAAGTAGGCTGCCAGCACCGGCGTGACGAAGCGCGCGGCGAGCAGCGAGAAGAACACTTGCACCGATACCGTGATGCCGAACTGCTTGAAGAACTGCCCGGCGATTCCCGACATGAAGCTTGCCGGTGCGAAGATCGCAATGATGGTCAGCGAGATCGCGATCACGGCGAGGCCGATTTCGTCGGCGGCTTCCAATGCGGCGCGATAGGGCGTCTTGCCCATCCGCATATGACGCACGATGTTTTCGATCTCGACGATGGCGTCATCGACCAGAATACCCGTCGACAGCGTGATGGCGAGGAAGCTGACGAGGTTGAGCGAAAAGCCGAGCAGGTCCATCACCCAGAATGCCGGGAAGATCGACAGCGGCAGCGAGATCGCGGCGATAATCGTCGCGCGGATGTCGCGCAGGAACAGCAGCACGACGACGACGGCGAGAATGGCACCCTCGAACAGGGTCGAAATCGCCGCCACGTAATTGCCCTTGGTGAAATCGACCGACGTGTCGATCAATTTCAGGTCGACGTCGGGATAGGACGCCTTCAGCGCATCGATACGTTTTTGCACGGCGGCCGCGACCACCACGTCGCTGGCGCCCTTCGAGCGTTTGATGCCAAGCGCCACCACCGGTTCGCCGTTGAAGCGGGCAAAGGTGCGGCGATCGGCGATGGTGTCGGTGACGGTGCCGAGATCGTCGAGCCGCACTTCGCCGCCGCCGAACAGCGGGATCATGGTGCCGGCAAGTTCGTTCAGTGTCTTGGCGCCGGCGAGCGTGCGGATCGCCTGGTCGTTCTTGCCGATTTCGGCGCGGCCGCCGGCGAGATCGACATTGGTGCCGCGCAGGATCTGGCTGACATTGACGGCGGTGAGGCCCGCGGCCTGCAGCCGGTCGGGATCGAGCGATACCAGAATTTCGCGCTCGACACCGCCGATACGCTCGACCTGGGCGACGCCGCGCACGCCCTGCAGCGCGCGTTTGACGACGTCGTCGACGAAGTAGGACAATTGCTCCGGCGTCTTGCCGGGCGAGATCGCGGCATAGGTGACGATCGGCAGGCCGATCACGTCGACGCGCTGGATCAGCGGTTCGGTGACGTTTTGCGGCAGGTTGGAGCGGACGCGGGTGACGGCGTCCTTGATGTCGTTCAGCGCGCGATCGGTGTTGGTTTCCAGCGCGAACTGGATCGTGGTCAGCGACAGGCCGTCGGTGATCGACGAGGAAATGTGCCGTACGCCCTCGACGCCGGAAACGCCGTCCTCGATCGTCTTGGTGACCTGAGACTCAAGCTCCGACGGGGCCGCGCCGAATTGCGAGACCGCGACCGAGATCACCGGAATGTCGGCGCTCGGCAGCCGCGTGACCGCGAGCTTGGTGAAGCTCACCCACCCCAGCACCAGAAGGATGATCGAAAAGACGATGGACGGAAGCGGGTTCCGGATCGACCATGCCGAGATGTTCAAAGCCATTATCGTGTCCGCGTGCGCTCGAGTTCATCGGCAAACATGGTCTTGATCTGGTCGCCGTCATGCAGCGAGGTACCAGCATCGGCCACGACGATTTCGCCGACGGCGAGGCCTTCAAGAATTTCGGTGGAGGTGTCGGACGTCAGGCCGACCCGGACTTTCCGCGTCTCGATCGTGTTGCCCTTGACCACCTGCAGGGTCAGGCGATCGATGGCGGTACGCGGCACCGCGACGCCGCAACTGCGCTTGGCGTCGATATTGGCGCGGGCGAACATGCCGACCTTGAGCGAGGGATTGTTGTTCAGGGAAATCCTGACCTTGCCGAGCTGGGTGGCGCGGTCGATCTGCGGCGCGATTTGCCGGACCTTGCCGACCAGGTCGGGGGCGTCGTCGCGGCTGATCCGCACCGTGGCGCCGGCATTGAGCTTGAGCAGATGGACGCTCGGCACTTCGGCCTCCAGCTCGATCTCGTTGTTCACGGAAATCCGGAACATCGGTCCGGCCTGCGGCGAGGCGGGCGCGCCGACGGCGGTCCTGACTTCGGTGACGAGGCCCGGGCCCGGCGCGCGCAAGGATAGCGGTCCGCTCCTGCCGCCCGGGGCTCCCGGCTGCTGGGGCGGCGCCGTCAGGCGCGCCAGTTCCTGGTTGTCGGTGACCATGTCACCCTCGCGGACGAAGAGATCGGTGACCCTGGAGCCTTCCTGATCGACGCCGACCTGCGCTTCGCGGCGCGGCACGATAAATCCGGTGACCCGCACCATGTCGGAGAAGCAGGCATTGGTGGACTTGGTCACGATCACGAGGGCCTGGCTTGGCGTATCCTTGGCCTCGGGACTGGAGCGGTGCTCAAACCAGTAATAGAAGCCACCCACAACAACAACGAACGCCACTCCGAGCGCAGGTTTGAGGTATTCGGAGAGGTTCATCGCCGGATCAATCCAGACTGGAAGTCAAATGAAGCGGGGTGCATTCGGTCCATTGAAAAATCTCGATGAACCCCAAACAAAATGCGTCCCGCAGGTGTGATGCGGGACGCATTGTAGCCGGAAAATCTAGGTCAACGCCACGGCCTTACCTGACACGCCCTTGCCTGAACAGGCTCTATTTCGACGCCGTGGCCTTGTTTTCCATGTTCACGACCTGCACGCGGCGATTGGCCTCCGCCATCGGCTGGTTCGGGTCCTTGAGCTTGCTCTTGCCATAGCCGACGGTCACCAGATCGGTGCCGTTGATGCCGTATTTGTCGACCAGATAGCGCTTGATCGCGTCGGCGCGCCGCTCGGAGAGGTCCTGGTTGTAGCCTTCGCCGCCGGCCGCATCGGTGTGACCCGCGACCACGAAGGTCGAGCCCTTCAACTCGTTATTGGACAATGCGCGTCCGAGCGCCTGAACCGATTCCAGCGACTTGGTGCTGATCTCGGACGAGTTGTAGTCGAAGTTGATTTCCAGATCGATCTTGGGCTTGTCCTTGACGATCGCGGCGATCTCTTCACGCTCGCTGATGGTCAGCGACCGCGTCGAGCGGCCGCGGATCTTCTGGACGAACTGGCCCTCGGCGGCGACGGCGGCCTGATCAACCTGCTGCGGACCGACGGAAAGACCGCGGGTCAGCGGCTTCTTTTCCGGTACCAGCGCGCGGAGGATGTCGCCCTCGGACACGTTCTTGTCCTTGGCCTTTTCCTGCGCGAGGGCGGTTCCGATGCCGAGGGAAAGGGCGGCGCCGAGCGTCGCGATCGAAAGGATCGAGGCCAGGGTTTTCGTTCCGTAATTCTGTGACATTGCCAGTCCCTCCAGCGCGCGGTTCCAACGTGATCCAAATGAGTTGCCGGGCCAGTCCGGTCGCGGCTTATACGGTTCGTCTTGCATTAGTCTTTGGCGCCCGCCTGCAGGTTCGAGGAGGTGCCGCCTTCGGCTCAAATAATCGTCATTGTACGCCGTAATCGGCGAATTCCTTAGCTATATTCGGGTCCATCGCCTTGGCGTTGTTGATGTCCAGATCGCCTTCCGAAACCGAGCCGTTGCGCTTCTTGGCAACGCCGCGACCGTAGAGCGAGGAGGTCAATCTCGGGTTGATCTTCAGCGCGGCATCGAAATCTGCAATTGCATTCTTGGTCTGCCCGCTCTTCAGGTTGACGAGGCCGCGGCTGTCCAGCGCATCGACGAAATTCGGCCGCAGCCGCAGCGCCTCGTTGCAATCCTTCAGCGCGGCCTGCAGGTCGCCGATGACCGTGCGGGCCCAGCAACGGTTGTTGTAGGCTTCGACATCCTTCGGGTTGAGCCGCAGCGAATTGTTGAAATCCTTGATGGCGAGCTCATAGGCGCCCTTGCTGGCATAGACCTGTCCGCGCCGGTACAGCGCCGCGGCATCGTCGGGATTGTCGATGAGCTTGGCGGTGAGGCCCTTGATGGTCGGATCGTCGGCAAGCGCCGCAACCGCCGTGTTGCTCTCGGCCGGCTTGGTGGGCGGCGCCGGCGGTGGAGGCGTGACCTCGGCCTTTGGCGGCGCCGGGGGCGGCGGCACGGCCGGTGGCGTTGGTGCTGTTGGCGGCGCAATGGCGACCTGCCCCCCGGGCGCAGGAGGTCCCGGAACCGGCGGAGGCGCCGGAGCAGTGGCAACGGGAGGCGGGGCCGGAGGCGTCGGAGCGGTGGCAACGGGAGGCGGCGGCGGGCTGGAAGGCTTCGGTCCTGTGCCGCCCGGGATGAACGAGAAGTCCTCGGCCAGCGACGACGAAATCCACGGCACTTGTTCCTGGCGCGAGGCGCGGGTGACACCGACGCGGGTGCGGTTCAGCGTTTCCTCGGCCATCAAATCGGGGGTGCGGATTTCCTTGAGCAATTCCTTCACGAACAGGCTGTGATCGCTGCCATTATCCGAAATGACCGACGACAAGGCGGCCGAATACATCACCAGCGTGCCGTTGGGCGCGATGACAGGGGCAAGGCCGGCCGAGAAGCTGCGGAACCGGCGCTCGAACGGATTGCGCCGGGAGGCGTCGACCAGCGCGATCTTGACGCCGGCACCGCGGCTGTTGATCTCGCCCAGAACGTTCTCGAGGCTGAATCCGTCACGGCGGACATCGGCCTCGGTCCAGATCTGCGCGTCGACCGGAATCATGTAGCTCTGGCGGTTCGACTGCACGCCGAAACCCGAGAAGAAGACCAGCGCAACCGAGCCTGGCTTGATCTTCCCGTACAGGCGCTCGAAAGCGCGGCGCATACCGTCGCCGGTGAGGTTTTCGCCGATATCGACGGCGAAACCGTCGCGCTTGAGCTCTTCGGCGACATCGCGCGCGTCGTTGATCGGCTCTTTCAGCGGCGCCTCGGCGTCCGGATATTTCGCGTTGCCGATCACCAGTGCAAAACGTTCGCCGGCTCCGAACGACGGGGCGATTGAAGCCACCGAAAAAATCACCGTGAGAAGCAATGCAAGGCGGATTTTCATAATCACCGCAGTCCAGCCAAAAAAGCGCCGATCCGAGCTTGCGCCGCGGCGACCATACTCTACGCAAACCGCATTATCAAACGAGCCCCGCAGGCCGTCAACCGCTTGCGATGGCGTCGTTAATTGCGACAATTCACCGCGACGAAGCGCAGGGATGGAGGGGGAATAAAGGGATCGAAGGGGAATAAATCCCGCTTGCCGTAACGTTGCGGTGCGCGGCCTTGTCATGCGGCCGTCATTCGCGCCGGCGGTTTGACCTTTGCGGATGACAATGGCTTGTTGCTGATATCGGCCAATCCTGAACCTCAAGAAAAAAGTGACACCGATGGGAAATGCCTACGAAATCTACGCGTTGCGCTATGCGACGATGTCGCCGCGCACCCCCCATTTGAATTTCCTGGTGCCGGATCCGCACGACACCACCGTGCAGGACCTCGATTACTTCGTCTGGCTGATCCGCGGCCACGGCCGCGAGATCCTGGTCGATACCGGCTTCAATGCCGAGGAAGCCAAGGCGCGGTCGCGCAAGCTCAACCTCAATCCGGTCGACGCGCTGGAAGGGTTTGGCGTCAAGACCGACAGCATCAAGGACATCATCGTCACCCATCTGCATTACGACCACGCGGGCAATCTCGATCGCTTCCCCGGCGCCCGGTTCCATCTGCAGGACCGCGAGATGAGCTACGCGACGGGACGCTGCATGTGCAACGGCCTGATCCGGCATCCGTTCTCGGTCGAACACGTCACGCAGATGGTGCGCCATGTCTACGGCGAGCGCGTCACCTTCCATAATGGCGATGGCGAGATCGCGCCTGGAGTCACCGTGCATCGCGTCGGCGGCCATTCCGATGGTCTGCAGGTGGTGCGGGTCGAGACCGCGCGCGGGCCGGTGGTGCTGGCCTCGGATGCGGCGCATTACTACGCCAACCTGCATCGGCGCAGCCCGTTTCCGATCGTCTACAATGTCGGCGATATGGTGCAGGGCTGGGAGATCATCGAGCGGCTGGCCGGTCATCCCGACCGGTTCATTCCCGGCCACGATCCGATCGTGAGCGAGATCTATCCGCGCGCCAGCGACAAGGTCGATGCGTTCGCGCTACACCTGACGCCGTCGCGTTCGTTCGTCAAATAGGGTCCAGCCATGATCACGCGTTTTCCCGGCCTCACGCCAACCCGCAGCCGCGCCGTCGTTCACGACGATCTGGTGCTTACGGTCGCGGTCGCGCCCGATCCCGTCACATCATCGATGTACGAGCAGAGCGCAAAGGCGCTCGCCCGCATCGACGAGAGCCTTGCTTTGTGCGGCTCGGACAAGAGCAAAATTCTCTCGGCGATCGTCTACATCTCCGACATGAAGCGCAAAAGCGAGATGAACCGCGCCTGGGACGAATGGGTCGACACCAGCAACCCGCCGATGCGGGCCTGCCTCGGCGTCGAGCTCGAACCGCCGCATATCGTGGAAATCGTGGTGACGGCGACGAAGTAAGCGGGACATTCCGAGTTCGCGCGGGCGGTCTGATAGACCCTCATCCTGAGGGTTGAAGGCTAATACGCTTCCTTCGCGTCGGCCTCCGCGCTGGTTTGCACGAGGTCGAGACTTGTTTCGATCTTGCCGAGCAGGGCCGCGAGACTTTTGCGTTCCTGTGCCGACAGACACGACAGGATCTCCTGCTCCCGGCGCAGCAGGCGCGGGATCAGTTCCTCGTACAGCGCCTTGCCTTTTTCTGTCATGCGCAGCCGGAATTCGCGGCGGTCGTCGGCGTTCTCGACGCGCTCGATCATCTGCCGTTCCATCAACGTGGTGACGGCGCGGCTGATGGTCGATTTATGGGTGCGGGTGCAATGGGCGATGTATTGCGCGCTGCAGGCCTCGTTGCGGAAACCCAGCGTCGCCAGCACGCGCCATTCGGGAATGTCGAGCCCGTAACGCGCCTGATACTCGGCCGAGAGTGCGGAGGAGACTTCGGCCGACAGCCGGTTGAGGCGGAACGGCACGAATTTGAAGAGGTCGAGCCGCCCGGTGTTCTTGGCGGTCTTCGCCGGCGTTCCATCCTTGTCCTGGTCCTTGCGCACCCCGCCCTCGGGTTCGGATTGCGACCGGACGCTGTTCTCGCTTGACGACGCGTTGGCCAAGTCAGCTCCAATTTGGGTTGACGCCGGGGGCGCCAGCGGGTTTAAGATAGTTGCAGGTGCGACTAATTTAGCAAGTTCGCATGCCCTTGGCTATAGCATGATCCGGAAAAGTGGGTTCCGGTTTTCCGAAAAGATCATGCTCAAACAAAAAGCAACCAATGGTCCAGACCAAAGCCCAGTTCGGCTACCGCAGGCACCCCGACCAGGATCGGGCGGGCACGGATGTGGCCGCGCACGCGATCGTCGTTGTCGGCGCCGGTCCGGTTGGGCTGTCGCTCGCGATTGATCTGGCGCAGCGCGGCCAATCCGTGGTGCTGCTCGACGATGCGGACCGGATCGGCGAAGGCTCGCGCGCGATCTGTTTCTCCAAACGTTCGCTGGAATTCTGGGACCGGCTCGGCATCGGCCAGCGCATGGTCGACAAGGGCGTGGTCTGGAGCGTCGGCAAGATATTTCACGGCGACAAGCAGCTCTACCAGTTCAATCTGCTGCCGGAGGAGGGCCATAAGCGGCCGGCCTTCATCAACCTGCAGCAATTCTACGCCGAAGCCTATCTCGTCGATCGCGTTGGGGAGCTCTCCGCCATCGACCTGCGCTGGCGCAACAAGGTGACGGGCCTCGAACAGCGCAACGACCATGTGCTGCTGACGATCGAGACGCCGGATGGGCCGTACCGGCTGCATGCCGCCTTCGTCGTCGCCTGCGACGGCGCCCGTTCGTCGCTGCGGCAGATGGTGGGCGCGGAATTTGCCGGCCAGGTGTTTGAGGATCAGTTCCTGATCGCCGACGTCAAGATGACGGCGGAATTCCCGACCGAGCGCTGGTTCTGGTTCGACCCACCGTTCCACGCCGGCAGGTCCGCGCTGTTGCACAAGCAGCCCGACGATATCTGGCGCATCGATCTGCAGCTGAACCCCGATGCCGATCCTGTCGTTGAGAAACGGCCGGAAAATGTGCGGCCGCGGATAGCGCGCATGCTCGGCCATGACAAGTTCGATTTCGAATGGATATCGCTGTACAAATTCCAGTGCCGCCGCATGGATAAATTTCTCCATGGCCGCGTGATCTTCGCCGGCGATGCTGCCCATCAGGTCTCGCCGTTCGGCGCGCGCGGTGCAAACTCCGGCCTCGAAGACGCCGAGAACCTCGCCTGGAAACTCGATCGCGTGTTGCGGGGCACCTCGCCGGAAGCGTTGCTGGGGAGTTATCACACCGAACGAAGTGCTGCGGCGGACGAGAACATCCGCGAATCCACCCGCTCGACCGATTTCATGGCGCCGGTGTCGCAACAGGAAGCGCGGCTGCGCAAGGCGGTGCTGTCGCTGGCCAAGGAAACCGAATTCGGCAAGCGCATGGTCAATGGCGGGCGGCTGTCGGTGCCTTCCATCTACGACACGCCGCTGTCGACCGCCGATTGCGATGCGTGGCGCTGCGGCCCGCGGCCGGGCGCGTCGATGCCGGATGCGCCGATTGCGACTGCAAACGGCCAGCCGATGTTCCTGACCGAAGCTTTTATCAAGGCGGGAACGCGCTTCACGCTGCTGGAGTTTGGCAATGGCGCCGCGGTCGATGCGCCGGAGGGCGTGGAAGCCATCCGCATCGGTGGCGACGACGGTCTTGTCGACGCCCAGGGTCTTGCAAGCGCGCGTTACGACGCGGAACCCGGCACCGCCTATCTGCTGCGGCCCGACGGTTATGTCGCCGCGCGCTTCCGGCATCCGACACGGCCAGCGCTGGATGCGGCGCTCCAGCGCGCCGCCGGTCTCGTCAGGGGTTTGTCATGACGCTGTCGACATCATCGAATTTCGCAAAACCCGACGACGCCTTCCGCGCCATCGTCGAAGCGCATCGCGGGTTGAGCGAGGCGCAAAGCGCCGACCTCGACGCCGCGCTGGTGCTGGTGCTCGCCAACCACATCGGCGACATCGCGGTGCTGAACGAGGCCATCGCGCTCGCCAAGCGGCGGATGCTCGATGCCAGCCAGCAGCAACAGCAACAACAGCAGCAATAGTCGAATTCACGGACGAGTACGTCGCAAAGGAATGGAATTGATGGCCAAGGGTTTCGCGTCCACCACTGACATGGCGGAGAAGAAGATCACCTTCTCCGAAATCGGTACTGATCTCTACGCCTTCACCGCCGAAGGCGATCCGAATTCCGCGATCATTGTCGGCGACGACGGCTGCCTCGTATTCGACGCGCAGTCGACGCCGGCGATGGCGCACAAGGTGATCGAGCGGGTGCGCACCGTCACCGACAAGCCGATCAAATATGTGGTGCTGTCGCATTACCACGCCGTGCGCGTGCTCGGCGCCTCCGCCTACCAGGCGCAGGGCATCGTGGCCTCGGCGGAAACCCATCGCCTGATCGAGGAGCGCGGCCAGCAGGATTGGGACTCCGAATATGGCCGCTTCCCGCGGCTGTTCCAGGACGCCCAGAGCATTCCCGGACTGACCTGGCCGACGCTGACCTTCGAAGGCGAGATGTCGATCTATCTCGGCAAGCGCGAAGTACGGCTGATGCAGCTCGGCGCGGGGCATACGTCCGGCGATATCGTGGCTTGGGTGCCCGATGCCGAAGTGATGTTCTCCGGCGACCTCATCGAATATCACTCGGCCTGCTATTGCGGCGACGCGCATTTGCGCGAGTGGCCGATGACGCTGAACGAAATCCGCGCCTTCAATCCCAAGGCGATCGCGCCCGGCCGCGGCGATGCGCTCAAGGGTCTTTCGACCGGACGCGATGCGATTGCGATGACACGCGATTTCGTCACCACACTCTATGGCGCAGCCGAGACCTCGGTCGCCAGGGGCCGCAATCTGAAAGAATCGATGGCGGCGACGCGCGAGGTGATGGACCCGAAGTTTTCCAGCTTTGCGATTTACGAGCACTGCCTGCCGTTCAACGTCTCGCGCGCGTTCGACGAGGCTTCGGGGATCGACGATCCCGTGATCTGGACCGATAAGCGTGACCAGGAAATGTGGGCCGCCCTGCAAGGAGGAGGATAGCCATGAATATCAACACCTCGCCTGATGCGATCGTGCGCGGCACCGTCGGCGTGACGCCGGGCTATATGTCCGGCTTCGGCAACAGCTTCGAGACCGAGGCACTGCCCGGCGCGCTGCCGATCGGCCGTAACTCGCCGCAGCGCTGCGCCTATGGCCTCTATGCCGAGCAGCTTTCGGGGTCGCCTTTCACCGCACCGCGCGGCACCAATGAACGGTCGTGGCTGTATCGCATTCGCCCCTCGGTGAGGCACTCCGGACGTTTTGAGAAAGCCGACGCCGGATTGTGGCGCAGCGCGCCGTGCCATGAATATGAACTGCCGATCGCGCAGCTGCGTTGGGATCCGGCGCCGATCCCGAAGGAGGACATGACCTTCCTGCAGGGTGTGCAGACCATGACCACCGCGGGCGACGCCAACACCCAGGCCGGGATGGCCGCGCATATCTATCTCATCACCAAATCGATGGTCGATCAGCATTTCTACAATGCCGATGGCGAGATGATGTTCGTGCTGCAGCAGGGCAATCTGCGCCTCGTCACCGAATTCGGCCGCATCGATGCTGAGCCCGGCGAGATCGTCGTGATTCCGCGCGGCGTCAAGTTCCGCGTCGAGATCACAGGTGGGCCGGCGCGCGGCTATCTCTGCGAGAATTACGGCGGCGCCTTCACGCTGCCCGAGCGCGGGCCGATCGGCGCCAATTGCCTGGCCAATTCGCGCGACTTCCTGACGCCGGTGGCGGCCTATGAGGACAAGGACACGCCGACCGAATTGTTCGTGAAATGGGGCGGGTCGCTGTTCAAGACCACCTTGCCGCATTCGCCGATCGACGTGGTGGCGTGGCACGGCAATTACGCGCCCTATAAATACGATCTGCGCACCTTCTCGCCGGTCGGCGCCATCGGCTTCGACCATCCGGATCCGTCGATCTTCACGGTGTTGACTTCGCCGTCGGAAACCGCTGGCACCGCCAACATCGACTTTGTTATTTTCCCGGAACGCTGGGCGGTCGCCGAAAACACCTTCCGTCCGCCCTGGTATCACATGAACATCATGTCGGAGTTCATGGGACTGATATACGGCGTCTACGACGCCAAGCCGGAAGGCTTTGTCCCCGGCGGCATCAGCCTGCACAACATGATGCTGCCGCATGGCCCGGACCGCCAGGCGTTCGATCATGCTTCCAACGGCGAGCTGAAGCCGGTAAAACTCACCGGCACCATGGCCTTCATGTTCGAAACCCGCTATCCGCAGCGCGTCACCGCGCATGCGGCGAAATCGGCGACGTTGCAGGGCGACTATGCCGATTGCTGGACCGGACTGGAGAAGCGCTTCGATCCGAACAAGCCGTGATTCCGGCGCGCTCTAACGTTTCGTCATGCCCGGGTAAAAGCGCGAAGCGCGTCTTCGCGCTAGATGTCCCGGGCATCCACGTCTTGAGACAAAAGAGAAGTCGTGGATGGCCGGGTCAAGCCCGGCCATGACGACGGCCTTGATTGGAGAACCAAGTGACCACCCACCCCAACGATCCCAAACTAAAATCCTTCATTCCGGTCGATCCCGCCTCGGATTTCCCGATTCAAAATCTCCCTTACGGCGTGTTCTCCGCCAGGGATGGCCTCGCTCCGCGCGTCGGTGTCGCGATCGGCGATTATGTGCTCGATCTGTGGGAGCTTGAGCAGGACTCCAGGTTCGATGTCGGTCCGCTTGGCGTGTTCGCAGGCCCGTCGCTCAATCCGTTCATGGCGCTGGGACCGAAAGTCTGGTCGAAGACGCGGGCGCGGATCAGCGAATTGTTGCGCCACGACCATCCGGAGCTGCGCGACAACAAGGAATTGCGCGACCGGGCGCTGGTGCCGATGGCGGACGTGAAGTTGCATCTGCCGATCGCGGTTTCCGGTTACACCGATTTCTATTCCTCGAGGGAGCACGCCACCAATGTCGGCGTCATGTTCCGCGGCAAGGACAATGCGCTGCAGCCGAACTGGCTGCATATGCCGATCGGCTACAACGGCCGCGCCTCGACCGTCGTCGTCAGCGGCACCAAGGTGCGCCGGCCGCGCGGGCAGCTGAAGCCGCCGACATCAGACGTGCCGAGCTTCGGGCCCTGCAAGCGGCTCGATTTCGAATTGGAGATGGCTGTGGTGGTCGGACAGTCCTCGCCGATCGGCGAAATGCTGACCGAGAAGCAGGCGGAAGAAATGATCTTCGGCTTTGTGATCCTCAACGACTGGAGCGCGCGCGACATCCAGCAGTGGGAATATGTGCCGCTGGGACCGTTCCAGGGCAAGGCGTTTGCGACCTCGATCAGCCCGTGGGTCGTGACGCGCGAGGCGCTGGAGCCGTTCCGCCTGCCGGGTCCGGCGCAGGAGCCGCAGCCGCTGGAATATCTGCGCCAGGCGCAGCCGAACAATTACGACATGCAGCTCGAAATCGCCTTGCGCGCGGGATCGATGAACGAGGCGGCGAATATCTCCCGGACCAATTTCAAATACATGTACTGGTCGTCGGTGCAGCAATTGGTGCACCACGCCTCATCCGGCTGCGCCATGAATGTCGGCGATCTCTTGGGCAGTGGCACCATCTCCGGCCCGGAGAAGGATCAGCGCGGCAGCCTGCTGGAGATCAGCTGGAATGGCACCGAGCCGGTCGATCTGCCCGGCGGCGTCAAACGCACGTTCCTGGAAGACGGCGATTCGCTGGTCATGCGCGGCTGGTGCCAGGGCGACGGCTATCGCGTCGGGTTCGGCGAAGTCGAGGGCACGATTACGCCAGCGGGGTGAGCGAATCTCTCTCCACGTCGTCCCGGCCTTGAGCCGGGACCTATAACCCCGGACGTCTGTGGTTATGGGAAGTCGTCAAACAGCTTTCTTGAACGATAGGCCGCGGCGTATGGGTCCCGGCCTTCGCCGGGACGACGAAAGTGTCAACGATCCTGCGGCGCAATATCCCGAACCCGCGCCGAATGCGCCGCGATATCGTCGAGGCTGTAGGATAGATGCACGCGCTTGTCCGACGGCGGGCGCTTCGCAACCGTTAGTCCCGGCCGCCACTCCTGCGCGGGGCGAATCGGGCGCGGTGCGAAACCGCCGCCGCAGTTCGGGCACACATTGTGCAGCTTGTTGTCGGCGCAATCAGCGCAGAACGTGCATTCATAGGAGCAGATCCGCGCTTCCATTGCATTCGGCGGCAGATCCTTGTCGCAATATTCGCAGTTCGGCCGAAGTTGCAGCGCCATGGCGATCTCTTCGAATTGATTTGACCCCGACCATCGCAAATCCGCCTGGATAAGATAATGGCGAATACCCCTCGATTTCCGCCATGCCCCTACCGCGCCAATTCCTTTAGCGGCAGCTTTGCGCTTTCCTTCAACCGGTCGAGCACGATCGACGAGCGCACATGCGCCACGCTCTGGTGCGGCATCAGCACGTTGTTGACGATATCTGACAGGCTCTTGAGGTCGCGCAGTACGGCTTTGAGCAAATAATCGGCGTCGCCGGTCAGCGAATAGGCCTCCTGGATTGCGTCGACGCGGTTGACCAGCGCTCGAAACTTCTTGGCGTTGTCGGGCGAATGCGTCGCCAGCGTGATGTGGATGAAGGCGATCAGGTTGAAACCGAGCGCCTCGGAGGCGAGATCGGCGTGATAGCCTGCGATCACCTTCTCTTCCTCCAGCCGCATCCGCCGCCGCGAGCATTGCGACGCCGACAGGCCGACCAGATCGGCCAGTTGCTGGTTGGTCAGCCGCCCGTCGTCCTGCAGCGCGGCGAGCATTTTGAGGTCGAAGGCGTCTACCGGGATCATGCGTGAAATGTCCATATGATGCACGAAGTATGCATGATCATAGCCAATCAAGCCGCCATTTGCATGCACATTGCGCCCGATATGGCGGAAACTCCGGGGATCAAATCAGGGAGATTCCGCCATGGGTCCATTTCCGCACGACGCGCCGGCCGCCACCGTGAGTGCCGACAATCCGATGGGCACCGATGGTTTCGAGTTCGTCGAATACGCCCATCCGAGACCCGAGGAGTTGCACACGCTGTTCAAGCTGATGGGCTATGTGCCGGTCGCCCGCCACAAGACCAAAAAGATCACGGTCTATCGTCAGGGCGACATCAACTATCTCGTCAACGAACAGCCCGGCACCCACGGTTTCAATTTCGTCGCCGCCCACGGCCCCTGCGCGCCGTCGATGGCGTTCCGCGTGGTCGATGCCAGGCAGGCCTATGAACGTGCGATTTCGCTCGGCGCGGAACCGGCGGATGCTTCGTCGGCGCAGAAGACGCTCGATGTGCCCGCGATCAAGGGCATCGGTGGCAGTCTCTTGTATTTCGTCGATCGCTACGGCGCCAAGGGTTCGGCCTATGATGCCGAGTTCGAATGGCTCGGCGCCCGCGATCCGCGTCCTGCCGGCGCAGGGCTGTTCTATATCGATCACCTCACCCACAACGTTCATCGCGGCCGCATGGATGTCTGGACCGGCTTCTACGCCAAGCTGTTTAATTTTCGTCAGATCCGTTTCTTCGACATCGAGGGCCGCGCCTCCGGCCTGTTCTCGCGGGCGCTGACCAGTCCAGACGGCAAGATCCGGATTCCGATCAACGAGGATGCAGGCGATGCCGGCCAGATCGAGGAATATCTCAACATCTATCGCGGCGAGGGCATCCAGCACATCGCCTGCGGCGCACGGGACATTTACGGCACCGTCGAGACGCTACGCGCCGATGGTCTGCCGTTCATGCCGTCACCGCCTCTGACTTATTTCGAGAAGATCGACGCGCGCCTGCCCAGCCATGGCGAGGACGTGTCGCGACTGCAGCGCGACGGCATCCTGATCGATGGCGAAGGCGTCGTCGAAGGCGGTCACACCAAGGTGCTGCTACAGATATTCTCGGCGAATGCGATCGGGCCGATCTTCTTCGAGTTCATCCAGCGCAAGGGCGATGATGGATTCGGCGAGGGCAATTTCAAGGCGCTGTTCGAATCGATCGAGGAAGATCAGATTCGCAGGGGTGTGCTGAAGGTGGGCGCGGCGTAATCCATGTCGTCCCGGCGAACGCCGGGACCCATACCGCGTGATCTATCGATAAGGCAGAATAGCAGATACCCTCCGCAAAATTTCCGCCAGAGGCTATGGGTCCCGGCCTTCGCCGGGACGACAGCGGAGGCTACCGCCCCGTCTTCCACGCGTCCGTCAATTCCGCTATCTCCGCCTTCTCCGCGTCCCGGATCGCCGACGGCGTCCGCGAGAAGCGCGGCGCGGGCGCGGGTTGGGTCACGCCGTGGCGCTCGACGAAGATCTTTCGCGCGGCGTTGTGCGGATGCTTCGGCGCCTCCGCCATGGTCAGGATCGGCGCGAAGCAGATGTCGGTGCCTTCCATGATCTTGCACCAGTCTTCGCGGCTCTTGCTCTTGAACACCTTCGTGAGTTTTTCCTTCAGCGCCGGCCAAGCCTTGCGGTCCATCTGGGCGTCGAAATCGGCGTCGGTGAGCGCGGCATGCTCGCGCAGCAGCGCGTAGAATTGCGGTTCGATCGAACCGATCGAGATGAAATTGCCGCAGGAGCATTCATAGACGCCGTAGAAATGCGCGCCGCCGTCGAGGAAATTCTGATCGCGGCCTTCGGTCCAACGGCCGATCGCGGTCATGTCGAAGAACATCGACATCAGCGACGCCGCGCCGTCGCACATCGCGGCATCGACCACCTGGCCCTTGCCGGATTTCGACGCTTCCAAGAGCGCGGCGAGAACGCCGACCACGAGATAAAGCGCGCCGCCGCCGAAATCGCCGACGAGATTGAGCGGCGGCACGGGCTTCTCCTTGGTGCCGATCGCCGCGAGCGCGCCGGTGACCGAGATGTAATTGATGTCATGGCCGGCGGCCTGCGCCAGCGGGCCTTCCTGGCCCCAGCCGGTCATGCGGCCGAACACCAGACGCGGATTGCGCGCCATCACGACGTCGGGCCCGAGCCCCAAGCGCTCCATCACGCCGGGACGAAAGCCTTCGATCAGCGCGTCGGCGTTGGCGAGCAGATCGAGCACCTGGGCTGTTGCGGCCTTGTCCTTCAAATCGAGCTCGACGACTTTGCGGCCGCGGCCCGCCACAGATTTCAGATTCTTCCTGGCGCCGACGCGGTCGAGCGTCACGACTTCCGCGCCCATATCGGCCAGCAACATGCAGGCGAACGGCCCCGGGCCGATGCCGGCGAATTCGACGATGCGAAAACCTGCGAGCGGGCCGGAGGCGCGGGTGGCGGATTGGGCGGCGGGTTTGTCGAGCACGTCTTGTTCTCCCAGAGCGGCATTTTTAATTAGCTGATTAGCTAAATTGTCTCGCCTTAAGCAGGGCGTGGCAAGCGTCTTTTGTTGAGAGTCTGACCAAATGCAGAGCGGCGCGCATACCCATAGCGTTTTTGAGCGAAGTGGGCGCCGGTTCGCGTGAAGAAAACGCGTCAAAACAAAGAGCAAGCCCGGATCTGATTTAATCAGAATCGGGCTTGCACGCGCCGCTTGTATGGGACTTGTGTTTGGGCGCTATTACCCGGCCGCGGTCACGGCGCGCTGCGCCATCACCTTGATCAGGTTGGCGCGATACGCCGCTGAGCCGTGGATATCCGCCAGCAGGCCGTTGGCGGATATGGCGATGTTGTCGAGTGCGCCGGCCGACCAGTTCGCCTTCAGTGCCGCCTCGATTGCCGGTACCCGCATGACGCCGTTTTGGGATGCGCCGGTGGCGCCGACGCGGACGTCGCCTGAAGGGGTCTTGGCGACGAACACGCCGGTCAGGGCGAAGCGGGACGCCGGGTTGTTGAACTTGGAGTAGCCCGCTTTGGCCTGAACCGGGAACGATACGCCGGTGATGATTTCGCCGTCGTCGAGCGCCGTTGTGAACAGGCCCTTGAAGAAATCATCCGCCGATATCGAGCGCTTGTTGGTTTTCACGGTGGCGCCGAGCGCTAGCACCGCGGCCGGATAATCGGCCGCGGGATCGTTGTTGGCGAGCGAGCCGCCGATGGTGCCGCGATGCCGCACCGCCGGGTCGCCGATCAGCGAGGCGAGATACGCCAGCGCCGGGATCACTTTTTGCACGGTGCCGCTCGAGGCCACGTCGTAATGGGTCGTCGCGGCCTTGATCAGGATGCCGTCACCGGTTGGTTCGATGCCGATCAGTTCCTTGATCTTGCCGAGATCGATCACATCGGATGGCGAGGCCAGCCGCTGTTTCATCACGGGGATCAGCGTGTGGCCGCCGGCGAGATATTTCGAATCCGAGCCTTTGCCGAAAAGCGCCACGGCTTCGTCGACGGAGGAGGGACGATGGTAAGTGGTCTCGTACATGGCTCTCTCCCTCAACCGTGAATGGCGTGCCAGACGCGATCTGGCGTCGCGGGCATTTCGAGTTTGTTGTTGTCGATAGCATCCGTGATCGCGTTGATCACGGCGGCGGATGCGCCGATCGCGCCGGCTTCGCCGCAGCCCTTGACGCCGAGCGGATTGCCCGGACACAGCGTCGTGGTGTGCGAGAGCTTGAACGACGGCAGGTCGTCGGCGCGCGGCATGGTGTAATCCATGAACGACGCGGTCAGCAACTGACCCGAGCTGTCATACACCGCGCCTTCCAGCAGGGCCTGGCCGATGCCCTGGGCGAGACCGCCATGGACCTGGCCTTCGACGATCATCGGATTGATCAGCCGGCCGAAATCGTCCGCCGCCACGAAGTTGATGAAGGAGGTCTTGCCGGTGGCGGCATCGACCTCGAGTTCACAGATATAGGCGCCGGCCGGGAAGGTGAAGTTGGTCGGGTCGTAGAACGCGCCTTCCTTCAGGCCGGGCTCCATGCCATCGGGCAGATTATGCGCGGTGTAAGCGGCGAGCGCGACCATCGGCAGCGCGATCGACTTGTCGGTGCCGGTGACCTTGAACTCGCCGTTCTCGATCACGATGTCGTTCTCGGATGCTTCGAGCGCATGGGCGGCGATCTTCTTGGCCTTGGCTTCGACCTTCTCCATCGCCTTGAGGATCGCGGTCAGGCCGACGGCGGCCGAGCGCGAGCCGTAGGTGCCCATGCCGAACTGCACCTTGTCGGTGTCGCCGTGCACGATCTGCACCTGGCTGATGGGAACGCCGAGGCGTTCAGCCACCAGCTGGCAAAAGGTCGTCTCATGGCCCTGGCCATGGCTGTGCGATCCCGTGAGGATCTCGATGGTGCCAACCGGATTGACGCGGACTTCGGCGGATTCCCACAGCCCGACGCCGGCCCCGAGACTGCCGACCGCTTTCGAGGGCGCGATGCCGCAGGCCTCGATGTAGCAGGAGAGGCCGATACCGCGGAGCTTGCCCTCGGACTTGGCTTTCGCTTTGCGGGCGGGGAAGCCGGCGTAATCGATCGCCTTCATCGCGGAGTCCAGCGAGGCGCCGAAATCGCCGATGTCATAGGCCATGATAACCGGCGTCTGATGCGGGAACTGGGTGATGAAGTTCTTGCGGCGCAATTCCGCCGGATCGACTTTCAACTGCCGCGCCGCGGTTTCCAGCAGCCGTTCCACCACAAAGCTCGCTTCGGGCCGGCCCGCGCCGCGATAGGCGTCGACCGGGGTGGTGTTGGTGTAGACGCTGATCACTTCGGCGAAGATGTTGGGGATGTTGTACTGGCCCGACAGCAGCGTCGCATAGAGATAGGTCGGCACCGAGGACGAGAACAGCGACATGTAGGCGCCGAGATTGGCGTAGGTTTTCACCCGCAGCGCCGTGATCTTGTTGTTGGCGTCGAGCGCCAGTTCGGCCTTGGTTAGATGATCGCGGCCATGGGCGTCGGTCAGGAAGGCCTCGGAGCGATCGCCGGTCCACTTCACCGGGCGCCCCACCTTCTTGGAGGCCCACAGCGCCACCATCTCCTCGGGGTAGATAAAGATCTTGGAGCCGAAGCCGCCACCGACATCGGGCGCCACCACCCGCAGCTTGTGCTCCGGCGCGATGTTGTAGAACGCCGAGAGCACGAGACGCGCGACATGCGGATTCTGCGACGTCGTGTACAGCGTGAAATGCTCTTCGGCTTCGTTGTACTCGCCGATTGCCGCACGCGGCTCCATCGCGTTCGGCACCAGCCGGTTGTTGGTGATGTCGAGCGAAACCACGTTGGCCGCCGTCTTGAAGGCTGCGTCGGTCGCGGCTTCCTCGCCGATGGTCCAGTCGTAGATCACATTGCCGGGCGCCTCGGGGTGAAGCTGCGGCGCGCCTGCCTTGATGGCCGCGCGAATGTCCGATGCGGCCGGCAGTTCCTCGTAATTGACGACGACGGCTTCGGCCGCGTCCTTGGCCTGGTTCTTGGTTTCGGCGATCACGACCGCGACCGCCTGGCCGACAAAGCGCACGGTCTCCGGCGCCATCGCCGGCCACGCGCCCATCTTCATTCCGGTGCCATCCTTCGAGGTGATGGCCCAGCCGCAAATCAGGTTGCCGACCTTGTCGTCGACGATCTGTTGCCCGGTCAGGACGCCAACCACGCCGGGCATGTTCATCGCCGCTGAGGTGTCGATGCTCTTTATCTTGGCGTGTGCGTGCGGGCTGCGGATGAAATGCGCGTGGGTCAGGCCCACGATCTTGATGTCGTCGACGTAACGGCCTTTGCCGGTAATGAAACGGCGGTCTTCCTTGCGCACAACGCTTGCGCCAATGCCTTCAACGCCCATGTCCTGTCCTCCCAACCGGAGTTATTGTTTCCGCCGTTTCCATCGAAACGAGGCGGCCTTTTGAATGCGGGTTCGGTGGTCTGCAGCGCTATTCAGCGGCCTGCGCGACCTTCATGCGGCCTGCCGCATCGAGCACCGATTTGACGATGTTGTGGTAGCCGGTGCAGCGGCAGATATTGCCTTCCAGCTCGTGCCGGACGGTTTCCTCGTCGAGCTTGCCGCCATAGCGGTGCACGATATCGATCGCCGACATGATCATGCCCGGGGTGCAATAACCGCACTGCAGGCCGTGATTGTCGCGGAACGCCGCCTGCATCGGGTGCAGTTCGTCGCCCTTCGAGATGCCCTCGATGGTGGTGACGTTGGAGCCGGCGGCCTGGCCTGCCAGTACGGTGCAGGATTTCACCGCCTGACCGTCGATATGGACGACGCAAGCGCCGCACTGGCTGGTATCGCAGCCGACATGGGTCCCGGTCAGGTTCAGGTTTTCGCGAAGCAGATGGACGAGGAGGGTTCGGTCCTCGACGTCGGCTGAGACAGCCTTGCCGTTCACCGTCAATTTGATGGTAGACACGCGTGATACCTCCCGTTGTTTTATAATTATTCCAATTAGAAACAGCGGCGAGGGAACTTGCAACTGGGATTTTGGTCGCGCTTGTCATTGTGATGACATCCGCGCGCGCAGCGAGACCGCGGTTTTGCAGTGCCGGCTCCGGCGGGTAGATCGGCGAACTGGCCAACCCGAGGCAGAGAGCATCAACTCGGACAGGCTGCGGCCCACTCCTGGCCCTTGCGTGCGGCGACGGTCCCAAAGGCAAAGCCGGCCGGGGACAAAAAAAGCACCCCTTACCGCGCTGCAACCGTGGGGAACCGGTCCCGAATTTACTCAGCCTTATTCATTCTGCCTTAGTTTTGCTCGGGGGTTGGGGCCGAGGGCCCCATTTTCCGTGTTTTCAAGAATGAAGACGGGGGGTCGAGGTGGGATTACTGAAACGTAGAGGGTCGTTCTCGATCAAATTCCCGACCCTTCGATTCCGCGCCAAGATCATGCTTGGTTTTGCCGTCGTGCTGGCGATCTCGGCCGGCAGCATGGGCTTTGCCTATCTCGGATTTGAACGCGTTTCCGGCGGTGTGGACACCTACCGCCGCAGTGTGCGGGAGGCCGATCTGTCGCGCGACATCGACCGCGAGCTGATCTCCTACCGCTCGTTGGCCCGCTATTTCGTGGCCACCGGCAAGGAAGAGGACGGCAAGGCGGCGCTGGCGGCCGAGGGCGGCCTGAAGGACGCCATTATTGCATCGATGAAGGGCACCACCAACCCGACCCGGCTCGAGCAAGTCGTGAAGCTGGAGCGGGAATTCCGCGCCTTCACCAAGATTTTCGCCGAGATCATCAAGGTCAAGGATGAGAGCGCGCGGATCGCGCAAAACCAGCTCACGCGCAGCGGCATGTCGGTGCACTACAAGGTCGACGATCTCTCGAGCAACGCCGACGAGTCCGAGCAGCAGGTCATCGCCCTCGGTGCGAAGAAAGTCTTCGAGCAGTTTCAGGCCGTGACCGCACTGGTCAACACATTCGTCATCAATTCCGACAAGACGGTGGCCGCCAGCGCGTTGGCGCGCCTGAAATTCGTGGCGAATTCGTTGAAGTCGATCACCTCGACCAATGAAAAGGTCACGGAGGGGGTCACGGAGGTGGCCGGACTTCTCGAAGAATACCGGAAGTCGCTCGCCAAGCTGATGGACAATTCCAAGGAGATCGACGAACTCACCGTCGAAATGGCCGAGTCGGCCGCCGCCATCAACAAGGGCTCGGCGGCGATGAAGGCGGATCTGGTCGCCGACCAGAAACGGCTCGAAACCGAATCGGATTCGACCATCGGCGAGACCGAGCAGCTGATCCTGATCCTCGCCGCCGGCGGCTTCCTGCTCGGCTGCATCTGGGCGTTCTTCCTCGGCAAGGGCATCTCGCGGCCGATTGCGAAAATGTGCAGCGCGATGCGCGAACTCGCCGCCGGCAATTTCGATGTCGTGCTGCCCGGCCTCGGGCGCAGGGACGAACTCGGCGAGATGGCCAGCGCGGTCGAGGAGTTCAAGGTCCAGGCCGTCGCCAAGGCCGAACGTGATGCCGCCACGCAAGAGGCGCAGAACAAGGCCAGCAGCGCCGCGCGCCGCGCCGAACTGATCCGCTTCGCGGATGAATTCGAGACAGCGGTGGGCGCCATCGTCTCCAACGTCTCGGCCTCGGCCGTGCAGTTGGAAGCCTCGGCGGGGACGCTGACGCGGACGGCCGAAACCACCCAGAGCCTGTCGAGCCAGGTTGCCGGCGCTTCGGAAGAAGCCTCCAGCAACATGCAATCGGTGGCATCCGCGACCGAAGAGCTTTCGGCCTCGGTCGACGAGATCGGGCGCCGGGTCAAGGAATCCAGCCAGATCGCGGAAGCCGCCGTGCTTCAGGCCGAGCAAACCGATAGCCGTATCGGCAAATTGTCGCGCGCGGCCCAGGAGATCGGCGATGTGGTCAAGCTGATCACGGCGATTGCCGAGCAGACCAACCTCCTGGCGCTGAACGCGACCATCGAGGCCGCCCGTGCCGGCGATGCCGGCCGCGGTTTTGCCGTGGTCGCCTCCGAGGTCAAATCGCTCGCCAGCCAGACCGCGAAGGCGACCGACGAAATCTCGAATCACATTTCGGGCATGCAGGGCGCGACCCAGGAATCCGTGGCGGCCATCAAGGAAATCGGCGGCACCATCGGCAAGATCTCGGACATCGCCACGACGATTGCCGAAGCGGTCGAACAGCAGAGTTCGGCGACGCAGGAAATTGCGCGCAGCGTCCAGAACGTCGCGCAAGGCACCGAAGAAGCCGCCGCCAGCATCATGCAGGTCAATCGCGGCGCGACCGAGACCGGTACGGCCTCGGAAGAGGTGCTGAATTCGGCGCGCACGCTGTCGAGCGAGAGCACGCGGCTCCGTGAAGAACTCGATCGCTTCATGGCGAACATCCGCGCGGCGTGAGGACGGCCACTCGATCGTCGCCCCTGCCATAACTATACTGCGCATTGTTCGCTGAAGAACTAACCGCGTGCCCTTTGCAAGGGCCGCGGCGCAGGGCATCGCGAGATCGCGAAGTCATGTCCAGCCGTCATTGCGAGCGCAGCGAAGCAACCCACGCCTCTACTTGCGGCACGATGGATTGCGTCGCCGTGCTCGCAATGGTGTGGATGGGCCGTAGCGTACCGTGCAGCCTCACATGCGCACGAAGCGACAACAGCTATGCAATTTCGCCGCCCGAAAACGCGGGGAACCCCTATCCTCCGAGCGCGTTATCTCGGCGTCGGGCATCATGTTTTGCCGCAATTTGACGTGAAAACCCTGGGGCTGGGGCGTTCCGGGAAGTTTTTCATTGGTCCAGTCGGATGGTTGTGAAAGCGATACGGTACGGTGCGGCAGTGGATAAGACTGCCTCCATTTCCGCACCGCTGAAGCAGGATAATGATCGCGTCATCGAAACCAGCATTCCGGCGCGGCTCGATGATTTGCGCTGGAGCGGATTTCATACCCGCGTCGTGCTGGCGCTCGGGATCACCTGGATCCTGGACGGGCTGGAAGTCACGCTGGCGGGCGCGTTGTCCGGCGCGCTGAAGGAAAGCCCGACGCTTCGCTTTTCGAATTTCGATGTCGGGCTTGCCAACAGCGCCTATCTCGCCGGCGCCGTGCTCGGCGCGCTCGGCTTCGGTTGGCTGACGGATCGCATCGGGCGCAAGAAATTGTTCTTCATCACGCTTGCGGTCTATCTCACTGCGACTGCCGCAACGGCGATGTCATGGAGTGTGGGAAGCTATGCGCTCTTCAGATTCCTGACCGGTGCCGGAATCGGCGGCGAATACACCGCGATCAATTCGACGATTCAGGAACTGGTGCCGGCGCGCTATCGCGGCTGGACCGATCTTGTGATCAACGGCAGTTTCTGGATCGGGGCGGCACTCGGCGCCGTCAGTGCGATCGTTCTGCTCGATCCGGGCCTGCTCGGTCCTGATTTGGGCTGGCGGCTGGCCTATCTCACCGGCGCCGGCCTCGGCCTCGTCGTGTTCGTGATGCGGATGTGGATTCCGGAAAGCCCGCGCTGGCTGATGATCCATGGCCGTCCCGATGAGGCGCATGCAATCGTGGACGAAATCGAGAAATCGGCGCGGCAAATGCGGGACGGGACGCAAGCGCCGCTGCCGAAGATCAGGCTGCGGATGCGCAGCCACACGCCGCTCCGCGAAGTCGCGCAGACATTGTTTACGACCTATCGCCAGCGTTCGCTGGTCGGCCTGGTGCTGATGGCCGCGCAGGCGTTTTTCTACAATGCGATCTTCTTCACCTTCGCGTTGATCCTGACCGATTTCTTCGGCATCCCGGCCAGTCATGTCGGCTGGTATATCCTCCCCTTCGCGGCGGGTAATTTCCTGGGGCCGCTGCTGCTGGGCCGGCTGTTCGATACGCTGGGCCGCCGCAAGATGATCACGCTGACCTACGGCGTCTCGGGCGTGCTGCTGGCGCTGTCGGGCTATCTGTTCTCGATCGGCGCCCTGACGGCGCAGACCCAGACGATCGCCTGGATGGTGATCTTCTTCTTTGCCTCGCCGGCGGCGAGTGCAGCCTATCTCACCGTCAGCGAGACGTTTCCATTGGAAGTTCGTGCACTGGCGATTGCGTTGTTCTACGCGATCGGCACCGGAATTGGCGGCGTGGCTGGGCCTGCGCTGTTCGGCGTGCTGATCGATACGGGATCGCGAACCAGTGTTTTCGCCGGCTACCTGTTGGGGTCGGCATTAATGGTCGTGGCGGCAGCCGTGGCGTGGCGATACGCCATCGCGGCCGAGCGCAAGTCGCTCGAAACCGTCGCACGGCCGCTAGCCTTTATGGAGTAGGATGAGATGACTGAGGACCTGGTCGAAATGCCATTGGAGGATGATATCGCTGGCGACGAGGAGGGCGTGCCGGAAACCGTTCCGGTGCCGCGCTCGCTGGTGCCGCATTTGAGCGAAACCGCTATTTTGCTCGACATCGACGGCACGCTGCTCGAGCTGATGCCGACGCCGCGCGAGGTCTGGGTGCCACCGGGGCTGGCGAAGACGATGAACCGCCTGATGGTGCGAACCAACGGCGCGCTGGCGCTGGTCAGCGGCCGCTCGCTCAATGATATCGATTTGATCTTCGCACCCGAGCAATTTCCGGCCGTCGGCGGCCATGGCGCGGAAATGCGCATCGATCCCGAAAACGAATCGGTTGCCGCCCATGCGCCGCCGATGGACAAGGAATTGAAGCGCCGTCTGGCGGCGATTGCCAAGCTCAGTCCGGGAATTCTGCTGGAGGACAAGGGCTATTCGCTGGCGCTGCATTATCGTCTCGCGCCGCATGCAGAGAAGGCGATCTATGCGGCGGTGTCGCTGATCCGCGCCGATTTGCCGAACGCACCGATCGAGGTGCTGCCGGGCAAATGCGTCTGCGAGATCAAGCATTCCGGTTTCACCAAGGCGACCGGTGTGCGCGAGTTGATGATGCATGAGCCGTTCAAGGGCCGCCGTCCGCTTTTCATCGGCGATGACGTCACCGACGAAACGGTGTTCGGCATCATGCCGGACTATGATGGTCTCGCATTCTCCGTCGGCCGCCGCGCCAAGGGCGTCGCGGGGCATTTCGATGCGCCGAGCGATGTCCGTGAATTTCTCGCGCATCTGCTCGACGACGAAAGGGATGCAGCGCTGCCATAATCGGTGCTTGATTTTTCAATACCGCCGGCTTTCGAACACAGTTCCCTCGCGCATCACGCGACATCTCGCGAAAAATTTTCTTTTTCGTGAGTTCAGGTGAGTTCCGTCACGGCTAGCCCGAATTTGGTTTCAATTCGTTGAAAGGTTGGCGAGGAACCATATTGATGAATGGTTGTTAATTCACGAGTGCAGCAACAGGAGGGGACTACCTGTGAACCTCGTCGTCGTCTCTAACCGCGTTGCGCGCGGAAAGCCCAACGAACCCATGACCGGCGGTCTCGCGGCGGCTTTATTGCCCGTTGTCGAGAAATCCGGTGCGATTTGGGTTGGCTCCAGCGGCCGGGTCCGCGACGGGAACCTGAAAGAACCTTTCGCCGAAATTGAAGCCTTGGGCGCGGGCGCGCTTGCTATGCTCGATCTGCCGGCCGCGCATTACGGCGGTTATTACGAGGGCTTTGCGAATTCGGCACTGTGGCCCGCGCTGCATTCCCGCGCCGATCTGATACGCGCCTCCCAGGAGGACTATGTCAGCTATCGCGAAGTGAACGCGTTCATGGCGCGCGCGCTGCTGCGTTTCAAGAAGCCGGACTCCGCGTTCTGGATTCAGGATTATCATTTTCTGGCACTCGGCGCCGAATTGCGCGATCTCGGCGTCGCGCAACCGATCGGCTTCTTCCTGCATACGCCGTGGCCGACGCGCGCCGTGATCAGCGGCGTGCCGCATCACCGCGACCTGATCGAGGCGATGCTGGCCTATGACCTCATCGGTTTCCAGACCGAGGAGGATTGCGAGAATTTCCTATCTTACGCGCAATCCGATCTCGGGCTTGTCGTGCACGACGGCGTCGTCGTGTCGCGTCACGGCCGGACGCGCGCCGCTGTATTTCCGATCGGTATCGACCCGCAGAAATTCGCCCAGCAGGCCACTAAGGCGATGACGCATCCCGACGTGTCGCGGCTGCGGCGCAGCCTGAACGGCGAGAAGCTCGCGATCGGCGTCGATCGGCTGGATTATTCCAAGGGCCTCATCAACCGCATCAAGGCGTTCGACCGGATGTGGACGTTGCATCCGCAGCTGTTGCGCACCGTATCGCTGCTGCAGATCGCAACACCTTCGCGCGGCGCGATCGAAGCCTATGGCAATCTGCAGAGCGATGTCGCCAAGCTCGTGACCGACGTCAACGGCATTCATGGCG
>Ga0307517_10002573_pt1 | contig 28891 bp, 37 predicted proteins | sample 23_EM_MG_FD_194515 | JGI IMG/M metagenome (GOLD analysis project Ga0307517, IMG submission 194515) | Populus trichocarpa ectomycorrhiza microbial communities from riparian zone in the Pacific Northwest, United States - 23_EM | ecosystem: Host-associated > Plants > Roots > Unclassified | place... | reverse complement strand
AGAATACACTTGGTTGAACGGCAATCTCTGAGTCCCTTAGCCCAATTTGTCCTTCAACTATTATCCTTCTAGCTACCGGTCCCTTGAAGCCTCCCTTAGCACCAGCGCTAGCAGGTCTATCGCCGGTTCTATTGTATTTTCGTTAAACAGGAATAAACCTGTTACACCTCTCATGCCCATTCTGAGGCAGGCTGTGCTGCGTTGCTGTTGTTGAGGATGGTTAACCTGAAATCGGTGAGATAGAGAGACCTGCTCCTCCTGTGAGTACTGAATATAAGCCTTATAGGCATCAGATCTCCACCGTACGAGGGTTTGGATCTCCCTTTCTGAGATTCCGACCTCTGCTGCCCAGGTAGCAGCACCCCTCCAGAAGCTATGCCCATTCCATGGCTCAAGACCTAGGCCAGCTGCTATTGCCAGTTGCTGTAGTCTTTCAACAACATATTCCCGTGTAAATGGGAGCTGGACTACCTGGCTAATGCAGAACAGGGGGGAGAGTTGGTGGCGGTGGGTGTCGGCGGCTAGAAAAGGGGTCATTGCCCGTACGGGGCATCCGCTATCGTGACTCGCGGCAATGGTAAGCTTAATACCCTTCCTGAAGGGGTCGGTTTTCTATGAGGGAAGGGTGAGCTCCATGTGGGTCGCTCCTATGAGGCGAACACTAGACTTTGTTAGACACCAGCTGCGAAAAGAGGGGCCGCTTGCAGTATCAGCTGCTTTATAGGTGAATTCCCCCACCGGGAGGAAGGCAGCAAACGCAAGTGTGAAGGCGGCCTTAAGTACAAGGTGGTTGTAGTCGGTGGTGTTTAGAGAGGTCAAAAGCTGGAGGAGAAGTGGTCGTGTAAGTGGCATTCGCGTACGCCGATCAGGCTCTCTGTGGTCGCGCTTGATACCTTGGATAGTTCGCTCGAGCCGGGGGTCACTGAATGCACGGCATTCTAAACCAAGGTCCAACTGGTATGATTTAATTCCAGCCAAGTATAGCTTCATCGTTTTTACTTTCACTGTTCCTGCCAAGGAGCACAGCCATTCTATCAGCCAGGTTGCTTTCGCGGGAAAGCAGCCCCCATTTTGGTGCCGGTAATCGGAGAGAGCTCAGAAAATCGAAAACCGGGACCTGGGCGTGTCGTAATTCCTCCTCGTAGAGGGGGCAAGTCCTCGCCAGAGGTAGATAGTGGGTTGGAAAAAACCTGTTGCCAATTGGGCGAAGCGCACTAAACCCCAAGCAGGGGCCCGGGAACGCACAGTACCCTGGCGGACCTCCGGAAAAATGTATAGCCGGTTGCTGGGGCATTGCGGGGTCATAGCTCCTGAACGCGGTATCATCAGCTACTCCCTTTCACCTATTGTTCCTCCTATCTTCTTCATCACCCAAGAAACCACGATCTTTCCTCCACCTCGCGTTCTTCATTGCCCACCCACCACTCCCTGCAGACCACCAGGCGCCCTCATTGCCATTTGGGACATATCAGCGGCGACAATCTCCCACGGCAAGGGCAGCGGCAACTCTCCCAACACCTCCCGCAGCAGAACCAAGTCACAGGCATCGTGTAGGCAGGACATGGGTCTACTATTTTCTTTTGGCGTTACTCTTCTCTTGGTTTATTTTCCTCTTCTCTCACTGTTTTTAGGCTTTCATAATATCCTTGTACTGCTTCGGAAAATTGGTATGCGGCTACCCGGGAGAGGCCTGATTGCTGAATGTGCGAAAACCAAGATTCAGGGGGAAGGATGTGTGATGTATTAACTGCGGAGCTAGGTCAGTTATTTTTATATTATCAAATCGTGAGAGCGCATCTGCCAAAGCGTTCTTCTTTGTAGAGACCCATCGTGCCTCTAGTTCCAGGTCATATTCAGCCGCTATTAACAAACACCTGCGTAACACAGTCATGGAAGCTCCCCGGATTGTGCGGTTTGCTATCCCATGTGCGATTGCCTGGTTCTCTACATGCGCTATCACCTTCATTCCTTTCCACTGGCTTCCCTAGTGTAGTAGCGCTTGTTCCACCACCCGGATTTCCTGGGTGTTAATGTGCTCTCTAGGGTGTGCTAACTGTCGGGGCAGAGGAATTGAAAATGCTGCTCCCGGTTGCGGATGTAACTCGCCCGAATGAAGATAAAAGGCCCTAAGTCCTTTTGTGCTTGCTCCGGCCGACCAGGTCAAGATTTCGTTTCGTTCCCGGCGATGGATAGATCTCTCCGGGTTCTGTGATAAGACTTGCGACCACCAAGCAAGATCCTTTCTTGCCTCTCATGATATCCGTCGTCTCTAGTTTCGGCTACTGCGGGGGAAATATAGCTCTATGTTGTATAGGCGTCGGAGAAATGTACGACCCAAGGGAACCACAATGGCAATAAAGTTTAGATAGCCTGTAATCTTTTGCAGGTCAAGTAGCAAGAAGGAGGTCATTTCCATTGCCTTGCTGACTATAGCACGTGCCTTTTCCAGCTTCTTGCTTGGAAGCCTGACTACCATGCGCCCTGTATACAGCTCTACACCACCAAAGCTCGCCACTTTGCCCTCCTCGTTCTTGGACTCTTTGATTGAGAGACCTAGTGCGTGACATGTAGTGGCAAATATTGCACCACCGTGAGCTGGGCTCTGTGTGGCTGGCAGGACGATTAGAAAATCGTCGAGATAATGAATTACATCTGCGGCGAGGGCATTCTTTCTAAGTTCTTCATTTAGGATCCAATGGAAGACCTCTGCGAAAATGTTGAAGAGGTATGGTGCTGTCTGAAGGCCAAAAGGTAGAAATCGTTCCGCACAATAGGTGCTCTGCCACTCGAATCCCAGGAGGGGTACATCCAAAGGGGATACCGGTATATGGCGAAATGCTGATTCGAAATCGTGCTCCACAAGCTGGCAATTTCTGCCGTACTTCTGGATTGCCTTCATGGCATCGTCGATCGTACTATAGGTTATGGTACCGTAGTGGTCCGGTATTCCACTATTTATTGAAGCAGTGTCTTCCGCAGGATATGCCAGGTGGTGAATTCGTCTTTTACTACCATCTGCTTTGTCTGTCAAACCTAGCGGAGACGCGGTATAGTGATCACGGAGGGCATCCAAGTTATCGAACTTTTCCAGACGGCCTTTTTTCCATTCGGCCTCGATGTCAGCTGTCATAAGATCGGAGTCATGCACTGCCATGGCAAGATTGGCATAGATTGTAACTGCATAGTGGTCCCTCTCATAACCTATCCTTGCACCAAACTTGCAGATCCCCAGAACGGCTGAGATAAGCCCTGGGTCTGGGTATTCGCTTGCAAGGGACTTCCATCCACCCGCCTTTAATAGACCTGTAGTCATTGGGAAAGTATGTGGTGTGAATAAAGGATCGTGTATATGGGTATTTGGGCATACAGGCTGTTTGCTAACGCCTTGAGTTGGGGGGTTGGGTTCGGGAGTGGTTGAGACTGGCTGGGCTTGGCAGCTGGCAGCAGATATTACTTTGGAGCAGTGAGCGGATTGATGAGAAGAAGTGATAATTTATTTAGGGGTAGGTAGGAGGGCAATTATTACATGATAGTAGAATGCTCGCGAATAAGAGAGTATCAGCAGTTGGGGTATCCTGAACAGGAGAGGGATAATGGAAGCCAAGGAGAGAAGCAAGAAACAAGGGAGAGAGAGGAAACGAAAGAAGAAGAGGGGGGGTCTAACGTCGAGCAGGTCCCGTGCGAGTAAGCTGCTGAGACCCACTACTGGCGACAGGGCAGTGGGACAAGCGGTGGTTGCTACCACAGGATATGCATAAATGCTGGTAGCAGCAATAGGAGGATCGACATTCCCGGTAATTGCAGTTACAACATGCTTGTCCATTCCGCTGCGATAACAGACTGCCCGCTGGCATAATGATAGGTGGAACTAGCGCATGATGGCTATAGCTAGCACGTTGCTCAGGCACCCCAATGCTTGGGGTTGGTGTTTCGTTTGGGTAGGTATAACCCGTGCCAGGTACCGTGTCTCGATATGGTAACTCGAATATCCGCCTATTGGCCGCGGGTACCGTCTTGAATGTGGGAGGCCATAATAGCCGGGGAGTAGGGTGAGCAAAGCACTTGGAGGCTACCAGCTCACTATCCAGCTAGCGCCAGTCTTCTGGCTGGTATATGTTCTTGCCGCTTGCCACACGCTTCCGATGAAATTGAAAATGGTATGATCTGACTCCCTCCCAGGTATATTTTTCCAATAAGTCATAAAGGTTCATCGTGTATATGGCAAGGGCTGTGGCTAACTCCCCTTGTAGGGCATGCGGGGCAAGCTTCACTAATATTCCACCATAGGCAGCCCAAGCCTTAAAAAAGGCTGTCATTCGGTATTCACCCTCTTTCCCGTCGCGGTCCGCTTGCTCAAACTCAACTCCGCCTATATTGATCGTTCTTTGGGACTCTGCTCGGTCAATCTCCGTTGCAAGGAGACGGTAAATATTTGTAGGTTTAACACGGTTCTCGATTATCTGAATCAGGGTTGCTCTTTCCACCCCTGGGAATAGTATCTCAACTGACTCCGCCATTCCAGATGCGCTCTCACTTCCCAGGACTATTGATGGGGGAAGGGGTGGATACATACCAAGTTCTCTTGGCTGTCGGGGTATGGGCTGAATGCAGTCACTCTCCTCTCTAAGCTGGGCAAGTTGGCTCTCTAACCCCGTAATCCGTGTGAGTAGCAGGTTCGATGGAGGGGCAACTGTATCTCTCAGGCGGTGGTGCAGTCCCTGTGGGTTGGCTTCTGCTGGTACTTCTACTGGTACATGAGGGGTGGCCCTATCTGGCCGGAGTCAAAGAACAACTTGTTCAACTATATCCTGCTCGTGGGATCTCAGGAGTGCACGGATGCTGGGAAGGTTGATTGGGGTTTCAGTGGAAGGCGTGGCTGCTGCTGAGGTAGAGGGTACACTTGGGGTTGAGAGAATTGTGGGTGGCACTGCGCTGGATATCGAGGGCGGAGCTTCGGAATATCGGGTATGGGGCAGTGTATTGGTCGATGGAGAATGGCTAAACAGGGGGTCACTGGGGTCGATATCCTCACTGGCAGTGGAGGGTGTGTTTGGTTCCTCACTGTCGGGTATGCCAGACCCTTCGTCCAAAGGCTGCCCATATCGGTTAGGGGGTTGTCGGTTTCGCGTATTCTTCCGAATACCTCCACGCGTTGTTGGCCTTAGTGCTGGTGTTGTGCTGCCTCCACGCGTTGACATTCTCCTGCGTGGCATTATCTTTTGAGATACGACTAGAAGGTCAGCTCGAAGAGCTTGTGGTGGGTCTCGATTTATTGGTGTGTTGCTGACACTCTGGCTATAGTAACAGGAATAAAGGCTAAAAATAAAGAACGGGGGCGATAGGAAGCAGGAAACTTGGTGACCTTGAAGGTTTAGGGGGGATGAACGCTCTTGTAAGGTGCCAGTGTGGAAGTCCACAGACCCCTCGCGTTGGAGCTATGACCCCACAATGGCCAGGCAACCGGCGCTACGTTATTCCGCAGACCCCTGAAGCACCGTTGCCCAATACCCGAGGGTTGGGCGTCCTTTGCCCAATTGGCAATGGCTTGTTCCAAGCCTTCATTGATTTTTCTTGGCATGTTCGCTGAATCCCCGTGTTCGTTGACCCCCCTCCTAGTCTATTGCTTTTCAATACAAAGTTTTCTCTATCACGATTGCCCAAAATAGACTGGTTCCTAACAAATATGAAGGGGCCCAAACCTCATGGCGGTTTAAGATACTTTACTGATCACTGCTCATTGCCGATCGCAACATTACTGCAAAGATAAAAAGCCTTGAAATTCGACAGACAACTAGCAAAACCTGACTCGAGACCTCGAGCATCCCTACTTGCTCCCATCTATTACCTCACTGCACAGTAGTCTTCTACTTGATCCAGTGTTTTGTGAAGGCTTTTTTCTTTTGTGTTCTTTTCTTTCTATCTTTCTAGAGTCTGGACGGCGTTCCGCCTGGCTTTTCAGGGATGCCTTATTATTGCCGGGTAGGGGGGATCCGTCTAGTAGGCAAGTATCATAAGTATTATTATTATTTTGATATTGCTACGAGTAGATACGGTATCATACCATATATCACTTATTAGAAATTAAAAATTTGCCACGCCTTGTATGAGGTCTTGACGTTGAAATATTACTCAATATGGCGGTATTAATAATTGGTTCAACAGATCAGATAATATTGAGAGAGCACTTTTTAGTAAGCGGCGTTGAGTACATAATAGATTATCCAAAAACAAAGACTTAAAATTGCGATAAATAACTGCATCAATAGTACATACCCCGCTCCGCCCCACTGCCCTACACTAGCAGAATGGAGTTGGGAATACCAACTCAACCAACGGTTGATACCCATAAATGCTGATGCAGGGATGTATATGCTAGATCACAAGCTTTGATCAGGATGATATGCGAGGGAGAATGTAAAGAAGAATTCGGAAGAAAGAGAAGGGGGAGGAACAGAAACAAATGCGAGAGGTGAAGAACAGAAACACATGAGAGAGGTGTTGAATGTTGGTGTTGGTTGGGCGCTCTGGGGGGGGGATTCGAAGTCGGGGTAAGGGAGAGAGGAACAGAAACAAATGCGAGAGGTGAGGGACAGAAGCAGACGAAAGAGGTGTTGAATGTTTGTTGGACGCTCTGGAGAGGGATTCGAAGCCGGCTTAAAGGAGAGATAAGCGGCTGGCCGTATACTTATGCAAATACCGAAAAGGAGTACTCGAGTACATTTGTGCTTTTAAGAGCGATAGTCAAGAGTTTGGCCTGGTAGTGTCAAACCGCATTGGGGTTGACATCTTCACGTCGCAGCAGTAGCTGAACTACTCCAAAATGGCCTCAGTAGGCCGTGTGAATGTTTTGGCGTTTTAACAATTTCACTACCCCATCATGCCCCGCTCTAACGGCCAGCGCGAGCGGCGTTCGGCCAATACCATCCGGGATGTTGGGGTTGATATCTTCGCGTGCTAGCAGGAGTTGAACTACTCCAAAATGGCCTCTCTCGGCAGCCCACGCGAGTGGTGTTCGTCTCTTGCTTTCTGCCATCATGGTGTTGGCGTTGTCCTCACTTTCCAACTGTAGTTCCGGTACTGAAGGGCGGCAAAGGGCCGGGAAAGAGAAAACAAAGGATTGGCAAGCTCAGTCACTTGAAGGAAGGCAGGAAATTGACGCCTTTGAGGAAATAGAAAATCATCCAGTTGAGGGATTCGTGATCGCGGGGGGTTGGTCAAATAGGCTGCCTCTGGCAAAAGTAGATGAGGGTAAAGGTGATGGAGGTCTGGTCGTGCGGAGGGACAACTGCCGCCGCGCAAGCACCGCTAGGAGGCTGCCGTTGCGAGCGTCGTGAGAAGAGACCCGGAATGAATGTGGTAGGAAAACTGAAGTGTTCGCTATTCGATGGGTAAGGTGATGATGGTTATCATACAGGGCGAATAGAACGCAGCTTCGACTAAATACAGTTTGTGGTAGCCACTCGCACAGTGGGCTCTCTATCACACACACACTAGAAACAACTAATTAATCGCCCTCGACAGGGTGACACTCCCACTCGCCTGCTAACTGATACCGGTATGCCCTGGCAGGTGATCCCACCCACGATGGGTTATCATATGATACTCCATGGAAAGGAGGGAATGGAGAAATCGACTAATAAATGTGCGGCCCTGTTGTCGATGGTGTTCGTCATTGCCTTAATCTCAATTGCAAAAGCAGCACTGTTAGTGCTAACCAGAAGCGGAGGAAAGAGAGCTTATAATTTAACCTTCTAGGACCTTTGCAGAATAGTCATATTTACTAACTATCCCTTGGTTTGATTTCCCTATATACTCCGAGTAAGGGTAGTGTAGCAACAGCACTTGCACGAGCGCGCAGGCGATAAGGTTATCATTGACAATGCAATTGTCAATTACCCTCAAAACCTTTGACACCCACCCGGATTTGAAATTGTGGACCCTAGCCGGTTTGCGTGATGGGAGGAAATATACGCAGACAATCTTGTGTTCATTATGGGCATGCTGAGTGCTCCTGATTTCGCTCCATTCTCAACACTATCGGTAGACTGGTTCCTAACAATATAAAGGGGCCCAAACATCATGGCTGTTCAAGATACTGGTCATTGCCGATCGCAACACTACTAAAACTCTAAAATCCGGCATCGAGAGAAGGGATAGAAACCTAACTAAAAATCAGTTAGTATCATACATACAACTATGATAGTAAAGCCTGAGAGACCTCGAGCATCCCTACTTGCTCCCATCTGTTAGACTAGGAGGGGGGTCAACGAACACGGGGACTCAACGAACAATACACTAAAGTGCATTGACCGCTGAACCCCCGTGTTCGTTGACCCCCCTCCTAATCTATCTCACTGTAGTCTTCTGCTCGATCTAGTGTTTTGTGAGGGCTTTTTTCTTTTGTGTTCTTTTCTTTTCTTTCCTCGCTTTTTTTTCTTCTTTTCGTTTCCTTTTCTTGTTTCTATCTTGCTGGACGGCGTTCCGCCGGGCTTTTCAGGGATGCCTTATTATTGACAGGTAGGGGGGATCCGTCAAGCAGGCAAGTATCATAAGTATCATTATTATTTTGATATTGCTCCCAGTACAGCCGCGTTCGTATAGTTCTCGTACCCTCCCGAGTACCACGAGTAATTAGAAGCGCTTTGCTAACCCTCTCCCTTGATTATTCGGTATAGTAAATAGTGATAAGGGTTTACAATGCCCATAGGGGTATATCTGAAAAATAGTTATCAGAAGGCTTCTTGTTGTCCTGTTGTTGTATCATAAATAAGTATTGTTCTTGAGGTACAAGTAGGGGTGCGAGAATTTTGCGGACGCGGCTGTAGATAGGGTAGGGTACTGCCGGACGAGTAAATGGGATAGAGAGAAGTGGTGAGAAACACCACGTAATGTTATCGTGGTTTGGTGAAAAAAAAGCTTGGCACTTAACATAGGTTTGTGGGAGAAAAGGTGCTTATCTGTGAACCGGGCAAGGAGAACGACAACTGCAATTCTCAAGGGCAGTTTGGCCTTTGAGTGTGGTTTTTCTTCGTCTCTATCTCTCGTTTTCTGAACCGTCTTTGATCAACTGAAAGTCATTTGCCAAACAGCCACCAAAGAACGCCTTCACCGGAAGAGATACGACAGTACCATATCATACCATATATCACTGATTAGAAATCAAAATTTGCCACGCCTTGTAGTACGAGGTCTTGGCATTGAAATATTACTCAATATGGCGGTATTAATAATTGGTTCAACAGATCAGATAATATTGAGAGAGCACTTTTTAGTAAGCGGCGTTGAGTACATAATAGATTATCCAAAAACAAAGACTTAAAATTGCGATAAATAACTGCATCAATAGTACATACCCCGCTCCGCCCCACTGCCCTACACTAGCAGAATGGAGTTGGGAATACCCACTCAACCAACGGTTGATACCCATAAATGCTGATACAGGGATGTGTATGCTAGATCATAAGCTTTGATCCGGGGTGATGATTCGCGAGGGAGAATGTAAAGAAGAATTCGGAAGAACGAGAAGGGGGAGGAATAGAAACAAATGCGAGAGGTGAAGAACAGAAACACGTGAGAGGTGTTGAATGTTGGTTGGGCGCTCTGGGGGGGGATTCGGGGTCGGCTTGGGGGGGGGGGGGGACGGGGACGGATGGGGGGTGGGGAACGGAAACAAATGAGAGAGGTGAGGAATAGAAACAAATGCGAAGAGGTGAGGAATAGAAACAAATGCGAGAGGTGAGGGACGGAAGCAGACGAAAAAGGTGTTGAATGTTGGTTGGACGCTCTTGAGAGGGATTCGAAGCCGGCTTAAAGGAGAGATAAGCGGCTGGCCGTATACTTATGCAAATACCGAAAAAGGAGTACTCGAGTACATTTGTGCTTTTAAGAGTGATAGCCAAGATTTTGGGGTCAAACCGCACCGGGGTCGACATCTTCACGTCGCAGAAGTAGCTGAACTACTCAAAATGGCCTCAGCAGGCAGCCCACCAGAGCGGCGTTCGGGGCGCGATATCGGTCATATCAGGGTGGGCGTTTAGGCGTTTTAACAGTAGGCTCACTACCCCATCATGCCCCTCTATGACGGCCCGCGCGAGCGGCGTTCGGCCAATATCATCCGGGATATTGGGGTTGACATCTGCGCGCCCTAGCAGCAGTTGAACTACTCCAAAATGTCCTCTGTCGGCAGCCAACCAGAGCGGCGTTCGGCCGGCCTCATTGGTCGTATTAGGGTTGACCTGTTGGCAGTTTAACAGTAGCATCACTGCTTCATCACGCCCCTCCCGAGCGGCCCATGAGAGCGGGGTGTCGCCAAATGGATCTTGGATATCGGGGGTGATGTCTTCCCTTGCCAATAGTAACTTTACGATTCGTTTATCCCCACGCTTGGCAGCCCATAGGAGAGGTGTTCGGTCCAACATATCGGCGGTATTAGGGTTAACATCTTCGCGCAGTAGCAGTAGTCGGACAACTCTGAAATGGCCTCTCTCGGTAGCCCACAAGAGTGGCGTTCGGCGAATGATATCAATCGGATCAGGGTGGACATCTCGGCATTGTAAAAGTAGGTTCACTACTTCATCATTCCCCTCCCGAGCAGCCCACAAGAGCGGTGTTCGGCTACTATTGTCCGAGATATTGGGGTTGAGGTCTTCGCGCCCTAGCAGTAGTCGCACTATTTCCAAATGGCCTCTCTCAGCAGCCCACCAGAGCGCCGTTCGGCCACCCTCACTGGTCATATTAGGGTTGAGATTTCTGCATCCTACCAGTAGCTTTACGACTTCATCATCCCCACTCGCGGAAGCCCACATGAGCGATGTTCGGCGATAATTGTCCGGGATGTTGGGGTTAAGATCCTCGCGTGCTAGCAGTAGTCGCACTACTCCACGATGGCTATTCATGACAGCCAACAAGAGCGGTGTTCGGCCATAGGCACCGGCGATATTAGGGTTGACATTTGGGTTTCTTAACAGTAGCTTCACTATTTCATCGTGCCCCTCCCGAGCGGCCCACGTGAGCGGTGTTCGTTTCGAATCGTCTGACATAATGGAGTTGACGTTGTCCTAAATTTCTAACTGCAGTTTCAGCACTTAAAGCGCGGACAAGGGCCGGGAAAGAGAAAACAAAGGATTGGCAAGGGCAAGTTACTTGAAGGAAATGTAGGGAATCGACGCCCTTGAGGAAATAGAAAATTATCCACTTGAGGGATTCGTGATCGCGGGGGGTTGGTCAAAGAGGCAAAAGTAGATAAGGGTAAAGGTAATGGAGGTCTGGTCGTGCGAAGGGACAACTGCCGCCGTGCAAGCACCGCTAGGAGGCTGCCGTTGCGAGCGTCGTGACAAGAGACCCGGAGAATGAATGTGGTAGGAAAGCTGAAGTGTTCGCTATTCGATGTGTAGAGTGATGATGGTTATCATCCAGGGCGAATAGAACGCAGCTCCGACTAAATACAGTTTGTGGTAGCCACTCGCACACAGGGTGACACTCCCGCTCGCCTGCTAACTAATACCGGTAGTCCCTAACATGTCATCCCACCCACGATGGGTTATCATATGATACTCCATCGAAAGGAGGGAATGGAGAAATCGACTAATAAATGTGGTGGCAGTGTTGTCGATGGTGTTTCGTCATGCCCCAAACTTAATTGCAAAAGCAGCACTGTTAGTGCTAAACAGAAGCGGAGGAAAGAGAGCCTATATAACTTTCTAGGACCTTTGCAGAATAGTCATATTTACTAACTATCCCTTCGTTTGATTTAGCTAGTCTACGTGCCCCGAGTAAGGGTGGTGTGGCAACAGCACTTGCATGTGCGCGAAGGCGATAATGTTATCATTGACAATGCAATTGTCAATTACCCTCAAACCCTTTGACACCCACCCGGATTTGAAATTGTGGACCCTACCCAGTTTGAGTGACGGGAGGAAATATACGCAGACAATCTTGTGTTCATTATGGGCCTGCTGAGTGCTCCTGATTTCGCTCCATTCTGGACACTATCGGTAGACTGGTTCCTAACAATATAAAGGGGCCCAAACATCATGGCTGTTCAAGATACTTTGTTGATCACTGACTGGTCATTGCCGATCGCAACACTACTAAAACTCTAAAATTCGGCATCAAGAGAAGGGATAGAAACCTAACTAAAAATCACTCAGTACTAGTGATGGACGCGATCATGCTCGATCATAAATTTTTGGTCTGATCGAGCTCGATCAATGCTCGAGCATGGGCCAAATTTTCTGCTTGAGCATCACTACTCAGTACATACAACTAGCAAAACCTGATTCGAGACCTCGAGCATCCCTGCTTGCTCCCATCTGTTAGACTAGGAGGGGGGTCAACGAACACGGGGGTTCAGCGGTCAATGCACCTTTAGTGTATTGTTCGTTGACCCCCCTCCTAATCTAATTCATTTCAAAATTTCACGTGGGGAAATCCGTCCTCTGAGCTATGATACTGCCCCCGCACAAAATTAACCGCCCACCAGGCAGTAGCAGAAATCTGGGCCATGACAACCGCACTTCCACCAATCTTGTAAACCAAAAAAAATTACAAATTAAAAATGTAAATACATAGTAGAATTCATAGCAGATATTGATCTAGAGAAATCCCTTCAGGTGGTGTAGGAAGTGCTCGGTGATGGGGAAGGTTGTGTTGCCATCGATCGTGGCGAGGCAGTTAATTTTGTCCGCATACCATACGTGTTGTGTTTGTGTACTTTTCCACAATCTCCACGAGCATTCTTTCACCCCTTCACACCTATCATATTTCCTTTTCTATGAGAACCCCCCCGCATGAACTTGGTTTATAGCAGAGGAGGGCCGGTGGGAGGGGGGGGAAAGAAAGAAAGGAAAACAAGGTCCTCACAATAGTTTACCGGCAGGGGAAGTAAATGCGATAAGGGGGAGGGAAAGGCTACACTGTATAACTATCATCTCTCACGTTATTACTCATTCACCCCATAAACCAGACTCTATCGGACTACGAAAACGGAAATGAATAGATCGTCACTCAACCAAGATGGACACGTAGCTTCAGACGGGAGTAAGAAAAATATGTACATTTCCTATCCAGAGGGATTTCCTTCATCTATGCAGTATGAGGTCTAAATTCATTCCCTAATAGCAACATCGTACGGGATCGGGGGTGGGGAGCGATTTCGTGGGGGCGGTGCCCGGGGGGGCTCGAATGGCGGTGGGGGGCCCTTGGTGAACCTAAAGCAGTACCATCACCCTCTGATGGCCACCCCTAGCTGCGTACATGAGCGGTGTTTGACCACCAGTATCGGGCCTGTCAGGGTTGACTTCCTTCCGTCCCAGCAGCATCTTTACGACTCCCGCATGTCCCTCGCGAGCTGCCCAGGATAGTGGCGTCCTGCCTACATTATCTGACCCATCCGGGTTAACCCCTGCCTGCTCGAGGAGTATCTTTACCACTCCCTCGCGTCCCTTGTGAGCGGCGAAAGAGAGCGGCGTTCTGCCAGCATTATTAAATCTATCAGGGTTAACTCCCTCATGCTCGAGTAGTATCTTTACCACTCCCTCACGTCCCCCCTCCGCTGCCACTGAGAGCGGCGTTCGGCCGCGCTTATCCGGCTGGTCGGGGTTAACGCTTTCCATCTCTAGTAGTAGTTTCACTGCTTCCGCATGTCCATAGCACGCAGCAACAAAAAGTGGTGTTTCGCCGTCAAGCTCTGGTCTGCTGGGGTCGACCTCATCCCGCAGGAGGAGCATTTTCACTATCACTTCATATCCACTGGAAGCGGCAAAGTAGAGCGGTGTCCAACCGTAAGCATCAGCCTTGCCGGGATTAACCTCCTCCCGCCCAAGTAATATTTTGACCACTTCTTCATCTCCTGCGTCAGCCGCCCACATGAGAGGTGTTCTGCCCGCATCATCAGCCTTGTCGGGTTTGACCCCATCCCTCCCAAGCAGTATTTCTACCACGCCCGCATTCTCCTCCTGAGCTGCCCAAGCTAGTGGTGTTAGTCCATCATCATCTGGCCTATTAGGTTTAACTTCTTCTCTGCCAACTAGTATTTTTACCACTCCGTCATGTCCATTCTCAGCGGCATGCGACAGCGGTGTTCGGCCTTTAGCGTTTGGCTTGTTGGGATCAACTTGCTCAAGCTCGAGTAACATTTTTACCACATCCTCATGTCCGTTGTGAGCAGCCCATGCAAGTGATGTATGCCCCCCAAAATCTCCTGAGTTGATATCATAACCCATCTTGATCAAGGAAGCCACCACCTCAATTATTCCGAAAAACGACGCACAGTGGAGTCCACTGAATGGGGAAAACGTAGTAAAAGGTCTCGCTCTCAGGCGCTCCACTTTCTCTAAAACCAATTTTTTGGATATGTGGGAATCATATTCACGAAGAAGATCCAGGGCAAGTGATGTTCCATTGTCCGAGAGTTCCCGTTTAGCATGGACTCCCCAGTTGACTGAGCAATAGGGTAGCAAGGGTGTATCAGTGCAATCGGAAGAGGTATCGGTTGGCAAGCCCTTTACCGTCTCAGAATTCAGATATGTGAGGCAGATCTCTGCCATTGTAGCATGAGGTCTAGAGAAAATATCTGGACTGGAAGAAAGATACTCTTTGAGACTAACATGGATTAATCGTACCGTTGATCCATCCCCATCCACAGTAATAAGGCCTTGGCAGCAGCCCACCACTGTGGGTATTGAAGGGGCGTTGTCGCTATTGAAATCGGTGGAGCCAAGCTCGACAGCGAGGACTTGGCAGAGCTCTCCCCGTGTCAACGGCCGTTCCGCGTGACAGATCCACATTAAAGCGTCCATCCCAATTCTCGATTTACTCGCTCCCTGCGCCCTTATGCGTTCGATCATGGTGCCGTAAGCATCTCCCAACTCTAATCCATCGCTGATTTTGCTGAGCCTCTCTCGTCGCTGATATATCGTCGGTTCTTGTAAGATTGCCTCGATATTTACCGAAAGGAGTAGAAACCTAAACATATCTGTCAGCCAATAGTGTATAGCAGAATCCTTGGCATCGCTGCTCCTACTCACATTTGAGATATCCTTGGAGGAACCTTCGCTAGAATATCTGCCTGGAGAATCTCATCCATGGCATCTGGTGTTTCGTCCTCTCTCAGCTTGGCACGAATGTATCTAGTAACGTCACTCTCGGTAGGAGCTATGGATACATTAACCACTTGCCCAACCAGAGCCGTTTCGACCTGAGCCTTTATATGGAACCTTCCGGATAAAAATATTCGAGTGGCCGGGGACTTGTCCAGAATTTGTTTGAGCGAATCAATGATCCTGACTAGCTGGGCCCCTGAACACTCGTCTAGACCGTCAACACAAATGAATGTGGGCTGTAAGGAAGCAGCGAGCTGCAACATCTTCACGATATCAACCAGCTGCGGCCCGCGCCCACCAATGACCTTCTTGTCCTCTTCAAAGGCCCTCGATATTTCCTCTGGAATCATCTCCATTCGGCTAACCATCTGTTTCAGCAAGGAACCTAGCATCCAGGTTGGAGACTGATCTTTCCCAGCTGCCCAGTCAAAGTAGAAACATGTGACGGCAGTGTTCTGTCCTCTAGCCTGATCGCACAACCGGTCTATCACTAGCGAACTTTCCTCCCAGCTTGTTAGCTCAGCCTCACCCTCCATCCCCGGAGAATAATCCTACTTACCTGATAAATGTCTTGCCGACTCCCGGATCTCCGTAGAAAAAGAGAATGGGCTTAGAACTTTCACGTTCCCCACCCTGTCCGCACCAATTTCTAAATTCCTCAGTTTGGAAAACCCATCCTCCGACATCGTTAACACGGCGCTCCTGAATGTCACGGTGCTGTAATCTGGGCTCCAAGGGTGATAGCCAAGTCAGGAGTTGAGAGCGATGATCGGCAACTTCCCAGTTTTTCCCCAGAGTGTGAGGAGAGTTCATGCAATTGAAGTAATTGTTTCCACCATTGATGGTATATTGAGCCATGTTCCACCCTCTATTTCTTGAACTGTTGAAGAGTGGGAGTTGTGGGTATAGTCGGTTGAGGTGTTTGTGGAAGTTAAAGAAGTGGGAGGTGCACGTTTGTAGTCGCAGAAACCACCATCTTGTGAGGAAGCAAACTCTGGTTAAGCCACCGGGAATGGATGAAAACTAGGCCATCCCCGACGGTGCAGTGCTAGTGCAGCCACAGTCCTGTAAGCAACCACAGACCCTATGCAATATTATGCAACACAGCAAGGGTATCATACTTCTACAATACGATTCTTAGCCGAAACAAACAATTGGCAAAGATTTCAAAATGCGACCCGCAACCAAATGTTTCCATACTTTCGATATCTTCCTACCCCTGAAACAAAGACAGCGAATTTTAAAACGAAATCCCCAGGAGAAATCGGAGATTGCATGAAGGCATGCCCGCACTTCCCTCATTTCGTTTACCGAGTGTCTTTTGGACAGGTTGACGGTGACGGCAAACGAACAGCGAGAGTTAACACCAATATACACAGCGACCAGCTCACAGCTGTGGAGTCAGCATCGAAGTTCGCCTGTCCTCTATGTCTCGCCCTCTCTTGTTCTCTCTCAACTAACTACTGGCAGGCCGCAGTATCTATCGATCACAGCCGACCCATCGTCCACCCCTTCGACAGATCACCATACATCTACTCTTGTGGAGGCATGTCTCCCTTTCACTTTTGCATACTCACTATTACTAAAAGAAAGGCAAAGGTTCCCACTTTTCTTTGTCTCCCGGCGTCCGGATCTTTCACACTCACTACCGGCTCTTGGAGCTTCTTTGCGGCGCATGTATCAAGTTCATCCCAGTGCATTGCGGAAAACCATCCGAGGCGAAAAAATAACTTGAGCATGTCCAGAAGCATCTAACTCGCAAAATTAGGCTATGTTCGATAGAGAATGTCCCGGGATCCTTTTGATTTTATGTCGTCTGCCCTGTCTTATATATACACACAATCTTGAATTTACAAAAAAAAACTCTTCTACCCCATGATCGCCCATAATTTCTCCCTTCTCTCCTCAACCTCTACATACCTCCACTCAACTCTCCCGAGCTTTCGCGAAACGCTTATCCCCTTTCCCTGTTTCGTACTCTTCTAACACTGTCTCCCTCCTCTTCTGCAATCCTCTGCAGTCCTGACACCGTCATTTGTTTTCCAACCACAGCGCGACACTGGTCTGATCTGTTCCAGCCCTTAGAAAAAAATAATTTTCCAAGCCTCGTTTATTCCCTTGTGCTCTTCCTAAAACATCTCGAGCATTGCTGAAAGCCGATCCAATGACACCATGACCCTTCTGGTATATACCATATTCCTCCATCATGGAACATTTTGAAAAGAAAGTCTTCTTAGCCGTGCGCCATGTTTGTTTCGACCATATGCGAGATAGGGAAGTTTGGGGAACTTTCAACTGGCCATTCAGTCTTGGTCTAGGATATACGGGAAGAGTGAAATTGTTTGTCACTATCCATAACAACCTGTCTTCATGGTGGGCTTGCAACAAACATGCTGCATGCTATCAAGTAGACCCATCCTTCCGTGAAATTGGTGAGCGCCGTCAGGTACCCATCGAGTAGGCTCCCTTCACCTTTCATGCTAACGTGTTTCGCGGGGGGGGGGGGCAATCAGGTATCCTCGAAGGGCAATATCCGCGCAACCAATAAAGTCAAGTCATTTACGGTAACTGGTGGCTTATATTAGGTAAGGCAGGGGTATGGCTTACAATTATCTTAACAATCTTCGCGTTATTCTACACCTCCTTCCCCGTCCAAAAAATAATAATACTGTAAATAGCTTATCTATCGCTCCGAGAATTATATTAGAGGAAATAATAGGTAAGGGAGAGGATGAAAGAGGAAAGGACAGAAAAAGAAAGAAGGCGGGGCAAGAAGATTGAATAGGATGGGATGGAAACTGCACGCGATAAACCGAGCCTTCTCTAAATAATAAACTATTTCACCCAGCCCACTAGACGCTACTATACTCTCTAAGCAGGAAATTGCACTCCCACACATCCAAGTCAGAGCCGGAGTTTCAGATGAGTGTGATCGCAGCCATTTCAAATGCGCACTGTGGGTTACCGCTCGTGATGTTGCAGTAACTCCATCACTCCATGATAGCCATGCTTAGCTGCCTACTGGAGTAGCGTTTGACTATCAGGTTAGTTAAAGTTTACCTCTTTCTGCCCAAGTAATATTTGTACCACTCCTTCAAATCCGCCTTGAGCAGCAATCGAGAGCGGTGTTTGACAGGCATAATTTGGCTTTTCAGGGTTAACGCCTTCCTGCTCGAGTAGTATTCTTACCACTCCCTCAGACCCACCGACCGTAGCACATGCGAGCGGTGTCTCGCCATCATGATCATGATTCTCGGGATTGACCTTTTACTCCCGAAAAGTATTTTTACCACATACTCATGTCCACACTCAGCAGCAAGGGAGAGCGGTGTGCTGCGGTGATTTTCTGGCTTGTCAGGGTGAACATCGTCCCGTTGGAGGAGTATTTTCACCAGTCCCTCACGTCCCTCCCGAGCCGCATACGAGAGCGGTGTCCTGCCTGAATCGTCTGGCTTGTTAGGGTTGATCTCTTCTCGCCACTCCCTCATGTCCCTCCCAAACGGCATTTGAGAGCGGCGCGCTGTCGGAATCATCTGGCTTGTTAGGGTTGACCTCGTCTCGCCAGAGCAATATCCTCACAACTCGCTCATGTTCCTCCCGAGCGGCATACGTGAGTGGTGTCCTGCCTAAATCGTCTGGCTTGTCAGGGTTGACCTCTTCTCGCCCAAGTAGCATTCTCACCACTCCCTCATCTCCCTCCCAAGCGGGATTTGAGAGCAGTGTCATACCGAGCCAATCTGGCCTGTCAGGGTTAACATCTTCCTGCCCGAGTAGCAATTTTACTACTTCCACATGTCCGCTACCGGCGGCGCGCCAGAGTGGTGTCCTGCTGTCATTACCTGGCTTGTCGGGATCGATCTCTGCTGGTCCAAGAAATAATTTCACCACTCCCCCATGCCCATTACAAGCAGACCATGAGAGCGGAGTATATCCCCGACAACCTTCTTCGTTGAGATCGCTACGCCCCATTTCTACCAAAGCGGCCACAATCTCAACAATTCCAAAAAAACGACGCGCAGTGCAGCCCATCGAAGGGAAAACAGGCACTAAAATGCCAATTGTCCAAAGCCAGCGGCCTACTCACAAGAAATTTGGTCGATTGATGACCCGGGCCACCGTTTTCCTGAAAGAGCTCCAGTGCAAGTGACTAGGCGTGGTGCGAAAGTTCCTTCTTCGCATGGGCTCCCCAGTATAGAGAGCAATATTCTAGAAAGGTCGTTTCTCGGGAGTTGTAAGAGCGGTAGAGTGAAAGGGTTTTTTGACCTGGTTCGAAACCAGATAGGTGAGGCAGATTTCTGCCATTACCGCATGAGAAATTACTGATAATATCATGATGGGTGGAGAGATATTCTTTGAGGGTAAAGTGGATCAGTCGCACAACTGACGCCTCTTTATCCAAACGAATAAGGCCTTGACAACGGCTCACGGCTGTCGATATAGAAGGTATGTTGCCGGCATTGAAATCCTTGGAGCCTAGTTCGACTGCTAGGGCGTGGCAGAGCTCATCCGCCATCAAGGGCCGTTCCGCATGACTAACCCACATCAAGGCCGCAATTCCAAGCCATGATTTGCTCCCACCCTGTGCCGTTATCCGTTCAATCGTCGTACAATAAGCGTCCCCCAACCCTAACCCATCCGTGATTCTGCTAAGTTGTTCTCGTCTCCGATGTATTGTCGATTCTCCTAGGATTGCGTGTATGTTTAAGGAAACGAGTAGAAACCTATATATAGTCATTAGCCGATAGTGTAGGGCGGGATTCCCGGCATCACAGCGGTTACGCACATTTCGGATATATTCTCACGAATCTTCCCCATAATTTCTTCCTCCAAGCTCTCATCCATGGCATCTGGTATTTCATCATCTCTCAGTCGAGCACGAAGGTATGTGATGATATCGCTTCTAGCGGGGCCTACGGATACACTTATCACTCGTCCGACAAGACGCCTCTCGGTTTCCACTTGAATATAAGGCCTCCCGGTCACGAATATTCGGGTGCCTGGTGACTTCGCAAGAATTTCGCACAGCGCATCAAGGAGTCTGGCCCGTTGTGGTCCGGCGCACTCATCCAAGGCTTCAATACAAATAAATGTGTTCTGTGAAGACGTAACGAGCTGTAGCATCTTCATGCCGTCCGCGTGTTGAGTCTGTGTCCGCCGATGGTTTTTTTCTGCTCTCGGAAGGCGCGCCATATCTCCTATGGGACCTTCTCCATTCCGCTGACGATCTGCTTCACCAAGGAACCTAGCATGCTAGCCGCGGACTGCTCCTTTTGCACGGCGGGCGAAGTCGAAGTAAAAACAGGTAACGGCGGTGCTTTGTCCCGTGGTCTGATCGCACAGCCTGTCCACCACGAGCGAACTATGACCACAGTCTGTTAGCATTATTTGAACTCTTTGTCTGGACAAAGAACAATCATGCCTACCTGATGAATGTCTTACCCACCCCCAGATCTCCATAGCAAAACAGAACAGCATTTTATCAGCGTCAAATTCCCCACTCAATCCGCACCACTTTTTGAATTCCTTAGTTTGTATTAGCCATTCCCCAACATCCTCCACACGGCGCTCTTGGATGTCCCAATGGCGTAAGCCCGGATCCAAGGGTGATAACCAGGATAGGAGTTGAGATCGATCGTCGGCAACAGAACAGTTGTTCGACACATGAGTAATACAAGAATTCGTAGTATTGAGGCAGTTTGCATCATCCTTGATGGTATATCGAGACATCTTCGACTGTTTATTGCTTTCTCTGTTGAAGGGCTGGAGGGTCTGAGTATCGGTGGTTGATGATATTCCCGGCTGTGGAAGGAATGCGGGGCCTGGTTAAAAGAAAGTGGGGTTGGCTGGTGTCACGCCAAATTCATAGAGGGGTACGAGATTGGTGACAAAATTCGTGGCGGAGCGAACCCGACAGGAATGAGGCATCACCAGCAAGCCAGGCGGAATGCAAGTAAGAAAGAAAAGAAAAGAACAGAAAGAGAAAAAAAACCTCCACAGCACAGTACAACGAGCAGAAGACTATAGTGATATAAGACACATGGGAGCAAGTATGGAGGCTCGAGGTCTCGAGTGGGGCTCTGGGGCTTTGTTAGCCGGATCGTGTTGTCAACCACTTAAAGTTAGACGAAAGTCCCGACCAACTCGAGATTCACTAAATTGGGTTTAGCGGGGGAGAAGCCGACAGCTCCAACGTTCAAGTCTTCGAGTGATGTCACTTGGTCATCTTCCGCTTCCAAAGTGAATCGCCTCGCTCCCTCTTCCCCTCTTCCTTCCTTCTCCATCCAACATTTATTTTTCCTCACCGATAACTTGTGTGAGATTGCTTCATTATCAAACCTTGCATATTTTTCAACTCAAATCTTTTCCCAAGTGTCTAGCGTTATCCAAGGGCCCTTTGTTTTTTCCTTCTTGGCTACGATCGTGAACATCATGGTCAATGGCTATTCTACCTTGTTATTCCTTACTATGTGGCAATCTTTACATGGTATTGAGACTAGTTTACACTGATTAATATGGAAATAGCGATCCAAGGAAGGAGCGGGCAATGGTGAAACAGAATTTAGTGCAAGCGATTCCGTCAATGGGACCCGTTCGAATTGGACCATTGAGCAATCCCGAGACTGCATACGCAAATCCAGAACGGCGGCCCATTCCTGCTATCCATTCGTCCGATGGAAACGAAAATTGAACAGCTAATAGCAAGGATGGAAGCCCTGCAGAGGCAAATTACTGTCCTCCGTCCCCTCCTGTAACTTACACAGCGGTTGGTATCCCAGACATATTCCTTACCACATTTTTGAAGAGCATGGTTTTGACAAATATAGGGAACCCTTCCGCAATTAAGGTGGGAAATGAGAAAGCGCACGGTGGTGACGTCGTCACCGATGTTTGCCTGTTCCAAAATGGGCTGACCACCTACCCCGATACATTCCGCTGGCCCTATGGTCTCCATTGCGAGGAGGCAAAGAATCTTCTCAGTATGTTGCTTGATTTCTCTATGCGTTCCTAGGCCAGGGCTGTTGCTGACAGAAGGTACTGATAGTCTTTCCACATATGCAGTCTTCCCAAGCGTCCCGTCCGCCCCGTAGGCACCACCAGAACTGCTGTCCCGGGCGTGTCTCTCACGTTGTAGGGCATAGTCGTCCGCCCTTTTGGAAAGACTACCGCCTAAGAGGGTGATTGTAGGGCCCTACAGTCAATGGGCAATTGACCGGATTGATTGATGGAATAATACTATCTTTACTTTTCCCCCCAAATGGCTTTTCCCTCTTTTCTTTTCTCTCGTCCCTTATCCTCGGTGAGCCTGCCCCCCCATTGTGGTTTCCTGAATCATATATACTGTGAATTCTCGGGGTTAGCGGCTTGCTAAGTGCTAATTTAAACAATGCTAGCGGTGTCCAGGTTCAAAACAAGCGTCTAACTCATTACAAAACCCCGGATCCGAAAGTCTTGTTGAGACAGCAGAGAAATGTGTGGGATTCCTCGACTGATTGGTAACTCGCGAACCGTACCTGTAGTCCTCACCCGCCATCTGCAGGCCTTACCCGTAATCTGCAGTCCTCGCCAATTACCTGCAGGGCCCGTTGATCACCTGCAGGGCCCGCCCGTCATCTGGAGTTACCCGCAAAATTGCCTCACCTGAGACACCTGCGGTCCCCACCCATCCGTCTCGGGCAGTCGTCCGGGAGGACATCAGGGCACTAGTCCGTCCCGGGCGCCCTTTGAGGTACTGCCGTCTCTCCCGTCAGGATCCGAAGACGGACGGACTGGAAGATTGAGACCACTGAGCACGATAGGTTCCCCTCCAATTATCTCACATTCCCGATAGCCAACGATAAGACCCGCCAAGAGCAAGTGATACGATCGATTTTAAACCCTGTCATGTTCCCAGGATGTGAACTACCTGCAAGGCACTGCGGGAAAGGAAAAGAAGGAGAAACCGAAAATCTTCAAACCTTACTGTTAAACATCGTAATTGCTTCAGTGTACAAATCAGTGTCGAAAACCGCCGCAGAACCCACCCCCGCCGATGAACCGGATAAGAATAAACAAATGGCTCTAGTCTTGACATCCCGCGGCATCACATACCGGTTTGTCTCTTTTTCAGCTCCCCAACTTCGCTCGCAATGATCTTGTTCACGACTAATGAAAGTGCGATTCAGTCACCGGCACCTGCTCAATGACCTGGTAGCCATGCTCCCAGACAGTCGCAAGGACGCAAAGCTGAATACTAGATCAAAACTCTACTACCTGAACGAGATTGCGGACCTCCGCGACTGCAATAATATCCTCTTCTTCGAAGCGCGGAAACGTCAAGATCTCCACGTATGGCTAAGCAAAGCACCTAACGGACCGTGTGTCAAGATGCATCTTCAGAACTGTTTGCTCCCTCCCATCTACCACCCCTGGCCTCCACTCCTCGGGATAAGTAAACTAATTGTGGGATGGAAAAAGTGCATACAATAGAAGAACTCTACTTCACCGGGAACGCTCTCAAAGGCTCCCGCCCGCTCCGCAGCTTCGACGCGACCTTCGTCACATGTGGTGAAGACCATATTTCAGGGCAACCCGGATTGCAAACGGATGTGGGTAGGGGCAGATGCAGGGCGAGTTCAATGAACTAGTAATCTGGACCTGAACCCCGAATTCCGAGGACATAGAAATCTTTAACGCAGATCGCGTCGGCAACACCCTCAAAAAATAACCTTTTTATACACCTCACCAATAAAACTTGCGGCAGACACTGAATGCTGTGCTGGCGCGAGCGAGAGCGTCAATTGATCATGGAGGGATTTAGTAGATCCCCCTTGCTGGACTGCTGAGTACTGGAAGCTCCTGGAAGGAAGTCCTTGTTTGATCACTGCTTGTATTATTAGAACCAATATTTTATTCCCGAGAGGAATGGCAAACTTTGATTTCTTGATTTTTAACCACCCAAGAATTTTCAACAGAGACTTGTAAAGGTACCTGGGGATATGTTTTCGCACACACTACTTTGTGACCTCAGCTGTTTTTATCGAGTTTTTGCTAGTAAGCCACTTTGGTGCGTGCGAAAGCATATCCCCTAGCACTTGTACATCCCCCTTCCTCCTCCGCTAATTTAGACAAGAGGTTTACCGCAATGGGTTGGTTCAAGGATCATGGTGACTTTTCCTAGGGAAGGAGGTGATGGTGGGGCCTCGGCAAGCACCAAAGAAGCACGACATGATTCTAGGAGAGGAAGATCTACATTGGCGATGAACTATTTGGAGGAGTAGCGAGAAGTGTTCTAGAAATTGTGAGGGAAAGATGGGATGTTGACAAAGGGATCATGAAGTAGGGGAAGTGCATCCAAAGCAGGGACCGGTAGTCGGAGGAGACTTGTCAGAGTTAACATCTTCCTGCTCGAGTAACACCCTCACCACTTCCCGATGCCCACGGAAAGCAGAATTCGAGAGTGGTGTTTAGCCGTCATTACTTGGCCAGTCGAGGTTGACCTCTTCCCGCATGAACAGTATTTTCACCACTCCCTCACGTCCGAACCAAGCAGCACGCGAGAGCAATGTTTCCCCGAAATCATCTTGTTTGTTGTGATCAAACTTTTCCGGTCCGAGTAGTATTTTCCCCGCTTCCTCGCGTCCATGACTAGTGACATGCGAGAGCGGTGTTTGGCCACGATCATCTGGTTCGCCGGCATTGGCCTCTTCCCGCCCGGGCAGTATTTCTATCACTTCGACATGCCTATTATGAGCAGCCCATGCAAGTGGCATATACCCCGAAAAATCCCTTTCATCGGCGTCACAGCACTCCATCTCTATCAAGGCAGCCACAAGCTCAACAACCCGGAAGAACGACGCGCAGCGCAACCCACCGAATGGAGAACAAGTATCAAATTCCCAAAGACTTAGGTACTTCACATGCACTAACAGCAATTTAGTGGATATGTGGCCATCATACTCTTGAAACAGATGTAGCGCAACTCATTTCGCACGGTCAGAGAGTCCCCTTTTCGCATGGACTCCCCATTAGACAGAACAATAATCTAGAAAGGGTGTCCGGGGTGTCAGAAGAGGCATCGGCGGAAAGGGCCTTGACCGATTGGGAATACAGATAGTTCAAATAGATTTCTGCCATTGGCTGAAAATATCGGGATGAGTATAAAGATACTCCTGGAGAGTAAAGTGAACCAGCCGCACAGCCGATACCTCTTTATCTACAGTAATAATTTCTTGACAGCAGCTTACCAGTGTCGAAATCTAAGGGGTATTGCCTTCAAAATCTACTCGTATAAAGCATAGCTCGACTACTAAAACGCGACAGAGTTCGCCAACTTGTAACGTTCTTCACAACTGATCCACATTAGAGCTGCCATCCCGAATCTCGATTTATTCCCACCCTGGCCTTTATCGGTTTTATCGTCGCACCGCAAACCTCTCCCAACTCCAATCTATCTCAGAGTTTGTTGAGCCTTTCTCATCTCCGATGGATTCTAGATTCTTGCAAGATTGTCTCGATATCTAAGGAGACAGGTAGAAACCTAGATATATGCCTTTGTGTATAATATGAGGTAGGATTCGTAATACTATTCCTCTACGTACATTTCCGATATATTCCCGGGAATCTTATCCAGAATGTCAGCCTCCATACCCTCGTCCATAGCATCCGGGGTCTCGTCCTCGCTCACTTTAACACGAAGATATCTGATATCATCTTTTTAGCCCCCAAATACATTTATTACTCGTCCACCAGGACGCCTTTCAATCTCCGCCCGAATATGGGACCTCCTGGTCATGAATATCCGTGTACCCGTGGAATTCTCAATGGTTTGCTTCAGAGAATCGAGGATCTTTGCTCGATGCACTGCCACACATTCGTCTCGCTCGTCAATGCATATAAATGTGGGCTGTGAGGACGTGATGGCTTGCAGTATCTTCACGATATCAGGAAGTCACAGCGCCCTTCCACCAATGGCCTTTGAATGCTCCTGAAAGGCCCGCGATATTTGCTCTGGAATCCTTTCCATTCCGTTAACGACCTGTTTCAGCCAAGAACCCAGCATGCTCGTCGTGGACTGTTCTTTCCCGGCCGCAAAGTCGAAGCAGAAACAAGCGACGATGGTCTCTTGTCTCCCTGCCTGATCACACAGCCTGCCCACTACCAGCGAACTGACATCACGGCCTGTTAGCACTCCCGCTCTTTCTCTTCCCTGGAGAATAGTCTTGTTACCTTATAAATGCCTTACCGACCCCCGGATCCCCTTAACAAAGCAAGACTGCCTTATCAACTTCACCTTCCCTACTGCAATCATACCAGCTTATAATCTCCTCAGTTTGTATGAGCCAATCCCCACATTATCGACACGGCGCTCTTGAACATCTCGATTCCGTGAACTGGGCTCGAGGAGTGATAGCCAGGTAAGGAGGTGAGACCGAGCATCGGCAGCAACATAGTTATTCTGCATATTAAAGCAGTTGCTATTATTGGACAAGGCGGTGCTATTCTGAGCGGTATATTGCAACATCTGCTCTTTACCGCTCACAGTATGATACCAAATAGGAGGAGTTATTGATGGTTGGTTGGTTAGTGTTCCTGAGAAGTGCTCAGCGATGCAGCACCCTAAGCGCGGCTTGGCGAATACCCGCGCATGAATTTGGTGTCAAACAATGACTCGCTTCGCGTGTTTCCTCGCAGCGCGCCCACCCCGTCTAAAGAGAAGCGCGGTCACGTCCAAAGCGAAGTTTGCTGGAGTTGAAGCAGCCCCGCGGCCAAAGCCTAGTGCTCCAGATAACCCATAAACAAATGCACTACATAGCACGAACCACGAGCTTTTGCTTCCTTAGCCCGCTGTGATAGACACATAACAAATTTATAATAATCGGAGCTTAATATTTCACCCTGAGACCTGCACCTCAAACCGATATTCCTTTCAGACCTCCCCGGGGTGATTAGGCTCCGGAAATGAGTTTTCTCGCCCCCAGTCAGTTGGCCCGCCATATAAAACCCATGCGAGCAAGCGAAAGGACTAGCACAGCAATTAACTTGAAGCACAACAGCAAAGTTCTACCTGGGTTGTCCAAGGATTGGAAAGCTCTTTCTCATAATAAGGGGGCGGTCTGTGAAGACACTTTGGGGATTCAATTTTCTAATCACTATCCATTTATCGCTGAACACAGTAAATTACGGCATTGGCGATCACCCCCCAATTCACGCCCCCCCTACTATAATTAAGGCAAATCTGTAAAAACCGAAATACCTACAGAAAGTAGTGTTCACCAATAGGCGAGCTGATTGGGAGGCTCTAATCACCGATAAAACGCTCCCATCTCGGATGGCTCGAGCTCAGCCCTCATTGAACTCCGGCATGAAATTGATATTCAGTTCATAAAATATCACTCGAGAGCTGAAACCTGCAACCGAGATGTTGAGAGCTATCGGGTGCGAAGGAGTGGAAGCGAGTAGTTTCACAGGTTCAGAAGGAGAGTGGTCACCGGAGAAAGCGAAAGACTTGTATTGCTTATTGACAAGAAGAGAATTGAGAGGGAAAAAGAAGAAGAGAAGAAACAAGAAACAGAGAAGAGGGGAGAGGATTTGAGAGGACAGGGGGTGACGTAAGCGGTCACGAGATATCACTCGTAACCACAGCAACAGACAAGAAGAGAGCACGCCCGTAACTACATTTTCCAACACGAGAGAAGGAAACTTCAATACTTGGCGCAGAATTCAGGCTTGATAGGTGCAGTATCATAGTAGGCCCTAGTCGCGCCTACGCTAGTCATACCCCTAATTTAATTCACCACACAGTTGGCCGCATCATAATACCTCACAATCCTCAGCACAACCGATATCATAATAACCATCGTTCCAAAGGAAAGGACACCACCTCCCTCATTCCGCCTTCCCTCCTCTCCTCCCCTCTCGTCTCCGGTGCGCTGGCACATAGAGCCGCACCGCGCCGTGAGCTCTTTGGTTCTTTCTTTTTGCAACCTAGATGAGGGCATCCCTTGTATTAGAGTTTGAAGACTCCCGCTTGCTTTGTCTTGATGCTTAAATATCGAGATGGGGTAAAAGCTCTGCTGTCGCTAAGTAGCCTTTCAGCAAACCTCCCGAAGATACTCGTTCCTACCGATATCGCAGGGCGCGCTATTGGGGTGTTGGCCATTCGGTGGCTCAATACGGGTCTACCGGGAGAGTCCCGTAGCTTCTAGACACCTGTTGGAGCATCCTTTTGGGTACATTTTATGCTATCAAATTAACTGTGAGGCGGGTGGGGCGAATTCATGAGATGGAAAGACTGTCTGCTACCCTCTCCTCACCTTCTATACTAATGTGAATAGCGAGGGGTGGTGGGAAGTGTCCCCTAAGCATGGTACCGTATCATTCGCTAAGATAAATTATTTATGGTAATTGGTCACTTATCGCAGGTTCGGTGCGGCCTTTGTGTGTCTGGTTGCTCGCCCTCGCCACGAGAATCCTTGCGCTATGATAAAATGCACCACATCTATTCTATCTAAACTGTTGAAGAACACCGGCGATCACTCCATGCTGATGTATTTTCCTTTGTACCCTTTCGCATGTTATTGCTTGTTCGTTGTTAGTTTCCTTTGTCACTCATTATCAATCAAGAGAAGGAGCGGATATACCTTGATGGTATACTATATGATGATGCGGATGTATGGCCGGTAATCAGTGTTCCGAACCGTCCGGGGGCCCCACCGGGACGGCGGGGATAATGCCAAGAGGACGGGACGGGACGGGACCGCTAGCCGTAGTCCTGGGCAGGGCAAATTACGTAGAGGACGCCCGGGCTAGGT
>Ga0307517_10002572_pt1 | contig 28894 bp, 42 predicted proteins | sample 23_EM_MG_FD_194515 | JGI IMG/M metagenome (GOLD analysis project Ga0307517, IMG submission 194515) | Populus trichocarpa ectomycorrhiza microbial communities from riparian zone in the Pacific Northwest, United States - 23_EM | ecosystem: Host-associated > Plants > Roots > Unclassified | place... | reverse complement strand
CTGGCAATTGTATTAGAGAAACGATTTCAAATTGGCACCGCTTGCTGTTATGTAGCCGAGACGCGTTCACCTTTATGCTTACGGACAGTCACCCAATGAACATCCGGGCCTCGAACTCCTCTCGCCTCCTGTACTGAGTTTATTGTCGACCACCAGGGCATCCAGAGCACATTCCGTGGCCGCATCCCCAACAACTCGAAACACCAATGCCCCAACTTCGCAGGATGAGTGCGACGACACTAACGAGACCCTCACCCAGCACAAAACCGCTTGCTATCACGATCAATGTAATGTCGGTACCCCTGCTCTTGGATTCCCGACGAGCCCTCCACATCGCTTCAATCGTTCCACCCATCAGTCTTGCCAATGTAAACGACGGAGTGTTCAAGAAACCGATGGCAAACGCAACCCCAGAGGGCATGTACTTTGTAACCCTTGATTGTCCCTGCGCACAGTATATCTTCACGGCGGAGGCAACACCAAAGACGATAGCAAAGGCGATCATGAAGAGGTCGCTCTTCGCAGGAAGGCTCCCATCCCCTATTCCGCAGGGTAAGTACGACAGCGGTTGGATGATAACTAGGAACCCTCACTGAGCAGCCGGGCGAGGTTTAACCAGACATATGCTGTGGGTGCTGGAAATGAAGGTCCAGGTATCTCGTATGCCTTGGTGTAAATCTTGTATGCAGTTGTCGTCACGAAGATGGAGAAAGTGGAACCGATAAGTTGACCGTAAAATTGTGCTCTAGGGGACGCCCCAATCAAATGACCGGTTTTCAGATCTTGCATCAGATCGCCAGCCCTGCGGACATGCATGCCGTGAATGGGCGGTCCTAATGTTGGTTCATCAACTTACTGTTGTGCACCAGCCTCTGCCACCCCTTTAAGACGGCATCAGTAACTAATCGACAGGGCCAACATAACGGAGACACACCTCCTGCGATGATATTTGCCACAACGTTCGAGGGTTGAACAACCGCAAAGACCAGTTGAGATATTTTCCCCAGTCCGCTGACCGGATTGAGATCTGTTTCCCCGAGCGCTCGTACACTGGTTTGAGGGTTGATATCATGATGGGATAACATCACGTATTGCCAGGACTCACGCGAGTATGCTCAACAATCCACCAATGGCGTACCCCAGCAAAGATGCCCATGGCTTGATGCCTTCGTTGCCAAATATCGTCCTCAATGTGATTGTGCCCAGGACAACGCTTACCCCAAACCCCCAATAAACCCACCGCAGAGGAACTAATCGCTCGGGCGTTTCAACTTCAAGGTCATCCGTGTTATTCCGCGTTTCACGTAAGGTCCAACCTTGGGCAGCGGAGGTGACGAACTCCACGACAACGGGTGTAAGAGACACAATGCTATCCGCACACATGATAGCGAGCGACACCCAGAGAATCCACCCACGAGAGCCGGTAGACATATCTCCGACAGGCCCGGGAGCCCAACCCTCGAATTTGGCCAATGGGGAGAGGATAGCCCACCCAACAATCGTCCCCTAGCACACGCTTGAGTTCGTAGAAGGGATGGATCGAGCTTCGCACTTACCAAGGTCATGCTGATAGTGGTTGGAAATCCCATGATGATTCCTTGAATGGGATGAGATACAAGACGATACGGTGACTACTTAACGTACCTTGTCCGATATAAGATAAACTGGGAGAAAAGGTCCACAACCATTCTCTGGCAAGGTAGGTGCCAAAGAGTGGGATGGAAAATAGCACGGGGAAGAAATAGGCAAGAAGCTACCTGTCTCAATCAGCGGAACCAAGGGGAATAGACAAAGCATGACACACCGTGATAAAAGCGGAGAGCATGAGACTCCACGTCAGTGATCTCCAACTTTGAGAAAGATGCGAGGACGTCTGATCAAGCGATATGCCAGAAGACAAGTTGTGGTCCTCGGGGCGTTCCTCATCCGTGTTGAGCGGGGTATATTCCTCTGGGTTCGCATTTGGCTCCGATGGCGGTGGGAGTTTGTGTAGGACGGCAATAAGCTGAGCGGTAGCGGTCCCTGAGGGGAAGGCAAGCTTTTCTTTGATAATCTGTTCGAGATTAGCTTTCGAAGAGCTGGGCTAGTCAGAGCACATACGACTTGTTTTCTAATAGGTGGTGACATGAGGATCCTAAACGTACATCTGTAAACAGAGGCGGAAAGGCGCGAGTGGGGAAGAAGCACAAACCCGTAGTATGCGACAGCAAAGGACCACGCGAGGGCAGCGGTCCAGGATAAGTGAATTGGTGGGGTACCATCCTGGGCGACGTTCAAAAGGCCGAGGGCAGGAATTACCCCGACAAAACCAGCAGCGAGAGCCATAGTACCTGTAGCGACGGCCGTTGTTTGAATGACGACATTCTCTTGGGGGGTTACCGAAGAGGCCAAGACTCGCGAGAGCAAGAAACCGATGAGAGCGGACTGCAAGGACATCCTATAGCAACGCCTGAGCGGCAGGGATAGCGCGAATTGGACTCAGACTGACATGCTGATCCAGCCGGTCTGAAGACCGAAGTAGAGGTTTGTGTAACATAGCAGGGTTCCGATCAGCAGACCAAGGGCCACTGCCCGGACCTGTGGCCGATGTCAAGGATGCGTGCTAGAGTGGAGAGACGAGAGGCGAACTGTAAACTCCCTCGGAGAAGATGATGGGTCGCTAGGGGGAGAGTTTGGGGGGTCAGCGACGAACAGAGAGATGAAATGATGATAATACTTTGAGCTTGACATGGGAGGCGACCGGTGGCAGTCAGACAGCGTGTGAAAACCTGCGATCTGCAGTGCATCCAGAGTCGTTCAACGACAGCGCCGGCTACGCAGCAGCAACGTCTCTCTCTCCAGATCCCCCACGATATCCAATCCCCTCCAAACTTGTGTAGAGCATGGGCTTCTCAGACACCGTCACCGGTCTCGTCGACCGCTTGAAACCATCCAACAAATCCACCCCGTTTTCTGGCATTGGAAGCGGAAACCAGGGCATTGTCTCTTTCGAAGACGACGTGAGTTCTCTTCTACCCATGCGTAGACAATGCGCCCGTCGTCTGTCCCACCTAGGTCCTCGACTGATAATCCCATTCCTTAGATGATCGTCTCCAAACCGATGATCGTGTTCCATGTGTCTCAAGCATTCTTCAATTTTATCGCCATGGCCTGTTTCGCAAGCGTGGCCAGTTTCCAAGCCAGGTGGAACGTTGGCCCATGTACGTTGCACGGCAATTCCACCCCAACTATATCCTTCGCTCACCGTGTGGATCGCCTGCAGCTGGTTTATCTGGGTTCGCCATCTTCGTTTCAGTGACCAGCATTATCCTCTCGTTGTTCATGTTACTTGTACCGGTGGTGTACGAGAAATACGATAAACTGGCGCGCCTTGCGCGAGCATTGAAAGAAGTTCGCGTCGGCTTCATACTGAACGGGAGCGGAACCGTTCTGAATCTACTGATCGCGTATGTCCCACTGCTCCCTGTCTCGTCCGCATTCTAAACAACCCCACTCTAGCTTCATTACGACAATTTCTGCCTGGACCCAACCCGGGTGTAAGGATCCCAAGAAAGACCCTCACGCCGGGGATCGTGATGACGGTTTCGAAAACGGATTGCCCAACTGGTGTAACACCAAACGAGCTGGAGCCATATTTTTCTGGCTGGGTTTCGTTTTCTGGGCCGCGTCCTTCGTGTTGACCGTCATGGATTGGAAATCTGGCAAGTCTTCACGACCCCGTGATCCACCGTTCACGCGACCCGCCGAGGCCGACGATGATTATGACGACGCTGCTGATGAGGAGCCCGCGTACAACCGCCCAGTTGGCCACCGAGATTCAGCTATCGACCAAGCCCGTCCCGAAGTGAACAAATATTCGTCCGCTGCCCCCTCAATACCACCAATCTCTTTCCCTGATAGTTCCGCCCCTGCCATGATTCCCCAACCTGGAGGTTACACCTCGGCCACCTCTCGACCGTCGATGGATTTTTACGGGGCATTTTCCGATCCTGTTCCCTCCGGTTACTCGAATCCGGATCCATATTCCCAACCTGAACCCAACAGGGTGAGCAGAACTATGCAATATGCTGACCCCTACGCTGCGGTGAAGGCCAGTATTACTCCCCCACAACAACCCGGACCTCCCGGCTACGGGCACGATGGCGGGTACTAGCAGAAACGACTTGGTCGTGTTAGATCTCTGTGCAGTTTGTCATACGCGTAAACCCATTGCTTCTAGCGTAACCTGTTATTATTTTCCACACGCTTGTTGTACAAATGCTATACTACCGCAACACGGACTTTGATCGTATACTTCGAGAATATGGACTTGTTGGATGACCAGGTGTCCACCCCCCGATATAAACGCCTGTGCCTGGGAGGAAAAAGGATGAGTAACATTCGGCACAAACGGTGGTACTTGGATAGGATTCAGCTGGTAAAGTTGTCTCACACCCGAGATCCCAGGACGCTTAGGCTGTAGCGCCTTTTGGTACAGAATCTCGGACAATCGAACGCAAATTACGAAGAGTACTGCCATCATACAAATTGGCCGTAACCAGCCCGAGCACTCACATGCACATGGTCGTTTTGAGCAAAAAGAAAAGAAAACGTGGGAAAAACGTAATGGCTCCGATTTCTGTAACGGTCTTCACCGGATTCCTGGGTATATACACCAGAGCCGAGTTGACTGAGAACGCGATACTCATCTGTCTCCGTCACAGGTGCTGGGAAAACAAGCTTGATTCTCAAGTGCCTTCCCCAATTACCTCGAGATTACAAGGTCGTTTTGTTAAAAAACGAATTCGGGGATGTTCAAGGTAAAACGAATGCCAGGCAACATCGATTAGTAGGGTGTAAACTCACTGATGGTGTCGTTGCCGCGTTCAGTGGACAGCCAGCTCGCGAAACAGAGTAATCTCTCCGCCGTGAGCGAGATTCTAAACGGATGCATGTGAGTAATATCCCACCCGCACAGCTCCAGTGGTGCCCACTTCGGCTCAGGTGTTGCGTACTTGTCGGGCAGATGAAATCGGCATTGTTAGAGATCCGGGGTAAAGTGTGCTGGTGCAATCGGATCGCAAATCTCACATTCCATTGCAGATAATTTCCGCCCAGATCGAATTATCATCGAATGTTCCGGTTCTGCATTCCCAGCAACACTCGCGTTCCAATTGCGAGAGTTGGAACGAGAGACCGGCGGCGATTTCAAGATGGACGCGATAGTCACCGTCATAGACGCGGAAAACTTCATGGGGTACGAGGACACGTCTCCTACAGCTCGGATGCAAGCAAGCTACTCAGATCTCCTCGTTATTGTGAGTACTCAAATGTAAAACGTCTTTGCACCATTTCAACTCTGTGTACCAGAACAAATGGGAAGATATTCCAGAACGTCAACTGGACATTGTTTTCGACCACCTTCATACCCTTAACGACCTAACGCCAAAGGTCAAAGCGTCCAGAACGACAGGCATCGATTTGAACCTCCTGTTTGGTTTGGACTCGAAACTCTTCCATGAGCCGATGCCGGTGGCCATCTCGGACCATGATCGAGAAGTACAAACGTTCACGATACTGAAGGGTGCAGAAGGGCCGGCTCACCGCCATTGTGGGCCGGGGGAGGAGTGCAGCGGAGAAGGACACAGCCACCCTGAAGTCGAGACGAACGGAGTGGACGGCACCAAGGGATTGGAACGGTCACTTCTATTGGATGCTTTGGCCTCGTTATCGAAGGAAAGCATCTGGCGCGTCAAGGGTTTTGTTCGTCTCCTCCCAGAAAATCAGGTCTACATCTTGAACTGGGCGTTTGGGAGATACGATCTTGACTCCTGTAACAGTCAGAACGCATTCCCGGTAATACAACTCACAGTTATGGGGCAGCGAGGGGAAATGAGGAGGCCGGTCCATAGGTTTGCCGAGAGGCTCGGGGGAAATGTCCACGCGTAGAGCCCCGCACGGGGATACCAACGTAGATAGACCCGTAGTTTGTATAGATGAGTACTTTGTTACGAGGACCTACGCATCTACGGTCATAGATTCGATGATCGCAGCCGCTTTTCTCTGTTTACTTCTTGCTCTCGCCTTTGCTGATTTTGATAATGTACGAACTAGTGGTGGCTGGTATCTGTAGGGTTTGGTAAGCGTGAATGCGGCTCGTGAAAAAGCCATTCACGACTCACGTTGCACCACGGTCGACGAGATGTTGCAGTTTCTTCCTCGAGAGAGTGACTTTCATGAAAGCCGTTTTCTTAATTCTGACGCTGTACTACACGGTTAACGAAACCTTTGGTGAAGACTGAGGGAGGTAACAAACTTTGGGCCGGAGAGCATTTCCGTTACATCCGGGGAGGGTGCACGTGGCGGGGGGAGATCCTGAATCGCCCCAACTTCGTTGTACTGGTGTACACCAGCGAGGGAGGAGCTCCTTCTCGCCTTAAGTCGCTCCAAATGTTCACGCTTGACTATTTCGACCACGGTGATGAGACGAGGTATTGTGGCGGTGGACGCCTTTGCACTGGGAGGGGTTCCAGGTGGAGGCAGAGTGTGGAAGGTCAACGAACGTTCCTCATTCTCCTGTGAGGACTGAGCAGGAGAAGCGTTTCGACAGAAAACGACGCACGTCGAGGAAGTCGAGGGCAAACTTAACCCAGGCCTTTATCTTGCCGTTGGTGGTGATGCGGACAGGATGAGTGTCGGAATCAAAGTCCATTATGGTTCTCGGACTCTAAGCATCGGCGGTAATACGACATCCCTCCTCCCACACGAAATTTGCGACGTCCTCCTCCATGGATGCGGTGAATGCATGACCTACGTCTGGATACACCACAACCTTTTTAACCCCTTTCTCCCCAACTTCGATCTGTTCGACAAACGATTCCGAAAACACCCACGGAACCAACTCATCCTTACCGCCTGCGAGCACCAGAATCTTCTTGCCAAAGAATGGGTTTCTGCCCATCACCGGGGTACTTACAGGACTCTCTCTTTTGATAAGTTCGAGCAGCGAGTCTGGGAGGATCGGTGGTCCAAATTCCAAGCCACTTGCCTTTGCCCTGTCATGCATTAGGGCCAGATAATCTGGGCAACCGATGATGGGGATGCCAACACCCAGGCGTGGTTCTGTAAGCCGGAGTTTCATCTGATTGCTTCTAGGTCGTTTCAGTTTGCACCCACCATGTTGGAGAGCGTACCACGTCGCATGCCCTCCAAGGCTGATGCCCGCTAACTTCCACTGTTTGATTGTTTGCTCCCCGTGTGGGTACAGGTACGATGGTAGAAAGTCGATGAGGAACGAGATGTCCTTATAGGTTCCTGCTGTGACAGCCGACTTTATCACCGACCCCCCTCGCTCCAGTGGACAGGGCCAACTTACAAATTATGGTGAACATGTCAATCCTAAGTCTCCGTCAGCGTTGCCTATCAATCCACCGAGGACAATAGGGCACTTGCGCATGTCGAGGGTTGTTTTCCTTCGCTTTTTGGCTCCATTGTTGGTTTGCATGAGGACTGATTATCCTATCGCCATGATTCCTCAGGTCCTGCGCGGACGGCGGGGTTAGTCGGCTTATTTGTCTTTCACCGGGGCAGAACGGTTCTGCTCACGAACGTGACAACCACGAGGCTTAGTGCGGCCCTGTCTGGGGTCGACAGTCTTCTATGCTCGCTTGTTTCCACCAGCTTCGTTGCTGTGGCTTCAAGGATATCGGCTTTGGACAACCGGCCATGCAGCAGGAATAAAACGGAAACACCGCTCGTTGCCTTGCCTGGATCTGGCAGCGGGGAGAACACGTTGAGCTGGATGCCCCCCACAGCCAGAATTCGCTTTTGTGACTTGGACATCTCCCAGATGACTTTGTTGAACAAGAGGGATAAGGTGATATTATGTAAGGTTGTTCTAAAAGACGGGCCCAAACCGGGGCCAGTGTTGTAAAATAAGTCGAATCACAGAAATCGATCTCAGTTCACCACCGATCACGTCCTCCTCCCCCCCCACCGTACCCTCCACCGCTACCACCGCCGTATCCACCTCCGTTGTAGCGGCCCCCACCTCCGCCCCCACCGCCACGACCTCGTCCGCCTCCGCCTCCACCTCCTCGACCACCGGCGCCGTAACGACCTGGACAACAATCAGTGAAAATAGGGGAAATGGATAGATGAAACAAACTTCTGCCGCCACCACCACCAGAGAACATAGCCATTTGTTCTAGCTCCGGAGGGACTTCTGACTTGGATTCACGCAGGATCCCAATCAACTCCCGGGCCTGCTTCGCATTGTCCGTCGTGAAGTACGTGTACGAGGTTCCTTTCATTCCGGCACGCTACCATCCCGTTTAGCATTGTCATCGAAGGCGAATCGTGGGTGCGAAGAAACCTACCCCAGTACGACCGATCCTGTGGATGTAGTCCTCGCAGTTGTTAGGGAAATCATAGTTCTGTGACCGCCTGTGAGCCAAAAGAAACAAGAGAACAATTGAGATACTGACGATGACGTAGCCTACATCCTTGACGTCTTTCGTCAGGAAGCCAAGGTTGAGTTAGGAATATAGTAAAAGGAATCCACGACGCATATTGGAGGGGTGCAATCGATGATCAATATGAATACTAAACAAGGGATGACACAAGCGCTTCGACAACACAGGAGGCACAGGGTGCAACCGTTCTGAAGTCCAGGGAATGTATCTCATCGAGATACAACGAATCCAGGCGGAGGGACAGGAGAAGCTTCAACCAAGGAAATATCGGGAGTCCTGGAATGCCGTCGAGTCCGTAACCACTTCCGAATCAGAAACATAGCCCGCAACCCTCAAATGAGACGAAGGTCACGGGAGATCATGATAGAGGTCAGAGGGAGACGTTAGCAAAAACCACCGATCTTCTCCAGGTCTTGTGTGAAAGCCTGCCCAAGTCCTGGAAACGAGCCCTAGAAACGGGAATAGAAACTTGCACCATCGCAATCACATCAACGGGAGCGACGCCCCGGCCGTATACGTACGCGCAGACGTGAGGGATCCAGTGAGTAACGCACCCGAGAAACCACAACAGATTGTCTCAGCGCTTGTCGTAAAAGAGAATACACACCGAGGCCACGGGACGCAACGTCTGTCGCAATCAGGATCGGGGACCTTCCCGATTTGAATTCACCCAACACCCAGTCACGTTCACGCCTGTATGAGGACTCAGCACGTTGGGATACCTACATAAAATGAAAATACTCACTGTTCCTTGTCGCCATGGATGGCAAGGGCTGGCCATCCGTCCGTGCGCAAGTACTTGGTGATGTCATCCGCAACTCGTTTGGTGCCCACGAAGATGAGGACTTTGGCGCTTTCCTGGCTGATTTGGTCGAGGTGTTTAATCAACTTGGTCCGCTTCTCAAAGTCGGTGCAGACAGAAACGATTTGACGAATGTTGTGGTTAGCTGTAAGTTCCATCGAGCCAACGTTGACTTGAATAAAATCGTTCAAGAAGTCCTATGATAAGTGTAAGCACCTTCTATCTACCAAGTTAAGGCAACTTACATTGGCAAGCTTTTGGACATCCTTCGGCCACGTTGCACTGAACATAAGCGTCTGACGATCAGGGCGGATCTGAGAAACGATCTTTCTGATTTGAGGCTCGAAGCCCATGTCCAGCATACGGTCGGCCTCATCCATGACAAGATACGTGACGCGGCGAAGGTTAGTCTTCTGGGTTTCCAACATGTCGATGAGACGACCGGGAGTGGCGATGACGATTTCGACACCTCTGGACAGGTCACGAATCTGCGGGCCCTTTGGAGCACCGCCATAAATTGCAGTGTTGCGAATTCGCGAGTTCGAACTAACAAATGTCAGAATTCGAATCCAATCAGGTCAAGGGATCCTCACCCAAACTTGGTGCACTCTTGCTGGATCTGAACGGCAAGCTCACGAGTTGGTGCAAGGATCAGCGCTATTGGGCCATCTCCGGGATTGAGCAGTGGTTGGCTAAACTTGACCTTGAGCCGGGAATGTGAGCAGAAATGGAATGGTCACTGACGCATTGATGTGCAGCATCGCGGGCAAAGCGAAAGAAATCGTCTTTCCACTTCCGGTTTGAGCGATGGCCACGAGATCCCGGCCGCTCAGCGCCATAGGCCACGCTTGACACTGAATGGGCGTTGGCGAAGGGAATCCCTGCGCGCGGATTGTGGTCATGAGATACTCAGGGAACCCGACCTCGTCGAAAGCAGTGACGGGTAGTGGAACGCCACGACCTTGGACCTGGTGGAGTGTGAACGGAAAAAACGTGTCAACGGGGAAGACGAAAGCACACCTTGATCTCCTTTTCCCGCCTGAAATCCTCTATCTCCCTTTCAGAGCGACTGGAGACTTTCTTGTCCTCTACATAGAAGTTTTTTTCGAAGTGCTCCAGCTTGGTAGAGCTCCAGTCTACAGTTCGGAGACTCCCGCCAAGGTTACCCATCCTGTCATCGTAACCGCCGCCGTAACCTCCGTAGCCTCCACCGTAACCCCCACCGCCATAGCCGTTGCTATAACCATTGTAACTCTGCGCAAATGAAAGGGGTGATTAGGGATGAAGGGCTGAAAGTGGGTGGGAAGGACAAACCATTGTTGAAGAGAGACGAAGAGATCAGGACAGGGAAAAGCAAGGTGCGGAATTTTTCCCACGCGGCTGAGGCGGATCCGTCAGCCACCGGAACCTGCCGGCCGCGATTTCGACCCCCGATTGCTGCATCACTTTCTCTCATGGCTGCCCTCAGCATTAATGCCATAGCGGAGAATGCATCTCGCCTGGGGGCTCGCCTTCAGGAATCTCTCTCGGAACGCACAAGAGACCTGAATCTCCCCAGAGGCACATCCTCAGAGTTTTTTGAAACGACTGAGGAAAGGCTCAAGAACATCCACCACCAACTTGACTCAAACAGCGACAGAGAGAAACTCGACGCCATGAAACGTCTGATCGCTGTATGATTCCGCTCATCGTCTTTTCGAGTTGTTTTGCTCAATGTATGTAAGATGATATCCAAGGGTCGCAACGTCTCCGAGTTCTTTGCCCAAGTGGTGAAGAACGTGGCATCGAACAATCTTGAGATCAGGAAACTCGTTTACATTTATCTACTCCGCTATGCAGAACAGGAACCCGATTTGGCCTTGCTGTCGATTAACACGTTCCAGAAGGATCTTACAGACCCCAACCCCCTCATCCGCGCAATGGCCTTACGTGTTCTGAGTGGCGTGAAAGTTCCTATGATAGGCAGCATTGTCGTTCTTGCGATCAGGAAATGCTCTGCGGACCCGAGCCCATACGTCCGCAAAGCGGCCGCTCTCGCGATTCCCAAGTGCTTCAGGTGCGCGTGATACCCCGAGTGTAGCTGTGACTTCTAAATACGCTGCAGCCTAGATCCATCCCACCAACCAGAGTTGATTTCAATAGTCACAACACTGCTTCGGGATAGGTCCCCGTTGTCAATCGGATCCATTGCAGTTGCTTTTGACGCGATTTGTCCGACACGGCTGGATCTTTTGCACCCACACTATCGCAGAATGTGTCGACTTTTGGTCGATCTCGACGAGTGGGGTCAACTGATGTGGTTAAATTTATTGCTTCGCTACGCGAGGACAATGTTACCAAAACCCTCTTCTGACGGCGCAGACGATATACACAGCGGTGACGTTGACCTTGGATTCCTACTATCATCGTCTGAATCATTGCTACATTCGCGGAATCCAGCAGTGAGTTACTGACAATTGAGGTGGTGGGTTGGGAAACTGAGTGTCATAGGTAATCCTTGCAGTTACTCGTGTCATCTTCTACTTGGGCTCCGACGCAAGAATTACTCGCGCGATCCCCGCACTCTTGCGATTACTTGACAACTCTTCGGAGGTTGAGCGAACGGTTTTGCCATACCTGTTTTCCATTTCGCGCAAATTCCCTGTGAGCCCGTCCCGAGGAATGATCCGTATAGTTGGAACTGACACCCAATTCTAGACCTCTCTCTCTCCCTACTACAATAAGTTTTTCATCCGGTCGCACGATCTGCGAGTCACAAAGTTGGGAAAATTGCGTGTCTTGCGGTCCATCTTGAACGCGGATAACCACCAAGTCCTTTTGAAGGAGTTCATCGTACGCGTTTCTCTTATCGCAAGACGGGTTTTTTTGACTCGAGGACTCAGTGCTACGCAGAGGACCCGGACGATGCTCTAGTCGAATCCTCGATCCGAGCGATTGGGCATTGTGCCAGGATCGTGCCGGAGTGCACTCAACAGGCCCTCAGCGCAATGATGACCTTCATTCAGAGCAAGCACGGTTGGTCTACGCTTCTTGAAAATATCATAAATCAGATCCCGAACTGTACCCCTCAGATGTCGTCGTCACGAATACTGTTCTGGTTCTGAAATCATTGGTACAGCGGCAACTGATGAACCTCAACGAACAGGAGAACAACCTCCCTGTCACGGTTGTCTCGCGGCTGGCCTACCTTATCGATGACATCAAGCACCCAAAGTCAAGGTCCTGCGCGGTATGGCTGGTGGGACAGTACGCGTGTCTCAAGGCCGCAAAAATCGATGCTCTCGATGGGATCGCGGAATGGGCCCCTGATGTCCTTCGACGAACATGCAAGTCCTTTGCACAAGAGGTGAGCGATATCCTACCTAAACGACACCTGAACTTACACGCCCGTAGGATCCAGAAGTAAAGCTACAAATCATCAGCTTGGCTGGAAAACTACTCGTGTTGAACCCCACTGACACTACCTTGCAACTGTTGGGGCAGTATGCCTTGACATTAGCTCGTTATGATCAAGAGTATGATGTTCGCGATCGCGCACGGTTTGTCGCTTCACTACTGATGGGAGTCGTGCCAAACGTTTTGGGCGACGAGGGGTGTGGTGGGGAATATGGAGGTGTGATACTCAGGAGAGAACAAGCGAGGATGGTGCTGTTTGAACATAAAGCGGCAGTGAAGGAACCTCCCGCATTGGAAGGTGTGTATTTGTTTGGGGTTGCACACCACGGTGCTCACATTGATTAGGAACGAGTGGCTTCTCCTTGGCAACGTCAAGTCTCGTCATCGGTAGAGACATGGCTCTGGTCCAGAATATCCCCGAATGGCTCGAGCAAGGGACAGAATCATCCTTGAGAGACACAGAAGACGACATCCGACCTCCAGGGTTCGCGCAGATAACCATACCGCGCTCTATTGCATCAACGTCTCATGGCCCCACCCCAATCATTCTCACACCAACTGGAGGGCATTCTCCAGCGGCAACTGGGAGCTCTCCGGCACCCTGGACGGACCTGGATAAATTTTACGCAGACACCGACGAAGCGACTGAAAGTGACGATGGGGACGACCGTACGGACGATAGTGACGATGATGGGGAGGCATCTGGTGTATCCGGAGATGGTGTTGAAGATGCGAGCGGAGAAGAAGAGACTGCCTCAGAAAGTAGTGAAGGAGGCTTTACCACTGGTAAAGGGATCTCGGGAGATAACTCACGCAGACTCGTATGAAGATGGGTTCAGGCAACCGGAAGGCCGTTCTGTCCACTGTACAAGTCAGCATACTTGAAACCTGCTATACTAGTCATCGACCTCTACATGCCAATGGCATGTCCTTCACTTCTTGCTCACTCAAGTGCCCCTCCCCGCCCTGGTGGCTGGTATATGTGACTACGAACGACCTCCGCTCTTTCTTACTCATCAAAAAATCCACAATCGTCAATGTCATGGGTTCGTTTGTCTTGGTGAATGGGTGGCAGACTCCCGGATCTCCAAACGCAATGCGACCTTGGGTTCCCGTCTTCGGTCATCGACTGATGTTCTCGGGGTGCCGTAGAAACAATGGGATGATACGAGCCCGGTGCTGTTGGTCGAAGTGTTCATCTGGGGATCCATCTTCGGGTCCGAGACCAGTGAACTGAACTTGCGATCGCGACAGTTCTTTTTTCTTCTTCGAAGAACCAGGGGTCGGGGGCGGTAGAGAAATCACTTATGGTTGAGTAAAAAAATACCAAGGCCTACGGAATGGCACAGCCAGTAGATGCCCCTGGCGAGGACGCCATACCCCAGGTAGTAGCATCGTCCTCGCCCCTTGGAGGCGAGCAGGCCACCCCCGAAAACATAGGCAGCAACCAAGCTGCCAGCGCCGAGCCCCACGGGGATGGCGACTTCGTGGATCAAGCCATAGTGTCCACCGTACGGCCCTGTCGAGACAGGGCTGGGATCGCCGGGGGGGGGGGGTGGGATGTGGGGGTGTTTTCCGACTCGCGACCTCGGTAATGAGGAAATCTGCGCTGTGGAAAGGAGCAAATGCGAGTTGCATTGGTTCCTGATCCCGGGTCGTGCCCATCCGGTTGGCAACTTCTGGCCGGTCTTTCGCTAGCCTTGCAATATGTTACCCTGTAGCTTGTCTTGCGGAATTGTGGCGGGAGATGGATGGTATTTCCGTACCGCGAATAACCCCGAGGTTCGCGCAGGGTACTCGAGTAATAATTGATATTCGCTACCAAATAATAGACGTCTAGAACAACTAAGTTAATGGTGTTTGTCCACCGGAGGAGTGTATACTGGTAGAAAAAACAAAAGTCAGCCGGAGAGGAAGTAAAGCGGTCGTTGGATTGTACGCACAGATCTTTCTCGTTTTGATCCCAGCCCACTTCGCACGCTTAACATACAAGCTGATAGCAGTCAGGGCGGAAAAGAGAATGACAGCCTTCAGTCCTATCTTTTTGCGTTCGTCATGCTCTGGTTCAGCAGCCCAATGGAGGAAAGTGACGACGTCCTTGGCCATCTGGGAAGTCGTAGCAGGAGTGCCTGGAAAGAATCTTCGTAAGAACTATCTCAGATATCCGAAATACTACGCTTACCATCTTCGTACTCGACCACTCCATCGAAAAGGACGCGGGCCATAGATATAGCACCGGCGGGGAAGAATGGATTATAGTTCATTCCGTCGCGGATTTCGACGCCAGGGGGGGGGTCGACGTAGCCGGTAAGGAGGGAGAAGATATAATCCTATAGCGGACACGTCAGAGCACGGTATGAAAATTGTTACAAAACTCGGCTTACACGACCGCCATGGCGGGCCTTGACGATCAAACTCAAATCCGGTGGTAGGGCGCCATTGTTGGAAGCCCGGGCAGCCTCCTCATTGGGGTAAGGTGCAGGGAGATAATCGGAGAGTTTCCCTGGACGAGCGAACATTTCACCAGCATCGTTGGGACCATCCTGATACTCGACTTCCTCGGCCATGGCTCGTGCCTCGTCAGCGGTATGAGAGACACCGACAAGATTGCGCCAGGCAATTCGATCTAAGGAGTGGCAAGCAGCGCAAACTTCACGATAGACTTGATAACCTCGTCGGATACTGGGAAAACGCGTTAAAAAGCGAAGGGATGAGGTTCAAGAAGAGTACCTGGCATGATCGAATGTGTCAAACCATCCGTTATGTGGCCATGGGTATGGGGTAGGATGCAGGCCATCTTCAGCGGGAGAGTTGGCGTGAACTTCACCAATGAATGGAAGCGACCCATAAAGGTGGGTGTACCAAGCAATCGAACCAACAGTGAGGATGCTGGCGGAGGCCAACGCGGTACGAGAGACGAGTGAGGGCTTATGGAACGAGTTCAAAGGTTAATGATGAGGGGAAAAGAAAGAGGTACGGACCTGAATAGCTGCTTGACCAGCGTTAGACGAGAGGAACCGGACCTAGAGAAATGGAAAGGTGAGGGTTGGACAGCAACCCGAGGTTTGTTTGGACACGCACGGTCGAGCTAGGGAGGGACTGCGTGCGTGCCGCGATTCCGACGGACTTTAAGGCGGTCTTTGAAGCTGATAGCCTCGAGAACATTGTGGTTTTGGAGGACAAGGAGAAGAGGGTGGCTGGCTGCAAGCCGAAAAGCCAAAGGTCGCCTTGAACCGGAATGGTCCGCGTGACCAAAATCCCACGGATTCGATTGGCTGGGCTACTCTCGACTGACGTGAATCCGTCGGAAACATGCTAGGTACTTGCTACCACCGTTTCGTTCCACCTTTTTCCCCTCCTCCGTCCCACAGGAGACAGCGTCGAGTATCGGCCCCTTTCCCTCCGCTCGCAGCGTTGTCTCTTCCACAGCTTCAAACAGCGGAAACGCTTCCAAATGACTCTTCATCCACACGTGCAGGTCCTCGACGTCGGTGATTGTGTAAACCATACCACCCGGTCGCAAAATGTAAGAGTACTCGGCGAGGAGTGTCGGTGATATGATGCGCGCCTTGTGTTTTCGTAGTTTAAAGTGCGGGTCAGGAAACAAAAAGAAGATGGCTGAGAGGGAGTGTTTGACAAAGTAATTGGGGAGGAATTTCATGCAGTTGGCACGGGCGACGGAAATGTTCTGGAACGATCCATCTGCAGCGTTCGCGCGAAGGGCCGCAACGCGATCGCGCACATATTGTGAGACCTGGACGCGAATCTCCAGCCCTGCGCACGCGTCGATGAGTCGAGGGTCGAGCAACATCCCAATGACTGAATCTCACCCAGCATGAGGGACTCCGGGAAGAGAGGCGCCAGTGCAACCAAAAGGCCACCAAAGCCGCACCCTATGTCTGCAAACTCTGGGGCTTTGGCATTGCCTGGATGATTCGGAAAATGTTCAGCCCAATCAACGTCCTCGGGTCGAGTCGGATAGTCCAAGGCGTGGTCTGAAAATGGGTTTGCATGGGCGCGTTGCCTGTAGTGGCGTTTCTGTGCCAAATCAGGGTCAGCAGCAAGCCGGGTCGAAGAAATGGGATGGACCTGGGGCAGAACTGGCTTTTCCGTCTCGACCTCCCCTTCTTCCTCTGTCCTCTGTCTTCGTTTCCTCTTGCCCATTCGAATTTTGATCGAGGATTGGGATTCGGAATGACGATCTCCTTCCGGTCACGTGGCAGGCACGAGGAATTTTTAGCCGCTGTTCCGGGTTTTCCCAACGGCTTTCCGTTTCTCATCCTCCTTCCCCTCCATCCACCATGTACCGCTCCATTCTCGGGCAGGTAGGTCTCCGTGCTCTTTCTTTCACCTTCTTCTGCCCGCTAAGTCCCTTCCCCAGTCTCCCTCTCCCTCCCGGCTCGCCCTCTTGTCAAGCCGATTTGCATCAACGTCGTCAAAACAGCCAACCCTCAAGGAGAGATTGGCTGCTCTTATTCCCCGGGAAATCGAGAATGTCTGTCTCAGCATCCTACGTTCGCCTCCGCTAACACTCTTCTAGGTCAAGGCAACCAGGGCAGAATATGGCAAAAAGTCCTTCGGACCCGTCATTGTCGATCACTTATATGGGTGAATATCCCGTTCCGTTCGTATAGCCTCCCCGCTCACTCCAGGGTATAGCGGAATGCGCGGTCTCCCAGCTCTCATCTGGGATGGGTCTGTTCTCGATGCTGGTTCGTCACCATTTCTTTATCCCTCCCTTTGCTCACCTCGTTCCAGAGGAGGGCATTCGCTTCCGTGGCAAGACAATCCCTGAATGTCAACAGCTCCTTCCGAAGGCTCCCGGCGGTAGTGAACCACTACCTGAGGGTCTCTTCTGGCTTTTGTTAACCGGGGAGGTCCCCACCCCAGAGCAGGTTGCTGAGTTGTCCAAGGACTGGGCCGCCCGCGCTGCAATTCCAGAGTTCGTTGAAGAACTCCTTGATAGGTGTCCCCCGACCCTCCATCCCATGAGCCAGTTTAGTTTGGCTGTCACTGCTGCAAGTTTTCCCCCCTTGACGATGCTATTGCTCCCTGATAACCTTGATCGTAGTTGAACCACGGTTCTGCGTTTGCCAAAGCATACTCCCAGGGCATTTCCAAAAAGGACTACTGGGGGCCTGTTTTTGAAGACTCCATGGATCTGTAAGGCCTTTTGTTTATTTATTGTCACTCCTGCTTGCTGATACCGATCTTCTAGGATTGCCAAGCTCCCTAGTATCGCGGGGAGGATTTATCGCAACGTCTTTGGTCAAGGGAAGCTCCCTGCCATCGACCCTGCCAAGGATTACTCCCACAATCTGGCCACACTGCTTGGCTTTGGCGACAACGAGGCCTTCGTTGAACTCATGCGCTTGTATATCACCATCCATAGGTAAACACCTATCAACTGTAGTTGCTCCCCTCGCTGATGTGTTGGTTCCAGTGACCACGAAGGAGGCAATGTCTCTGCCCACACAGGAAAGCTCGTCGGATCGGCTCTCTCGGACCCCTTCTTGGCGTTTGGTGCCGCCTTAAATGGTCTTGCTGGTCCTCTTCACGGCCTTGCCAACCAGGAGGTCCTTGTTTGGCTCCATAAGATGCAAAACAGCATCGGCGAGAACGCATCAGATGAGGCCGTCCGTGAGTACGTGTGGTCCACTTTGAGAGGTGGCCAGGTTGTTCCCGGTTATGGACATGCGGTCCTTCGTAAAACCGACCCCCGTTATATGGCCCAGCGGGAGTTTGCGTTGAAGCGTCTGCCCGAGGATCCCCTCTTCAAGCTGGTCAACCAGGTATATACCATTGTCCCCGACGTGTTGCTTGAGGTAGGTATTGGTTTCTACTCTCTGCATTCATCATTTTAACGTGGAATATAGGCCGGAAAAGCCAAGAACCCATGGCCCAACGTCGATGCTCACTCTGGTGTCCTCCTTAGTCACTACGGGTTAACTCAAATGGAGTTCTACACCGTCTTGTTCGGTGTTTCCCGTGCGTTCGGTGTAGCCGCACAACTTATTTGGGACCGTGCCCTTGGTGCCCGTGTGTACATTCCTGCTTCTCACACGGGAGGAAAACACGACTCATACCACCCTTGTAGCGCTGGAGCGTCCCAAGTCGTACTCCACCGCTTCCATCCAGAAGATCTTTGCCAACAAGAACTGATTGGGTTGAATAAGTATTTAGCGTTTAGAATACCTTACCATAAGTACACCTCGTACACCAGAGGGCGACTGGATTTAACTGTGTTCCCACGATCTCTCTTTCCTTGCCATGTCCGACGTACGTGCCTTGCTCAAGGCCAAGCGACAGGAAGCTCGGATCCAGCATCCTTACGCGTCTTACACATCAGCTGGTCAACTACGGTGCATTGTGTGCGAAACCGTGGTCAAGCAAGCGTCCGCTTGGGCAGGACATGTTGGGAGCAAAGCTCACCGGGAGAATGTTGCGAGGCAAAGGACATCCAAAACTACCGATCAGCAAGAGGAGACGACGACGTCCACTGGGAAACGGAAGGTTGGAGAGGGTGACCCCTCAGATGATCAAGAAGTTCCTCCCGCCTCCGAGTCCAAGAAACGCAAAGTTACGCCCGAGGGCCCATCCAGACCAACAGCAGAACACTCCAACGCATTCCCATCGGACTTCTTCTCCGATCCCTCCAGAGTACCTATTCCTTCGGTAGACGATAACTCAAGTGACGAGGACGAAGGCAACTTCATCCAGATGCCACCAGCAGTGACCAATAACCTCGTCGATTTGGAATGGCAGAGATTCCAACAGGAATTGTTGACACCCGCCCCTACCCCGGCTGATCAGCGACACGAGGCTTTCAAACGTGCCACTGTTTTTGCAGAACCAGAACTCCTTCCAGAGAACGTTCTAGGTTTGCCTACACGAGACCCCTCGGACGTCGACGCTGAGGTCCCGAAAAACGAGGAGGAGTTAAGGAAGAGGAAGGAAGAGGATGAGAAGGAGCTGATTATGGATAGGTTACTCGAAGAGGAGCGAGCGCAGGAGGAGGCTGATGCGAAAGTGGTATCATTGAAAGGTAGACTGGACGCGCTGAAGAAGAGACGAAACGAAGCAAAGGCTACCAGAGCCAAAAAGTTGCAGTGAGGTTGTTGCTATTCACTAGTTTATTGAGAGATGAGGCTAACTACTCATTGGAACCCATACGTGCTTCATCTTTCCCCCCAAACCATTCACCCCAGTCGACGCCGTTCTTGTGGATCATCATCAAACCAAGGATGGCAGGGAGATGCCAGAGACTGTGTTGGAACAGACTCCTGGCGTCTTTTTCGCTCCCTGTACGCCACATTCGCCACGCAGCACGAAGTAAAACGGAACCCGGGATTAAGCTGGTCGCAGCGAATGTCCAAGTTGTCAGGCCGGAGAGAGGGAATAGGATGGAACAGGTAGGGATGAGGATAATGGCGTGGCGCAGAGAAACGAGCGCGTTTTTAGCGGGAGATAATACAGAAAGCATTTTGTACCCTGCTTGTGCGTATGAGCCCCGATATAGATGGGAGAGAGCGTTAAAATGTGGAAATTGCCACGAAAATAGCAAGATAAACAAGGCGAGTGGACCAAGTGGATTGTCAATCAGGGAGGGATCCACGGAAGAGACCGTCGGGTCTGAAAGAAAGGAGGGAATGAAGTATTCTGGGGTGTAGGTCGCAGAGGGGAGGAGTTTCCCCCCGCAAGCGGTCCAGCCCATAAGAGGGGGGATAGCGCCAACGACTGCACCGGCCCAGGTGTTCCAAATCGTCCTGCGTTTCATCCAAGTGTACGCTCCAGCATACAAGGCGATGTTGGTCAACCCAAGGGCAGCAGTGGTGGGGTTGGCCATGGTGTAAAGCAATATTGGACCGAGAGTCCCAGTGGCCACCACAAAGCCGGTGGCGTGGAGGGAACTGATGGCTTTCCTGACCAACGGTCGCATCCGTGTGCGGACCATTTGGGCATCGAAAGTAACCTCCTGGAGCTGATTGAGGGTGTTTGCTGATGCGGAGCACAATGCGGTCCCGACCGCGGTTGCAAGAAGGGTAGGTACGCTTGCAGGCAAAGGGGAAATGGCCACGCCGGCCATGGAAGTCAAGACGACAAGGAACGTCAGCTGGGACTTGGACAGTTGGGCGTAGAGCTTCGGTAAAGTGCGGGCGGTTAGGGCGGGGGGGAGGCGGTACGCGGATAGTAGTACTGGAGGTGAGCTAGACTGAGCGCTGAGGGCGACGTCGAGTTGGGTGTGGCCCGGACGCTTGCCAGACCATCGCTCGTTGGGATTGAAGAACGAGGCGAATGTGAGCGACCTAGGACTCGCCACTGCTGCAAAAGAGCGAGAAACCGCACATATCCTCCAGGATGAGAGGATAATTTTCAACCTGGCCATTTTCTGGGGAGGTAAATCATTTTGAAAGACCCTGGGCTCAACTGGGAGACTCACCACTGACTGTACCGACGGAGGGTCGCGGCGGGTGGGTGCCTCGCGTGACTCTGGGTCACACGTTTAGCTCTCACTCTCTCCCAATCACCATCGGCATCCACGATGCCTGGCACTCACCTCCTCCCCCCAAATTTACTCAAACTATTCGCACCAAGACCACCACTCCCCTACATCCGCCCGGTTGGCAAGGATATTGACCGTGTCACAAAAAAATCTGTCTCTGGTGTCGGCCAACTCCTCGAGCAACTGCGGGAAACTAAGACCGCAGGAATGTTCAGCTCTGGGGAAGCACCCGATATGGAAGATGGCGAGGAACCCTCTTTCACCCATGCTGAGGAGACGAGACGCCAGATTCGCAGGGAGGAGCGGAAAAGGCGAAGAGAGGAACAGTTCAAAATCGCAAAGGACACTTGTAATTTTTCCCCTTTCTCCCCTCATCTACTCGAGTAACTCTCTTACCTTTGCTTAGACAAGCCTTCTGAAGACTCAGAAGCTGTGGGAGACCCGTACAAGACCTTGTTCATCGCTCGTCTGGTTTGCCATATCCCTTCCCCCTCTTCTGAATTCTTTTCTAACAAACGTATTGTGCCAGCCAAAAAACGCGACCGAGAGCGATCTCAGACGCGAATTCGAAAGTTTCGGGTCTATCGAGCGTGTAAGAATTGTTCGTGACAAGAATGGTCGCAGCAGGGGTTATGCCTTCATCGTTTTCGAACGGGAGAGAGATATGAAAGGTGGAGACGATATTCATTACAGAAAATTTCGGCATCCTCACCGCACTACAGTCTCATACAAGGAATCTGACCACTTGGTTATCACGGGTAAGCGCGTCCTCGTTGATGTGGAACGTGGTAGGACTGTTCGAGGTTGGAAGCCCCGCCGACTTGGTGGTGGTCTCGGAGGTCGTCCAAAGCCAGAACCGACGTTACCTCCATCTGGCAGAGGAGGGTTCCGAGGCCCAGATCGCGGCGATCGTGGCGGATTCCGTGGTCGCGGAGGGGGAGGAGGGTATGGTGGACGGGGTGGAGGATTCCGTGGAGGTGGAGGTGGAGGTGGCTTCCGTGGCGGACGTGATGACTATGGGGGTGGTGGACGTGGTGGTGGCGGATTCCGGTGTGTATTGCGTCCCTATCGTCCCAACTGTAATTGACCATCTTTCAAGTGGTGGCAGGGGTGGAGGCATTGGCTATCAAGGCGGAGGGGGCTTCAGTGAGTACGCAAATGGCGGACCTGGAGGACCGCCGAATGGTTCTGGTGGGTATGGTCCTCCGGGCAGTGGGTACGGGGGTGGTAGTTATGGAGGAGGCGGAGGGGGATTCGGTCCACCGAGAGGTGGTGGTGGTGGGTATGGAGGTGGGTACCGTCCCGATCTCAAACGGGAGGGCCCAGGGATGGACGAGGATCGCGATTCGAAGCGACCAAGGTATTGAACATGTCTTTAGTGGTGTCCCACCAGGGTCACATCATGGCGTAAGTCGGCCTGAGTGTTTTTCTGTTTATTCACTTCTTCTCTCGCTCGTGCCCTTGCTCTCACTTTTTCCGACGTGTTGTGTAAGTATCCAGTGTTGTTTGGGCTGCAGTACGAATGGCTGCAACGAATCCGACACAGGAAGCATGGAATTATCGCATTATAATGTTTTTTAATTCTGCCCGTATTTTATCTCTTGGCCAATAATGGCCCAAAAGATAGCGTGCGGAAAGGATCGGGTTTTAGATGGTGTTAAAGTTGTCACTTCGCTCCTTGACAAGTCGAGCTGTATAAGTTCGGCTGATGATGTTGACTGTTGCACGTGAGTGGGAAGAAAGGTAGAGTTTGTGGCATTGACGTACATGCCTCCATGTAACGGTCAAGGCACCGCGCGAGACACGTCTGTACAACAATGTTGGCAGTCACGAAAGAGCAATACCGGGACAACAAACGACTGACCTCTTCAGAAGTTGAGAGCGACGACGAGGGTTTTGTGATGCACTTGGTGTAACATTTTTCATTCGTTGTCTATGACTCATTAGCGTCCATTAGAAGAGGTTCAACTGGGACGACACACATTAATGAGCTGTTGCGCGTTCGCCAATGCCAGCTCACTCTTCAACGACTGTTTGAAGCCCTCCTTTCTAGCCTCCATATCTGAGGCGAAGGTAAGCTAGCGTTGATGCAACCCGAAGTACACGAACCAGTGGGAGAGGTCGAAGAACCGAGTTTAAGAAAGTCCGCCATTCCGTTGGCGTTCGTGAAGCGAGCGGAAGTGAGCGATCGTGCGAGTTTCCGGCACCGGGTCGATAGCAGTCAGCCACCACCATGGGAGCGGGAGAATCCAAGCCCCAGCAGGTCACTGACTATTACGAACTCCTCCAAGTGGACGAGAATGCCACCGCGGAGGAAATCAAGGTCTCGCCCTTTTGATGGGAAACCGAGTCCGCTTACCACACTCACAACCCGTCCAGAAATCCTTCCGCAGGCTAGCGTTGATCCATCACCCAGATAAAAACGCAGACGATGTGGAAGGTGCGACTCAGAGGTTTGCCCTCATCCAACAAGCATACGAGGTCTGGAAGGTGTCGGTTCATCCCATTTCCCTACCGTGCTTATGGTTTCGTTCAAGGTGCTCAGCGATGAGCAAGTAAGTGCTTTGGTCTGATTTGTGACCGGCTTTGAATCTCCCCGTACCAGGAGCGTACTTGGTATGACAGTCACAGAGCCTCTCTCGTGCCAGAAGTTGATGCGGACACCGTATTGGATGGTATACGGAGAGGCGCTCCCCCACCCCGAGGGAAGGATCGTGGGCTAACAGTCAGTCATCTTAACACGTTCCTCAACCCTAGAGTATGGAAGACATTCGAAGGCGACAGCGAAAATGTACTGTGCATGTTCCTACTATTTCTTGATCGGTCAGCGCATATAACCTGCCGTAGAGTTTCTTCACCATTTATCGAAACCTTTTCTCTCGACTGGCGTACGATGAGTCGCAGTGGTCCCATTTCTCCCGAGAGGACTATCCTGGCTTCGGAGACCAAAAATCCACGTGGACCAAATCCGGGAGCGACCCCGAAGTCCGTCTATTCTACACAGGGTGGTTCCAATTCTCCACATCGAAAGACTTCTCTTGGGTCGATAAGTGGGATCTTTCTGACGCTCCAGACCGCAGGGCAAGAAGGCGCGTATGGAAATACTCCTCTGCCTACCTATGTTGACTAGGCAGTAGGTTTATGGAGAAAGAGAATAGGAAGGCTCGGGAAGATGCACGCAGGGAGTACAACGATACTGTCAGGGTAGGTCACTCCCTTTGCAACAGCATCGCCACCCTCTCACATTGAGCAGTCTCTTGTGATGTTTGTTCGAAGGCGAGACCCACGATATAAGGCCTACATTAAGGCCCAGTCTCAGCCTGTCATCACCTCGCCACTTGCCAATAATCCGGCGCTACGGACCGAGAAAAAGTCTGCTGCCGTTTACATCGAACAGGAGTGGCAGAAAACAAGCACCCTGGGCGTGGAAGACCTCGAGTGGGCATTGGCGGAAGGAAACGATGACCCGGAGGTATTCGAATGTGTCGCTTGCGGGAAATCGTTCAAGAGCGAAGCAGCGTGGAGTAGTCACGAGAGGAGCAAAAAGCACATCAAGAATGTGGAGGTTCTCCGGCGTCAGATGGAGGAGGAAGGGGCGGAGCTAGGCCTTCCCGATCTGAGCGACAGGTTGCAGCCCGGACCCACAGAGGACAGCAGGCAATCCGAGGGTTCGGAGATACCACCCCTGGACGATGGGTCGGGTGCGGAACATGAGATCCTGCACAACACCCAAGAATCACCAGAATCTCGAGCGCAGGCGGGCTCAGTGGAAGAAACATTGCTCGAGGACATTGACGAGGCTGGACAGATCTCATCACAGTCTGGGCAAAAGCTTTCGAAGCGAGATAAACGGAGGTTGCGAGAAGCCAAAAAGCAGGCCCAGGCGGTTGAAGACACGCACGTGCGTGTCCGGCAAGGTCATGCTGATATTAGACTGACAACGGAACACAGAAATGTTATGTTTGTGAAGCAAAATTCGAGAGCCGATCGGGGTTGTTCAATCACATTAGAGGCTCAGGCCACGCAATCCCCAGGCCAACTGCGGACACGAGCGCAAAAACGAAGCGAACGAGAGGAAATGGTAGTGGACAAAGTCGTCAACCCATGAGCTGAGTCACGTCGTCCGGGGGGTATTTGGTTTGGGAGAAAGTCAAGAGCCTGTATAACCGGTTAGATCGAGGGATAAAGTTAGATCGGGTGTTATTGACCTCTTGAGACTCTGGATGTACTTCCGGCTGACTTCATCGTTAAGGACATGGGCTACTTGGTCCGTCGAGATTTTTTCTCGTGCTGAGCGTTCGTGAATTCTGGGTAGGCTTTCAGTCAGTGGACTGAGAGCAGAGAAATAATGGAGAATACCCACCCGACCATGGTAACTCCGATAGGCCATGGTGCGTTTCCAATGGACAGCCGCAGGTAGGCGTCGTTTGCTCGCTGGTACTGGCGCTTCTGCATGTGATGTACAATCTCCGCTACACGCGGCAACATGTCGTCTGGCATTGACTGGGGTGGGTGAGTGGTGATACGTGGCCGCAGGAAAGCGAACTGACTCGTTGGCGTAACATCTTGAAGAAAGGTTTGAGGTACTCTGCCGACTGACGTTGAGTGGCGGATGCAAGTTTACCTTGGGTGGACCGCTTAATGTGTTCTAAGGGGGCATCTTTCAGTTTCCAGTGGACAGGGAAAGGTGAGTAGGGAACGTGCCCGGCCGTTGATCCATCCATTCCTCCCATTCCTTGAGTTTCCTCTTGAGTGCGTAGTAGATGATGGGATAGACCTTTTGAGTGTCTGTTTTGAGGAGGTCAAGATCAAGTATGTCGACGGAATCCTTGCTTTCGTCTTTTCGTTTGCCGGCCGAGGAAGAATCGCCCACGTTCTTGTTCATGAGCTTCTCGACATTTTCGACATCTTCGAGTGCCTTTTTGAAATCGTTTTGACCGCCTTGGCGTTCCTGGTCACGTTCCTCGATAAGTTCGAGGGCCCGGAGACGCAGGCGACGTTCGCGATCCAATTCGCCAAAGAGACGGATAGGTTGGCCTTTGACCCTGAGTCTGCGGATGGTCTCCTCGTTGGATAAGTTATACGAGGACTCGGGATTTGTGGGTGTGGATTCAGAAACTGAGTCAGGGAAAGGGGAATTTGTAGAGGCTCTGGAAGGTCCGACCTGTTTACTCCAGTGGAAAGAGATCAGCCAAAGTAGGAGAGGGTAGAACGCGCATGCACTCACTTGGGGGGCCACAGGTTTCTCGGCCTCTTCACGCGCCTTCTGCTCCCTCTCGGCCTTGAGACGTTCGAGGTCGCCTCTGCGCATATACTTCGAGGGACCTTGGGCATCATCTTGGATTACCTTTCGCTTTGTTGCGATCTCAGCCTTGAGGGCGTCCATGGTGGAGATTGGCCTAGAGTTGTCGATCGTTCCAACCCTACTTGATTCTCTGCAGCGACCACGTTCCTACAATGTCCGACTCTGACATCTCTACGCAAGTCCTTCCCACCCTTTGGTTTTTTCCTTCACTAATTTCCTTTTTTTCCCCCCTTCTCTCCAGCAAATACGTTCTCCAGACCGCTGGTTTTGACGGTAAGGCTTTTCGGAATCTTCCCGCACCAGCGCCTTGACCCGTCCCGTCATAGCCCGGTTCCCCCAAACGAACCAGTCCAAGCATTGGTACGCACAACTTACGGTGAACCAGAACACACCTAACGCCACGTACAGCTTCCAAAACTACACGGATTACTTCAAGTGTGTTACTGCGAAGGGCGAGGACTTTGCTCCATGTAAGCAATTCAAGAGGGCCTACCACTCCCTCTGCCCCAGTAAGTCCCTCTCTACGTTGCGTTCTACGTGTTTTTATTGATTTTTGTGCCCGTTCCAGACGGTTGGGTACGTCTCACCGCAACTTGCTTCGCTAGGGTCGCCTCGACTGACCTCGCCCTTTTCAGATTGAGAAGTGGGATACTCAGAGGGAAGAAGGAACTTTCCCAGCCTCCTTAGAGCCGTGAATTTACACGTTTAGGTTAGAATGAGCGAGCTGTCGACCGAATAATAGCCCTGTCTTTTCCTCTGCGTTGTCCGAGTGAATTGCCAAACACTTGGCAACACGATGCAATGATGTAGTTGGGGCTCAATACTCATTCTCTCCCCTATCGTCCATGCCAGACAACGCAAGCCACAAGTTTTCCACCGTCTCGTTCCCCGCCAGCTGGGTTGCCATCGCCCACACAACCTTCGCCTCTCTCGCCTTTCTTTCCGCCCTTGCCATCGGCACCAGTCTCCATTACAAGAAGATCGTCAAGAATGGGGTCGCCGGCTATCCGCAGGAGTGGTTCCCTAGCGTTTCTGCAACGTACGCTCCCCTAGTTCCACCCTTCGTCCTCCTCCTGACCACGATCGCTTCCGGCCAGCATTGGCGACTGGTATCCAGAGAGAAGTTTCTTCCAGATTTTCATTGCCTTGACTTCTGGGCCTCGTTTTGCCCTCGTGTTTCTCCAATACTATCTGCAAGGCCAAGTCAGCAAATCTTCATGGCCCTTCATCCTTCTCGTCATCGGCATCGTTAGATCATTGACCTGTGGCGGTTGGGTCTACATCACCTCGACCGACCATCACGATGCGCACGACGTGCTCATGGTCATGTACATCATCTGCAACGTGCCTTGGATGTTCGGTTCCATTTCTTACACGCCGTCGATGGGATTGGTCACGAAACGGCAGAGGTTTGTGACCCACACTAGCCACGACCCAACCTGCTCATATCAAATAGAAAATATGTCGCCACAGCGTTTGTCAACTCACGCACAATTCACCGTAACCCTCTCATGGCCTAGCTCAGATTCTTTGCCTCCATCGCCCCTATGGTGTATTTCTTCATCCAACACAAGGTCCACAAGAGACCCGGGGGTGAGTGTGCCCACCACGTTCGCGGCAAAGCCCAACCTCACGTTGCACCCTTCAGCCTATACAAGATACAGTTTCTTCGAGTGGGGTTTGATATTCCTCGATATTGGCTTCGACTCCATCCTCGCAACAGACTTGCGCGAATCAGGACTGCGGGTACGCTGTGTATCCTTTCCCGTATTCTCCTTCTAATACGTCGTGTAGTTGGTCGCTACGCAGGATAAAACTATGACTGAAATGTACCACCATGTTGGTTTCCGAATGTAACCTCTGGGCTGAATATTATCGTTCCTCAGCGACGATGTGACGTCTCCCTCTCATCTCTCAAAGGTGGACTCAGCAGCAACCGTCGCATGCGGCGAGCAGCCCATTCGGCTCTCCAGTTTTTTATCTGACCTTTATCTTTGTGAGTCTCCCGCCATCCATCTCCCAACCCCAGCTTCTAATTCCCGCCCCAGCATATATTTTCTGGTCCGTGTTTACATCCCTGGCTCCGACTCTCTTCTATTTCTCCATTTGGAAATTGGCGATCGCCGGTTCGGAAGCTTCCCTCCTTTGCACATTGTCCCCCGTACTACTGGGAATACCATCGGTTCATCTCTTCCTGACCAGCAGACGGGGTCGGATCACATCTCATCTGCTTTCTCTTGTTGGGCTGGCAGCATACCGCTTCAATGATCCATTACACCGGTTGTGGCTCGTAAACATCGCGAACATCTTCGCGTGCGCCATGGCAGCGGTAGAGTGGTCGGGCACCAATTCCTTCTATCGAGGGATCGGTCAGTCGATCCCTTGGCCTGTCCTATTTTCAGACTGACCCTATGCGTGACAGTGTTGGGCCTCGG
>Ga0307517_10002571_pt1 | contig 28898 bp, 24 predicted proteins | sample 23_EM_MG_FD_194515 | JGI IMG/M metagenome (GOLD analysis project Ga0307517, IMG submission 194515) | Populus trichocarpa ectomycorrhiza microbial communities from riparian zone in the Pacific Northwest, United States - 23_EM | ecosystem: Host-associated > Plants > Roots > Unclassified | place... | reverse complement strand
AAGGTAGGTCAGATCGGTCTTTGCGATGCGCCACCCGCTCTCTGTCCGCACGAGGCTCCACACATAGCGACCGCGCACTTCGAAGTGGGGTCGCCCGGCGGCGTCGTACTCGCTGCCCGTGGCGTCACTTGCTCGCGGCCCGATGTTCGCGCCGATAAGATTGGCGTGGACGGTCGCCGTGTTGTCGGAATGCACCTCGATCACCCTATCGGTGATGATATGCTGGGTGAACTGCCATTTGGCCTGCATGTCCTTCAGGGCAGCGGACATGCCCGGGATCGCCTCGGGCAGGATGATCGACGGCAGATCTGGAATGTTGCGGGTGTCGAGGTCATGGCCGAAGCGCGTGATAAGGTTGTTGATATCATTGATATCAATGAGGGTTTGGACCTTGGAGGCGAGCGCCGCCGTGCTGTTGTCTGCCGATGGCGCGGCCTGGGCCGGCCCTGCAAACCCCAGTAGGACGCTAAGCGTAGCGCCGCAGGCCAGGCCGAAGCCCAGCATCGTCCAGCGGCGGTGCGCCTCCGTGATCAAGTGCGTACGTGTCGTTGTCCGCATAGGCCTCCTCCGTGTCACACTTTTCTTCGTTGACGCCTCGAACACGATCGGTCGCTGCGTGCGGTGTGATAGAGATTAGCGAACGGCCAAGGCGAGAGCATCGGCCGCGCGCCATTAACCGAACAGGACGTGGACGTCGCTCGGCGTTCTGAAGTTGACGCCGGTGATGCGCGGACGGGGCATGTCAGGATCAAGCCGAAGGTTCGGCGGAAGCCGATCCAGAAGGACGTTCAAGGCTCGCGACATTTCCAGGCGCGCCAAGTGCTGGCCCAGGCAGACATGTGAGCCATAGCTGAACGCCAGATGACGTTCGCGCGGCCGATTTATATTGAAGACGTCGGGATTTTCGTAACGCGCCAAGTCGTGCTGGGCTGCGGCGGTGATGACGACGAGAACGGAATCCTTCGGGATATGAACGCCGGCCAGCTCGGTATCGCGCGCCGCAGATCGCACGGACATGACGGTCGGCGACTCCCACCGCAAGGCTTCCTCGACAGCCTGGGCGACCAGCGAGCGGTTGGCCCGCACTTGTTCCAGCTGATCGGGGTTCTGCAACAGGCCGATCATCATGCTGCCGGTGCCACGGTAGGTCGTATCGCCACCCGCGCTGAGCAACTGACGCAGGAACGAGATCAGGTTCTCATCGGGGATGTATTCCCCATCGACCTCGGCCGTTACAAGCGCGCTGATGAGGTCTTCGCCAGGGTTTCGGCGCCGCTCCTGAACTAGGCCGCTAAAATAGTCACCGAGTTTCCTCGATGCTTCCATCGCGTATCCATAAAGCTCCTCACGGCCCGCCAACATCGCAACGGCCATCTTATGAAAGACGGCGGTGTCGCTCTGCGGCAGGTTGAGCTGTCGATAGATGATCTCAAACGGATACGGCAGGGCAAAATCATTGACGATTTCGGCGCGGCCCTTGTCGATGAAGCGGTCTACCAGTTGGTTTGCAATCGGTTCGACCAACTGATCGCCCCACCGGGCGACGTTATGCGGCATGAACGCGGCCTGGAATATGCGCCGTACCTTGCCATGCATCGGATCGTTCAAGGCCGAGAGTGTCGGCCCCATTATGCGGCCAAAGGTTAGGGCAAGGTAGTCCATGTTGAACAGTTCGGGATCGCTCAACACCTCACGTATCGCGCTCTCGCCCAACACGGTGAAAACATGCCGATCCGTTGCCGAGGGGCGCTGAGGTTCGCCAAAAAGGGTGAAAGGGGAGCCCTCGACGACGGGTCCATGTTTTTCCAGGAGCTTCCGGGAGGCGCCGTAGATGTCTTCGATCCCGCCGTGCGCATACTCGCCCATGGAGTGCGGATCGTATCCATCCTCAAAGTCGGAGATGGAGGGAGCTTGTGTCATCGATTCCCCTAACGTCTGGGCCTGAGCCACTGGCTGGTGCGGCGCCGGAACACGCCTTGTGCGCGACAACCAGCATAGCCTCCGCTGACAGAGGCGAGGACTTACATAATTTTATCAGGGTGGACTTGCTTCGCGCCTTCAGAGCTGACGGTGCGCCACCGTGGTGGTGGCTGCCTCGCGCAACCCTTGGCGGTCCAACGACTCGATCAAGAACCATTGAGGGATGCGGACGGTGGGCTCTGGCTCCCGGCCGCCGATGCGCGTATGGCGCTCGTGGATGCGGCTGGCAAAGACGAGCATATTGCCGCCGTCAGGCTCACCGTAAATGACATCGACATGTCCGCTCGAGAATCGCGAACGCAAGAGCGGCAAGAATGGATTGCGAAACGCGCGTCGCGCAGGAGGAATTCCATGAAAGTGGCAATCTACGGCATCACCCCTGAGCGGCTGGCGCGGTTCGTTGTGGAGTTGCAAGCCGCGTGACCTCCTTCTCGATCATCGGCGGCACCGGCGCGCTGGGCGCGGGCCTGGCGCAACGCCTCCTCAAGGCTGGCCATGAGGTGTGGATCGGCTCTCGGGACCCGGCCAAGGCCCAGGCCTTCGCAGCCGGGCTGAACCAGCCCAGGGCCCATGGCGCGGGCCTGGCCGACGCTGCGGCGGCCGCCGAAATCTGTTTCCTCTGCGTGCCCTACGCGGCGCATGCCGACACCCTGGTCCAGATCCGCGAGGCGGTGCAGGGCAAGGTCCTGGTCGACGCCACCGTGCCGCTGAAGCCGCCGAAGGTAGGCACCGTGCAACTGCCGGCCGCCGGCTGCGCGGCGCTCGAAACCGCCGCCGCCCTGGGCGAAGGCGTGCGCATTGTCTCGGCCCTGCAGACGGTGGGTGCCGAGAAGCTGGCGTCGGGGGGGCCCATCGACGGCGACGTGCTGGTGGCCGGCGACGACGCCGAGGCGGCCGAACAGGTCCGCGCCGTCCTGACCGAGCTCGGCATGGTCAGCTGGCACGTCGGCCCCCTGGCCAATGCCGCCGCCGCCGAGGCCATGACGTCGGTGCTGATCCAGATCAACCGCCGCTACAAGCGCGTGCAGTCGGGCCTGAAGATCACCGGCAAGCCCAAAAGTTCTGCTGACGAAGCCACCTAGGAGGTCCGTAATTGAGCGCCGATGTCCTCATCGCGGTGCGTGGCGGAAGGTCTGCTAAGTCCCGCTGCGCCAAGGTGCTGGCGCCTGCTGTGCGCGAGCGTTTGGTCGAGGCCATGCTGAGGGACATGCTGGACGTGGCCCTGAAGGCGCCGGGTGTCCGCGCGGTCCACGTGGTCACCCCTACCGCGTCCCTGGCCCGAGTTGCGCACGAGCGCGGCGCCCGGGCAATCCTCGAAGAAGACCCCATCGACCTCAACGGCGCCTTCGACCTGGGCCGCGCGCGGATCGCCGCCAAGAGCGCGCTGGTCCTGCTGCCAGGCGACCTGCCGGCGCTGGACCCCCGCGAGCTGGCCAACGTCATTGCCGCCTGGCGGCCGGGCGGCATTGTGCTGGTTGCGGCCCGCGGCGACGGCGGCACGGGAGCCTTGGTGCTCGGCGCCGACAGCGCGATGCCGACTTGCTTTGGGATCAACTCCTTCACCCGCCACCAAGCCGCTGCCGCCGCTGCCGGCCTGCCGCTGAAAATTCTCGAAGCCCCAGGCCTGGCCTTCGACGTCGACCGCCCCTCGGACCTCGAGATCGCCAAAGGCCTGTCCGGCCGCACAGCCGCCCTGCTGCGCAGCCTCGTTCGCGAAGAGATCGAGTCATGACCGATACCGCGTTGCGCCACCACCTGTTGACCGCGTCCCCGGGCGGGCTCCTGGCTGAAAGCCGGGCCGTCCGCGACGCCCGGAGCGCCAACCTGACCTATTCGCGCAAGGTGTTCGTGCCGCTGACCCAGCTGTGCCGCGACGTCTGCCACTACTGCACGTTCGCCAAGGCGCCGAAGCGGCTGCACGCCGCCTACCTCAGCCCCGACGAGGTGATGAAGATCGCCCGCGACGGGGCGACCGCCGGCTGCAAGGAGGTGCTGTTCACGCTGGGTGACAAGCCAGAGTTTCGCTACGCCGCCGCCCGTGGGGCCCTGGCCGAGCTCGGGTTCGCCACCACCATCGACTACCTGGAGCATGTGGCCGGCCGGGTGCTGGCGGAGACGGGCTTGGTCCCGCACATCAACGCCGGCCTCCTGACGGCGGAGGACTACGCGCGGCTTCGCAAGGTCTCGGGCTCGATGGGGCTGATGCTGGAATCCAGCTCGCCGCGGCTGTCGGAGAAGGGCGGGCCGCACCACGGCTCGCCGGACAAGGATCCGGCCGTGCGTCTGGCCAGCATCGCGGCGGCCGGCGAGGCGCGCGTACCCTTCACCAGCGGCTTGTTGATCGGAATCGGCGAGATCCGAGACGAGCGGATCGACGCGCTGATGGCGCTGCGCGACCTGCACCGGGCGCATGGCCACCTGCAGGAAGTGATCATCCAGAACTTTCGCGCCAAGGCCGGGACGAAGATGGCGGACGCGCCGGAACCGTCGGAAGACGAACTGCTCTGGACGATCGCCGCCGCCCGTCTGGTGCTCGATCCGGAGGTCAGCGTCCAGGCGCCGCCAAACCTCAACCCCGGCCGCACCGAGGCGCTGATCGCCGCCGGCCTCAACGACTGGGGCGGCATCTCGCCGGTGACCATCGACCACGTGAACCCGGAGGCGCCCTGGCCGGAGATCGCCGCGCTGGGCGAGGTCTGCGAGGCCGCCGGCCGGCCGCTGGTCGAGCGGCTGACGGTCTATCCGCGCTTTGTCGGCGACCCGGATCAGTGGCTGGAACCCTCGGTCGCGAAGGCGTTGCGCAAGCTGGCCGACGCCGAAGGCCTCGGCCGCGACACCGCCTGGAGCCCGGGTGTGCCGGAGCCGGCGCCGGCGACGCCGCAATATCCGCTGGGTCTGCGGATGCCGGCGATCCATACGCCCTCGATCGACGCGATTCTCAGCCGGGCGACCGACGGGCGAACACTGACCAAGGCTGAGATCGTGCGGCTGTTTGCGGCGCGCAGCGGATCGGCCCAGGCGATCGTCGCCGCCGCCGACGAGCTGCGCCGCAAGGTCAGCGGCGACACCGTGACCTACGTGGTCAACCGCAACATCAACTACACCAACATCTGCACCTTCAGTTGTTCGTTCTGCGCCTTCTCCAAGACCTCGATCAGCCACGGCACGCGGGACAAGCCTTACGACCTGCCGCTGGAAGAGGTGCAGACCCGGGTCCGCGAGGCCTGGGCCAAGGGCGCGACGGAAGTCTGCCTGCAGGGCGGCATCCACCCGAAGTACACAGGCGAGACCTACGTCAGCATCCTGAAGGCGGTGAAGCAGGCCGAGCCGGGCATGCATGTCCACGCCTTCTCGCCGCTGGAGGTCAGCCACGGGGCCGAGACCACCGGCGCGTCGCTGTCGGACTATCTGAAGCAGCTGAAAGACGAGGGCCTGGGCTCGCTGCCCGGCACCGCCGCCGAGATCCTCGACGACGAGGTCCGCGATGTGATCTGCCCGGACAAGCTGAACACGGCCGAGTGGCTGGCGGTGGTGCGCGCGGCCCACGGCGTCGGCCTGCCGACCACGGCCACCATCATGTTCGGCCATCTGGACCGCCCCGACCATTGGGCCAACCACCTGCTGGCGGTGCGCGACCTGCAGCTGGACACTGGCGGGTTCACCGAGTTCGTGCCCCTGCCCTTCGTGCACATGCAATCGCCGGTCTATGTCCGCGGCCAGGCCCGCAAGGGCCCGACGTGGCGCGAGACAGTGCTGATGCACGCGATTTCCAGGCTGGCTCTGAACGGGGCGATCAACTCCATCCAGGTGTCGTGGGTTAAGCTGGGCCTCAATGGCGCTGCGGCCTGCCTGGCGGCCGGCGTCAACGACCTGGGCGGGGTGCTGATGAATGAGAGCATCAGCCGCGCGGCCGGCGCCGCCCACGGGCAGGAGGTGTCGGCCGACGATTTCCGCCGGACCGCGGCCTCAGCGGGACGGAGCCTGAGGCAGCGCACGACGCTCTACGGCGAGGTTCGGAATCCGCAGCTAGCTTAAAAGGCCTGCAAGTGGATCAAGGCGGTCGTGGGGGTGCTGTCAGGCAAAGGGCAAAAGGTCTCCACTGACGGCGAGGCCGCCGCGACGGGAGAGACCGTGAGACCGATTTCGTACAAGCGCCACCGGTTCCCGGCGGAGGTGATCCGCCATGCAGTGTGGCTGTATTTCCGGTTCACGCTGAGCTTCCGTGATGTGGAGGAACTCCTGGCCCAGCGCGGGATCGAGGTCAGCTACGAGACGATCAGGTGCTGGACGCTGAAGTTCGGGCGGCAGTTCGCGCATAACCTGCGGGGGTCACGGCCAAAGCCGACGGGTCGCTGGCATCTCGACGAGATGGTGGTGAAGATCGGCGGCAAGCGGATGTTCCTGTGGCGTGCTGTCGATGACGAGGGCGAGGTGCTGGACATGCTGGTCCAGGAACGCCGCAACAAGGCTGCCGCCTTGAAGCTGCTACGGAAATTGCTGAAGCATCAGGGCGTCCATCCCGAGGCGATCGTCACCGATAGGCTGGCGTCCTACCGCGCCGCTGCCAGGGATCTGGGGCTGACAGATCGTCACCGACCTGGCGGCATGCGGGAGAACAATCGGGCGGAAAACTCGCATTTGCCGATCCGGCGGCGGGAGCGAAAGCAGCAGAAGTTCAAGTCCAGAGCCTCGGCTCAGAGGTTCCTCGCCACCCACGCCGCCGTTTACAACGTCTTCAATCTCCAACCCCACCTGATCCGCCGACCGACCCTTCGCCAGTTCCGGGCAGAGGCTCAGCTGACGTGGGCGGCGGCAACCACGGCGGCCTGATCCAACGCCGGGGAGGGGGCTTCCGCAACTCGGTGGAGTTTACCTGACAGAACCCTCTAAACAGCAGCGCCTTCAAGCCGCACCAAACTGGGCTTGAAGGCGCCTAAATCATCCCAGTGTGTGCACTCAGCTAAGCTGAGTCCCCCACAGGTCGGGGCTGAACATCTAGAAGCGTGCTCGGGCGCCGACCGTAAAGCGGCGACCGCTATCTTCGTAGAACCGGACGAGGTTCTGATTGTTGTACGTAAGCGAAGGCTCATTCAAAATATTGGAGGCATCGGCATTGATGGAAATATGATCATTGACCTCATAGCTCAGCGAAGCGTCGAACTGGCCGTAGGAGCGGGCAAAATCGCCATCGCCGAAGAAGCTCAGTTGATTGTTCGTGTACTTGCTGCGATAGGTATAGGAGAGCCTCGCCCCGAAACCGCTCTTCTCGTAATACATGGCTGCGTTGTAAGAGACCTTTGACACGCCGGGCAGCGGGGTGGCGGGGCCGCCGCTCGCCGCACTGACCTTGCCCACATCGAGGAGCGTCGCGTTCGCGAGTACGCCGAAGCCATCCCACGGCGACGGCAGGAAGGTAAGCGGCACCTGCGCGTTCAGTTCGATGCCCTTGAGTTTCGCACCGGCGCCGTTGTCCGGGAAGAAGTGGGAGAAATCCAGGGTGGCGATCGGACCGCCGATGCCCTGGCGGACCGGATAGGTCTCCGTCTTCGTCGCGTTCACAACGAAATTCTTGATATCCTTGTAGAACACGGCGGCGGACAAGATTCCTGTCGTGTTGAAATAGTATTCAAGCGAGAGGTCCACCTGATCCGCGAGAAACGGCTTCAGCCTGGGGTTGCCCGACGAAATGCTCCGGACGTTCGCGCTTATGTTTGTCGAGGTCGTGAGTAGGCTGAGCGTGGGACGCGTCATGACGCGCGCCGCCCCGAAACGAACCAAGAGGTTGTCGTTGACCGCATAGCGTAGGTTGAGGCTGGGCAGCCAGTTCTCGTAGTTGTTGTCGACCTTTCCCGCCGGCGCCGTATCGACGAGGGTTTGAGCCGCCAATTGCACGAAGGTGATGGTGTTGAAGTCGGGAACGCTGCCGATCGACGTCTGCTCGGTCTTCACATAGCGAAGCCCGATGTTCCCGGCCAAGCGGTCGTCCTCGGTGCCGAAGTCCACTCTTGCATAGGCCGCGATCGACCTCTCCTGGACGGCAAAGTCGCTCGCCGGCGCGGCCGTGGGCGGTGCGGCGGCAAGGATTCGCGCAAGCGAGACACGCTCCAGGAGGGTGTCCATGTTGGCCACCAGGCCCTCGGTCAGCGGCTTCACCGGACCATTGTAGCTGCTGAAGGCGTGAGGGAACGAAAAGCGGTACATGACGGGGGTGCCGTCGAAACTGCCCCCCTCGACGGTCGGATTGAAGGGAACGCCAAGCAGGTTGGCCAATCCCTGGGCGCTGAGCAGTACGCGGGCGGATCTGAAGTCGAGCTTACGTTCTGAAAGGTTCAGACCGGTGCTGAACTTCTTCACGAAGCCATCGTTGAAGTCGTAACGGCCGTCCCCCCGCAAACTCCAGTTGCGATCGATCGTCGGGGCCTTATAGGAACCTCGCAGGCCAACGACGTTGTAGTTGTGCGGGTTGAATATGTCGTAGCCGCGCGTGAACCCTAGGTCGGTGAACGTATCGCCGTCGGTCCTGTGATCATAGTAAGCGCTGGCGCGTCCGATGCCCTCCATGCCGAGCGCGGTCTCCTCACGGCGTGTGCGCGAGTAGTTCGCTTCCGTCGACAGGGTCAGTCGATCCTTCGTCCAGGTCGCGCCTGCTGCCGGCGAGACGGTGACCCTGGAAGACTCATTATTCTGCCCGATCGACACCAGCCAGACCCCATCCGCATCCAGGAAGGAAATCGTATCGCCGTTCACGACGCTGCGGCGTACGCCTGAATTGGGTCCCGCGATACTGGTGAAGCGGGGGGCAAACGCATAGGCCTTCTGCTTTTCGTCCAGGTTGGCGTAGAAGACGTCCGCCCAAAGCTCGAGCGTGTCTGTCGGCCGGGCCTGGACGCCGCCCACGAGTGTCAGCCGGCGACTGTCGCCCTCGGTGACGATCGTCCCCGCGGTATGCTCGAACCGGAACGTGTCGTTGAAGTCTCCGTCGACGTTGTAGTCGACGGGCGGGAGGCGCCTGGCCTCCACGCCCACTTCGGTGCCGAAGCCGGTTTTGGAGAAGGTCGTATACTTCCGCTCACGGTAATCTGCGCCGAAGTAGGCCCCGACGGTTCCATCGCCGAACACCTTGTTGACGAAGCCGGTCACATGCGGCGAGAATTTCCGCGCATTTCGCTCGTAGAGGCCTTCGATGGCCGCCACGTAGCGGTCCTTGCCGATGTCGAGAGGTCGGGCGAGGCGGACGTTGACGGTCGCTGACAGGCCGCCGTCGATCATATCGGCCGTCGGCGTCTTGTAGACCTCGATCGAACTGACGAAGTCCGACGCCAGGCTGGAGAAGTCGAAGCTCCGCGCACCGGTCGAGGTGATTGTGCGGCCATTGTATTGGGTGCGCGTGAAGTCGGGGCTGAGGCCGCGAACGCTGATGACCGTGCCCTCCCCGTTCGCGCGCTGGATCTGGACACCGGTCACGCGCTGCAGGGAGTCGGCCAGATTCTGGTCGGGAAACTTGCCGATGTCCTCGGCCGAGATGGCGTCGACGATCGCCGAGCTGTTGCGCTTGGTCGAGGCGGCGCTGGCAAGACTGGCGCGAATCCCCGTCACGACGACTTCGTCAATTGCCGAAGTCGACGGCGCCTTGTCCTTATCGGCGCCAGCCGCCGGACCAGCCTGAGCGAATGCGGGGGCGCCTTGGATAAGCGCCCAGGCGGCGACGCCGCACAACAAGCCATTTCGAATTTGCGCGTTTGACATGCGCTTCCCTCCCCCGTCTTTCGGATGACCCCTTTATTAGGGTTTATATATGGCATAAAGCTTCACATATGAAATCGTCAAGCGAAAATGAGCGCCGGCGGCTCGTCTTCGCCGGAGGGGGAGACACACAAGGCGCGGTCTGGCGGAACGCGGAAATGACCGAGGGCGTGAGCGCCAGCGGGTTCGGACCCGGCCATGGACCTGGTCTTTCGGATCAGTGGCGGGTTGACTGGCGCATCGTTTGTCGTGCGGAGGCGAAGCATCTGCGGCGCCGGTGATGCTCAGCATTGAACGCGACGGCTCGCGGCAGACGCCGCGGCTCGGCTCGTCTGACGACTGGTGCGTGTACTCGACCGGGGAAGGGCGCGTCGGCGTTACGGGCCTTCGGCGACGCAGGTGAAGCTCGAGGCCTGGTTCATATCGCCCGCGCCGTTGTATTTCGGCCATCTGGGATATTCGCAGAGCGGCCGAGTACGGCTGTTCGATCCCCTATTGAGGTCGATGGCGATCAGGTTGGTCGGTGCGACACCCCGCTCCACCCATTGCTCAATCGCCGAAACCCCGTCCCAGGCGGCGTAGAACGCGCCCCCGAACGCATGCGCCAGGCCGGGAACCTCATAGTAGCGCAGGAAACCGCGGACCGCGCTCGCGCCCATCCTGGCCCTCACGCGATCGACATACGTCGCCGTCGCACGCGAACTCACGATTTGGTCGACCGTGCCGTGCAGGAGGAGCAGCTTGCCGCCGTGCGCCCGAAACGCCGAGAGGTCGGTCTCGTTCATGTCCTGCTCGCCGGCGAGCTGACTGATGCGCGCCTGGTGCGGGCCGGGGTTCATCGGATCAAGCGTTGTCGAGGCGAAATTCGGATCGCGCGCCACGAAGAATTTGGCCCACTGGTCCCAAAACAGCGATACCGCCGGTGCGCCCTTGAGCGGCTGACCGCCCGACACCATTGGATCGCGTGGCGCCGTGGTTCCGAAGCCCATCCCAACAAGGTTCGGTTGATGTTCGTACCCAGGGGAGGAGGGCGGGGAGATCCGTCCGAAATCAGTGCCCCAGGCGTTGAAGCCCGGGTAACCGGTCTCACCGCTGGCCAGCCTGTAGGGCAGGACGAGCGGGGCGTTGATCACCCTCATGCTGTCGATCTGCAGATCCGAGAGGCAGGCGTCTCCTGCGTCGTCGCCATCCGGGCAGCGCAGCGGCCGGCCGTTCACGCTCGCGGTGGCCGGATCGAAACGGGCGTTGCAGGCCGCGTGGTTGCTGATCACGCCATCGGCCGCGCCGTCGAGTTCGTCGCACGCCTGCATCGCCGCGTCGAACAGGAGAGTGCGCTTGGCGAGATTTAGATAGCCGCCCGGCCGAGACAGGGCTCGGGTGATGTGGCCGAACTCCAGGTCCAGTGTCGCCGCAGCGGTGGCCGGATAGAGCGCCACCACGCCATTAAAATCGGTCGGCCACCTTTGCGCAAAAGCCAGCGCCTCGCGCCCGCCGGAGGATCCGCCGTAGACATAGCTCCACTTCGGCGCGACTCCGTAGTGCGCCTTGATGAGATATACGGCCGCATCGCGTGTCTTCTTCAGCGCCGCATAGGCGAAGTTGAGGCGCGCCTCGTCATTGAGCGCGAAGCTCGCCTGATTTGCCGGATCCGTCCGGAAGTCGTGCCCCGAATCACCTCCGAAGGTTGCATAGCCGAGCGCGAGCGGGCCGGGCCGATCGGGCCGGGCGTTGAGCACCCGCTGGGTTCCGTCCGGAATCGCGCCGTCATAGCCCCCGCCGGTGAACATCATGGCCTTGTGGTTCCAGGCGGCGGGTAGATTCAGCTGCATCTGGATCATCGGCGCTGTCGGGTCGATCGGCGCAATAGAGACCAAGGCCTGGCAATATTCGCTGCGTCGCTTGCCTGGGCCATCGCTGCTTCGGAGAGTCTGCGCCCCGGTCACCGTGGCGCCGTGCGTCGGCAGGCCGATCTTCACCGCCGGCACCTTGAGCCCCACCAGATCCGAACAGGGCACCTCCGCCGCGCCCGCAGATTCGCCGAGCGCAAGCACGACGATCGCTGGAACAGCTGTCATGCCGATCGCACCGACGATGCGCGCCAAGCGACAACTGCTTTCGGATTGGCGCCGCCGCAACCTGGCTGCCGGCGAGCTCTGGCGCGTTCTGCTCATTCGGCCCCCTCCATCGCGTTGGACACTTGGGCGATCTTTCAGATCGCCAAATACACCTAGCCCGCAGAGCCTGGCTCTCGGTGGGGGACTTGATTACCGTTTTATATGCGTGTATCCGTTTCACTAGTCAAATATAAGGGATGAAGCGGGAAGGGCGTGGCCGGGGCTGCATCGCGTTCCTCGCTTCCTCGTAACTGGCGCGCAGGTCACCATGGGCCCCGGGTCTCTCGCGTTGCCGTCGTGCCTTGGTCTCCCTTCCAGGGACGTCAGCGGAAGCGCCTGCGCGCATCGTCAGCCGCTCATGGCCGATGGCTTCCATCGAAGTGACGGTTGTCGTCGGGAATGCCACGAGGTCCCCAAGCCGGGGACCTTCGGAGTGGTCGACTGGGGTGAAGTCGGAACACGAAGCATGGGAGTGGGACGTGGGCCCTAGATCCCTCGTAGCGGCAAAAATCGCGCAGGCGCTCCTGCCGAACCTCGGACGCGGCGCGATCGCTCTGTCGCTGGCGATGAGCCTGTTCGCGACGGCGGCGTCGGCGCAGATCTCAACGGAGGACTTCCTCGAGCTCAAGACGATGCGAATCTATCCGGGAGATGCGCCAGGCGCCAAGGGCGCGGAGCCCGGCGACGTGCCCTCGGTCACGGTCGTCTTGCCATGGGGCGACTTCAACGGCGTTGGCGTCATCGTCGCGCCTGGGGGCGGCTACGTGAACGTCGCGGGCAATATCGAAGGACGGCAGCTTGCGGATTGGTTCGCCGCCCGCGGTGTCACCGCCTTTGTCCTCAACTACCGTACGGGTCCCAAATATCTCTATCCGGTCCCGCTTGAGGACGCCCAGCGCGCCCTCCGCTTCGTCCGCGCCAACGCGGGGCGCTGGGGGCTGCGGCTCAACAAGATCGGATTTGCGGGCTTTTCGGCAGGCGGCCATCTCGCGGCTATGGCGGGCACGAGTTTCCATGCCATCAACTCCGCGGTCGCCGATCCGGTCGAGCGCTTCAGCGATCGTCCAGACTTCCTCGTGCTGGCCTATCCCGGGACCCTGATCTTCGAGCCAGGTAAGGCGCATAGACCCGACGGAACCGGCCGCTCGGACTATTGCATGTTGATGCAGCTCAATCCCTGCGATCCGCGCTTCGAGGCATATTCGCCCCATAAATTGGTCCGCGCCGATACGCCGCCCACCTTCCTCTACATGACCAATGAGGATGTCCTGGGACCGCAGCAGTTGACGGTCATGTACGATGCTCTGCGGGAAAAGAAGGTGCCCGTGGAGATGCATATGTTCGGCCGTGGCGCACACTCGAGCGGGGTGGGGGGTATTTCGCAGGCCCTCAGTTTCTGGCCCCTCCTGCTGGACAACTGGCTGCGCGGCGAAGGATTTCTGGGCGGGGACAATACGCCCGCACCGCGCAAGTGATTTCAGTGCGCTTGCACCCAGGCCGCGGTCGCTCCTGGCGAGATCCTCGCCGTTGGGCTCGCGCGCTCCGCGGCGCAGACATCACTGCAGGGGCAGTCTCACGCGCTGCCTGGCCTGGTTGCGCAGGATCGTGAGATCGACCGCGCCTCGCCAACGGCGGGCATGCGCCGAGACGATGAAGTCCTCCGCCGCGGCCATCCTGCTCGTCTGGCCATAGTCTTCATCGACGATCTCGACGATCACGTCCCCGGACTGCAGGCCGCCCCTCTCCGCGAGTCCGCCAGGCTCGATCGAGAGCACCATCACCCCTTCCATGGACGATAGTCCGGCGGCCGATTGCTCGCCCAAGGTCTCGACCGACTTGATCCGCATCCCGAGATAGTCACGCGGCTGTTCGCCGACGGCGGTCGCGGCGCGGGCGATCGGCGCTGGGAAGTCGGGGCGCTCGGCCCGAGCTCTCAACCGCTCCGGCCTGACCCCGAAGCTCATGGGGAAATTCCTGAATCCCACGCGCAAGGCAGGTGAAGTCGGCGCCACCGAATAGTCGCCCTTCGACGGATCCACGAACTGGGGATCCCCAGCCAGCGAGTGCGTGTCGGTGGCGTTGGCGCGCGCGTTCGCGAGTGCTGAATCGGAGGGGAAGAGGTTCCAGTCGACCGACCGGCCCCATTCGCCGATCCGGATCGGCTGGTACGGCGCCATGACGATGTTGTGCTCGAAGACGTCCCGGCTTCCCGCGAACCAGACATGCGGATGAAACGAGTTGTTGAACAGGATGTTGTTGCGCGCGATCCGGTCGAACCCCTCGCGGAACTTGAGGCCCCCCGAGAGCAACAGGTTGTCCTCGATCAAGTAGTTGCTGCTCCCATCGTCGAGATCAATGTCCCAGCCGTGCTCCGAGCGGAAGCGATTGTGGCGGATCACCACGGTTTCCCGGGCGTCGAGCGTCACGAGGCCAGGCTCGGCGGCGACGCGCCGATCCATTTCACGGCGGTTCGGATGCCAGAAACGATCCCGGCCCCAGCTATTGAAGGCCCCGTGATCGCCCGTTTCCAACACGGTTTCGAAAACGTCGTTTCCGATCAGGAGATGCCCGCCCCAGGCGCCGTCCCCGATGTTCAATCCCGCCCGCGGGACCCTATAGATGCTGTTGTGGGAGACCGTGATCCGGGCCGCCATCGCGATCTGGATCCCGGCGGCCTGCTTTTCGATCTCGCCGATATCGTGGATGAGATTGTCTTCGGCGAAGCTGTCCGCTGGATAGTCATCGTTTGCGGGCCCCGGCGTGCGATCGATCTCCTCGAGCGGCAAGCTCTCTCCATATTCGAACAGGGCCGAGCGAACTGCGCGGGGCCGGCCGACGAAGGCGATGGCCGTGGCGCCGATGTTGCGGATTTCATTCTCCCGAACCGAGATTTCCCGGGCGTGACCGCTGACGACGACCGCATTCCCGCCGAGTTCGGCGAAGTCACCCCCCGCAACCTCCACCCGCGCGGCGTTTTCGATCAGGACCGCTCCGCCTCGGTGAAATTTCCAGTCCGACCGCAACAGCGGTTCCGTAGAAAGCAGATAGGTCGGCTCAGTGTATCGATACCGCAATCCGGTGATCCGGATATCGTGCGCCTGCGCCCGCTGCCCGCCGACCTGGATGAGGTTCTGAAGACGGCTGGCGACGAACCCGGTCCGCGGCGGCCGGCGGTCGTCCAAGGACTTGAAGTAAAGCCAACGGTTCTTGGCGTCGAAATACCATTCGCCGGGCGCGTCGAGTTCCTCGCGAATATTCTCGACAAAGCGCGCACTCTCGCTTGGGCCCCCATTGGCGACCCGATTGTTGCCGGCGGGCGACGCCAGCTTGAGGCTCCCGTCCGGAGCCTTCCCCAGGATCGCGATATGCATGCCGCCCCATCGGCCACCGTGCAGGGCGTGGATCACACCGCCCGCCGGGTCCGCCCAGCGGGCGATTCGGGCCGGGGACGTCGCATCGGCGGAAACCCCGCCAAACGGCCTCACCGATGGATCATAGTTCGGGTAGCGCGCCCGTATCAGCCGGTGATCATCCAGCCACAGCAGCGCGAACGTCGGACCGCGCAGGCGCGCGCGCCAGACGCCTCCGGGCTGCGGTTGCCAATCGAGCGGCGGCAGTTCGCGACCCCCGCTCAGCGTGACCTTGGCCCCGGCTCGAGGCTTCAATTCGAATGGGCCGCTGGCGGCGCCCGAAAGCGATTCGTCGAGAATGAGGGGGCGCGGGAGTGAATAGGTTCCCTCAGCAAGCTCAACCGAGACCGGCTCAGCCGCGTCGGCGGAGCGGAGCCCGCGCGCGCGGTCCAAGGCCTGTTCCAACTGAGCGACATTGCTGACTGCAATCGTCTCCGCCAGAGCCGGAAGGGGCAATGCCAATGCGATGTGCGCCGCGACCAAACGGTAACGAGATACCGGCGACATCAAAGCAGCCCTCGTGTAGATTTGTATATGCACCGTAGTTTTATAGGTGAATGATGCGCCCGTCGCAAGCATACCTCAAGCGGGACACGGGGCCGCGCTATCGCCCGCAGGATCGCCTTCGAGCGGAGGGGGCCGTCAGCCGTGCATTAGCTGCTGAGTGATGCGCTCGGCCGCCTCGACGACGGAGCTTGTAGCCTGTTCAGCATGGGCCGATTCCTCGCGACGGGTGAGGAAGGGGATCGTCAAGGCCGCGACTGGCCCAGGCTCGACGCCATCGAAGATGGGGGTGGCGATGTCAGTGATCGCCGACACGCTTGAGCTCGGCACCATCGAATACCCTCGAACCCTGGCCTCGCCGGCCGTCTTAATGAACCGGTTGAGGTCGACCGTCTTGGGCGCCGTGCGCCGCAAGGATGTGAGCCAGTCGTTGCGAATGGAGTCCGGCGCGAACCCGAAGAGGATGCTTCCGGACGCCGAATCCGTGACGTGGCGGCGATAGCCCACGCGAACAGCGAATCCGAGGAGACCGGGACTTTCCACCCGCGCCACGATCACGATGTCATCGTCAGTGCGCACCGCCAGGTGGCACGACTGCTCGAGCGTCTGTGAGAGCTCATGCATCAACGGGAGGGCGGCATCGTGCAAGTTGCGGATCGGTGGGGTCTGCATTCCCAGCTTGAAAAGCCGGTTGGTGAGTAAGAACCTGTCGTCGGGCGTCCGCTCGATGTAGCCGCGCCGCTCGAGCACCAGCGCCATGCGATAGAGCGTGTTCTTCTCACGACTCAGCGCCTTCGCCAGGTCGGCCAGACCGCAGGGCTCGCGGTGGCGGGCGAGAAACTCCAAGATCTCCAGGCCCTTGTCCAAGGCTGGCGCCTGGTAGTTCTGTCCCGCTTTGGCGGGGGCGGGTTTTGAGTGGCCTGCGGGCGACTTGACATTCTTCATGAGCGTTGTGTCTTATATGCGCATCATCGTTTCAAATAAGAATCACATGTACATCGGAGTCCTCCTTAGCGCCAGCGTCGACGGTCTCCGGGCCCTGCCTTCATTCGAACCGGGTTGGCGGAGTTCGATCGATACCGATGCACACTTGGCTCGAGTCCTCCAGCCTTTCGGAACATGACCTTGAAGGCAAATCCCGCCCTCGTCGAGAAGCGGTATGTGTTGCCGTTTCTGCTCGTCGCATGCCTGTTCCTCTCGTGGGCGCTCGCGGCGGCGCTGAACGACGTCCTCATTCGCCAGTTCCAGAAGGCGCTGGACCTGACACGGGGCCAATCCAGCTTCATCCAGCTCGCGTTCTACATCGGCTACTTCTGCGCAGCCCTGCCCGCGGGGCTGCTGATCCGCCGGCTCGGCTACAAGCCGGTGATGATCGCCGGCCTCGGACTCTATGCACTCGGCGCCTTTCTCTTCTATCCGGCCGCCGAGATCCGGGAATACGGCGCCTTTCTGGGCGCGCTCTACATCATCGCCTTCGGTCTGGCCTTTCTCGAAACCGCCGCCAATCCCTATGTGTCGATCCTCGGCGATCCGGCGACCGCATCAGCCAGGCTCAACCTCGCCCAGTCCTTCTACGGTATCGGCGCCATCATCGGTCCGATCATCGGCGGCGCCTTCATTTTTTCCGGGATCGAGCACAGTAAGACCAGCTTGGCGGCCCTGTCGCCCGCGGCGATTGAGGCCTATCGCGCCGCAGAGGCGCGGATGGTCCAGGGTCCCTATCTCTGCGTGGGCGCCCTGATGTGCGGGCTCGCGCTGGTGATCGCGTTGACCCGTTTCCCCATCGTCGCGAACACCGGCGCAGGCCGCCGCCACACCCTCAAGGACGCGTTCGCAGCCCTGCGTCACCGCCAGCTCCGCTACGCGATCGTTGCCCAGTTCTTCTATGTGGGCGCCCAGGTCAGCGTGTGGAGTTTCTTCATCGACTTCACCAAGGACGCCCTGCCCATGCTGTCGGAGCGCACGACCGCGTTCCTGCTTTCGGGAAGTCTCGGCATGCTCATGCTCGGACGCTTCAGCGGCGCGTTCATCCAAAGGCGGGTCGCCCCTGCCAAGCTGCTGGCGCTCTATGCTGCGATCAACGTCGCCCTCTGCCTTCTCGCCGCGGTCGCTAACGGAGGCCTAGCCGTGGGCGCGCTCTGGCTTACCAGCTTCTTCATGTCGATCATGTTCCCCACCATCTTCGCGCTCGGCCTCGAAGGCCTCGATGGCGAAACTGAGATGGGGTCGTCGTTCCTCATCATGTCGATCATCGGCGGCGCCATGGTTCCACCCCTGGTGGGCCTGCTCGCAGACCGGGTCGGCATCCATCACGTGATGGCCATCCCCGCCGCGTGCTTCGCGGTGTGCATGGCGTTTGCGGTTCATCGCTCGGCGTCGAGGCGACCGGCGTGACCGACAGGCGCTTCTGCTTTGCCCTGGACCTGGTGGACGACGCCGCCCTGATCGCGGCCTACGAGGATTGGCATGCTCCGGGCGGTGTGCCCCCCGAAGTCCTCGCCGACATTCGCGCTCAAGGGGTCGCCGAGATGGAGATCTGGCGCGCCGGAGATCGGCTGCTGATGGTCGTGACGGCCGGCGAGGACTTTCCACGCGACCGCCCGCCTGAGCCCCTGGTGGCCGAATGGGAAGCTTCCATGTCGCGGTTCCAGAAGCCGCTTCCCGTCGCCCTGCCCGGCCAGAAATGGGCGCCCATGACCAGGATCTTCGCCCTCGGCGAACACGACCCGCACCCCGCTCGGACCTGACCGGCGTCCGCCGCCCGCGACGGGCGCGGCCCGACGTCAAGTCGTCTGCCGACGGACTTGCCAGCCGCCCCGGTTGTCTCATATATGGATCGTGGTTTTAGATAAGAAGTGGCGCGCCGCCTTGACCCTCACCATCGATCGCTTCGAAGCCTTCGACATCCGGTTCCCGACTTCGCGCGCCCTGGCGGGATCGGACGCGATGAATCCCGACCCGGACTATTCGGCCGCTTACGTCGTGCTCCATTCCAGCCGCCAGGACCTGAAGGGTCACGGGTTCACCTTCACCATCGGCAAGGGCAACGACCTCTGCGTCGCGGCGATCCGGGCGATTGCCCCGAGGCTCGTGGGGCGATCGCTGGCGGACATTTGCTCTGACATGGGAGCCTTCTGGCGCAGCCTGGCTGGCGACAGCCAGCTGCGCTGGCTCGGTCCGGAGAAAGGTGTCGTCCACCTGGCGCTCGCCGCCGTTGTGAACGCGGTCTGGGACCTCTGGGCCAAGCAGCAGGGAAAGCCCGTCTGGCGTCTGATCGCCGACTTCACCCCTGACGAGCTCGTGCGCCTGATCGACTTCCGCCACATCACCGACGCGCTCGATCCCTCGGAGGCCCGCGACATCGTGGAGCGCGCGCAATCGCAACGGAGCGCCTTGAGCCCGGTGCTCGAGGGGGAAGGGTATCCGGCCTACACCACCTCAGCCGGGTGGCTGGGCTATCCCGACGACAAGATCCGCAGGCTGTGCGCGGAGGCGGTGACGGATGGCTGGCAGGCCATCAAGATCAAGGTCGGGCGCGACCTGCCGGACGACCTGCGCCGCTGCGCGATCGTGCGGGACGCCATCGGCGAGCGCCTGCTTATGATCGACGCCAACCAAGTCTGGGAAATCCCGGAGGCAATCGACCACGTTCTCTCCCTTGCCGATTGCGATCCCTACTGGATCGAGGAGCCCGTCAGTCCGGACGACATCCTCGGTCATGCCGCCGTTCGCCGCGGCGTCGCCCCCATCCGCGTCGCCACCGGTGAGCACGCGCACAACCGGGTGATGTTCAAGCAGCTGCTGCAGGCCGAGGCCGTCGACGTCGTGCAATTCGACTGCTGCCGACTCGGCGGCGTGAACGAAGCCCTTGCTGTATTCCTGCTGGCCGCCAAGTTCGGCAAGCCGGTCTGCCAGCATGCCGGCGGGGTCGGACTCTGCGAGGTCGGCCAGCACCTGGCCTTCGCCGACGCGCTGTCCATCAGCGGCGCGCTCGACGGTCGGATGCTCGAGCATGCCGGTCACCTGCACGAGCACTTCTGCGATCCGATCCGCATTGAGCGCGGACGCTATCGAATGCCGCAGGCGCCGGGCTTCAGCACCGAGTTGCGAGGTGACAGTCTTCGCGACCATCTCTTTCCCGACGGGGCCGCTTGGAGCCACGGACACAGCCAGGACGAGGAGCTCGGCTTAACCGCCGAGCTCGGTGCGCATTTGGCGGCCTCTGGGGATTGAGACGATGGCGGCGGCGCCCCGGACCTGGTGCGAGCGGCTCCCCCGGCGCGGACTTGGCGCTGCGCCCCTTGGCAATCTCTACGCGCCGCTGAATGATGGCGACGCCGTCGACCTGCTCGCGGCTGCGACCGAGTCACCTTCCGCGTTTCTCGACACAGCGCCCTACTATGGACATGGCCTGAGCGAACGGCGGATTGGCGCTTTCCTTCGGGCGCACCCGGATCGCCGCCCGATGATCTCGACCAAGGTGGGCCGCCGCCTTGAGCCTTGCCGCGATCCGCCCGACCACGGCTTCGCCCGGCCCGATCCATTCAAGCCTGTCTTCGACTATTCGGCCCAGGGCGTTCGTACCGCCCTCGAGCAGAGCCTGCATCGTCTTGGACGACGATCGGTCGACCTGCTGCTGCTGCACGACATCGGCCGCAAGACCCATGGCCTGGAGCATTCGCAGACGATGGCGCTTGTGGAGCGTGGGGCCTGGCCCGCCCTCCTGGAGTTGCGGGCCGAAGGGCTGACCCGCGGGATCGGGATCGGCGTCAACGAGTGCGAGGTCGTCCTCGAGTGCCTCGACCGCGGCCTCATTCCGGACGTGGTGCTCCTCGCCGGGCGCCACACCCTAATGGATCGCGGTGCGGAAAGAAGCGGCCTGCTCGACCGCTGCGAAGGCCTGGGCATCCCGCTCATCGCCGCGGCGCCCTTCAACTCCGGACTGTTGGCGGGCGGGGACCGCTTCAACTATATGGCGGCGCCCCCGCAAATCCTGGCTGCGGCGGGGCGCCTCGCGCAGATCTGCGCCGGCGCGGGCGTTCCGCTGGCGGCGGCCGCCCTGCAGTTCCCCTTGCGAAACCCGGCGATCGCCAGCGTCGTCGCCGGCGCCCGAACGGCCGCCGAGCTGAGCCAGCAAACGGCCTGGCTTGCGCATCCCATCCCCGAAGACCTGTGGAACGCGCTAGAGGCGGTCCGGCGAGACCTGACGACATGATCATCGACGCGCACCAGCATTTCTGGACGCTCCGCCGCGACGACTACGGTTGGTTGACCCCGGACCTGACGGATCTCTATCGCGATTTCCAGCCTCGAGACCTGGAACCGATCCTTCTCGCAAGCGGGGTCGAAGCGACTGTGATCGTACAGGCTGCGCCCACCGAAGCCGAGACAGTCCACCTCCTTGAACTCGCGCGCCGCTGGCCGATCGCGCGCGGGGTGGTCGGGTGGAGTGACCTCACTTCGCCCAGGGTCGCGCATAACCTCGACCGGCTGGCGGACAATCCGTTGCTGCGCGGCATCCGGCCCATGATCCAGGACGAGGCGGATCCGGACTGGATGCTACACCCGTCCGTGGCCTCGTCGCTCCAGGTGATGGGCGAATGCCGCCTGACCTTCGACGCGCTGGTGGGGCCGCGCCATCTGGGGCCCCTCAAGCTGCTGATCGACCTGAATCCCTGCTTGCCCGTCGTGATCGACCACGGGGGTAAGCCGCCGATCGCAAGCGGCGGCTATGAACCGTGGGCTGAAGACATGCGCGCGCTGAGCGAGCGGCCCCAGGTGGCCTGCAAGCTTTCCGGACTGCTCACCGAGGCTGGGGCGCGCGCGGTGGACGCCGACCTGCGCCCCTATGTCGAGCACCTGCTCGAGTGCTTCGGGCCGGCCCGTCTGATGTGGGGCAGCGATTGGCCCGTGCTCACCGCCGTCGGCGGCTACGGCGCCTGGCTCGATCAGGCCCGACGCCTGGTCGGCGCCTTGAGTGCTGATGAGCAGGCCCAGGTCTTTGGTCGCACAGCGGCCAGCTTCTACGGAATCTGAGGAGGCGATATGAGCGGAAGACTAGCTGGCAAGCGCGCCCTGGTCACCGCCGCAGCGGCGGGGATCGGTCGAGAGACGGCGCTGCTCTTCGCCGCTGAAGGCGCCGAGGTGCTGGCGACCGACATCAGCGGAGACGGCCTGTCGGGGCTTGGCGCATCGCCGGGCCTGCGCACCCGACGGCTGGACGTCACCGACAAGGCGGCCACAGCGGCGCTGCTGGACGCCGAGGGGTCCTTCGACGTGCTTGTGAACGCGGCCGGCCGGGTCGACAGCGGTACGATCCTCGAATGCTCCGAGGAGACTTGGTGGCGGGCGTTCGACCTCAACGTCACGGGGATGCATCGGATGATCGCCGCCGTCCTGCCCGGCATGCTCGCCCGGGGCGGCGGCTCAATCGTCAACATCGGCTCTGCGGCCTCGAGCATCAAAGGGGTTCCGAACCGATACGTCTACGGAACCACCAAGGCCGCCGTCATCGGCCTCACCAAGGCCGTGGCCGCCGATTTTGTGGGCCAGGGCGTCAGGTGCAACGTCATCTGTCCAGGGACGATCGATACGCCGTCGCTCGGCGATCGCATCGCAACCGCCGCCGACCCCGAGACCGCACGCCGCGATTTCCTCGCCCGCCAGCCGATGGGGCGGTTCGGCGCGCCCCGGGAGGTCGCCAGCTTGGCGCTCTATCTCGCCAGCGATGAGGCCGCCTTCACCACCGGAGCCGTCCACGTGATCGATGGCGGCTGGACCACCTAGGAACCGACATGAAACTGATCCGCTTCGGCAAGGCTGGACAGGAACGCCCGGGCGTCATCGACAACGAGGGCGTCCGCCGAGATGCTTCGAGCCTCGTACCCGATTGGGCCGGCTCCAGTCTCGATCCCGATGCGCTGGCCGCTCTGGAAAAGGTCGACTTGACGCGGCTTCCGCGGATTCCCGACGTCATCCGATTGGGGCCGTGCGTCGGGTCGGTCGGCAAGATCATCTGTATCGGCCTGAACTACGCCGAGCACGCCGCAGAGAGCGGCATGGAATCGCCCCCAGAGCCGGTGATGTTCATGAAGCCGTCGAGCTCGCTGGCCGGCCCGGCCGACGACCTGCAGTTGCCGCCGGACTCAGAGAAGACGGACTGGGAGGTCGAGCTGGCCGCCATCATCGGACGGCCGACGAAAGCCGTCTCGGAGTACGAGGCCCTCGACGCCGTCGCGGGATACGCTGTGCTCTGCGACTATTCCGAGCGCGCCTGGCAGCTCGAAGGCACGGGTCAGTGGGACAAAGGCAAGGGCTACGACGGATTTGCGCCCCTCGGTCCATGGCTCGCCACATCCCGTGAGATCACCGACCCGCAGGCCCTCCGGCTGTGGCTCGACGTGAACGGCCAGCGGATGCAGGACGGAACCACCCAGCACATGATCTTCGGCGTGGCCGCGCTGATCAGCTACGTCAGCCGCTTCATGAGCCTGCAGCCCGGCGACATCATCGCCACCGGCACGCCGCCGGGCGTCGGGCTTGGGCGCAAGCCGCCGGTCTACCTGCGCCGTGGCGACCTCGTCGAACTCGGCGTCGATGGTCTCGGACGGCAAACCCAGAGGATCTACTGACCCATGACGATGGCGACGCCGGAGACAGCGCTTCCGTCAGCCCGTGATCAAGTGACCTCCCGCCAGGCGCAGTTAACCCTGGGCTTCCTCCCTAGAAGCCTGCGTCTGGCGACTGCCGCCCGGAAGCCCCAGCCTTCCGGGCGGCCCCTTCTTCGGCGCAGTAGCGGGCAGCCTGTCCAATAGGCGCAGGCTGGGCGCGATGTCTCCGACCTCGATCCTTCCGACTCCGCCCTCTCCAACCGGCGGTGAAATCAGCGGAGCTACTGACCTCGATGGCCATTGCAACGAGCGTGCTCGATCTACGGGCTCAGGCCCGCAAGCGCATCCCGCGGGCGATCTTCGACTACGCGGACCGCGGATCGTACGCCGAGCTGACGATCGCCACGAACCGGCGCGACCTCGACGCGGTACGGTTGCGCCAGCGGGTGATGGTCGATGTCTCGGCACAGCGCACCGAGACGTCCGTCCTCGGCCAGCAGATGGCGATGCCAGTTATCATCGCCCCGACCGGCTTGGCCGGGCTGTTCCATGCCGATGGCGAGGCGCATGGCGCGCGCGCTGCAAAGCGCGCGGGGATTCCGTTTTGTCTCTCGACCATGTCGATCCTGTCGATCGAGGACGTCGTCGAGATGGCCGGCTATCCCTTCTGGTTCCAGCTCTATGTCATGCGTGACCGGGATTTCACAGCGTCGCTCATCGAACGCGCGAAGGCCGCCGGCTGTCCGGCCCTCGTTCTCACGCTGGACCTCCCGGTGCAGGGCCAACGGCATCGGGACATCAAAAACGGGCTATCGGTCCCGCCCAAGCTCACGCTCGCCAATGCCTTCGACCTCGTGACCAGGCCCGGCTGGGCGCTCAGCATGCTCAGCGCGCGGCGCAGGTCGTTCGGCAACCTCGCTGAGCAGCTCCAGAAGGCCCGTGATCTGACCACACTGTCGCACTGGATCGCCCATCAGTTCGATCCGTCGTTGGACTGGCGCGACGTCGCATGGGTGCGCTCGCTGTGGCCTGGCAGGCTGGTCCTCAAGGGCGTCATGGATCCGGAAGACGCGCGGCGCGCGGTGGACGCCGGCGCCGACGCCATTGTGGTCTCCAACCACGGCGGCCGGCAATTGGACGGCGCCGCGTCCTCGATCTGCGCCCTGCCGGGCGTCGTCCGGGCCGTGGGCGACCGGGCCGACGTCCTATTCGACGGCGGTGTCCGCAGCGGCCAGGACGTCTTCAAGGCCCTGGCGCATGGAGCGCGGGCTTGCCTGATCGGCAAGGCCTACCTCTGGTCACTGGCCGCAGGCGGCGAGGCCGGCGTCGCCCAAGGCCTGGAGTTCATCCGCAAAGAACTGATCACGACCATGGCGCTGACCGGTGTCGGTGAGGTCGCGCAGATCGAGGCATCGACACTCTGGACCTGACGGACGGCACAGGGGACCCGTGTGCAGTGCTATGCGAAGTGACTAACCTGTCGCCATTGGGCGCCGGCGCAGCGCTCAAAGCGTCACAACCGCGCTCAACTTGTCCGCTGTCGTTCGCACGCCACCACCCGAGCGGTCGATGAGACCCGCGCTCTCCAGCACCGTCACGTCTTCATGCACGCGCCGGTATTGGCGATGGAGCGATTGTGCGAGCGCGTTCACCGACTTCGCAGGATGCGCATGCAGATGGCGAAGCAGGCGATAGCGCTCGCCGGTAAGAACCGAGGCCAAGCCCTCCCAGCTTTCGAAGGAAAGAATTCGCTCCTTGCCACGGTCACCACCGTCAATGCGCTTCCAGGCCTGCACGAACCCGGCGAGATCATCGGACAAACTGCCGCCAACCTGAATTTTGATCTCGTTCGTCATCGTCATGCGCCTCTCAACGTCGTCACGTCGTTCTCAAAGTCCGCTACCAGCTGTTCGACCGTCGTGAACGGGTAGCTCTCTTGCCGGTCGCCGTAGTGACGATGATCGCCCTTGCCGCGCTCATTGTCATAACCCACCAGGCGGTGCCCACCTTGGCCGTAGTAGAGCGAGTATTTGAGCCGATGCGTCGACCCGAGAACCGGCTCCATCAACGCCCAAATTTTCAGTTCCGCGATAGCGCCATCGTCGAAGGCGCGTTTGGAATAGAAGACGAGGGCGCTCCCTGGCATGCTCAAATGTGGCCCGGCGCGACTATGTCGTCAAGGGACATATGTCAATTTTTGGCATGTTAACTGAAGGGCTGGGGTGGTCATTGCCCATGGCGGGTATGAAGGCAATGCGACGGACCTCTCAGACCGCCCAGCGAGCGCTGAAACTTCACCGGGGTTTTGTCTGACTGCCCGCTAGATGGCGGTGCGAGTGGGATTCGAACCCACGTTAGAGTTTCCCCTAAACACGCTTTCCAAGCGTGCGCCTTCAACCACTCGGCCACCGCACCTCACCCGGTCGAAGGGCGAAGCCTTCGGCGGAAGGCGCGTCATATACAAGGGGCGCTAGCCGGGCAAGCGGCGGTTGGCGGCGGCCCTGGCCAGATGGGCGGGATTGAACAGCGAGGCGCGTTCGCGGCGGGTCAGGGTGGCCTGCAGGGCGCGGGAGTCCCTGAGCCAGACGGCAAGGTCCGTGGCGGCGTCTGGCCGGCCTTCGCGCAGGGCGGCCTGGGCCTCGGCGAGGCGGGCGTCGGCGGCGCGCAGGGCGGTCCGCTCGGGATTGAGGGTCGGGTCGGAGAACCGCTCGTCGATCAGGCCGAGCCGGGCGCGGGCGGACGCGACCATGGTGACCGCGGTCGGCCGGTCGCCAGCGGCGGCCATCGCCCGGGCGGCGTGAAGGGCGCGGCGGGCGTCCTCCATCAGCAGCGCCACGGTCAGCGGCTGGCGCGGCGGGGCGGGGCAGGCGGCGGGGCTGAGTGCGCGGACGTAGGCCGCGAGGCCGCCCAGCACCGCCGGACTGGGCTCCGGCCCGTCGAACTCCTCGATGATCAGGCCGCGGATGAAGGGCTCCAGCTTCGCGGCGCCCGGCGCCTGGTCGATCTTGAGGCGGTCGCGAGGGCCGCTGAGGTCGGGGATGGGGCGGGGATCGTCGGTCCCGTTGCCGCGGTGGGTGGAGAACAGGGAATTGGTCACGTCGGCCGTGCCCGGCGCACCGGAGACGCCGGGGAACTGGAAGTCGGGGTTGCTGCGGCCCGTGCGGTGGCAGGTCTCGCAGGAAAGACCGGCCCGCGCCGCCTGGCCGCCCAGAACCACCGGCGTGCGGAAGGCCGCGCGGCCGACCTCGACCTTGAGCGCCTGCGCCGGATCGGCGGGGATCCTCAGGCATTCGGTGGGCGCCGAGCCGAAGGCGCGGGCGGGATCGGCGTCCCTCGGAACCCACAGCATGGCGCGGATCGGCGGGGCGTCGCCGGCGATGGCGGCCGTGGCGCCGACCACGACCAGGGCCAGGGCGGCTAGGCGCACGGCCAGCGCAGCATCAGCTTCCGCCCTCGTTGCCCGCCGCCGCCGCTAGCGCCGTTGCGGGTCGCCGCCGGCGTCGATCCAGCGGCGCAGCTCCTCGGCGTCGGCGCAGCCGTAGGTGCAGAGCCGGTCCAGCCTGGCCAGCATCAGCTTCGCGCCGGCGATGTCGCCGCGCGCCACCTTCAGCTCGCCATAGTACTCGGTCGCGCCCACATGGTTGGGGGCGATGGCCAGGGCCTGGCGGTAATAGCTTTCGGCCCGGTCGTAGTCGCCCTTCTTGCGCCAGGCATAGCCCTCGTAGGTGAGGATGTCGGGGTGCGGGCCGAACACCGTCTGGGCGTCGGCCAGCGACCTCAGCGCCTCGTCGTAACGCTTCTCGTTGATCAGGCTGACGGCCTGGACATAGGCCGCATCGCCCGCCTTGGCGCCCGCGAACAGCAGCGAGCGGTTCTCCAGCTCGGCGCTGGGCTTGGGCGCGTCGGGCGCGGCGGTCATGGCGTTCTCCACCGCCGCGGTCAGCGCCTTCAGGCGGGCGGCGTCCGGGCAGCTGTCGCCGCAGGCCTGGGTCCTGGATTTCAGCCAGTCGAGCTCGCCCTGCGCCTTGGCGTCCTTCATGTTGGCGAGCGCCAGGCCCAGGCCCGCATGGGCGGTGGGCTCGTCGGGCGCCAGCTTCACCGCCCGCTCATAGGCGCGGCGCGAGCCCTTCCAGTCGCTGGTCCCGGCCCGCGAGGCGCCCAAGAGCCGCCAGCCGTCGACATTCTTGGGTGCGGCCTCGGTGACATGTTCCAGCGCGCGGGTGGCGGTCTTGTAGTCCTTGGCCTTGAGCGCGTTGATCGCCTTGGCGTATTCCACCGCGGGGTCGTAGCGCGGCCCGGAGTCGCTCGGCATGCCGCCGCCGCCGCTCATGCCGCCGCCGGAGGCCAGCGCCGCCGTCGCGCCGAACGCGGCCAACGCGCCGGCCAGGAAAACCGCCTTCAGGGACCGTTGCATAGCGCCTTCTCCCCTAATGTCGTGGTCCGGGAGACTGACATGGAAATGCCGTGGCGTCAGCCGTCCGCCGAGGCCATCCGCCGATGCAATCGCGCGCGAGAACGCCTATCTTGCCGCACGACCGCCATCGCCTGACGCCTGAGGGCAAGGAGACCCGCCATGTTCGGACGCAAGGTCCTTGAGCTACCTACCGAAGCGACCGCGCTGCCCGGCCGCGCGCACCCGATTCCCACCGCCCAGACCCATTTCATCAACGGCCATCCGCTGAAGGGGCCCTATCCCGAGGGCCTGGAGACCGCGGTCTTCGCCATGGGCTGCTTCTGGGGCGAGGAGAAGAAGTTCTGGGGCCTGCCCGGCGTCTATGTCACCGCCGTGGGCTATGTGAACGGGATCACCCCCAATCCCACCTACGAGGAGGTCTGCTCCGGCCGCACCGGCCACACCGAGGCGGTGCTGGTGGTCTATGACCCCAAGGTGATCGCCTACAGCCGGCTCCTGAAGGAATTCTGGGAGGGGCACGACCCGACCCAGGGGATGCGCCAGGGCAATGACGTCGGCACCCAGTACCGCTCCGGCGTCTATGCGGCCAATGACGCCCAGCTGAGCGAGGCCGAGGCCTCGAAGCTGGCCTATCAGGCGGCGCTGTCGGAGAAGGGCTTCGGCCGGATCACCACCGAGATCGCCCCGGCCGGCCCGTTCTACTTCGCCGAGGACTATCACCAGCAGTACCTGGCCAAAAACCCGGCGGGCTATTGCGGGATCGGCGGCACGGGCGTGACCTGCCCGATCGGCGTCGGCGTCGAGGCCTAGGGTGACGCCGGCGGCGCTGGAAAAGGCGGCGCTCGCCCTGCCGGGCGCGGAGTTGTCCATCAAATGGGGCGAGGACCGGATCTATTCGGTCGGCGGCAAGATGTTCGCCGCCACCGACGGCGCGGCGGCCAACCTGTCGATGAAGGTCAGCGACATCGCCTTCGAGGCGCTGGTGGAGCAGGGTCGGGCCAGGCCCGCGCCCTATGCCGCGCGGTTCAAGTGGGTGATGTTCGACGACCTCTCCGCGCTGGATGCGGCCGAGGTGAAGGACTGGCTGAAATCAGCCCACGCGCTGGTCGCCGGGAAGTTGCCC
>Ga0307517_10002570_pt1 | contig 28904 bp, 31 predicted proteins | sample 23_EM_MG_FD_194515 | JGI IMG/M metagenome (GOLD analysis project Ga0307517, IMG submission 194515) | Populus trichocarpa ectomycorrhiza microbial communities from riparian zone in the Pacific Northwest, United States - 23_EM | ecosystem: Host-associated > Plants > Roots > Unclassified | place... | reverse complement strand
GGGAACGGTGCGTATCAATGCTTGGCGCGTGCCATTGGGCTATTGCCACGGAGGGGGGTGGGTTCGGTGACCTATCGCAATGCGGAGGCCACGGGCGGAGTCAGTAACGCGGTGCTGTTCGGTGACTTACTCCGCTTCTATCGCGAGACCGAGTTGCTCACGCAGGAGGCTTTGGCCCGGCAACTCCACTGCGACCGTTCTCATGTGGCCAAGATCGAGGCGGGGACACGGGTTCCGCAGGAGTCGTTCGCGAAGACGTGTGACGAAATCCTGCACACGGGTGGGGCGTTGCTGCGGATGTGGCGCCAGATCGACTGGTACCCCGAGGTGCAGCATCCGGATTGGTTCGAGCGGCGAGCTGAGATGGATGCGCAGGCTGTCGCGCTGCGGGCGTATCAAGAGCGTGTCATTCCAGGGTTGTTGCAGACCCCGGGCTATGCGCACGCGCTGTTCTCTCAGATTGCGAGCGGTGAGGAGGTGGAGGAGCGCGTCCGGGCCAGGTTGAGTCGCCAGCCGCGCTTCTTCGCCGACGAAGGGCCCCTGTATGTCGCGGTGCTGGACGAGAGCTGTCTGCGCAACGCGGTGGGGAGCCCGGAGGTCATGCGGGACCAGTGCGCGCGTCTGCTGGAGGCCGGACAGCGCCCCAACATTCGTATCCAGGTAGTCCCTGCGGGACTCTTCGGACTCATCCGCCCCCGCAACTCCTTCTCGCTGATCAAGCTGCCCGACGGGCATGAGTGGGTGTACTCGGAGTCGCTGGACCGTGGGTATTTCGCCGACGATCCGGCCGTCTTCGCGCGCCACAGTCAGGCCTATGATGTGCTCAGGGCGGACATCCTGTCGGCCCGCGAATCCGCCGCTCTGATCAGCGACGCGATGGAGGGTTACGAGCACAATGGACAGGCACCAGCTCGGCGCGGCGACTTGGATCAAGAGCAGCTACAGCGACAACAACGGCGGCGACTGCGTGGAAATCGCCCCCGCTATCCCCGCCGTGGTGCCGGTGCGTGACAGCAAGGTCGTCGAGGGCCCGGTGGTGGTCGTCACGCGTGCTGCTTGGTCGGCGTTCACGGGTGCTCTTCGCTGACCCGAACGCCCCCTTGCTGAGCGGCAGTTCGTGCCTATGCTGATCGCCATGGACAGGCATGAGCTGGGCGCGGCGACCTGGATCAAGAGCAGCTACAGCGACAACAACGGCGGCAACTGCGTGGAAATCGCCCCCGCTTTCCGCGTCTTGGTGCCGGTGCGTGACAGCAAGGTGTCCGAGGGCCCGGTACTGATGCTCACCCGTTCTGCCTGGTCGGCGTTCACGGCGGCTCTTCGGTGACGTCGTTGCCGGCCTTGCCGTAGCGGCGGAAGGCGGACGTGTTCACCGTCCAGGGGCCGAAGGGCACTGCGTCCCCGAAGATGTAGGGGTCCTTGCGGGCGTACCCGGTCCTGCATGGATCGGAGTGGACCTCGATGGTGCCGGTGCGTGGGTCGACGATCAGGTAGTGGGCGATGCCCATAGCGGGATAGCCGGCGAGTGCCTCGCCGCCGTAGCCGTCGCTCGGGTCGCACGGCGAGGCGATCTCGATCACGGCCAGCACCTGTGTCGCGTCGACCGCGAACCCTTCCTCGTCGAGTACGGCCTCGGGGATGACGACGGCGTTCGGACGCCGCATACGACCGATCGACGGGTCCTCGATCTCGGGCCCGTTCGCGCAGATGTAGCCGGGATGCGTGCCGGCCAGTTGCTTGGCCAACTGCTCGCGGATGCGGCGAACCGTGCCCTCGCGTCGCTTCGACGAGCGCACCATCGCCAGCACCGGACCCGACGGACCGATCTCGACGCGCCACGTCCCCTCAAGCCCCTGGGCGTATGCCTCAAGCTCCTCCGCGATCGCGCGCATCTTCACGTACTCCATGTACGAAAGGTACTTACTCCGCCACCCTGATCAGCAACTTCCCCGTGCTCGTCCGCGCCCCCATCACCCGATGCGCCTCCGCCGCCTCCTCCAACCCGAACTCTCCAGTCACAGGCAAAGACACCGTGCCGTCGACCACCGTCGCGAACGCCCGCTTCGTCAGGGCCCGTAGCGCCGCGGGATCGTTCTGGGCCAGGGTCAGGATCGAGAAGCCGGAGACCGAGAAGGCGCCGGGGTACAGCTCGGGTTGGCCCACCTGCCACGGCTTCGCCGAGCTCGCGTTGCCGAAGGAGACCAGGCGGCCGTAGGTCGCGAGGGAAGCGAGGCTGTGCCTGAGGGTGTCGCCGCCCACCGGGTCCAGCGCGAGGTCCACCCCGCGCCCGGCCGTCGCCGCCCGCACCGGCGCCTCGAACTCGCCCACGAACACCTCGTCGTAGCCGTACCCCCGCGCGAACTCCGCCTTCGCCGCGCTCGATACGACCCCGTACACGGAACTCGCCCCCGCCGCCCGCGCCAACTGCCCCACCACCGTGCCGATTCCGCCCGCCGCACCCTGCACGAGTACCGTCTCGCCGGGTTGCAGTCGGCCCACCGAGTGCACGAGGGCGTACGCGGTCGGGAGGACCGTGGGGAGCGTGGCGGCCGTGCGGAGGTCCACGCCCTCGGGGAGTGGGAAGACCATTCTCGCGTCGGTGACGGCCACCTCCGCGTACCCGCCGCCCGCCGTCAGGGCCGCCACCTCCTGGCCCACGGTGAGACCTTCGACGCCGGCGCCGATCTCCCTTACCCGGCCGGAGACCTCAAGTCCCGGTACGAAAGGGAGACTTGGCACCCGGTATCCCTCGCCGCGCGCCTTGAGGTCGGCGAAGTTCACCCCGGTGTACGCCACGTCGACGCTCACCTGGCCGGGGCCGGGGCGCGGTGTCTCCGTCTCCACGAGTTTCAGGACCTCGGGACCGCCGTACTCCTGGATCTCGACCGCGCGCATGCCGGACTCCCCGCTCGACTGTTCAATGAAAAGCGAACACTCGCGAGTGTATGGTTTTCATCGAACACCCCGCAAGCGAGAGCGCGCGGGAACGAGGGAGAGGGAGCGGGAGGACGGCATGGCGCAGCGAGACCGCACCACTGGAAGTCATCGGGCCGCCCCCGAACACACCCACCCCGACGACGTCCCCGTGCAGACCGCCCTCGCCGCGCTCGCCGACCCCGTACGCCTCGCCCTCGTAAGGGAGTTGGCGGGGTCCGACGACTGGTCGCGCAGTTGCGGGAGCTTCGACGTGCCCGTCGGCAAGGCCGCGCTGAGTCATCACTTCGCCGTGTTGCGCGGCGCCGGGATCGTGGAGCAGCGCGACGAAGGGCCCAAGCGGGTCAACCGGCTGCGCACGGAAGAGTTCGAGGAGCGTTTTCCCGGGCTGTTGGGCCTTGTGCTGCGGGCGGACGGCCGGGCCTGAACCCTTTTGCCCGCTCTGGCGTCACAGTCACATGAGGAACCGCAGCTGGATCGCCGCGGCCGTTGCGACCGCGGGAGTGGTGCTGGGCGCCGCTCTGTACGTAGACGAACTGGAGACCGGCCACGCCGACGTGGACGTGGCCGCGCCCAAAGCGTCCAAGGTGCCCGAGGTGTCCAAGGTGTCAAAGGTCAGTGCCCCCGAGCGGTGCGTCGGCACCCGGCCCGTCGGCAGTCTCCCCACCGGCGATGACAACAGCCCCATGTACCGGCTCGCCGGTCACGTCGACGCGCTGGGGGCGGGCGGCTACGCGGCTGTCTACACCGGGCTGTCCGTGAACGACAAGACACAGACTCTCGACGTCTGGCGCGTCCCCTCCGCCCGCTTCGACGCCGACGTCTGCGGCGCGGCGCTGAAGGGCGTGACCGTCCGGCTGCACGACTCCGACGTCAGCCGGAAGAGCCTCGACAAGCTCTCCGACCGCATCGGCGACGACATGAAACGCTGGGACGGCACCTTCCGGATGCGCGAAGTCGGCGTGAACGAGCGGGGGTTCGTCCGGGTCGGGGTCGATGACCCCGACAAGGCCGAGCCGATCATCAAGAAGGCGTACGGGGCGAAGAACGCCCGGTACATCAAGGTCGAGTACGTGGATCAGTCGTCGGCACTGTCGGCACCGGCGGGCTGAGACTGAACCCCGCCCTTCGGGGCCAGTGCCTTGCGCAGCGCCAGGTACAGCAGCGCGCTCAGCACGAAGCCCACGATCGGCGTGCTGTCGCCGAAGGACGGCCAGTGCTTCGGGACGTAGCCGACGTAGTCCTCCTGGTTGGAGAAGAGCGGGACCGAGACTCCGATGCCGATCAACAGGGCTGCCAGGCCTGGCCAGTTGGTGAAGGTGGGGTCGGTCAGGCGGGGGGCCAGTTCCTCGGTGGGTGTGCGGGACTGGAACCAGCGCTCCACCAGGACCACGCCCAGCCACGGCGCCACCCAGTACGCGATCACCAGCAGGAACGCCTCGTACGCCGAGCCCGCGTCGGACAGTGACGCCCACGCCGCCGCCGTACCGGCCACCCCGGACACCACCACCAGGACGCCGCGGTTCAGCCACGGGGGGAGCTTCAGGCCGAGCGCGGCGAGGGAGATCGCGCCGGAGTAGACGTTCAGGGCGTTCGCCGAGATCGCGCCGAGGATGATCGCGAGGAGTACCAAGTTGCCGAGCCAGGACGGGAGATGGCCAGTGAAGGCCGCCGTGGGCGTTGCGTCCTTGGGGGCCAGGAGCGTTGCCGAAGCCGCTCCCATCACCGCCACGAACGTCACCGACACGAACAGGCCGACGGCGGGGTACAGGATCGTCTTGAACTTGTTCGCCGTGCGCGGGAGGTAGCGCGCGTAGTCCGTGGCGTACGGGTTCCAGCCCGCCGCGTAGCCCCAGGCCGCGCTGAGCGCCAGGAGGAAGCCGCCCACCCCGCCGCCCGTGCCGCCTCCGCCGAGGTGCGCGTCCTTGAAGGTCCAGACGCCGGCCAGCAGGAAGATCACCGCGAGTGCCGGGAACGCGTACTTCTCGAAGGTGTGCACGAAGTTGTGGCCGATGAAGCCGATGAGGATCTCGGCCACGACCACGAGGAGGAGGGACGGGAGGGGGCGTAGGTCCGTCAGTGTGTTGAGTGCGAACGCCGCGCTCACGCTGTTCACCGCGAACCAACCGACGCCCGCCACAAGGCCGTTGGCCGCCGACGGGAGGATGTTGCCGCGGAAGCCGAAGGAGAAGCGGCCGATCACCATCTGCGGGACGCCGAAGCGCGGGCCGTCCAGGGAGAGGAAGCCCTGGGTGATCGCGCCGAGGCCCGTGCCCAGGACGATCGCCGCGGTCGCCTGCCAGAAGCTCAGGCCGAAGAAGAGGACCGAGATCACGCCGATGTAGACGGTCGCGAACTCGATGTTCGGGGAGGCCCAGGTCCAGAGGAGCTGGAGCGGGCTGCCGTGGCGTTCGGCGTCGGGGATCGGCTCGGCACCGGCCGTCTCCACGGCGATGACCTTGTCACCGTATTCGGGGGCGAGGGTGCCGGTTGAGTCGGCGGGAGCAGTCGTCATGCGAGGTAAGTGTCCGGTTCCTGCCGGTCCGGGCCCAGAGGCGCATTGTCCGTACCGGGCCGCTCACCGGCGTACAACCTGCACGTACTCACTTCACGTCTACTCGGTTCACTTCACTTCTACTCGGGCTTGGGGTCGTCCTTGAGGTCGTCCTTGTTCAGGGACTTCAGGAACTCGGGGTTGTCGTCCGGCGCGATCCACCGGCCCGGCGTCTCCGCCGCCGCCCCGTCCGCCGTACGCCGCGGCCGGCCCGCGATCAGCCACGCGACCGGGCCGACCAGCACCTCACCGAAGAGCAGGATCACGAACACCCACGCCAGCTTCGGCATGCCCCGTACGTCCTCCTCGGGCGTGTTCAGGCAGTCCACGAAGGCGTAGATCCACAGAGCCAGGACCAGCAGGAACGGCAGATACCTGAGCATGGCGGCGAGATTCTCCTGAATGGTGTGGCGGCCCCGGTGACGGGGTCAGGTTAGCGGGTGGCAGATACTTGGACACATGGCTTACGACGATCTTCGCTCCCTGCTCAGGGCACTGGAGCGCGAGGGAGACCTCAAGCGCATCAAGGCCGAGGTGGACCCCTATCTGGAGGTCGGGGAGATCGTCGACCGGGTGCAGAAGGCCGGTGGACCCGCGCTCCTCTTCGAGAAGGTGAAGGGGTCCTCGATGCCCCTCGCCATGAACGTCTTCGGGACCGACCGGCGGCTGCTGAAAGCGCTCGGGCTGAAGTCGTACGGCGACATCTCCGACAAGATCGGCGGGCTGCTGCGGCCCGAACTGCCGCAGGGGTTCGTTGGGGTGCGGGACGCTTTCGGGAAGCTCGGGTCGATGACCCACGTACCGCCGAAGAAGGTCAAGGACGCGCCGGTGCAGGAGGTGGTGCTCACGGGTGACGACGTCGACCTCGACGACCTGCCCGCGCTCTTCACCTGGCCGCAGGACGGTGGGTCCTTCTTCAACCTCGGGCTCACGCACACCAAGGACCCGGAGAGCGGGGTCCGGAATCTCGGGCTGTACCGGCTCCAGCGGCACGACAAGCGCACCATCGGCATGCACTGGCAGATCCACAAGGACAGCCGGAATCACTACCAGGTCGCGGCCAGGAAGGGTGAGCGGCTGCCGGTCGCGATCGCCTTCGGGTGTCCGCCCGCCGTGACGTACGCCTCCACCGCGCCCCTTCCCGGCGACATCGACGAGTACCTCTTCGCCGGGTTCATCGCGGGCAAGCGGATCGAGATGGTCGACTGCAAGACCGTGCCGTTGCAGGTGCCGGCGCAGGCCGAGGTCGTCATCGAGGGGTGGCTGGAGCCCGGCGAGATGCTGCCGGAGGGGCCGTTCGGGGACCACACCGGGTTCTACACACCGCAGGAACCCTTCCCCGCGCTGACCATCGACTGCGTCACGATGCGGAAGCGGCCGTTGCTTCAGTCGATCGTCGTAGGCCGGCCTCCGACGGAGGACGGACCGCTGGGGCGGGCGACCGAGCGCTTCTTTCTCCCCCTGCTGAAGATCATCGTGCCGGACATCGTGGACTACCACCTGCCCGAAGCGGGCGGATTCCACAACTGCGCGATCGTCTCCATCGACAAGAAGTACCCGAAGCACGCGCAGAAGGTGATGCACGCGGTCTGGGGTGCGCACATGATGTCCCTGACCAAGCTGATCGTGGTCGTCGACGCCGACTGCGACGTCCACGATCTGCACGAGGTCGCGTGGCGGGCCCTCGGCAACACGGACTACGCCCGCGACCTCTCGGTCGTGGAAGGACCCGTCGATCATCTCGACCATGCCTCCTACCAGCAGTTCTGGGGCGGCAAGGCGGGGATCGACGCGACGAGGAAGTGGCCCGAGGAGGGCTACACGCGGGACGGCGGCTGGCCCGAGATGGTGCTGTCCGACCCGGAGACGGCGGCGAAGGTCGACCGCCGGTGGAAGGAGTACGGACTTTCGTGAGCAGCGCATCAGCCGCGATCCCGCAGCCGGGGCGCACCAAGGCGTTCCTACGCCTCGTCATGATCGAGCACTCCGTCTTCGCCCTGCCCTTCGCGTACATCGCCGCGCTGTCCGCGATGTTCGAGTTGGACGAGAACATCCACTGGGGGCGGCTGCTGCTGGTCACCATCTGCATGGTGGGGCTGCGGACCTTCGCGATGGCGGTCAACCGGATCATCGACCGCGAGATCGACGCCCGTAACCCGCGCACGGCACACCGTGAGTTGGTCACCGGCGCGATGTCGGTGAAGCACGCGTGGACGGGCGCGCTCGTCGCCCTGGTCGTGTTCCTGGGCTCGGCGGCTCTCCTCAACCCCCTTTGCCTGGCCCTGGCCCCCATCGCGGTGATCCCGATGGTGATCTACCCGTACGGCAAGCGGTTCACGAACTTCCCGCAGGCCATCCTCGGTCTCGCCCAGGCGATGGGCCCGGTCGGCGGCTGGCTCGCGATCACCGGCGAGTGGTCCTGGGACGCGGTGATCCTCGGTCTCGCCGTCGGCATCTGGATCGGCGGCTTCGACCTGATCTACGCCTGCCAGGACATCGAGACCGACCGCGAGATCGGCGTCATGTCGGTGCCGGCGCGCTTCGGCATCCCGGCGTCGATCTGGGGCGCCCGCGTCTGCCACGCGATCACTACCGCCCTGCTCGCCTGGTACGGCGCGGCTACCGGCGCCGGTGCGTTCTTCTGGTTCGGGCTGCTGATCGTCGCGGGCGCGTTCCTGTACGAGCACTCGATCGTCCGGCCGCATGATCTGTCCCGCCTCAACCGGGCGTTCTTCAGCGTCAACGGGTTCATCGGGATCGCGTTGTTCGTGTGTGCGCTGCTGGATCTGCTGGTGCGGGGTCTCAGCGTCTGAGCGGCGGACTCACGATGTCAGTGCGGTCCTCGGGGTGGGCCTGCGGCGGAACACGAACGCCGCCCCCACCCCCGCCGCCAGCCCGATCAGGTGTGCCTGCCAGCTGACCCCCGACTGTGTGGGCGCCAGGCCGAGCAGGATCGACGTGCCCCAGACCGCGCCGATCAGCAGGCCTACGACGATGCCCACCGCGCGGCGCTCGACGAAACCGCTGACCAGCAGGAAGCCGAAGAGGCCGAAGATCAGGCCCGACGCGCCCGCCGTGTTCGTGTGGGCCGGGGATATGAGCCACACGCCCAGGCCGTCCGCGACGATGATCAGCGCGGAGATCGCGACGAAGCGGCGGATGCCGCCCAGCGCCGCGAGGAAGCCGAACACCAGCAGCGGCACCGTGTTCGCGGCGACATGCGCGAAGCCGAAGTGGATGAACGCGGCCGGGACGATGTCGATCAGTTCGGACGGCTCGCGCGGGATGATCCCGAGGCTGTCCAGGGCGTGGCCGGACACCACGTCCACCACTTCGAGCAGCCACAACAGCGCGACCCAGCCCACCATCAGCTTGGCCGCGGCCTTCGCGCGGTCGCCCTGCGACCACCCCAACCCCGTACCGGACATGGCACCCCCCAGAGTCCACTCGTCCCCACAGAAGAACGCCCCGGCCCCCTTGCCCGGTTCCCGCCCCGCCACGCCAGCTAGGCTCGGTGTCGTGAACCCAGTCAAGCCAGGAGAGACGCGGCGTACGCCTTGGATCGTAGGGGTGTCCGGCGCTTCCGGCACCCCATACGCGGCTGCCGTGCTGCGCGCGCTCCTCGACGCCGGCGAGAGTGTCGACCTCGTGGTGTCCCGGGCGTCCCGGCTCACGCTCCTCGACGAGACGGGGATCTCCTTCCGGGACGCGCACTGGCGGGACGACCTGCGGGAATGGCTGGCCCTCGGCGCCGACGGCAAGCCCGGCACCTTCGAGCCCGCCATCGACACCGACGCCGTACGGCACTGGAGCGCGGGCGACCTCGCGGCGGGGCCGTCCTCGGGGTCGTACCCCGCGAAGGGGATGATCGTCGTGCCCGCGTCGACCGCCTGTGTCGCCGGGGTCGCCCTCGGGCTGAGCAAGGACCTGTTGCAGCGGGCGGCGAGCGTGACCCTCAAGGAGCGGCGCAGGCTGGTGGTCGCCGTACGCGAGACGCCGTTGAACGGGCAGACCCTGCGGCACCTGGTGACCCTGGACGACCTGGGGGCGGCCGTGGTGCCCGCCTCGCCCGGGTTCTACGCCGGGGCGACCCACATCCAGGACCTGGTGGACTTCGTCGCCGGGCGGGTCCTGGACTCGGCGGGGGTCGAGCACGAGCTGTACCGGCGGTGGAAGGGCGACCTCGGCGCCGGCTTCCGCACCGCCGACACCACCGACTGACGTACGACACCCACGTATTCATCCATCTTCATCGGCATCACATTCTCGGCATCACCTTCATCGTCAGCACATTCATCGGCATCGTCATCACCGGAAGGCAATCGATCGCATGGACGCGGTGGACAGGCAGCTCATCCAGGCCCTGAGAGAGAACGGCCGGGCTTCCTACGCGGAGCTGGGGCGCCTCGTCGGCCTGTCGGGACCCAGTGTCACCGACCGCATCAACCGGCTGGAGGCGGCCGGTGTCATCACCGGCTACCGCGCGACCGTCGACTCGGCCTCCCTCGGCCTCGGCGTCATCGCCCTGATCGGCATCTCGCTCTCCGACGCCGCCGACCACGAGGACGTGGCGCGCCGCATGAAGGACCTCGGCGAGATCGAGGACTGCTGGTTCATCGCGGGCGAGGACTCGTTCATGCTGAAGGTGCGGGCGCCTGACGTGGACGGGCTGGAGAAGACCATCCGGCGGCTCAGCGGGACCAAGGGTGTGTCCCGGACCCGTACCACGATCGTGCTCTCCACGAAGTGGGAGAACCGGGTCGGAGAGCTGCCCGAAGAGGCGTAGTGGCATAGGCGTACCGTTTAGCAAGCTGTCTTAGGAAGAGGTAAGGGCATGGATGTCGGGCTCAAGCGCGAGCTGGAGCAGAAGGTCCGCTCCGGTGAGCGGCTGTCCCGTGAGGACGGCATCGCGCTGTACGAGTCGGACGACCTGGCCTGGCTGGGCGGACTCGCGCACGAGGTGCGGACGCGGAAGAACGGCGATGTCGTCCACTTCAACGTCAACCGCCACCTGAACATGACCAACGTGTGCACCGCGTCCTGCGCCTACTGCTCGTTCCAGCGCAAGCCGGGCGAGAAGGACGCGTACACGATGCGCATCGAGGAGGCCGTCCGGCTCGCGAAGGCGATGCAGGGCGAGAACCTCACCGAGCTGCACATCGTGAACGGGCTGCACCCGAACCTCCCCTGGCGGTACTACCCGCGCTCCCTGAGCGAGCTGAAGAAGGCCCTCCCGGAGGTCTCCCTCAAGGCATTCACGGCCACGGAGATCCACCACTTCGAGACCATCTCCGGGCTGTCGGCGTCGGAGATCCTCGACGAGCTCATCGAAGCCGGGCTCGAATCCCTCACCGGCGGCGGCGCGGAGATCTTCGACTGGGAGGTCCGCCAGCACATCGTCGACCACCGGACGCATTGGGAGGACTGGTCGCGCATCCACCGGCTGGCGCACGAGAAGGGTCTCAAGACCCCGTGCACCATGCTCTACGGCCACATCGAGGAGCCGCGTCACCGCGTGGACCACGTGCTGCGGCTGCGCGAACTCCAGGACGAGACCGGCGGGTTCCAGGTCTTCATCCCGCTGCGCTACCAGCACGACTTCGTGGACATGAAGGACGGGAAGGTCCGGAACCGGCTTCAGGCGCGGACACAGATGGCGACCGGCGCGGAGGCGCTCAAGACCTTCGCGGTCTCGCGCCTCCTCTTCGACAACGTCCCGCACGTCAAGGTCTTCTGGGTCATGCACGGCGTCCAGACCGCCCAACTCGCCCTCCAGCACGGCGCGGACGACATGGACGGCTCGGTCGTCGAGTACAAGATCACGCACGACGCCGACAACTACGGCACCCCGAACAAGCTCACCCGCGACGACCTCCTCGACCTGATCCGCGACGCCGGTTTCCAGCCGGTCGAGCGGAACACGCGCTACGAGATCATCCGCGAGTACGACGGCCCGGACCCGGCGCGGCGTGAGTCGCCGCAGCCGATGCGAGTGTGAAGAAAGCCCCATGGCACTGAGTTTTGAACTGGACCCCGCGATAACCCCTGCCCTGCGCGAGGAGATCCTCACCCTCTGGGCGGACGTCTCCAACGCGGGGGGCTCGGTCGGTTTCGTCGCACCGGTGACGGTGGACGAGATACGGCCCGAGCTGGTGAAGCACTTCGTCGCGATGGCGGAGGGCCGGACCCGGCTGCTGGTCGGCCGGGACGAGACGGGCACGGTCGCCGCGACCGTGTTCCTCGCGTTCAACACGCACCGGCTGATGCGGCACTGGATCTGGCTCTACACGGTGATGGTCCACCCCCGCCACCAGGGCAAGGGCTACGGCCGTGACCTCCTCGCCGCCGCCGAGGAGGCCGCCCGCGGCCTCGACGGCATCGAGGCGATCCGCCTCACCTGCCGGGGTGGTCATGGTCTGGAGCGGTTCTACGGCTCCTGCGGCTACAAGGAGGTCGGGCGGGTGCCCGGCGCGATCCGCGTCGCCCCGGGGGACGATCGCGACGACATCTTCATGTTGCTGCCGCTGCTGTGAGCCACGCACCCCGCCGGAAGATCGAGGGCGGCGCGTGCTTCACTGGATGGCACTGTTCGGGTAAGTCTGTTCGTTACGGAAGAGTGGATTGAGATGTTCCGCTACACACTGTGGCGCCTCGGAGTCTTCGCGGGCTGCCTCGGCGTCGTCTGGGGCCTCGTCTACCTCGGCGTCTTCCCGCGCGGCTTCGGCGAGTCCAACGGCATGTGGATCGTGCTGCTGGCGCTGGTGATCTCGGCGCCGATCAGCTTCGTGGTGCTGCGCGGGGTACGGGACCGGGCCTCGGTGCAGATCGTCGAGCGGGTCGACCGGATGAAGGCCAACCTGGACGCCAGCCGCAGCCAGGAGGACGAGACGGTGGACGCGACCGGTCCGCAGAGTCAGGCTTCCTGACACCCCTGATACCCCCTGCTGTAACTCCTGTCGGCAGCCGCTCGGTCCGGTCCAACTACCCTTGCCCCATGGGTGCCGTGAAGACCAAACGGATGCCGCGGGCGGTCCGTGAGCAGCAGATGCTCGACGCCGCCGTGCAGACCTTCGGGCAGCGCGGTTACATGGCCGCGTCGATGGACGAGATAGCCGAACTCGCGGGCGTGTCAAAGCCGTTGGTGTATCTCTACCTCAACTCGAAGGAAGACCTGTTCACCGCGTGCATCCGGCGCGAGGGCCAGGCGCTCACCGAGGCGGTACGGGCCGGGGTGGACACCGCATCGCCCGCCGACCGCCAACTCTGGGACGGCTTGCGGGCGTTCTTCAGCCACACCGCGCGGCACCCGGACGGCTGGTCCGTGCTGCATCTCCAGGCCCGCACCCACGGCGAGCCCTTCGCGGCCGAGGTGGCGGCGATGCGGGCCGAACTCGTCGCGTTCGTCACCGAGTTGATCGCGGTCGCCGCCCGTGAGGCGCACCGCGACCCCGACCTCGCCGACCGTGAGGTCGCCGGCCTCGCGGAAGCCCTGGTCGGCGCCGCCGAGTCCCTCGCGGCCTGGTCCAACGCGACCCCCGGCATCACCGCCAAGCAGGCCGCGGCGACCCTGATGAACTTCGCCTGGGCAGGGCTCGGCAACCTGATGGAGGGGCGGCCCTGGTCACCGCCGGCCGAGATCGAGGGCCGTTAGCACGGAGAGCCGTTCGACGCCGAGGGCCGCCAGCACCGAGAGCCGTTCGACGCCGGGGGCCGTCAGGACACCGCCAGGACCAGGTACCGCTCGCCTCACACCGCCCCCCACTTCCGCAACGTCGGCGCGACGCGCTGATACCCCACCCGGTACACCGCCTTGGCGCCGCGCCGGGCGACCCGTCGTACCGCCTTCTTCATCCGGCCCGAGTCGCCGGCGCCCAGAGGGTCGGTCAGCGGGCGGCCCTTCTCGTCGAAGCCGTTGCGGGTGAGCAGGCCGGAGAGGTAGATGCCGGCGCGCTGCGGCGTGTAGTAGGGGCGCAGCGTCGGCAGGGGTCCCGCGGCGCGCAGCGCGGCCACCCGGGCGCGGGTGGCGGCGTACGGGTCGCTCTTGCCGATGCCCTGCGCGTCCGCCCAGGCGGGGTCGGGCAACGGCTGGGCGCCGGCGTCGAGTTCGTCCCAGGAGGCCAGGCAGCCGGAGTGGATGAAGTAGTGGTTGCCGTGCGCCTCGCGGACGCCGAAGTCGGTGAGGATCGCGGTGGGGATGCCCCGCTGCATCGACTCCAGCGCGGCGGTGGAGCTGACGGTCACCAGCAGGTCGGTGCGGTCGAGGACCTCGCCCATGTTGCCGTAGACCAACTGGAGGTTGGCGGGGGCGGGTTCGGCCAGGTTCTGGATGAGGAGCTGGTACGGGTCGGCCTCGACGTGGGTGGTGTGCTCGCCGGGGAGGCTGCGCAGTTTCATCAGCACCAGGCGGTCGGGGTGGCGCCGGGCGTGTGCGGCGGCCCGTTCCAGGAGCCGTAGCCGGTCCTGCTTGCTCTTGGGGACGGACGGCTGGACGGCGAAGGTGAGGGTGAACGGCCGGTCGGTGGACGGCTGGTAGGGCTCGCCGCCGAGGAACGGCAGCGCGCACTCCACCACCGACTCCGGATCGACCCCGACGCTCGCGAACGCGGCGCCGAACCGGCGTGCGTCGTAGGCGGAGTTGGCGAGGACGATGTCGCTTCCGCCGCGGGTCAGCAGGCCGTCGATCATCTTCTCGTAGACGACGCCGACGTATCCGGTGACGGTGATCGGCCGGTGCTCGCGGCCCGCCCAGGCGAGGCCGAGGCTGTGGGTGAGGGCCAGGACCGTGCCGCCGGAGACGGCCATGACGACGATGTCCGCTTCCGCCAGTTCCGGGTCGTCGACCAGTGCGGCGGTGGGGAGTTCACGCCGGGTGTCGGGCTCGATGCCGATCTCGGCGAGCTGGCGCTCCGTGGGGGTCGACCGGCCGCGCAGGAAGTACGCGTCGAGCGCGTGCTCGGGGGCGATCTGCCGTGCCACGGACGCGCCCCACTTCCAGCGGGTGTCCGAGTCGGCGAGTACGGCTATGCGTCTGGGCGGCATGGCTCAGGGGCCCTTCCTGGCGGGTCCGGCGAAGTGAGCCGAGGGTAGGAAGCGTCCCTGAGGAGTGCATGAGTGATCCCTTGAAAGCTCATTGGGTGAGCTGGGCGTTTCCTGTGCGGAAACCTCAAGGCCCCTTGTCCGCCTGGGATTTCGTGATCCGTCGAATGTGGGCGGACATGTGTTGTTCGCCCACTGTTCATGGGGGTTCAGGCAACGACCGGGTACACGAATCCCTCCACATGCACCCGCCCGGCCCCGTCCCGCAACGCGAAGCGGTCGTCGAGCGCCGCGTACTCCACGGTCCCCGGCAGCAGCACCGGCGCCCTGAACTCGGCCCGCACCAGCGTGCGTTCGGGGGTGCCGCGGGCGGCGAGACACCGGGCCGCCGTCCACATGCCGTGCGCGATGGCCCGCGGGAAGCCGAACAGGCGGGCGGTGAGCGGGTAGAGGTGGATGGGGTTGCGGTCGCCGGACGCGGCTCCGTAGCGCCGGCCCACGTCCTCACCGAGCCGCCACTCGGCGACGGTGGGCAACGGGGCGCGGGCGGGCGGGAGTTCGGGCGTGGGGGTGGGTGTGTCGGCGCGGTGGTGCCGGGCGAGATACGTGCTCCGCGACTCCCATACGACCTCGCCCCCGGTCCCGTCTTCGCTTGCGCCCCCGACCCGCATCTCGGTCGTGACCGTCGCCTCCGTGCCGCGTCGGTGCGGGGCCAACTCGTCGACGTAGACCGTGATTTCGTACTCCCCGGTGGCCGGTACCGCCGTGTGCCGGGTGATTTCGACCGACGTGTGGACCAGGCCGAGGAGGGGGAGCGGGAAGGCTCGGCAGCTCATCAGGCGCATGGCCAACGGGAAGCCGAGGACGTGCGGGTAGGTGATGGGGAGGGCGTCGTCGCCGGTGGCGAAGCCGCAGACGCGTTCGTAGGCGGCGAGTTTGGCCAGGTCGACGCGGACGCCGGGCAGGACCAGGCGGGTGCGGGGGAACTCGGCGTCGGGGCGGGGCCGTTTGAAGGGGGAGAGGAAGGCGCCGCGGAGGAGGAGCGGGGTGAGTGCGGGGGTGTCGGTGAGAGGCGGATAGGGGTTGGCCATGTCCCACTCCCGGGTGGCGTCCTGGGCGGCTCTTTTCGGCTTACTTCGCCGTAAGGTTACCGTAGGTAAGGCCAAGTGGGGCGAGCCGGACGGCCCTTGGTGGGTACATGGATGACGCGCAGGCGGCACATGGCTGACGTACGGCCGATCTATGGCTGACAAAGTGCCGTGAACCCGACGAGGTTGCACAGGCCCGGCTCCGTACCACCCCCGAACCCGCACGAACTCCCCACGCGGGGCCCGTACGATCTTCGACCTAACCCGAGGTAACACACCGGCTGCGGGCCGGGATGAACGCCTCGGTACGCACCATGCGTACCTAATGCAGCAGAGCGGTACAAGCTGCACGCCACAGGAGCTGCCATGTCCCTCGCCTACCCGTCCGGCCATGACTACGACGGCGCGCCGGTACTCGTCGAGCCCGAGATCCGGCGGCTGGACGGCGTCGTGCGGGAGGTGTCCGTGCCGCTGATGGTCCCCCCGGCGACACACGGCTCGCTCGCCGACGTGCCGTTCGAGAACGCGGCGGCGACGCCGGACCACCTGGTCCTCAGCAGGCAGGACGAGGACGGGAACTGGCAGGACGTGACGGCGGCCCAGTTCGCCGAGCAGGTGCAGGCCGTCGCCAAGGGACTGATCGCGGAGGGGCTGGCGCCGGGCGACCGGATCGCGGTCATGGCCCGGACGTCGTACGAGTGGACGCTTCTCGACTTCGCCGCGTGGGCGGCGGGTCTGGTCACCGTCCCCATCTACCCGACCTCCTCCCTCTTCCAGATCCGGTGGATCCTCCAGGACACGGGCGCGGTCGCGATGGCCGCGGAGACGGTCGCGCAGGCGGCGGCGCTGGGTCCGGAGACGCCCCGGCTGCCCGACCTGCGGCACATGTGGGTCTTCGAGAAGGGGCACCTGGAGCGGCTGGCCGAGCTGGGCCGGACCGTCCCGGACCAGGAAGTCGCCGTGCGGCGTGGGGTGTTGCTGCCCGCCACGCTCGCCACCGTCATCTACACCTCGGGCACCACGGGCCGCCCCAAGGGCTGCGCGATCTCGCACGGCAACTTCCTCGCGGAGATCGACAACGCGATCGAACTCCTCTACCCCGTCTTCAAGAACAAGCCGAACGAAGAGCCCTCCACGCTCCTCTTCCTCCCCTACTCCCATGTCTTCGGCCGCATGGTCGCGATCGCCTGCGTCCGCGCCCGGGTCCGCCTCGGCCATGCCGCGAGCCTCAAGTCGGAAGACCTGCTTGCGGACTTGGCGAGTTTCCAGCCGACCTTCCTGCTGGCCATCCCGTACATGCTGGAGAAGGTCTTCAACAACGCCCGGGCGAAGGCGGAGAAGGGCGGCCGGGGCAAGGTCTTCGACCGCGCCACGAATGCCGCCATCCGCTACGGCGAGGCGACGGAGGCCCGCCAGTCCGGCAAGGGGTCGGGTCCGAGCCGCCCGTTGAAGACGGCCCGCGCCTTCTACGACCCGCTGGTCTACCGCAAGATCCGCAACGCCCTTGGCGGCAAGCTCCGTTACGTCATCTGCGGCGGCTCCCCGCTGGGCCGCCGGCTCGCCGCGTTCTACGCCGGCGCGGGCATCGAGATCTTCGAGGGCTACGGCCTGACCGAGACGACGGCGGCGGCGACCTGCACCCCGCCGCTCAAACCCCGCCTGGGGACGGTCGGTTGGCCCATGCCGGGCACCAAGGTCCGCATCGCCTCGGACGGCGAGATCCTGCTCTACGGCGGCCAGGTCTTCCGGGGCTACTGGGACCCGCACGGCGACGGGGTGATCCCCGCGTCCCAGGACGGCTGGCTCGCCACCGGCGACATCGGCAGCCTCGACGACGAGGGCTACCTCACCATCACCGGCCGCAAGAAGGAGATCCTGATCACCGCGGGCGGCAAGAACGTGGCCCCGGCCCCGCTGGAGAACTGGCTCCGCTCGCATCCGCTGATCGCCCAGTGCATGGTCGTCGGCGACCGCCGACCCTACGTCGCCGCCCTCATCACCCTCGACCCCGAGGGCATCACCCACTGGCGCCAGATGAACGGCAAGCACCCGGTACCGGCCGAACTCCTGGTCAACGACGCGGAGTTGATCGCGGTCCTGCAGCGGGCCGTGGACGACGCCAACAAACTGGTCTCCCGCCCCGAGTCCATCCGCCGCTTCAGCATCCTGCCCGGCGCCTTCACGGAGGTGGACGGCCATCTGACCCCGTCGATGAAGCTGCGCCGGGAGGTCGTCATGCGGGACTTCGCGAAGGACATCGAGGGCTTGTACGCCAACTAGGCGGCGGGCGGGGGCGTGTTGGTCCGATTCGGAGAGGGCGTGGGCCACCGACTGTCGACGCCCGCACCCGGTCCCTGGTTATTGACTTCACAAGACCCCCGCGCGACATTCCCAGCCCACTTCCTCGTCGGGCTGGAGCGGCCATGACCACGAGCGCGGACGGACAGGTACAACTCCCCGGTAGAAGACGTGTGTTGGCGGGCGGTGCGGTCGCCGCGCTCGCTGTCGCCGCCGGGGTGCAGCACACAGCCCATGCCGCGGACCTTCCCCTCCTCGGCACCTACGACGTCGTCGTGATCGGATCGGGAGCGGCCGGGATGACGGCCGCGCTGACCGCCGCCAAACAGGGCCTGAGCTGTGTGGTGGTGGAGAAGGCGCCGACGTTCGGGGGATCGGCGGCGCGCTCGGGGGCGGGGATCTGGATCCCCAACAACCCGGTGATCCTGGCGGCCGGAGTCCCCGACACCCCTGCCAAAGCCGCCACTTACCTCGCCGCGGTCGTCGGCACCGACGTCCCGGCGGACCGCCAACAGTCGTTCCTCGCCCACGGCCCCGCCATGATCTCCTTCGTGATGGCGAACAGCCCGCTGCGCTTCCGCTGGATGGAGGGATACAGCGACTACTACCCGGAGTTGCCGGGCGGGCTGCCCAACGGCCGTTCCATAGAACCCGATCAGCTCGACGGCAACATCCTCGGCACCGAACTCGCCCACCTCAACCCGCCCTACCTGGCGGTCCCTTCGGGCATGGTCGTCTTCAGCGCCGACTACAAGTGGCTCGACCTGGCCGCGGTGAGCGTGAAGGGCGCGGCCGTCGCCACCGAGTGCCTGGCCCGGGGCACGAAGGCGGCGCTGCTCGGCCAGAAGCCGCTCACCATGGGCCAGTCCCTCGCCGCCGGCCTACGGGCCGGACTCCAGTCCGCGCAGGTGCCGGTGTGGCTCAACACCCCGCTCACCGACCTGTACTTGGAGGGCGGTGCCGTCACCGGCGCGGTGGTCACGCGCGCCGGAACCGCCGGGCTCGTGCGCGCCCGGCGCGGGGTCGTGGTCGGCTCCGGCGGCTTCGAGCACAACGCGGCCATGCGTGCCCAGTACCAGCGCCAACCCATCGGCACGGACTGGACCGTCGGCGCGAAGGAGAACACCGGCGACGGCATCCAGGCGGGCCAACGGGCGGGCGCGGCACTGGCGTTGATGGACGACGCCTGGTGGGGCCCCACCATCCCCATCCCCGGCGACCCGTACTTCTGCCTCGCCGAACGCACCCTCCCCGGCGGCCTGTTGGTCAACCAGGCGGGTTCCCGCTTCGTCAACGAGGCCGCGCCGTACAGCGACGTCGTCCACATCATGTACGACCGCGACGCCGCCGCCCCCGACATCCCAGCCTGGCTGATTGTCGACCAGAACTACCGCAACCGGTACCTGTTCAAGGACGTCCTGCCGACGTTCTCGTTCCCGGACGACTGGTACAGCTCGGGGGCGGCGTACAAGGCGTGGACGCTGGACGCCCTGGCCACGTCGATCGGGGTGCCCGCGGCTGCCCTCCGCTCCACGGTCAGCCGCTTCAACTCCCTTGCGGCGAGCGGCAAGGACACGGACTTCGGGCGCGGTGACAGCACGTACGACCACTACTACACGGACCCGTCCGTCCTCCCCAACTCCTGCCTCGCCCCGCTGTGGCTGCCCCCGTACTACGCCTTCCGCATCGTCCCCGGTGACCTCGGCACCAAGGGCGGCATGCGGACGGACGCGCGGGCGCGGGTGCTGCGGGCGGACGGTTCGGTGATCCCCGGTCTGTACGCGGCCGGGAACGCGAGCGCGGCGGTGATGGGGCACAGCTACGCGGGGGCGGGCTCGACGATCGGTCCGGCGATGACGTTCGGGTATGTGGCGGCGCTGGATCTGGCGGGGGCGCTGTAGAGGTCGTAGGCCTGCCGTCTTGGCCGTCCCTGGTCTGGTCATCGTGGGGTCAAGGGATGACCAGGCCGGGGCCAAGCGGCCGTATGCATTGCGCATGCAACGGGTTCGTAGGCCTGACATAGCCGGATTTGGGCGCTCGTGCGGTGGCTACTGTGATGGCGCGAAGACGTCCACAGTGGCCGAGATGACTCACGGTCGACTCACGGGGAAGAGGAGACGGCGGTGGGGGAGCCGAACCGTTCACGCCTTCTTGACTATGCGCAGGGGCCATCGCCGGCACCGCCCGAGCTGCGCCGCTCCAGTCTGCTCGACTACGCGGAGGCGGGACCGACGGTTCGTGCGGCGACGGATGGTCGACCGGGTCCCAGGCCGGGTGTTCCGGCCTACGAGACGCCCGTCGTCGTGCCGGCGCATCCCCGGTCCATCGAGATCGCGGGCGAGGACGGGCGGCCGGTTCGTATGCCGTTCGTCGTCTACGAACTCTTCGAGCATCCCGCGGGCCGGACCGCGGCCTTCGCCTTCACCACGGTGGAGAAGCTCGTGGAGGCATTCGGCGAGGCCCAGCCCTGGGTCCTCACCTCGATCGGGCCGCTCGCCGAGGCACTGGGCGAGCGGGGAGCCACCGTCGTCCTCGACCCGAGGGTCGCCCAGGAGCGGCACAACTGGCAGCCGGCCGACCTGGCCGCCTACGCGCGGGAGGTGCGCTGATGTCGGTCGACTTCAAGGCGGTACTGAGCGACCTCACATCGATGGCCACGACCTTCCACGACCAGGCCACCGACTACCGGAATCTGCACGCCCAGGTCGCGCCGCCCGTGGTCAGCGGCGGGGATCCGGGGCTTGACGACGCCATCAAGGAGGTCGCCCACCTCATCCTCGGCCTGCATATCGGCTTCGCCGACCGGCTGGACGACCACGGCGACAAGGTGGCGTACGCGCGCGACTCGTTCCACCGGCACGACGTCGACGTCCACGGTGTGTTCGAGGACCTGATGGTGGAGGAAGGCTGATGGGCGACAGCTGGGTCGGCGGCGACATCGCCGGGCTGCACACGATGGCGACGACGTACAAGAACGCCAAGGACAAACTCGACGATGTCGTGCGCCCGGTCACCAGCGCCGTCGAGAAGCTGGTCGGGGACGCGGGCTGGAAGGGCGACGCGGCGGAGGAGTTCCGGGCGAAGTGGAGCGAGGACGCGCTGACGGCGGGGGCGTTCGCCGGCATGGTAAGTGACGTGGGGGACATCCTCGGCACCCTGGCCGACGCGCTGTCCACGTGCGAGACGGCGCTGCAGAACGCGGAACACGTCGCCACGGGCAAAGGCGTGTCCATGGGCGACAAGGGTGTCCCCCTGCCCATGGTCACGGCGAATCCGCCCGGCGCGGCGGACCAGAAGACGATCTCCGCGATGACCGAGTACGACACGGTCCGCAAGCAGGTCATGCACACCGCGCAGCACGCCCGGCTGGTCGCCGCCGACAAGCTGAGCGGGCTGTACGCCCAGGTCACCGCGCCGGTGTCGACCGGCGACAAGATCACCATCGCCGACGCGCTGCGCGGGCTGTACGCCTACGACGCGGAGGACGCCCGGGCCGGGGGCAAGAAGGCGCGCGCCGCGCTCGACGACGCCAAGGCCGAGGCGCAGGCGGCGAAGAAGGAGATGCGGGCGGAGCGCAAGGCGTACCAGAAAGCGGGCCGCGGACTGCCCAAGGACCTGCCGGCCAAGGGCGCCTACGGCGACGCGGTCATGAAGGTCGACTCGCTGGAGGAGGCCATCGCCCGCGCGGACGTCGGCAGCAGCAAGCTTCCGTACGACCGGGTGCTGAACGTCAAACTCGCCGATGCCGCGGACGCGTTGAGGTTGGGCAAGGGGCTTGAGGCGGTGCCGGAGTTCCTCAAGGAGGTACCGGTGCTGGATGTCGCGGCGGCGGCAGCGTGCGGGTTGGTGGAGGCGAAGGACGACCATGACAAGGGGTGGTCCTGGCAGCACTCGGTGACGGTGGATGTGGGTGTCGCCGCTGGGGGTGTGGCTGCGGGCGCGCTGGCGGTGTTGGCCGCGCCGGTCGAGGGAGCGGTCGGGGTGGCTGTGGTGGGAGTCGGCGCGACGATCCTCGCGACGGATGTACTCGACCACACTTTCCACGAGCACTGGAGTGAGGACATCCATGACCACGGCGTGGTCGGTGGCGTACTGACCGGTGCCGGCCATGTCGGATCGGAGACCTGGGACGACACGAAACGACTGGCGAAGGACGTGTGGCACGGTGTCAAAAGCATCTTCTGAGGTCGCTGCCGCAGGGGCCCCCGTGGAGATCCCGAAACTGCCGAAGCTCGGTCGGACCTGGTACAAGCGCGGCACGCTCTACTGGCTGTGCCGGACCCGCACGACGCTGTTCCTCCTCATCCTGATGACGGGGATCTCCTTCTTCTCGCTGGCCCTCTACTCAGGGTTCCGCGACGAGATGCCGCCCACCGTGCGCACGGTGTGTGACGGCGTGCAGGTGGTCGCGGCCTGCGCGGCCCTCGTCTGGGGCTGGATCAAACAGCGCCGGAGCCACCGCAAGGCCCTCCTCGACCCGCCCAGCCCGAAGCAGACCTGGATCGCCAAGCGCGACCACAACAGGCAGGCCGGCAAGTCGGCCGGCTTCGGCGCCGCGGGCGGACGCGTGCTCATCGCCCTGGCGGCACCCGTCATGCCGGCCTTCGCCGCGTACCTCGTCGGCTGGCTCGCCGCCTGGACCACCGTCCGCGAATACCCCAGCGAGGTCGGCGCCCGCCGATTCCTGGAAGCCTCAGCCGAACTCCACCGGCTTCCGGGCGACAAGAAACGCCTGCGCTGACGACTCCCCGAGCTCCTCGTCCGCTTCCCGCACCGTCCGCGACCGCACCGCGAACCCCGCCGCCACCAGCAACTCGGCCACCCGCTCCGGTCGCCGCCGTTCGAAGTCCAGGCGTACGGGGTGACCGAAGGGCCGGTCGAGGGTGAGGGGGCGGTCGCCCGCCTGGAAGGCGAGGAGCAGGTGGCCGCCCGGTGCCAGGACGCGGCCGAACTCCGTGAACAGGGACGGGAGTTGGTTCACCGGCGTGTGGATGGACGAGTACCAGGAGACGGCCCCCGCGAGTGTGCCGTCGGGGAGGTTCAGGGCCAGCATCGAGCCCTGCCGGAAGCGCAGTCCCGGGTTCTCGCGGCGCGCGATCGCGAGCATCGACTCGGACAGGTCGAGGCCGAAGACGTCCAGGCCGAGGGAGGCGAGGTGCGTGGTCGTCCGGCCCGGCCCGCAACCCAGGTCGGCCACCTGCCCGCCCCCGGCACGGGTCACCAACTCGGCGAAGGCGGCCAGCACCGTCCCGTCCCGCGGCTCGGTCCGCTCCCCGGCGAACATCTCCGCGTAGTCCTCGGCGACGGCGTCGTAGAAAGTCCGGGTGCCGGTCACGAAGTCGGCTTCGGGGGAGGGGGAGTTGGAGTTAGAGGGGGAGGCGGAGGCGGAGGCGGAGGCGGAGGTGGAGTTGGTCGGCGTCGGTGTCATGGCCGGGGACCCTATCGACGCCCACTGACAACGCGCCCGGCGACAAGCAGCCCTCAACCGCCCAACCCGCCCGACCGCCGGGGGCAAAGGCAGGAGCCCCGTCGCCTTGCGGCGCGGGGCTCCTTGGGTCTTGCTATCCGTTCCGGATCAAAGCACCAGGCTCCGAGACCGAATGACTGCGATCAGGTGACTCAGACGGGGGTGACGTTCTCCGCCTGCGGGCCCTTCGGGCCCTGGGTCACGTCGAAGGAGACCGCTTGGTTCTCCTCCAGCGAGCGGAAGCCGCTCGCGTTGATCGCGGAGTAGTGAACGAAGACGTCGGGGCCTCCGCCTTCTTGGGCGATGAAGCCAAAGCCCTTTTCGGCGTTGAACCACTTCACGGTTCCGGTAGCCATAAGCCCTCCTTGGGCCCAAAGGGTTGCCCTGCTCCAGAACCCTGCAAGTGTGAAAACAAGTCCCGCACTACTGCATACGTCTGAAAACGACAAGAGCCCGCGGTTACATGCTCCGCAGGCTCTGTACTGCAAGGGAAACCAAACTGCAACTTGCGGCGAGCCTAGCACTTGGGCAGCCGAAAGCAATAGAGGCCAAGATCACATCACCCGGACGTTTGAAGATCGCCGGGGGCTTGACTGTGGGGCCGAAGTATGGAGCGTACCGCATGAGGTCTAGCCTCGCGTTGTGGACAATTCTCGCACCCGGCCGCGCGTCGGCCACATCCAGTTCCTGAACTGCCTGCCTCTGTACTGGGGGCTCGCCAGAACAGGCACGCTTCTCGACTTCGAGCTCACCAAGGACACCCCGGAGAAGCTCAGCGAGCAGCTGGTGCAGGGCGACCTCGACATCGGGCCCATCACGCTCGTCGAGTTCCTCCGCAACGCGGACGACCTGGTCGCCTTCCCCGACATCGCCGTCGGCTGCGACGGCCCGGTGATGTCCTGCGTGATCGTCTCGCAGGTCCCGCTGGACCAGCTCGACGGCCGCCGGGTCGCCCTCGGCTCGACCTCGCGGACCTCCGTCCGCCTCGCCCAGCTCCTCCTCGCCGAGCGCTACGGCGTCCAGCCCGACTACTACACCTGCCCGCCCGACCTGAGCCTGATGATGCAGGACGCCGACGCCGCCGTCCTCATCGGCGACGCCGCCCTGCGCGCCAACCTGCTCGACGGGCCCCGCTTCGGCCTGGAGGTGCACGACCTCGGCTCGCTCTGGAAGGAGTGGACCGGGCTGCCGTTCGTCTTCGCCGTGTGGGCCGCCCGCCGCGACTACCTGGAGCGCGAGCCGGTCATCACCCGCAAGGTCCACGAGGCCTTCCTCGCCTCCCGCAACCTCTCCCTGGAGGAGGTCGGCAAGGTCGCCGAACAGGCCGCCCGCTGGGAGGACTTCGACGAGACCGTCCTGGAGCGGTACTTCACGACGCTGGACTTCCGCTTCGGCGCGCCCCAGCTCGCCGCCGTCGCCGAGTTCGCCCGCCGGGTCGGACCTACGACCGGATTCCCGGCCGACGTGAACGTGGAACTGCTCCAGCCGTAAGTAGCGGAGGGGACGGCGCACTACCCTGCTGGAAGCCGTACGGGGGACCTGGAAGTCGTACGGGGGAGGGGTGGACGGCATGCAGCCGCTCGGAGACGACGAACCCACGGTCGTGGGGCCCTACCGGCTGCTCGGACGGCTCGGGTCCGGCGGGATGGGCCGGGTCTATCTCGGGCGCAGCGCGGGCGGTCGTACGGTCGCGGTCAAGATCGTGCATCCGCACTTCGCGCTCGACGAGGAGTTCCGCGCCCGCTTCCGCCGCGAGGTCGACGCCGCGCGGCGGGTGGGCGGTGCCTGGACCGCCCCTGTGCTGGACGCGGATCCCGAGGCCGCGGTGCCGTGGGTGGCCACGGCCTACGCCGCCGGGCCTTCCCTCTCCGCCGCCGTCGCGGACGGCGGGCCGCTGCCCACGGCGACCGTACGGGCGCTGGGCGCGGGGCTCGCGGAAGCGTTGACGGCCGTCCATGAACTGGGGCTCGTGCACCGGGACGTGAAGCCGTCCAATGTGCTTCTCACCCTCGACGGGCCGCTGTTGATCGACTTCGGGATCGCCCGCGCGACGGAGGGCACCGCCTCCCTCACCTCCACCGGCGTCTCCGTCGGCTCGCCCGGTTACATGGCCCCCGAGCAGATCCTCGGGAAGGGGGCGACGGGCGCCTCCGATGTCTTCTCGCTGGGTGCGGTGCTGGCTTACGCGGCCACGGGTACCTCCCCCTTCCCCGGTGACTCCTCTGCCGCGCTCCTCTACAAGGTCGTCCACGAAGAGCCCCAACTCGGGGAGATGGACGGGGACTTGCGGGAGCTCGCGAGTGCCTGTCTGGCGAAGGATCCCGCCGCGCGGCCGACCCCGGGCGAGGTGGGACGGTGGCTCGCTCCGGACGGGGCGGCTCGGCTGGTGGCCGGGGGGTGGTTGCCGGGGACCTTGGTGGAACAGGTCAGCCGAAGTGCCGTACAGCTGCTGAATCTTGAGGCGGCGGGGGTTGCCGAGGGCGTGCATTCGGGGCCGGTGGGGTTCAGCAGTCCCTCGGTGGGGGCGGGGGGCGGGGCCTTCGGGCCGGCGCCGGTGATGCCCAAGTCGCCTGTGGGGCCGGCCGGGTTCGTACCCGAACCCCGTGACGCGGCTCCGTACGACACCGTCCCCCCGGCCTCCGGTCGTCACCCCGGCCCCGGGAAGCTCTCCGTCTCCGTCGCCGCCACGGCGGCTCCCGGCCCCAACGGGCGTGGCCGCAGGGTCGGTTGCGCGGTGGCGCTCTCCATCGCCGGGGCGCTGGCGGTGGTGACGCTGGTGCCGGGGCTGTTGTACTGGATGCAGCCGGGCGACAAGGGCAAGGACTCCTCGGCCGCGGGCAAGGCCCCCAGCTCCAGCTCCAGCTCCAGCGCCACCGCTACGGCGAGCAGCGCGCCCAGCGCGGGCAGTGGCACCCCGCTCCAGTCCATCCCCGATTCGTACCTCGGCACCTGGCAGGGCGACGGCACCGCCCTCGGCGGCACGCTCGCCGACGGGACCTTCCGGATCACGATCGCCAAGGTGGGCGTGGGGCAGAAGCTGGGCATCCTCCGCCAGACCGACCAGCTCGGCGGCGTCTGCGACGACGTACTGACGCTGAAGCAGGTGACGAAGACCCGGCTCGTCGCCTCGGCCGCGGGCGCGACGTCGAACCGCAGCGTCTGCAACCAGGCCGCCCACACCGTCACCCTCACCCCCGTCGGCGACGACCTCAAGTACGCGTCGGACAGCTCGGCCGAGGGCTCGCCGACCGCGCGGTTGTCCAAGGTCGAGTAGGGCGTCGGGACCGACGAGTGGACTACGACCAGCTGCTGATCGCCCTCGCGGGGGTGTGGGGCGCGGGTGCGGGGGCGGTGGTGGCGCGGGTCGGCCGGCGCGGTGTCGGTACCGCGCTCCTGGTCGTGCTGGTGTGTGTCGCCCTCGCCGCCGCGACCGGTACGCGGCCCGAGCTGGCGGTGTGGCTGCTGCTCGCGCCCGCCACCGTCCTGTCCGTCGGCGTCACCGGCCTGGCGCTTCCGCTCGCCGGTGCGGCCCTCGCCCTCCTCGGCCTCGTCACCTTCGTGCCGGAGCACGCCGGGCACTGGACGACCGCGCTGCTCGGGGCCCTCGCGCTCGGCGCCGGGTACTTCGGGCTGAGCCGTATCGACTCCGGCGGCAGCGGCGATGGTGATGGTGGTGGTCTGGGGCTCGGCGAGGTGAAGCTCGCGGTCGGGGCCGGGGTCGTGCTCGGGTGGTACGGGTGGCCGACGGTGATGCTGGGCGCGTTCGCGGGGTTCCTGCTGCGGGCGATCTACGGGGCGTTCGCGGCCCGGAGACGGCGGGACGGCCGGGGGATCGTCGTCCCCTTTGGGCCGTTTCTGCTCGCCGGTGCTTTCCTCGGGCTGCTGGTCGGCGCATACACGGCCTGAGGGCGGGGCGGTAAATCCGCTGGCGTAGGCTGACAAGGTCCGTCAGTACCACCTGCCCGTCCGCAACCCTTGACGAAAGGGACCTCCCGGTGACCGAGAAGGCCGAGCTTCAGTCCGTCCTCGACCGTGCCGCCGAGGGCGGGCGCATCACCCCCGAAGAGGCCCTCGACCTCTACCGCGACGCCCCGCTGCACGCGCTCGGCGCCGCCGCCGACGCCGTACGCAAGCGTCGGTACGCGGGTACGGAGCACATCGCGACGTACATCATCGAGCGGAACATCAACTACACGAACGTGTGCGTCACGGCGTGCAAGTTCTGCGCGTTCTACGCCGCTCCCAAGGACACCGCGAAGGGCTGGACGCGGGACCTCGACGACATCCTGCGCCGGTGCGCGGAGACCGTCGAACTCGGCGGCACGCAGATCATGTTCCAGGGCGGACACCACCCGGACTTCGGCGTCGAGTACTACGAGAAGCACTTCGCCGCGATCAAGGGCGCGTACCCCCAGCTGGTCATCCACTCCCTCGGCGCGTCCGAGGTCGAGCACATGGCCCGCATCTCGAAGGTCTCCGTCGAGGAGGCCATCACCCGCATCCACGCGGCCGGTCTCGACTCCTTCGCGGGCGCCGGTGCCGAGCTGCTCCCCGCCCGCCCCCGCAAGGCGATCGCCCCGCTCAAGGAGTCCGGCGAGCGCTGGCTGGAGATCATGGAGGCGGCGCACAACCTGGGCGTCGAGTCCACGTCGACGATGCTCATGGGCACCGGCGAGACCAACGCCGAGCGCATCGAGCACCTGCGGATGATCCGTGACGTACAGGACCGCACCGGTGGCTTCCGCGCCTTCATCCCGTACACCTACCAGCCCGAGAACAACCACCTGAAGGGCCGCACGCACGCCACGCTCTTCGAGTACCTGCGGATGATCGCCATCGCACGTCTCTTCATGGACAACATCGCCCACATCCAGGGCAGTTGGTTGACGACGGGCAAGGAGGTCGGCCAACTGTCGCTCCATTACGGCGCGGACGACCTCGGCTCGATCATGCTGGAGGAGAACGTCGTCTCCAGCGCCGGTGCCAAGCACCGCTCCAACCGCATGGAGATCATCGACCTCATCCGCAAGGCGGGCCGCGTCCCCGCCCAGCGGGCCACGACGTACGAGCACATCGTCGTCCACGACGACCCGGCGAACGACCCCGTCGACGAGCGCGTGATGTCCCACATCTCGTCCACGGCGATCGAAGGCGGCACGGCCCACCCGGAGTTGAAGCTCCTGTCGGCCAACTAGGCCTCCTGTGCTGACGATTCACACGGCGGACGAGGGCGGTGCCGTCGCCGTCGAGGGCGCCCGGGTCGCGGGTGTGGGGACGCTGACGGAGGTCCAGGAGCGGTTTCCGGGCGCGAGGGTGCGGAGTTGGCCGGGTGTGCTGGGTCCCGCCCGCGTCCACGAAGGGCCGCTCCCGGACGCCCCGAGCCCGCGTGAGCGGATCCACGCCGTACTGAAGTCAGGTGCTACGGCTGTCCTGGCGGAACACGTCGACTCCCTCGAACTCCGGGCGGCGGCGGAGCGGAACGATGTCGTGATCCTGGCCGCCGCACGCCCTACGGTCCTTTCAGACC